>Ga0302325_10014082_pt1 | contig 17033 bp, 17 predicted proteins | sample Palsa_T0_2_FD_201948 | JGI IMG/M metagenome (GOLD analysis project Ga0302325, IMG submission 201948) | Peat permafrost microbial communities from Stordalen Mire near Abisko, Sweden - Palsa_T0_2 | ecosystem: Environmental > Terrestrial > Soil > Palsa > Peat permafrost | place: Sweden: Abisko... | reverse complement strand
GGGGGGGGGGGGTGGTCCCGTCGGGGGGGGCCCCCCCCCCCCCCCCCCCCCCTTGGGCCCCCCCCGGGGCAGGGGGGGGCCCCGGCCGTTCGGGGGGGGGGGCGGCCCCCCCCCCCCCCCCACGCCCGCAGTGTCGCCCGCGAGCGCGAGTGCACATGGTGAACCGGGTATCCCGTTAACCAAGCAAGCAACTTTCGGCAGGACGGGCCGATGAGGGTGCAGGCGTCAAACCCGCGAGGCCTCCCGATGGACATCCTGCCCACACCGACCCGTCCCGATATCGTCAGCGTCCCGACGTCACCCCGTCCCACGGCGGCGCTGCCGGCCGTGAGCTTCGCGGATGTCATGGCCGGGGGGGCACGCGCCCTCGTGCAAGGGGCTCAGGCCGCGGTCCGGGCCCTGCCCGGGTCGCCGCTCGTCGCGGTGGCACTGCGGAGTGCGTCCGGGTCCTCCGGCGCCCTCGGCTTCGGCGGCGCGCCCTCGACGACGTCGTCCGTCTCCGTTCCTATGTCGCCCGAGGGGCCCGGCGGCACCACGGGCACGGGTCTGGGGCTGTCAACGTCGCCGGCGTCGCCGACATCCACCGGCTCCACGGGCAGCGAAGCCTCGTCGGACGCCAGCATCGAGGCGTCGATGGCCCAGTCGCAGCAGATGAACCTCTACTACCTGCAAGTCCAGGAGCAGGTAAACGCCCAGAACCGGACGTTCACCGCGCTCTCCAACGTGCTCGAGGTGGAGCACAGCACGGCCAAGGCCGCGATCACCAACATCCACTGAACGGGGGTTTGACGCGGGCGGCGGCGGGCGCGTCGCCGTTCGGTCGGAAGCACGGCGGGGTGCTATAGATTCCGGGCCCGGGGCCGCCATGGTGCGTCCGCGGATCAGGTCGGGGCAATCGGATGGGAATCGATCGCATCGCGGGGCGTCCTCCGGGGCTTCCCGCGCAGGAACCGGGCAACGCTCCGCGCGCCGAGCCCACGAGGGCCGGGTTCGAGATCGCGCGGCCCTCGTCGGCGGCGCCAACCGAGCCCGTCGCGGGGTCGGTGAGCGCGCTCGAACAGGTACGCTCGGGCCAGATCGACGTTCGCGCCTACCTCGACCAAAAGGTCCACGAGGCGACGGCGCACCTGACCGCGCTGCCTGCAGCCCAGCTCGACGCGATCCGCGAAGCGCTGCGCGATCGTCTGGCGGGTGACCCGTCACTGGTCGACCTCGTGCGCGCGGCGGCGGGCCAGTCTCCGCCGCCACGTGACGATTGACGTGCCGGTCACCCTGGCTCGCCGGGCGCTGCTGTGGGGGGCCGCCACTGCGCTCGCGTGCTCCCGGAGCGAGCAGGCCGCTGGCGGTGGGCTTCCGTTTCCGTCCTCCCCCAACGTGAGCGTCCTCGAATGGGACTTGGGGCTCCAGTCTTGGGGACAGGCTCGTGCCGTCGTGTTGGTGCCGGCGTGGGCGTCGCCCGACGCGCGCTTTCCCGTGGTCGTCGCGCTGCACGGTCGTGGCGAGGCGGTCAAATCGCCCGCCGAGGGGGCCATGGGCTGGCCGCGTGACTACGCCCTCGTGCGGGCCTTCGATCGCCTGCACGCCCCGCCCCTTCGCGAGCCCGATTACGAAGGCCTCGTCGAACCGGCACGTCTGATCGAAACGAACGACTCGTTGAAGCGACGGCCGTTTGGTGGGGTCATCGTCGCGTGCCCATGGCTGCCCGATGTCCGTCCGGCGGCGACGGGCGACATCGCGGCATACACGCGGTTCGTCATCTCCACGCTCCTACCACGCGTCCGGCGCGACACCCCGGCGCTGGTTGCCCCCGAGAGCACGGGGATCGACGGCGTCTCGCTCGGGGGCGCGGTCGCCCTCCGCATCGGCCTCGGGTGCCCGGAGACCTTCGGCGCGGTCGGCGGGATCCAGCCGGCTCTGAGCGAAGAGCAGACGGCCGAGTGGTTGGCGCTGGCGCTCGCCGCCCGCGCAAGCCGTCCCGAGATGAAGCTTCGCCTGGTAACCAGCCAGTTCGACTACTTTCGCGATCCTATCTCCGCCCTGTCGCGTGCGTGGACCGCCGGGGGCATCGCCCACGACTTCGCCGACCTCCCAGGACCGCACGACTACGTCTTCAATCGGGGGCCGGGCTCGATCGAGCTCCTCTTGTGGCACGATCGCGCACTGGCGCGGGGCTGAGGCGTATTTGGGTTTGCCGACGGCGGCGCGCTATCATCGGCGAAAATGAGGTGGCTGGCGATCCTGGCGTTGCTTGCCTTCTCGAGTTCGTGCGTCGAGGAGCTCCCCGACCACGTGGACTTGATCCCCGGCGCGCAGGACGTCGAGTTCGCGACCGAGACCCCCAGCAAGAACAACTACAAGCTGATCGGCGAACTCGTAGGCCAGGCAGCGGCCAACGACCCGGACACCGCCGAGTTCGCGGCGCGAAACGACCTGCGGAACAAGGCCTCGGAGATTGGCGCGTCGCTCGTCACGGTCGATGACAGCACCGGTGAGGCGATGCCCCTGCGAGACAAGATCAAAGTGAAGGTGTACGGCCGCGCCTTCAAGGCGATCGACTGACCGGCGGCTGCCCTAGAGCACCATGCCGGCGTGGGTCGTTCCGCTCGAAGTGTTGGCCCAGCGCCGTGGGGGAGACGACCCGCGCGTTGTCGGCGGCAAGGCCGCGCGGCTGGCGTGGCTCGTTCGGAACGGCTTCGACGTGCCCCCCGCCGTCGTGCTGCCGGCCAGCGCGTTCACGCTCGCGATCCGCGAGCTGCCTTCGGGCTGCGAGCCGCGTGCGCTCCTGCGCGCGGCGACGGGCCGCGCAGGGTACGTGCGCGCCGCCGAGGCGCAGCAGCAAATTCTGGCGGCGACCCTGCCGAAGGGCCTCGAGGAGGACTTGCGCGAGGTCTGCGGGACACTCGGCCGCCGGTCGCCCTGGGGCCTCGCGGTCCGCTCGAGCGCGACGTGCGAGGACGGCGCGCTCGTGTCGATGGCGGGCCTCGCCGAGACGGTGCTCGGAGTCCGCGACCCCGACGCCCTCGCGGCGGCCGTGCGGAAGGTCTGGGCGTCGATCGCCAGCGGCCGGGCGCTGGCTTACCTCGCGGCCCACGGCGTGCGCGACGTGGGGATGGCGCTCGTCATCCAGCGCATGGTCGAGGCGCGCGCCGCCGGGGTGATGTTCACGCGTGCGCCAGAGTTCATGGCCCGCGCCGTGGACGCCGAGCCCAACGAACGAATCGTGAACGTGAGCTTCGGTCTCGGCGCTCCGGTCGTCAACGGCGCCGCGACGCCCGACGTGCTCCGCGTACACCCGAGCGGGCGGCTGCTCGACTCCATCACCGCCCACAAGCCGCGGGCCATGGTCGTGCGCGATTCGCGCGTCGAGGTCGACGACGTGCCCTTTCCCGATGCGCCCGCGCTCGATGCGGCCCGCATCGCGGAGCTGGCCGGCCTCGCGGCCCGCCTCGAGAAGCTCGACTCGTCCGCGTGGGACGTGGAGTTCGCGTGCGACGACGATCGGGTCTGGATCGTCCAGGCGCGCCCAGCGACAGGCCTCGGCTTCCCCGAAGGCGGCGACGCGTCTACCGTCTGGAGCAACCTGAACGTCGGCGAGGCGTTGCCCGGCGTTGCGACGCCGTTCACATGGTCGGTGGCCGGCGCCTTCAGCGAGGCCGGCTTCCGTCGCGCGTTCTCGGCGCTCGGGTGCCGCGTCCCCAAGAACGCGCGCCTCGTCGGCAACGTGCACGGGCGGATCTACCTGAACCTCACCCAGTTCATGCGCATCGCGGCGCAAGTGCCTTTCCTCGATCCACGCACCCTCGTGGAACTGGGCGGCGGAGGGGGCGGCGACGCGCTCGCGGGGCAGGTCAAGGACGTGAGCCGGCGCGGCTTTTATGCGCGGCTCCCCATGACGGCGTCGCGCCTCTTCCGGGAGCAGCTCCGCCTCGACGACGACGTACAAGACTTCGAGGCCTTCGCCGAGAAGCAGTGGCGGGCGCAGAGCGCGCTCGATCTCGCCATCCTTCCTGACGAGGCCGTGGGCCGCCGCCTGCGCGACGTCCAGGCCCTGCTGGCGCGCACCGGCACGGTGATGCTCACCTCGGCCTCGAGCACCCTCGGTGCCCACCTGGCCCTGCGCATGCTCCTCAGGCGCGTGGCGTCCACCCAGGCGGATTCGCTGGCCCAGTCGCTCACGAGCGGGATCCGCGACCTCGAGAGCGCCCGCCCGGGGATCGGCATCATGCACGTGGCCGGGCTTGCGCGCGTCGAACCCGAGGCGCGCGCCGCCATCGAGCGAGAGACCACGACGGGGCTCGACGCCATCCCCGAGGGCGCGACGCGGCGGGCGCTCCAGAGCTTCCTCGAGCTCTACGGCGACCGCGCCGTCCGCGAGGCCGAACTCTCGACGCCACGATGGAAAGAGGACGCTCGCCCCGTGCTTCGCATGCTGCGCGCCGCCCTCCGGACGGACGGAGACCGCGCGATGGGAACCATCGCCCGCGCCAAGGCCCAGGCCGACGCCGAGATGGCTAGGCTGGTGGCGACGCTGAACATCGTCGAGCAGACGGCCGTGCGGCACCTGGTCGTTCGCGCGCAGCGCGCGGCGCGCTTGCGCGAACGGATGCGTGCGTGGGTGACGCGCGTGCTCGGGATGCTGCGCGAAGCCGCCCTCGACGCAGACCGTCGCTTGCTTCGGCGCGAGCCGGAGCTCGACGCTGACTGGCGTGCGATCGCTGCGTCCGGGTCGCCCCAGGCCGCCGTGCGCAGCGTCTTCTTTCTCACGATCGACGAGGTGGTGGGCGCGTTGCGCGTTCCACGGACGGAGCTCGCGCCGGTCGTGCGGGCACGCCGGGCCGAGCTTGCGCGGGACCAGGCCCGGCCCGACCCGCCCGGGACCTTCGCCGGCACGCCGCCTCCTGTCGTGCTCCCGCCGATGCACGGCGACGTCCTGCGCGGCCTGGCCGCGAGCCCCGGGGTCGTCGAAGGGCGCGCCCGTGTCCTCGTCAGCGAAGACGAGATGGACTCGCTTCAGCCGGGCGAGATCCTGGTCGTCCACTCGACCGACGTCGGGTGGACGCCGCTCTTCCTCGTGGCGGCCGGTGTCGTGACCGAGCTTGGGGGGCCGCTTTCGCACGCCGCGATCGTGGCGCGTGAGTTCTCGGTGCCGAGCGTCGTCAACGTCCCCGGCGCGACCCGCGCCATCCGCACGGGCGACATCGTGCGCGTCGACGGAGACCGCGGCCTCGTGACGACCTTGCGTCAATGAACCCGGGGTCGAAGGTGCGGCGCCGATGGGTGGTGCGCGCGGGCGACGGCCCACTCCTTCGCGATGTGCTCGCGCGGGCCGACGTCGACGCCGGGGCGGTGCGGGACGGCCGCGTCTTCGTAGGGCGGCATCGCGTGGTCCGCGACGACGAGGCGGTGCACGAGGGGGACGTCGTCGAGGTCGCCGGGCCGCAGGACGGGCCGGGCGAGGCGCGCATCCTTGCGGATGGCGGCGACGTCGTCGCGGTCGAGAAGCCCGCGGGCATCCCGACAATCGCCGACCACGCGGGGGCGGCGCACGCTCTCGTGACGCTCGCGGCGCGCGCCCTCGGCGTGGAGGCGTCTCACTTGCACCCGACGTCGCGCCTCGACCGCGACGTCAGCGGCGTCGTCGTCTTCGCGCGGACCAAGGCCGCCGCGGAGCGGCTCCGCCTCGCCCGCACCGAGGGCACCTACGCGCGGCGTTACGTCGCGATGACGATGAACGAGCCGCATCCCGAGAGCGGCCGCTGGGATGCGCCCATCGGACGCTCGGCGAGGACCCCGCGTCTGCGGGCGGTTGGCGGTCGGGAAGCCGTGCCGGCTGCGACCGACTACGCCGTGTGCGGACGAGCGGGCCGCGGCGCGGTCCTGCTGGCGGTGTCGCCGAGAACCGGACGCACGCATCAGATTCGCGTTCACGCCTCGCACGCAGGCTCGCCTCTCGTCGGCGATCACGCCTATGGGGGCCGGGTGCGCCTCGTCCTACCCAATGGTCGAGTTCATGAGCCCGGCCGCATTGCCCTTCACGCGCTCCGTATCTCGGTGCCGCAAGCGACGGGTGAACCGTTGGTGGTCCTCGCCCCCATCCCCGACGCGCTCCGCGATCTCTGGTCCGCGCTTGGCGGCGCGCCGGATGCGTGGGAGCTTGCGGGGTCGTGGGACTTCGCATCGCCCTGAAGGTCGGCCTGCCAGCGCTCTGCGGCGCGCTGGTGGTCGCCGCCGCGTCGGCGCTCGCGGACCCGCCTGCGACGGCACCCTCTGCGTCCGTGCGCACCATCGACGCGAGTCGCGTGCTCGACGCAGGCCTCCCCCTTCGGGGGGTCAACGTGGTGCTCACCGGTACGCCCCCGGACCCGCCGCCGCTCGTCGACCGGAATCAGTGGGTGCTCGATCTCGTCTGGGACCGGGGCGAGGTCTGGCTCCGCGCCGTCTCGCCTCTCGACCTCGGCGCCCCACAAGCGACCCCGCGCGCGATGGGTCGCTTCGCGCTCGAGCTGTTCGAGGGGCCGACCCTGATCGAGCGCGTGCGCTTCGACTTTCCGCTGCTCGGCACGCCGGACCTCGGCGACGGAGGGTGGGCGTCGCCGCCATCGATCATCCAGAAGCTCAAGACCCGCATTGGCGTCGTCTTCCCAGCGACGCAACGGGGCACGCGCCTGGAGCTCCTGGACCGGGCGACGAGCCGCCGCTGGTCCGTGCCCTGGCCGCCTCAGGTCGCCGCGCCGCAGGCCCCCCCGGGCGACGCGGGCGGCTGAGCCGCTTCCCTTCGCGGCGACGCCTCCCGCCGTCGCTCGCCGTGGGCGCGCCCCGCACGAAATTGTGCGACGATCGGCCCGCCCGCATGCAATGCCCCTCTTGCTCGGCCGCGGTACAGGACTCGCAGCGCTTCTGCCCTCACTGCGGCACGGTGCTCGCGTCCGGCACGGGCACCCAGATGCGCGATCCGCTGATCGGCCAGGTCCTCGGCGGCAAGTACACCGTCGTGCGCCTGATCGGCGAAGGGGGCATGGGCGCCGTCTACGAGGGAGAGCAGCAGCTCGGCACGACCAAGCGCAAGGTGGCCGTCAAGACGCTGCACCCGCATCTGTCGCGTGACCCGAAGATCAAAGCGCGGTTCGAGCGGGAGGTCGGCACGATCGCGGAGCTCGAGCACCCCAACACGATCCAGGTCTACGACTTCGGCACCGCCGCGGACGGCATCCTCTACATCGTGATGGAGTTTCTGCACGGCCGTAGCCTCGCGGACATCATCGAGAAAGAAGGAGCCCTGATGCCGGACCGCGTGCAGGGCATCCTCGAGCAGATCTGCGGGTCGCTCGAAGAGGCGCACGGTCGCGGGATCGTGCACCGCGATCTCAAGCCCGACAACGTCGTCCTCGTGGAGCGGGCGGGCAGGAAAGACTTCGTGAAGGTCCTGGACTTCGGCATCGCCAAGCGCCAGCGCGAAGAGGACAAAGAGGAGCAGAAGCTCACCCAGCAGGGGATGGTGCTCGGGACCCCGCCGTACATGAGTCCCGAGCAGTTCACCGGCAACCCGATCGACCTGCGAAGCGACGTCTACTCGCTCGCCGTCATGGCCTACGAAATGCTGAGTGGAAAGCTCCCCTTCAAGGCGGACACGGCCTGGGAGTGGGCGACGCAGCACATGACGCAGCCGCCCATTCCTATCGAGTCCCTGGCCGAGGGGGAACGCGTGAACGAGGCGATGCGCGCCGCCCTGCGCCGCGCGCTCGCCAAGGCCCCGGCCGACCGCTTCCAGAGCGTGCGCGATTTCTTCGCGGCCTTCTCGGGCGCGGCGCCCCTCCAAGGGGTGACGCTCGTCGCCCAGGCGGCTCTGGCCCGACAGAAAACGGAGCTCGGTGCCCCTCTCGACGCGGGGGCTGCATTCGCGGCACACGCCGCGACGTCGCCCGGAGCGGCCGGCTATACGCCCGTCGGGGGCAACGTGGCATTTCCCACCGCGGCGGGCTTCCCACCGCCCGAGCCGCTCGAGGTTGGCGCACGGGCGCCCGGTGGGCGCGGCAAGCTCCTCGCTGCCGCCGGCATCATCGGGGTGGTGAGCGCCGCCGCCATCGCGTTCGCTCTGAGGGGTCCCGGACGCACGAGCAAGGACGTCGTCCTCGACAACGGCGGCGCGGCGCCGGCTCCTGCGACGACGCTGTCTGCCGGCTCCACGGGAGATCTGGCCGCGCCGTCCGAAACGCCGGCGGGTGACGTGCCGCCGCTCAGCGGGGCCGGCATCCACCCCGCCTTGTCGTCGCCGCACGATGCACACGCGCGCCCGGCCGGGAGCCAGCCCCAGCCCCAGGAGCAGGCGGCGAAGGTCATCGACGCTGGCCAGCACGACCGGGACGACGGCTTGCAGCAGATCCTCGACGAGGAGCGCAGCCGTGCAAACAGTCACGCCCACGGTTCACCCGTGCCCAGCGCCGCGCCAACGGCGACATACGACGGCCCCGAGTGCGCACGAGCGCGCATGCTCCGCGGCATCGGACATCGCCGCGAGGCGCAGACGTGGGCCCTGACGTGTCTGGCCAAAGGTGGCAACCCCGACTGAAGAAACGCGAGCCCTTGCGCGGATGCCGCGCGCAAGGCATGGTGCGCGCCGTGGGAAAGCACGACAGCCGCAACTCGATGAAAATGAAGCGCCGCAAGGCGCAGGCGAAGAAGAAGGCGCGGCTCAAGCGCCGTTCGAAGGAGCGCAAAGTCCCCGTAGGTCAGGCCAAGAAGGCTCCCGCCCGTCGAGCACCCAAGGCCGCGCCCGTCGCAGCCCCGGCTCCGCCGTCCGAGTCTCCCTAGCGAGGATCGCCAGGCCCGTCGCGCTCGATCAAACGCCTCGAGTGCCGTGCGCGACGACGCCCTAACCGGTGCCTTCGGCCGCGGGCGCTTCGCGGCCGCGTACTTCGAGGCGGTAGCGGCTGTTGATCGTCTCGATGTAGAAGATCTCGCGGCCGGCGATGCGGAGGACGCGTTTCACCGGCGTGGTCACGTATTCGTGCATGCCGTCGGGGAACTCGATCACAACCACAGAACCCTTGCGGGGGGCACGAACGAGCCGTCCGCCCACCGCTCGCGCGCCTTTGCCGAGCTTGCGCAAGACGACGTCCACATCTCTGAACCTAGCATCGTCTCGCCTCCCGTCTACTAGCGGCGGCGTTCGCTCGGGTCCTTTTGCTAGGGAATTGCGCCGCTGGTGGCGGCCCCTATCGTACCCTCTGTCTTACATGTCCTCCGATCGCGTGGGCCCGCCACCCCCGCCACCCATGCCGGGTGACGAGTTCGTGCGTCACGGGGAGCCCAGTAGCCGGGCTGGAGGTTGGATCGAGGTCATTTGTGGCTCGATGTTCAGTGGCAAGACGGAGGAGCTGCTCCGGCGCGTCAAGCGCGCGCGCCTCGCGCGGCAGTCGGTGCTGCTCTTCAAGCCCCGCGTCGACGACCGCTACGATGCCGAGAAGATCGTTTCGCACGAGGGCCTCAACGCGGACGCCGCCGCCGTTGCCGGCGTGGACGAACTCCTTGCCCGGGTCGCGCCGGGCACGCGCGTCGTCTGCATCGACGAGGTGCAGTTCTTCGACGACGCGATCGTCGGCGCGGTCGAGTTGCTCGCACGCGGCGGGGCTCGGGTCATCGTCGCCGGGCTCGACCTCGACTGGCGAGGTCGCCCGTTTGGTCCGATGCCCGCGCTCATGGCGGTGGCCGAGTACGTGACGAAGCTCCACGCCGTGTGCGCGCGCTGCGGGGCGCCGGCGACGCGCTCGCAGCGCCTCGTCGCGGCCGAGGGGCGGCTCTTCGTCGGCGGGGCCGCCGAGTACGAAGCGCGATGCCGGAGCTGCTTCGTCGCGGCGGCGGTGGGGGACGGAGAATCTAGCGAGATTGGCCGAGGGTGACGCTCGGGAAGATGCGGTGCTGCGGCTCGTCGGGCGGGGCCTGGTACACGATCGGTTCGCCGAGCAAGCCCACGTCGCCGTCGATGCGTTGCTCGGAGGCGAGCTGCCAGTTGCCGACCTTCTCGCGCCACTCCTGGCGGACGGTGGTGCTGCGGAGCTCTTCGTCGTTCGTTCGGTACCAGGCGAAGCGCACGAAGACGTCCATGTCGTGATCGCCCTTGGGGCGCGAGCCGGCGATCTCCACGTCGGCCAGGCGCACCGTGGTGCCCCAGCCATGGTGATGGGCCGCGTACTCTTCGCGTATCGCCGGATCGAGTCGGTCGACCGAGACCTCGCCGCGCCCGAATCGCGCGTCCATGTTGAACTCTTGCGCGGCTTGCTGCGCCGTCATGACCGGTCCAAGGGGCGAGCTGCACGCAGGCGCGACGAGCGCGAAGGCGAGGGCGATCCGTTGACGCATGCTTCGGGACACCACGGCGCGAGCCGCCGGGCCAAGTTTGCGGCGGCCCATGCGATCGCGAGGGCCCGTCAAAAAGGGACCGCGGCGACGAAATACGACTTGTCGATGCCCCCGCTTGCGAGGCCTCGCGCGTGGCCGAGACGGAACGTGAAGTCGAGCAAGTAGCCGAACGTGACCTCGAACCACAGCTCGCCGCCCACCCCGGTCTTGAACTCCGCCGATGCGGAGTCGTCGAATGCGCTCCCGTAGTCGACGAAGGCCACGCCGCTGATCCGGTTGAAGAAGACGGGCAACGTCGAAGGCCCTCGGTCGATGTTGAGGATCGGGAAGCGATACTCCGCGTTGAAGAGGCCGTAGTACGAGCCGATTAAATACGCCGGCGTGTATCCGCGAAGCTGGAAGCCGCCCTGGACATACGAGTCCTTGACGACGTCGACGATCGAGTAGTCGACGAAGCCGCCCACGTAGAACGGCCCGTCTCCGGCGCGGTTTCCGCCGCTTGCGCCCCCACCCGCGTGGAGCGCGAGCGTGTGGTGCTTCAGCCATGGCATGGTGACGTACCAGGAGACGTCCGCGCTGCCCGCGTAGCCGACGAAGTCGCTGCCGAGCGCCGCCTCGGCGATGTCGACCCCGACGCTCGCGGAGAAGCCGCTCTCGTTGCCGATGCTCCACAGGTACCCCTGCGCGTTGGAGTAGCTCCACCCAAGATGGATGCTGGCCATCACGCCGCGTGTCGTCGGGATGTTGGGCGTGTCGTAGGGGTTCAGGCTCGCGAGCGGGAGCGGGAGGTTGCCCGCGAAGCGCGTGAAGTTGTACCCGAGGTTGAACGACTGCCCGTCGAAGGCCCGCGGCATCGAGTAGCTGACGGAGGTCTGGATGCTGTCGCTCTCCTCGATCCACGTGACCGTGTTGGGGCCGAGGGAGTAGTTGTTCTGCGGCGCGAAATTGCGCGAAACGGACATGTTCATGTCGAACGGCAGGCGCGCGTACGTGTACGAGGCGCTGCCCTCGAGCGTCGGGTGGTCCCACTCGCTCGTCAGGTTGACCGCGATCGAGTGAAAGCCCGCGATGTCGGCCCCCGTAGCGCTGACGGTGGTGGCCTGGCCAAAGTTCCCTGGCGTCGTCTGAAACGTGTACGCGCGGGGAACGAGGGTGTGGAGCGGATTGTACGGGACAATCCGCGCAGCGACGGGGGGCGGATCGGGAGGCGGGGCCGGCCGCGTCTCCTCGTAGGGCAGCGCGTCGAGCCAGTCGTCCGGATCGAGCGGCATCACGAAGAGGTCGTAACCGTCGTGCGTGTAGCCCACGTAAGCGAGCGATTTTCCGTCGGGTGACGGCTCGGGCTGATACGCGCCGTTGATGACGTTGGTGACTTGCTTCAGGCGTCCCGTCGCGACCTCGTAGGCGTAGACGTTCGAGACGCCCGTTCGATCCGAGTGAAAATAGAGCCACCGGCCGTCGGCCGAGTAGACAGGGTCTCCGTCGATCGCTCGATCGTGCGTCACGTCGATGTACGAGCCATCGGTCGTGTCGACGATGCGCACGTCACGATAGCCGCCGTGCTGCCAGGAGCTATACGCGACGTGCCGGCCATCGGGCGCCCATCGTGGAGTGAACGCCTGGTCGAAGGCGGCGCTCGGCACGAGGACGCGCGGGTTTGCGAGCGCGTGGGCGTCCGCCCGATCGCTCGCGGGGACGACGTCCGCGATCATCAGGCTCTGGGTGCCGCGGTGGTTGCTCGTGAACACGACGCGTCGCCCGTCGCGCGATACGTCCGGGTCGAGGGCGCGCCAGCCCGCGCTCCACCGCACGCGCCGCCCATCCATACCGCTCGGGCTCCGCTGGTGCGCCGGGAGCTCGAACAGATCGTCGAAGGAAAAGAGGTTGTCGTAGACGTCGAGCCCGCTGAACGCGCATGCGCCGTCGGGCATGAACGAGAGGCCGCCGGGACCGTTGGTCCGGACCATGAGCTCGCGGTCGCTGTCGCGCGCCCGGACGACGCGACCGCGCGCGTCCCTCGTGAGCGGCAGCGCCCAATGCCCAGGCGACGACTGCGTGTCGTCGACGAAGTAGAGCAGGTCGCCGGCGTGCTCCGGCCACGCGCGCGCCGGGATCCAGCGCGGGTGCTCCACCGTGTTGCCCCCGTGCGTCACGCGGACGCCCTCGCGAAGGCCGCGCGCCCGGATGGCCTCGGCCTGCGCACCGAAGGCCCGCCGCATCGACGAGACCCACGCCCGGAACAGCTCTTCGTAGGTGTGACCCGTCGCCCGCCGGATCGAGCGGTTGATCGCGTACGGAATGAGCTGCTGCCCGTAGTCGTCGATCATGGCGCGGATCGCCTGCTCGCCGAACGTGTCGGCGATCCACTGCATGAAGAACGACCCGTACAGGTACCAGATGTTGCCCTGCGGCCATCGACGGGGGACGTTCGAGAACATGTCGAGGGTGGCGACGCTGTCCTCGAGCACGTCGGCGCGCATCCACATGTTCCACATCGAAGACCGCAGGCGCCCGCCGCTCGTGCGCGCGCTTTCCTCGAAGACCGCGAGCCCTTCGAGCAACCAGTGGGGCTGCACCTGGTTGGGCGCGAAGGTCTTGCCGAGGATCCGGTTGAGGAGCGCGGGGATCCCCCCGATGTGATCCGTGTGCAGGATGTGCGTGTACTCGTGCGTCAGGAGCTCGAGGTACCAGTCGTCGACGTCGCCGAGGGGCGACATGTCGTCGGGGGCCGTGACGTAGAGCGTGATCGCATCGAAGGGCAGCGCCGTCGCCGAGCCGTTCGCGCTGTCGGTCTGGTCGGTGACGACGATCTCGGTCTTGCTGTCGGTGGTCGGTGGCCACCCGACGGCAGGGACGAGGCGTGCGTAGATCGCCTCGGCCAGCGCGCCGAGGTGCTGCGCGACTTCGTCCTCCGTCGAGTAAAACGAGATGCGGAAGTGCTGCGTCTCGAGCGACTTCCACAGCAGCTTGGGGTTGTTGGCCGCGCGCGCGGTCCCCGCCGTCGCGACGAGGGCGGCGATGCACCACGCGAGGAAACCGAGGCGGCGCCCCAAGGCGCGTCAGTGTAGCGACGTCGCGGCGCGCTTACAGGTCGTCGTGGAACATCGGCTCGCGGTTACGCACGTAGCGTTGAACCAGCTGGCGTGCCTCTGGAGTGATCTCCGTGAACTGAGCCCCGAAACCCGGCGGGGCGTCGTTGCCCGCGTCGCTCGGCTCGCGACGCCAGCGGACCACAGCGTTGGCCTCGAACTCGTAACCTCCCGGTAGCGACACGCGAAGTCGCACCGACTGGCCGATCTTCGGCAGCTTGTACGTGGAGACGAACAGGCCGCCGTGGTCGATGATGTCGTTGCCGGAAAGGCCTTTGTAGAAGTTCGTCGTGCTGTGCGCCCCGAGCTCCGCCGGGACGGGAGTGTCGAACCCCGCCACCGACGGCTGCGGGGCGCGATGGGGTTGCGCGGCGGCGGCAGGCGGAGGCGCCGCGGCTGGGCGCGGCGGCGCGGCCTGCGCGACGGGTGCGGCTTGCGGAGGCGGTGCAGCCGAGGCGCGCGTGAGAGCGTGCACGCTGCCCAGCGCCCCAGCCACGGCCTCGAGCGCGCCGGCGACGGCGGCGTATTGGGGCGGCTGCGCCTGCAGCGCCATCAACGCCGACTGGACGTTCGCGAGGGCCGACTCCGCGTGAGGCGACACCTGCGCGCCGCCGGATCGCTCGATCTGGTGCAGCGCGCCCATGGCCTGGGCGATTGGGGCAGCGAGATCCAGCAGGTGCTGCGGCACGTTGGGATCGGCCTGAAGAGCATTGAGACCACGAGCCAGCGATTCTCGTGCAACTCGCGCAAGCGTAACGGCGTCGGACACGGTTTTTGGGCTCCTCGCTTCCAATCGTACCCGGGGGCGGTGCGCAAGCGAAAGCGAAAACGCGGCGCGGTTTTTCGGCCGGCAGCGCCGGGACGCATGACGGCAACGGCTACACTGTTGCTCCGACGGCCTCACTCACGATCCCTGCCAAGGCATCGGCGTCGAGGATCTCATCGCCCTCTCCGCGCCCTTCGTGGAGCTCGAGCGCAGCATCACCGGCTCGCACCACAGCGATTCCGTCCTTGCGGACGGCGGCCTCGGCCGGCTCCAAAGCGCGAGGAAAATCGGCCGTCTCCCGTACGCAAACGAGCGTCACGATGCGGCCCGCGATCTCGGTCCACGCTCCGGGCCACGGTGCCGCCGCGCGGACGCGCCGCTCGATCCGAGCCGCCGGCCACGACCATGCCACCGCGAGATCCTCGTCGCTTGGCTCGGGTGCCGTCGTGGCAAAGCGCTCGTCTTGGGCGCGGCGCTCGGGAGGTTGTCCGTCGGCGAACGCCCTCACCACGTCGCGAAGCAGGTGCAGACTGGGCCGATCGAGCGCGCGCGCGAGCTGCCACGCGTTCCACAGGGGATCCACGAGAAGGCGTCGCTGTCCGAGGATGGCGCCCGTGTCGTACTCCGCGTCCAGCACGTGTGCGGTGACGCCCGTCTCCTTGTCTCCGCCATCGATTGTCCAGAAGTAGGGGTCGGGCCCACGGTGGCGTGGCAGCAGGGAGGGGTGGACGCCGACCGCAGGCGCGATGGCGAGGACCGCCGCTGGCAACTTCGTCGTCCAGAACCAGCTCACGACCACGTCCGGCGCAGCGGCGCGTACTTTCGAGAGCGTGCTCGCGCTCGTCAGGTCGGGCCGCAGGTGCGTGCGCTGGGGGGCGACGCGCGTTGTCAGCCGCCGGAGCCCCGGGGCCTGGCGGCACGCGCCGGCGTAAACGATGCGATGGCCGTCGTGCGCGAGCAGCAGCGCCCCGAGCGGGAGCCCGAAATACGCGATTCGCGCCGCTGTCTGCACGCCCGATCGCCGTGCGCTATCCGCGCGCGGCCTTCTCCCGGTGCCCGCTCGTGCCCACCCGTCGCGCCAGCTCCGCGAGCACCCGGCGCAGCGGGATGGAGCGCCATCTTAGCCCCACGAGCACGTGGTACAGCACATCCGCCGCCTCCGACACGACGCGGTCGTCGGTCTCGGCCTCGACCGCGAGCGCCAGCTCGTCGGCCTCTTCGCGGATCTTCGCGCCGATGCGGGGCGCGCCCGCATCGTAGAGGCTCTTCGTGTAGCTGGCCTGGCCCGTCGCGTGCTTGCGTGACTCGAGGGTGCGTTCGAGCTTGTCGAGGATCGTCTGCGCCACGCCTTCTGCATCGGACGGCTGCCGGATGGTTTCACCCTCGAGCACCTGGAAGAAGCAACTCGCCGCCCCCGTGTGGCACGAGGGGCCTTGCGGCTCGGACGAATAGATCAGGCAGTCACCGTCGCAGTCGACCAGCACGCGACGTACCACGATCGCGTTGCCGCTCGTCCGGCCCTTCTCCCAAAGCTCTCCGCGCGATCGGCTGAAGAACGTGGCGCGGCCAGTCTCGATCGTGGCGCGCACGGCCGCCTCCGTCGCGAACGCCACCATGCGGATTTCGCCCGTGAGATCGTCGTGCACCACCACCGGCACGAGGCCGTTCGCATCGAACTTGATCGGGAGATCCGACATGGCGGCCATGGCTATACCATCGCGCTCGCGCCTGCGCCGCGCTAGGGAGCGTATGCGATGACGTCGTCGTCGCGCCCCGCCGGCTCGCCGGCGCGCCCGCGTTGCGAGCTCGCGTTCGCGACACCGCGCAAGCTTCCGCACGCGCGCGAGCTCCGAGGTCGCGTGGTCGTGCTCGACGTGGCGTTCGCGTCGGACGCCTCGGGCGGAGGCTTCGCGAAGATCACGCTGCCGTTCATCGAGCAGCTCGGACCGCGCCTCGTCGGCTGGGTCGATCACCACGACCACGTGATGCACGAGCGCTACCGGGGCGACCCCCGCTTCGTCCTCGCCACCAAGGCGGAGCACGGTGCGTGCCCGGAGATGGTCACCCCGGATGTCGTGGAGCGCATCGGCCCCGTCGACACGATCGTCTGCCACACCGACTTCGACGGCCTTTGCAGCGCCGCCAAGTGGCTGCGCGGCGGCCGCGAGCCCTACCCCGGAGCAGACGACGACGCCCGCGCCATCGACACCCGCACCTCGACGCCGGGTCCCATTGGACACCGGTTCGATCGCGCCCTGCGCGCGCGCCCTCGCGACACGGCGCTCTTCGGCCTGGTGGTCCGCCACCTCACGACGGGGCTCGATGACACGTCGCTGTGGGAGCCCGTCGACCACGCCGCTGCGGAGCTCGCACCTTTCGAAGACGTCGCCAGGCGGATCGCCGAGCACTACCGCGTCATCGCGCTAGGGCCCTCGGAGGTCGTAGCGCCGGCGCTCCGCTCGCTGTCCTTCGTCGACGCGACGACGCAGCACGGCCGGTACGACAAGACGCTGCTGCTCCTGATCGGCCAGGAGCGGGCGAGCCTCGCGCTCGTGGTCGACCTCGACACGGCGACGCTCGCTGCCCGTTACGACAGCGGGATGAACTTCCTCGACGCGCTGGGGTTGTCGGGCGGCATGCCCACGCTCGTCTCGATACCGAAGAAACGACTCCCTGACGCCCTTCGGCGCCTCGGTGCCGCGGACGCGGACGTCATATCCACGGAGTGAGCGCATTTCCGGCGGGGACCTCGAACCGAATCCGGTGGGGAGCTCGAGGGGAGCGGAGGTCGCTCCCCTCGACCACGACGTGGCTATTTTCCT
>Ga0302325_10014081_pt1 | contig 17034 bp, 14 predicted proteins | sample Palsa_T0_2_FD_201948 | JGI IMG/M metagenome (GOLD analysis project Ga0302325, IMG submission 201948) | Peat permafrost microbial communities from Stordalen Mire near Abisko, Sweden - Palsa_T0_2 | ecosystem: Environmental > Terrestrial > Soil > Palsa > Peat permafrost | place: Sweden: Abisko... | reverse complement strand
CGTTACCTGATCCTCAACGGTGGCCTGCCTGGCTTCTCGCCGATCGAGGTCGCGACGATCGCTCAGGCCGCCCGCTACCACCGCAAGGGGATGCCGGACCCGGGACCGCTGGCGGCCCTGTTCACAGATGAGGACACGGAGCGCCTGAACCGCTGCGCGGTGCTGCTGCGCCTGGCCGAGGACCTTGAGCGCTCGCGCGACCAGCTCGTGCGCGGCGTTGACATCTCACTGCTGAACGGCAAGCCCGACGGAGATGGTGCGGTCGAGCTGCGCGTGATCGCCGAGGGCGAGGCGGCCGTACCCCGCTGGGCGGCCAGCCGCGAGACCGAGTTGTTTGCTCGTGCTTTCCACCGCGATCTCTCGGTGGCCGCCTGAGGACTCAGCCCGCGGCCGTGAGCGCGCGTTCGTGGCCGGCGCAGTCGAACAGCGCCAGGCCGTACGGGTAGGAGACCGGGCTGTGCCAGACCGACGGCGCCAGCTCCGTGCAGGCGCGCAGGACCGCGCGTGTGGCGCGGTTGCCGCCGCGCAGCGAGTACTCGCCGCCGAGCAGCACGTAGCGGGCTTCGTGGTTGGCCACCAGGCGTGCGAGCCGCGGCCCGTCAACGGCAGGGTCGGTGCCGCTGTAGCCGCCCAGCGCGCCCGCGTCCAGGCCGAACAGCATCATCGGCGAGGCGGTGTCGGAGGCGACGGTCAACAGCGCCCAGCGCGAGCCGGGATCGTGCGTGCTCACGTAGTCGGCAAGCGCCTGGTCGATCCGCTCGTCGCGCGCGTTGACGCCGTAGGCGCCGGGGCCGGGATCGTGCCGGGGGCCGGCGGCAGGGAACGTGCCCTCGGCCGGCGCGAGCCAGGTGGTGGCCGAGTAGGCGGTCGGCGCGACGAGCAGCAACAGGAAGGTGCAGGCGACCGCCGGCACCGCCAGGCGACGCAACGCCAGCAGCGCGCACAGACCCACGGCGACTCCCACCAGAAGCACGGGGACGAACCACTCCATGTAGTGCTCGCGGTGCAGCAGCACGACCTGCACCGCGACGGTTGCCAGCACCGCGCACGCCGTCAGCGCGATGCCCGCGATCCGGCGCGGATCGCGACCGCGCGCGAGCTCGGCGAAGGCGACCGCACCCGCTCCCGTCATCGCTCCCGTGCCCGGCCCCAGCGCCGAGACGTAGTAGGGGTGGACGATCCCCTTGGACAGGCTCAGCACGACGGCCTCGACCAGGAACCATCCTCCCAGCACCAGCACGGCCGCCAGCCGCGGATCTCCACGACCAACCAGCTTGGCGGGTTCCATGGAAGCGGAAGGCTCGCGATCGGTGGAGGGTGCGTCGTAGGCGGCGAGCTCCTCGTGAGCGCTAGACCCTTCGGAAGCCGGGGGTCGCTCGTGTGGCCTTCCTCGCCAATCCAGAAAGATCAGCAGCACCAAGCCGAGCAAGCCGAAGAGCGCGAACGGGAGCATCCAGCCGGCCTGATCGCCGAGGCCGATGTGGAACAGTCGCAACGGACCGGGAGGGCCGCCGAAGGGAATCGGGTCCTTTTCCCGGCCTTTGGTCACGATCGGTTTGAGGGTGGGTGTGGGCTCGCGGGCGGTGTTCGGGGTGGGAGCGGTCTTCGACACTCGCAGCGCGCTCACGGCACCAGCCGTGGATCCAGTGGAGCTGTGCTGTGCAGACGGAGGAATGGCTGTGTGGGCTGCGACGGCGCGTTCGCGTGCGGCGGGCACGTATGCCCCTGGGCGCACGACCACACTGTTCGGACCGCCGGCCTGGCCTTCCACACGCCCAAAGCCGTTGTATTCGAACGTCAACCCGAGCTCGGTGTTGTTGGTCGAGCTGCCCACGTAGGGGCGCTGGGAGGCGGGGGTGACTTCGACGAAGGCGATCCACGCGAACGACACGACGAGCATCGCCAGGGCAGCGACCGCGATTTGCGAGATGCGGCGCGGGATCGAGCCAGGTGCGCACACCAGGTAGGCGAGCGCGATCGGTGGCACCACCAGATAGGCGGCCAGTGTCTTCGTGTTGAAGGCGAGCCCGATCAGGACGCCGCACCCCACCAGCGTGCGCCAGCGGCCGGTTTCGCACGCGCGCAGTCCCGCTCCGCAGGCGAGGATCAGCAGCAGGATCAGCACTGGGTCGACGCCGTTCTCGCGCGAGACAGCCACGAACGACGGGAACACGGCCAGCGTCAGCGCGCCCGCGACCGCCGCCCAGGCGCCGAAGCGGGGCGCCATCACCCAATACAGCGCCGCCACGGCGAGCACGCCGATGATCGCCTCGGGCAGCAGCAGGCTGAGCGGAGAAAAGCCAAATACCTTCGCGCTCGCCGCCTGCACCCACAACGCCAGTGGCGGCTTGTCCACCGTGACCAGACCGCCCGGGTCGAACGACACGAACACGAAGTTGTGCCACGAGTGCAGCATCGACTTCACGCCGGCCGAGTAGAAGATGTTGGCGTAGCCGTTCTGAGCGAGCTTGTTGACGTTCAGAACGGCCGACAGCGCGAGCACTCCCGCGAGCGCCACGTGCGCCGGCGCGAGTCGTGCTCGTCCCCGCTCTCGCTCCAGCGGCTCGTGCCCGAGCTCGGCGAATCCCGGCGCGGCGGCCGGGGGAGAGGCGCTGCTCATCGGGGAGTCATGCCGGCAATCACGAGGAGAGCATCCCGATCAGCCGCTCGAGGTCGTGCCGGTCGTTCCAGGCTCCGACCGACGCTCGCAGCCACGGCCGGCCGGGAATGTTACGCACGATGACCCCCTGCTCGGCGAGGTTGGTCCGTTCAGCTTCGGGGTCGGGGCTGGAGAAAGACACGAGTGTCGTCGGCCCGCGTGGGGCCACCTCGCGACCCTGCAGTTCGAGCATCTCTACGAGCTCCGCCGCCAGCGTGCGGGCACGCTCATGCACCTCCGGCCAGCCGGCGCTCTCAAGCACCTCCGCTGCGGCCAGCGCGCAGGCGACGCTCTCGGCGCTGAGCGAGGGTGCATCGAAGCGCCGGGCGTCCTCGTGCAGTTTGGCCTCGAGGCCCTCGTTGGCATCCTCCAAATTGCCGTAGCCACGGCGCGGCACCTGCAGGCGCTCGCGCAGCTCAGGGCTGACCCATAGAGCGCCCATGCCATCGGGTCCGCACATCCACTTCTGCCCGGCGCCGGCGTAGGCGTCGCAGCCGAGTGCGGCCATGTCGAGCGAGACCGCGCCGAGACCCTGGGCGCCATCGAGCAGCACTGGCACGTCGACCTGGCCCAGCTCGGTGGGAGCGAGCGAGCCGCTGACCCAGCCGACGTGCGAGCAGGCCACGAGCGCAGTCGCCGGGCTGACGGCTTCGGCGACCTGTGCCAGCGGCACCATCCTGATCTGAACGCCGGCGATCTCATGGGCGGCGCCGAGGGCGCCAAGCAGTCCGGGGTGCTCCTCGTCGCTGGTCACTATCTCGTCGTCGGCGCTGAGCGACAGTCCGACGATCACCTGAGCCATGCCCTCGGTCGTGCAGGTGGTCAGCGCGACATCGGCCGAGTCGCAGCCGAGCGCGCGCGAGTAGGCCCCGCGCAGCGAAGCGCTCAGCTCGGTGCGACGTTCGAAGTGGGCCATTGCCCGACCGCCGGACAGCTCGCGCTCGAGCTCCGCCCGGGCGGCCGTCACGGCGCGCGCGGGCAACGGTCCGTCGGTGCCGGCGTTCAGGTACGCCAGCCGCTCGAGGACGGGAAACTCGGCACGTAACCCGGAGAGCTCCACAAACCGCGAGAATACCCGGATGGCCAGCGCCCCTGAGCAGGCACCGCTGTGGGAACCGACGGCCGGGGATCGCGAGCGCGCGGAGATGACGCGCTTCATGCGCTTCGCCGGCGAGCGCCGCGGTCGCGCGTTCGCCGACTACGACGAGCTGTGGCGCTGGTCGGTGGCGGAGGTCGAGGAGTTCTGGGCGAGCATCTGGGAGTTCTGCGGCGTACGCGCGTCGAAGCCCTACGAGTGCGTGCTTGACCGAAGCCGGGGGACATGCGCCTTCGGCGCGAATCCCCGTTTCGGCCAACACGAGATGCCCGGGACGCACTGGTTCGTGGGGGCCGAGCTGAACTACGCGGAGAACCTTTTATTGGGCCCACTCACCCCGCGATCGGGCGCGGTGCGCGATCCGGACGAGCCCGCTGTCCTGCACTGCTCGGAGCTGCGCGAGCTGGAACAGCTCACGCGGGGGGAGCTGACCGCAGAAGTCGCCCGCGCCGCCGGGGGCTTGCGCGCGCTCGGCGTACAGCGTGGCGATTGCGTCGTCGCCTATATGCCGAACATCCCTGAGACGCTGATCGCCTTCCTCGCGGTGGCGAGCATCGGGGCGATCTGGTCGAGTGCCGCGCCCGAGTTCGGGGCGCGCAGCGTGATCGACCGCTTCGCGCAGATCGAGCCCAAGGTGCTGCTCGCGGTCGATGGCTATCGGCACGGCGGCAAGGACTTCGACCGCCAGGCCGTCGTTGCGGGCATCGTCGCGGAGCTGCCCTCGGTCGAGCACGTCGTCCTGCTGCCCTATCTCGATGCGGACGCACGCTGGGGTGAGGAGGCGCGAGTCGACGCGAACATCTCGGAGGATGCCGACAGCAGATTTGATCCCGACCCCCAGGCCGGCGAACGTCCCGGGGGGCTCACCTGGGCGCAGCTGTTAGAGGGGGGATCTGAAACAGAGCTGACCTTCGAGCAGGTCCCGTTCGACCATCCCCTGTGGGTGCTCTATTCATCCGGCACGACCGGCCTGCCGAAGGCGATCGTGCACGGCCATGGCGGGATCCTGATCGAGCAACTCAAGAAGAGCCTGCATCTCGACCTGCACCGCGGGGATCGCATGTTCTGGTTCACGACGACCGGCTGGATGATGTGGAACTTCCTCGTCGGCTGTCTGCTGTCTGACGCCGCGATCGTGCTGTATGACGGCAGCCCGGGGCACCCCGACCTGGGGATGCTGTGGAACCTGGCCGAGCGCACCGGGATGACCTGCATGGGCGTCAGCGCGGGCCTGCTCGCGAGCTCGGAGAAGGCGGGGATCGAGCCGGGCCGCGACCACGACCTGAGCGCGCTGCGCGCGATCGGCTCGACCGGTTCGCCGCTGGCGCCGGAGAGCTTCAAATGGGTCTACGAGCACGTCAAGCCCGACGTCTGGCTGTTCTCCACGAGCGGCGGCACCGACGTCTGCACCGCGTTTGTGGCCGGATGTCCTCTTCTGCCTGTCTACGAAGGCGAACTGCAATGCCGCGCGCTCGGCTGCGCGGTGCAGGCCTGGGATGAGCAGGGCAACAGCCTCACCGACGAGGTCGGTGAGCTGGTGATCACGGAGCCGATGCCGTCGATGCCCTTGTTCTTCTGGAACGACCCCGACGGCGAGCGACTGCGGGAGAGCTACTTCGCGATGTACCCCGGCGTCTGGCGTCACGGAGACTGGATTCGAATCACGCCCCGCGGCGGCGCGGTGATCTACGGCCGCTCGGACTCGACGATCAACCGTCAGGGCGTGCGCATGGGCACGAGCGAGATCTATCGTGCCGTTGCCACCGTGCCGGAGGTGCTCGACGCGCTCGTCGTCGACGTTCTGAGGGGTGGGGGTGAAGGAGAGCTATGGATGGGATTGTTTGTGGTTCTCCGTGACGACGCAACGCTGGATGAGGACCTGGCGAAGACGATCAAGCGGCGGATCCGCGAGGACTGCTCGCCTCGCCACGTGCCGAACGAGATCCTCGCGATCGAGGAGGTGCCGCGCACGCTCTCGGGCAAGGTCTTGGAGGTCCCAGTCAAGAAGATCCTGATGGGCACCGCCCCCGAGCAGGCCGCGAGCATCGATTCCCTGGCCAACCCACGCTCGCTCGACTACTTCGTGGAGCTCTCCAAGAACTTCTAGAGGCCCATCGATCTACCAATGATCTCCTTCATGATCTCGTTGGCGCCTCCGTATATCCGTGTGACGCGCGCGTCCGCGTAGGCGCGCGCGATCGGGTACTCGGTCATGTAGCCGTACCCGCCGTGCAACTGCAGGCAGCGATCGACGACGCGGCCCTGCAGGTCGGTGCACCACCACTTCGCCATCGCCGCATCCTCAGGCGTCAGGTCACCCTCGTTGAGAGCTTCCGTGCAACGGTCAACGTAGGTACGAGCGATCTCCGTTTCGGTGCGAACCTCGGCAAGCACGAAGCGGGAATTCTGAAACGAGCCGATCGGCTGGCCGAACGCTTGGCGCTCGCGCACGTACTCCAACGTCCATTCCAGCGCCGCCTCGGCCGCCGCCACTGCCGAAGCGGCAATCGAGAGGCGCTCCTGCGGCAGGTTCGAGACGAGATAACGAAACCCCTCGCCCTCCTCGCCGAGCAGGTTCTCCACCGGCACGTGCACATCCGCGAACGACAGCTCGGCGGTGTCCTGGGCATGCTGGCCGACCTTCTCGAGGTTGCGCCCGCGCGCGAAGCCCTCGGTGCCACGCTCGACGACGAGCAGCGAGATGCCGCGGTGGCGCTCGGATGGATCGGTCTTGACCGCGACGATCACGAGGTCGGCGTTGATCCCGTTCGTGATGAACGTCTTCGTCCCGTCCACCACGTAGTGCTCGTTCTCGCGTCGCGCGCGCGTGGAGAGGTTCGCCAGATCGGAGCCGATCCCGGGCTCGGTCATCGCCAGCGCGGTGATCAACTCGCCGGAGGCGATACCCGGCAGCCAACGTTCGCGTTGCTCCTCGTTGCAGTACGTCAGGAAGTACGGCAGGCAGATGTCGTTGTGCAGCGTGATCCCCAGCCCGAAGCCGCCGACGCCCGCGCGCTGGGTCTCCTCGCCGATCACGAGGTTCAAGCGGAAGTCCCCAGCCCCCGCGCCGCCGTAGCGCTCGGGGACGGCCATGCCGAGAAAGCCGCCGCGACCGGCCAGCGCGAACACCTCACGCGGCACGATGCCCTCGCGCTCCCACTCGCCGTAGCGGCCGGTCTCGCCGAGCACCTCGCGCCGCAGGAAGGTCTTGAAGCTCGCGCGGAAGTCTTCGTGGACGTCTTCGTAGAGAGTGCGCCTCATGCAGCGAGGGACACTACCGGCGCAGGCTCTCCTCGATATTGCGGCTTGGCGAGCAGTAGTTGAACATCCTGGATGCGTCGCTCGCGAAAGCCGCCCTCGCAATAGCAGAGGTAGAGCTCCCACAGCCGGCGGAAGCGCTCGTCGTAGCCGAGGTCCGCGAGCCGCTCGGAGGCGTCGAGGAAGCGCTCGCGCCACAGGGCCAGTGTCGTCGCGTAATGGGCGGTGATGTCCTCCAGGTGCACCTGGCGCAGGTCGGTCACGCGCGGCAGCTGGCGCGAGATCAGCTCCAGCGAGGGCAGGCACCCGCCCGGGAAGATGTAGGTGTTGATGAAGCTCTTGCCCGCCTTCTCGACCTGGTAGGCGCGGTCGTCGATCACGATCGCCTGCAAGAGCATCGCGCCGTCATCTGCGAGCAGCTCCGAGCAGCGGCGGAAGTAGGTTGGGAAGTTCTGCCAGCCGACGGCCTCGATCATCTCGATCGAGACGAGCTTGTCGTAGCTGCCCTCAAGGGCGCGGTAGTCCTCGAGCAGGACCGTCACCCGCTCCTGGAGCCCCGCGGCGCGCACGCGCTCGCTCGCGTAGGCGTGCTGCTCACGCGAGATCGTCGTGGTCGTCACGCGGCAGCCGTAGTGCTCGGCCGCATAGACGGCGAACCCACCCCAGCCGGTCCCGATCTCGAGCACGTGGTCGGCGGGAGAAAGGCCGAGCTTCGCGCAGACCCGCTCGAGCTTCGTAAGCGAGGCCTCTTCCAAGCTGGCCCGCGGCGAGTCGAAGATCGCGCAGGAGTACATCATTGTGGGATCGAGGAAGCACCCGAACAACTCGTTCCCGAGGTCGTAGTGCGCGGCGATCTGCTTGCGCGAGCGTCCGATCGTGTTGCTGCGCAGCCAGCGCATCCAGCGCTGCGCCGGGATCAACACGGGCGCGAGCACACGGCGCAAATTGTCGAGCGAGCGGACGTTCAGCGCGGCCAGGCGGGTCAGCGCGACGAGGTCCGAGCACTCCCAGAGGCCGTCCATGTAGGACTCGCACAGCCCGACGCTGCCGCGCAACAGCGCCCGGTAGAAGCGGGGCGAGTGAACCTCCAACGTGACCCGCAATGGGCGTAGGGCCGGCGTGTCGCCGAAGGTGAAGCGCTCGCCGTTCTCGACGATCGTCAGCTCACCGTCGTGAATGCGACCCAGTAGGCGCAGCACGAGCCGGCGGGCGATGCGGTTCATGTCTGTACACCTGCCTTACCCGGGTGGGGGAAGTACTTCGCTCCACGCAACCTCAACCGCAAAGCGTGGGTATAGATCCGCGCGAGGATCCGCGCGGTCAGGAACGGGTAGCGCAGGAGCGCACGACGCAGAGCACTCGGGGTCAGCTCCCGACGGTGCAACGACAGGGTCGCGTCAAACACGCTCTTCCCGTCCGCACCGCTCGACTCGATGTTCACGAACAGCTGCTCGGAAGGCTCGGTCAAGCGCCAGTCGTAGGTGTGATTCATCCCCATCAAAGGCGATACATGCAGCTGCTTGTGCAACCGGGCCCGCATCAGGCTGACGGTTCCGTGATCAGTCGCACGATCGACCCTCATCACATAGGAATGACGCTCGCCCCAGGGTGTGTTCGTCACATCGGCCACGACCGCGACCACCTGCTCACCCTCATCCCCATCCCCATCCCCACCCGAGAAGCAGTAATAGAAGCTGACGGGGTTGAAGGACTTGCCGAAATAGCGCAGGTGCGTCAACAGCCGAATCGGTCCATCCAGCTTGATCCCTGTTCGCTCCCGCACCAGCTCACGTACGGCCTGATCCAGGGGAACGTCAGGGTCGCCGAGATAATCGGAACGACGCCACCATGCCAGTGCCGGTCGGCGGGCCGACCAGGACCAGGTCCCGTCGAAGCACGATGGCAGCTCGCAAAGATCGAGGTAGGCCATGAACAGCGGGTAGCGAAACTCATTATCCACCTCACCCATCCGCCGGTGACGGACGGAGCCCTGATAGAGGCAGCTGTTCACAGGGACACCCCGAACGGCGCACACGCGCGCAGGGCGCTGAGCACGCCGTCCTCGTGAAACCCCCAACCCCAGTAGGCGCCACAGTAGTGCGTCCGTGTCTCAAAACCCCCGATTGCACCATGTTGGGCTTGGGCGGCGACGCCCTCGGGAGTGAAGACGGGGTGGGAGTAGGGGATCGTGCGGATGATCTTCGCCTCCTCGATCGCCTCAGTGCGGTTCAGGGTGACGCAGAAGTCGCGGTCGGCGTGCAGCCGCTGCAGGTGGTTCATGTAGTAGGTGACTGTGCTCAGCGGCTTCGGCTCGCGCAGCAGGTGAAAGTTCCATGCGGCGCGCGCGCCACGGCGGCGGGGAAGCAGCGTCGAGTCGGTGTGGAGCACCGCCTCGTTGGGCTGATACGGGATCGCGCCGAGCACCTCGCGCTCGTGCGCGGAGGGGTCGCTCAGCAGCGCGAGCGCCTGGTCGGAGTGGGTGGCGATCACGACCTGGTCGAAAGATTGTGTATCGCGCCCACCCCGCCGGCCCCCGCGATCCTCGGCGGTGATTTCCACGCAATCCCCTGAGCGGGTGATCGACCGCACCGGCGAATCGAGCCGCATATGCCCGTGCAGCGGCCGCGTGAGCGCCTCGACGTAGCGCGCCGAGCCCCCCGCGACGGTCGCCCAACGCGGGCGGTCGCGGAAGCCGAGCATCCCGTGGTTTGAGAAGAACTCGGCGAGGAAGCGGACCGGGAACGAGGAGATCTGCCGCGGGTCGGCCGACCACACGGCGGAGACCTGGGGGACGATCAGCCGCCGGATGAAGACCTCGGAGAAGCGCCGCCGCACGAGGAAGTCCCGCAGCGACTCGCCCGTTTCCTCGCCGCGCGCGAGCAGCCGGCGCAGCTCGCGGTTGAAGCGCAAGAGGTCGGCGAGCATCCGCTGAAAGGGCGGGCTGAGAAGGTTGCGGGGCTGGCAGATCAGGCCGCGTGGCGTACCAGCGTATTCGAAGTCCTCGTCCTCGCCCTTCACAGAGAAGCTCATGTTCGTCGCCTGGGTTTCGACCCCGAGCTGGGAGAGCAGCCGCGTGAAGTTTGGGTAATTGCGGTCATTCATCACAATGAAGCCCGTGTCGACGTGGTGGGTCTCGTGCGCGGTGTCGACGCGGATCGTGTTCGTGTGTCCACCGGCGTAGGAGCCGGCCTCGTAGATCACGACCTCGTGCTCGCGCGCCAGCAGGTGGGCCGCCACCAGTCCGGAGACGCCGGCGCCGACGATCGCGATCCTCACAGCGGGACTTCGTCGGCCTGCACGGCGCGGTTGGCATGCATCTCTCGCATTGTGTGCCTATCTTCGCTCGGAATCGGGGCAATGGATCATCGGCCGGGAAGGAGTGCGGGGCTCCGGCGTCGAACAAGAGCGCCGATGAAGCGTGTTGGCACACCGACCCAGGATCGCCCGCCGGCCAACGGCACGAGCGATCACCAGAGCCTTTCCAAGTACATCCAGGCGCGCTTCGATGAGTGCTCACGCTCGCAGAAGGACGTCGCCCAGTACATCGTCGACCACCTCGACGAGGCCGCGTTCCAGACCGCCGAGGAGCTGGCGCGCCGCGCGAACACGTCGAGCTCGACGGTCGTGCGCTTTTCTCAGGCGCTCGGGTTCGAGGGCTTCCCCGAGCTGCAGGCAGCCGCGCGCGAGGAATACCGCCGCGTGCACACGAAGACCGAGCCGAGCAAGAACGGCGCCGGCGCAGCGGCAGCGGGCGCTTCCACGCCGCTGTTCTCGCTCGACCAGAACGAGTTCGAGACCGCTCTCACCGCCGACCACCTGAACGTCGAGGAGACCGCCCGCAAGGTCTCGCGCAGCTCCGTGGAGGCGCTGATCTCGGGAATAGTCTCCGCCGAGAAAGTGCTCGTCGCGGGCACCGACCAGATGGCGTTCTTCGCCAGCTACCTGCGGCACCTGTTGATGCTCCTGGATCTGCGCGTCGACGTCGTCGCGAGCCCTTCCCAGGAGGCGCTCAGTCGCCTCGGCCGGATCGATCAGGGCACGCTCGTGATCGGCCTCTCCGCCGGGCGCCCGCATCCGCTGGTCGTGCGCGCGATGAAGCTCGCGCGCCACCGTAAGGCGCGCACCGCCGCGATCACCGACGCGACCCTGTCCGAGGTCGCCAAGCTCGCGCAGATCAAGCTCTACTACTCCTCGAACTCTCCCGCCTACGTGCGCTCGCACACGGCCCTGCTGAGCCTGATCCAGGCCCTGGCATATGGCGTCTACGCGCAGGACTCGGCGCAGTACGACGACCGCATCAAGGCGTTCCGGCTGAAGTGATCCTGCGCTGCTTCTCGTCGTCGGCGCTCGCCGCCGCCGAGAACAGCTCCGGATCCCTGCCCAACGTGTAAAGCGGGCGGGTCGCGGGGCGGGCTTGACGTCAATAGGCTGCCACGGGCATGGGCACTCCCTGGGACGCGCGCACTTATGAGCGCATCAGCGGGCCGCAGCAGGCTTGGGCCGCGGATGTGCTTGCGCGGCTGGACGGCATCGCGCCGGATGCGACTGTGCTGGACGTCGGCTGCGGCACCGGGCAGGTCACCGAGGCGCTGTTCGCGCTCGTGCCGCAGGGGCGCGTGTTGGCGCTGGACGCGTCGGCAGAGATGGTGGCGCTCGCGCGGCAACGGCTCGGCGATCGCGCGGAGGTGTGGTGCGCAGACGCGCTCGAGCTCGAGCTGGATGAGCCGGTCGACGCGATCGTGTCCACCGCTGCGCTGCATTGGGTTCCCGAGCACGATCGGCTATGGGAGCGGCTGGCGCGGGCGCTTGCGCCCGGTGGCGTGCTGGAGGTCCAGTGCGGGGGAGAGGGCAACATCGACGCGGTCCGTGAGGTCATCGAGGCGGTGGCCCGCGATCTCGCTCCCGAGCTTGTCGGTTGGTCGCCGTGGACGTTCTCGAGCCCGCTGGAGACCGAGCGGCGCCTGACGGCCGCCGGTTTCAGCGCCGTGCGGTGCTGGCTACAGGAGCGCCCGACCTATCCGCAGGACGTTGACGCGTTTGTGCGCACGTCGATCCTCGCCGCCCATATGGATCGCCTGCCCGAGGCGCGGCGCGAGCCGTTCGCGGCGGCGGTCCTCGCGGGCGTGCGACTGCCGCTCGACTATGTCCGCCTCAATGTGTCCGCCGTCCGTGCCTCCGGTGAGCACTGATGGGACTCTCTGTTGCGCGGTGGCGTACTGCGATAGCAGGACAGGGCGCGCGATTGGAGTAGTGGCCGCGACCTCCCTCGCGGGCGAGCGCCTGTCAAACTAGGGTCTATGCACGACGAGGCGACATTTCGGGTGAAGACCGGGCTGGCGGAGATGCTCAAGGGCGGCGTGATCATGGACGTCGTCACGCCTGAGCAGGCGAAGGTCGCCGAGGATGCGGGGGCAGCGGCGGTGATGGCGCTCGAGCGCGTGCCCGCGGACATCCGTCGCGACGGCGGCGTGGCGCGGATGTCCGATCCGGAGATGATCGCGGGGATTCAGGAGGCCGTCTCGATCCCGGTGATGGCCAAGGCACGCATCGGGCACTTTCTCGAGGCCCAGGTGCTGCAGGCGCTGGAGGTCGACTACGTCGATGAGTCGGAGGTGCTGACGCCCGCGGACGAGTCGAACCACATCGACAAGTGGGCGTTCAAGGTCCCGTTCGTGTGCGGAGCGACGAATCTGGGCGAGGCGCTGCGGCGGATCGGCGAGGGCGCGGCGATGATCCGCTCCAAGGGTGAGGCTGGCACGGGCGACATCGTCGAGGCGGTCAGGCACATGCGCAGCATCAACGGCGCGATCCGCCGCCTGGGAACGCTCGACGACGCCGAGGTCGCGACCGCCGCCAAGGAGCTGGGCGCGCCGCTGGATCTGGTCCACGCGATTGCCCGCGACGGGCGGTTGCCGGTCGTGTTGTTCTGCGCCGGCGGGATCGCCACCCCTGCCGACGCGGCGCTGATGATGGCGCTGGGCGCCGAGGGCGTATTCGTCGGCTCGGGCATCTTCAAGTCCGATGACCCGCCCGCCCGCGCGAGCGCGATCGTCGAGGCGACGACGCACTGGCAGGACCCCGAGCGCGTGGCGGCGGCCTCGCGCGGTCTCGGCCCGGCGATGGTCAGCCTGGAGAGCTCCAAGCTCGATGGCGAGCAGTTGCTAGCCCAGCGCGGCTGGTAGTCGTCCCCACGTGGTCTCGATGGCGGGCGCGCCGCTGATCGGTGTACTCGCCCTGCAGGGTGACTTTGAGGCGCATGGGCGGATGCTGAGCGCGCTCGGCGCCGAGGTGCGCGAGGTGCGGACGCCGGCTGATCTGGACGGCCTCGAGGGGCTCGTGATCCCGGGGGGAGAGTCGACCACGATGACGTTGGGGATCGAGCGCGAGGGGCTGGCCGGGCCGCTGCGGAGTCTCGCGGCCGCGGGCACGCCGATCCTAGGCTCGTGCGCGGGGCTGATCATGCTCGACCGCGAGCATCTCGGCCTGATGGACATGCGCGCCGAGCGCAACGCGTTCGGGCGTCAGCTGAAGAGCTTCGAGGCGGATATCGAGCTGCGCGGCATTGATGGTGGCCCGCTGCGGGCGGTGTTCATTCGTGCGCCCTGGATCGCAGAGCACGGACCCGGCGTGGAGATCCTCGCGGAGGTGGACGGTCATCCCGTGGCCGCGCGGCAGGGGAAGATGCTCGCGGTTGCCTTTCACACCGAGCTCGGCGAGGACGATCGGGTTCACCGGTTGTTTCTGAGCAGCGTCGCTCAGGCGGCGTGAAAGCGAACCACGCCGTCGGATTCCTGTTCGACGACGCGCTGATCAGCAAGCAGCAGGTCGACGTGTCCGAGCACCTCGGAGAGCGTGAGGTAGGCCTGAGTGACGGCGACGTTGCCCCACAGCTCGACCGCGATCTCGTGCGCGGTGCGCGGCTCGGTGGCGATCAGGCCGTGGATCTTCTCGGCGCGGCGGTCGTGCATGCGGAAACGTTTGTCGATCAGAGGGATGGGATCGGTGATGGGCTCGCCGTGCCCCGGCAGTACCAGATCGAGGTCCATCGCCCGCGTCTCTTCCAGCGAGTCCATGTAGGTGATCAGCGCCCGCGGGCGCGGGCCGTCGTAGTCGCCGCTGCAGCCGAGCGGCCGGGCGAGTAGCGGGTTGGAGGAGATGTGCTTGATCAGGTGATCGGCGGCCAGCAGGATCGAGCGATCCTCGTCCAGGAACACGGTGTCCGAGGGGCTGTGCCCGGGCCGGTGGAACACCCTCAGCGTGCGGTCGCGCAGCCGCAGCTCGCCCCCGTCCCGCAGCGGGCGGGTGACCTCCACCGACGCGCCCCAAGCGCGGAAGCCCGCGGAGACCGCGCGCAGCGCGGTGACGACCTCTTGGGGTATGCCATGGCGCAGCATCAGCTGCTCGGCGAAGCGGTCTTCCAGGTCGGTCTCGTGCCCGTAGGCGGCCAGGAACGGGGCCAGTTTGTCGAGCGCCGCGACCTCGGCTCCTGAGCGTCTTGCGAGGATCGAGGCCAGGCCGAAGTGATCCATGTGCTGGTGGCTGACGACGAGCAGCTCGATGTCCTCGACCGCGTGCCCGTGCGCCTGGAGCGCCTGCTCGAGCTCGTCCAGCGCCTTGCCGGAGTTGGGGCCCGAGTCGATCAGGGTCAGCGGGGAGTCCTCGATCAGGTAGGCGTTGACGCGCCCGACCATGAACGGCGTGGGTATCGCCAGGCGGTGAATGCCCTCCTGGGCGGCGCGCTCCAATAACTCTTGCTCGCCGGGCTCCTCCTCCGATGAGGACTCGCCAGTCTCCTTCACGACCGAATCAGATCCAGGACTTCGTCGCGGCGGCGTTCCATGTCTTCCGGAGAGACAAGCGACTCCAGGCAGAGGCGCAGCAGCGGCTCGGTGTTCGAAGGCCGCACGTTGAAGTGCCAGTCGGGGTAGTCGATCGAGATGCCGTCGAGCTGTTTCTGCTCGGCGTCGTCGAAGCGCGCGGCGATCTCCGCCATCTTCGCCTCGGGATCGGCGACCTCGGAATTGATCTCGCCGGAGATGAAGTAGCGCGAGCGGTAGGGCTCGAGCAGCTCGGACATCGTTTGACCGGTGCGCGAGAGCAGCTCCAGCACGAGCAGCGCCGGGATCGTGCCGGAGTCCGCGCAGTAGAAGTCGCGGAAGTAGTAATGCCCGGAGACCTCGCCCCCGAACAGTGAGCCCTCCTCGCGCATGCGTGTCTTGAAGAAGGCGTGGCCAACGCGGTTGATGTGGGCGGTTCCGCCGGCGCGCGTGACCGTGTCCGCCACTGCCCGGGAGGCCCGCACGTCATACAGGATCGCTTGGCCGGGAGTCTTCGCGAGCAGCGACTCCGCCAGCAGCGCGGTCAGGAAATCGCCGTCGACGAAGCGGCCGGTCTCGTCGATGAAGAAGCAGCGGTCGGCGTCGCCGTCCCAGGCGATCCCGAGGTCGGCGCCGGCGGCGAGCACGCGGTCGATGATGAACTGCCGGTTCTCCGGGAGCAGCGGGTTGGGCTCGTGCTCGGGGAAGTTCCCGTCGGGTGTCCAGCAGGTCTCGATCAGATCGAGCCCTAACCCCTCCAGCAAGGGCCCGGCGACGGGCCCGGCCATCCCGTTACCGCCGTCGACGACGACCTTCAGCGGCCTGATCACCGACGGGTCGATGAACTCGAGCACCGTCTCGTGGAACTCCCCATAGAGATCGACCTGCTCGAGCGAGCCTTCGCTGGAGGACTCCTGCAGGCCGGATTCGATCATGTGGCGGATGTCCTGGATGCCGCTGTCGCCGGACAGCGCGATCGCGCCCTCGCGCACGAGCTTTGCGCCGGTGTAGGCCTTGGGGTTGTGCGAGGCCGTGCACATCAGGCCGCCGTCCAGCGCCCGCGAGCCGACCAAGTAGTACAGCATCTCGGTGCCGACCTGGCCGGCGTCGAGCACGTTCGCGCCCTCGGCGAGCAGGCCGGCGCGGTATCGCTCGGAGAGCTCGGGGGCGGTCAGGCGCATGTCGCGCCCGAGGCCGACGCGCAGCTCGGAGACGGGCTTGCCTGAGAGCTCGGAGAGCACGCGCGCGAAGGCACGGCCAATCTGCTCGGCGATCGGGCCATCGATCTGCTCGCCGTAGAGGCCGCGGATGTCGTAGGCCTTGAAGATGTCGGGTGTGGGGGTGCAGGGCATTGTGATCGGCAATCCTAAGGGTTGCTTGGGAGACCTTGATCGGAGGACCCCGCGGCGCGTGGATTCGTAGACTGGCTTACATGTCAGGTCATTCCAAGTGGGCGAGCATCAAGCACAAGAAGGCGATCGTCGACTCGCGCAGGGGCGCGCAGTTCACGAAGCTGGCGCGCTCGGTCACGGTCGCGGCGCGCGACGGCGGCGGCGATCCGGTCGGCAACCCGGCGCTCGAACTGGCGATTCGCAAGGCCAAGGAAGCGAGTATGCCCAAGGAGAACATCGAGCGCGCGATCGCGAAGGGCACGGGGGAGGGGGGCGAGGCCGAGGCGATCGAAGCCGTCCTCTATGAGGGCTATGGCCCCGGCGGCGTCGCCGTACTCGTCGAGGCGATGACCGAGAACCGCAACCGCACGGGCGCCGATGTGCGCCACGCTTTCTCCAAGCATGGCGGCAACCTCGGCGAGCCGGGCTCCGTTGCCTACCTGTTCGAGAAGAAGGGCACGATCGTGATCGACTCCGAGCGCTACAGCGAAGACGATCTGATGGCTGCGGTCGAGGCGGGCGCCGATGACATCGTCACCGACGAAGGCGTATTCGAGGTACTGGCCGAGCCCGCCAACTTCTCCAGCGTGATCGGTGCCCTGGCCGAGGCGGGCGTGGAGACCGAGAGCGCAGAGATGTCCTTCCGCCCGACGAGTCTCGTGCCGATCGATGAGAACCAGGTGCGCAAGCTGATGGGACTCACCGACTCGCTCGAAGAGCTCGACGATGTGGACGATGTGCACGCCAACTTCGACGTGCCCGCCGACGTGCTGGAGCGCGTCGCCGGCTGAGGGCGCACGCCCCGGTGTGTCA
>Ga0302325_10014078_pt1 | contig 17038 bp, 13 predicted proteins | sample Palsa_T0_2_FD_201948 | JGI IMG/M metagenome (GOLD analysis project Ga0302325, IMG submission 201948) | Peat permafrost microbial communities from Stordalen Mire near Abisko, Sweden - Palsa_T0_2 | ecosystem: Environmental > Terrestrial > Soil > Palsa > Peat permafrost | place: Sweden: Abisko... | reverse complement strand
GGGTTGCTGTGCCTGCTTGCCGGCCTGTGGTATGTCACCACCGAGTCCTTTCAAAATCTGGTCCGGCGCCGTATGGTCGCCGAAGTGGAACGGATCACCGGCGGCCGGGTGGAAATCGGCAGCATCCACACCGTCCCGTTCCACGCACAGGTTGAGGTACGCGATATTACGGTGCACGGACGTGAAGCGGCCACGGAAGTTCCGCTCGCCCACGTCGACCGGCTGGTGGCTCGGGTAAAGATAGTCTCGATCCTGCGCAGTGAATTCGGATTTCACGAAGTCACCCTCGATCATCCCGTGATTCACGTTGGCTTTTATCCCGACGGCAGCAGCAATGTGCCCGGGCCGAGCGTGGTGAGAGCGTCGCAGGTTTCGTCGGTCGAGAAGCTGTTCGCGCTATCGATTGATAATTTCTACGTTCGTCACGGTGAACTGTTGTGGGACGACAAGACCCTTCCGCTGGAGTTCGCAGCTAATGACGCCGCATTGCAGATGGAATATTCGTTTCTGCGCGGCCGCTACGAAAGCCGCTTGCTGCTCGGCAAAGTGGATGCGAAGTATGATGGCTTCCGTCCGTTTGCCTGGATGACGGATGTGAAGTTCACGCTGGCGCCGTCGTTTGCGGAAATCGATGCGATGAAATTGACTTCCGGCCGAACCCACGTTGAAATGCACGGGCTGATCCGCGATTTCCGCCATCCGCTGGTCTCGGCCACTTATGACGCGCATGTCGACCTCGCGGAAGTGGCTTCCATCATGCGGCGGCAAGACATCCGTGAAGGCGTGGTTGAGTTCCAGGGTCAGGGGAAGTGGACGGTCGAAGACTTTTCGGCCTCGGGTGCGCTGGAAGCACGCGATTTTGGCTGGCAGGACGACCGGATTTTGATTAAGAAAACGAGCGTGGTCGCGGATTATGCAGTGACTGATCAACAGATCAGGCTTACGAAGCTGCAAGGGAAGGCGCTGGGTGGGAGTTTCACGGGGGATGCTCAAGTCGATAACTGGCTGCATAGCATTCCTGCTCCGCCGCCGTCGAAATCGAATCAGGCGCAGAAGAAAAGGGCCGGGCCGGAGACGGCGATTATCACGGCGGGCCGGCCGACCGGCAAAGGTCCTCGTGAAAAACTTCCCGGAGTTCAGGTTGCACAGCTACATCTTCGGGTGCGCGACGTTTCCGCGATGGAGTTGGCTGCCGCGCTAAAGCCGGTCGGCCCTTATCTGAAAGATTCTCATCTCGCGGGATTGGCCGGCGGCCTAGTCGAGGCCAGTTGGAGGGGATCGCCGGATATGGCGCAGGTCGAGTTCGCGGCCGACGTAGTACCTCCCACCAAACCGGCGAAAGGCGAAATTCCGCTGACCGCGCACGCCACGGGCGGCTACCACTGGACGAACGACGAGTTGGAGTTTTCACAGTTCACGGCTTCCACGCCGGCGTCGCACGGCCAGGCATCCGGAATACTTTCCTCCGCTTCGAATTTGCATTTTTCGGTCACGACCTCGAATTTCGAAGAAGAGCGTCCGATTGTGGCGGCGCTGGAAGGGAGGCCGTTGCCATTTCGCGTGGATGGCACAACCACTTTTAACGGAGTAGTTGGGGGAGATCTTGACGTGCCGGTAGTGACTGGAACTCTGGTGGCGCAGGATTTTGAAGTTACGCTTCCTGCGATGGAGGGTACAGCTCAGCATTCAGTCCAATGGGATGCGCTTTCGACCTGGGTGCAGTTTTCTACTCACGGTCTGATCCTGCGTGATGGCAGTATGCACCGGGGAGACACCACTGCAACCTTCGATGCCATCGCAAGCCTGCGAGACGGCGACCTTACGGTAGACAGTCCTTTCACTGGGCACGTGAACTTGCATGGGGTGGAAGTGGCCTCGACTCAAGAGTTGGTTGGAGTGGACTATCCAATCACTGGAGTGGCGGACGTTACGCTGCAAGTGTCCGGAACCCGGGCCAATCCCCAAGCGCAAGGACAGGTCCAGGTGAAGAACGCTTCGGCCTGGGGCCAATCGATTGCCCAATTCGACGCCGATGTGCTGGTCGCGGGGGGCGAGACCGCGCTATCGAACATTCAACTGCTGCATCTTCAACAGCCGAATGACGATGCGGAGATTCAAGGCAGCGCCGCATACAACCCGTCGCTTCATTCTTTCCGATTGGACCTTACCGGCAAGAACTTCGACCTGGCGCGGATTCCGCAGATCCAACGGGGCGGCCTGCTGGTTGAAGGGCGCGGCGAGTTCACGCTGCAGGGTTCGGGGACAACGGAGTCTCCCGCGATTAATGCCCGCTTGCAGGTGAGCGGTCTTACGCTGGATCACGAACTGGCGGGCGCAGTCGATCTGCAAGCCGTGAGCAAGGGCAACGAACTTCATGTGAGTGGGCAATCCGAATTTGGCAAAGGCATTTTGCACGTCGACGGCGGCGTGCAGATGCGCGGCGACTACGCGACTGCACTCTCGTTCCAAATGGATAACGTCGATCTCGACGCCTTCCTGCGCACCTATCTCAAGGGGCAACTGACCGGGCACTCGGCGGTGTCGGGAACTGTGGCGGTGCAGGGTCCACTGCGCGATCCTCGGGTGTGGACGATGAATGGAAGCCTTTCCAGCATCGAGATGGATGTGCAATACGCCAAACTTCACAATGCGGACCCGGTGCGCTTCACTTACGCAAAACAGACTCTGCATATCGACCAATTGCATATGGCGGGCGAGGGAACCGATTTCACGGCACACGGCTCCGTGCAGTTTGCGGGCTCCCGGGACCTGGACTTGACTGTGGATGGCAAGGTTGACCTGAAGCTGTTGAACACCGTGGACGCGGATTTCACAGGATCCGGATTGCTCTCGATGGACATGAACGTGGGAGGCACGCTATCCGATCCGCTGCCGCAAGGGCATCTGCAGGTGAGCAACGGCGCGGTTTCTTACTCCGGGCTGCCGAGCGGACTGAGCGAGATGAATGGATCGCTGGTATTCACGCGCGACCGGCTGCATATCGACAAAATGACGGCGCGCACCGGCGGCGGCACGATCGACCTCAAAGGGGACGCGACTCACTACAATCAGCAGCTCAGCTTCGACGTAACGGCCACGAGTAAGGAAGTGCGGCTGCGCTATCCGCCGGGAGTGAGTTCGACTGCAAGTGCCGAATTGCATTGGGTGGGCACGCCAACGGCCTCGACCTTGACTGGCGACGTCATGGTGACGAAGCTGGCCGTGACCCCGAATTTTGACTTCAGCTCGTATCTGGAAAACAGCCGGCGCAATGCAGCGCTGGCGAACGCCAACTCGCCGCTCAATGGAGTCAAGCTCGACGTTCATGTGCAAACCGCGCCGGAGCTGCAGATGAAGACCGCGGTGGCGCGACTCTCGGGCGACGCAGACTTTCGGCTGCGGGGATCCATCTCCCGGCCGGCGGTGTTGGGGCGCGTTGACATTCTGGAAGGCGACGCCACGTTCAACGGCACAAAATTCCGCCTGGAGCGCGGCGATATCACGTTTGCCAACCCGGTTGCGATTGAACCGCAGGTCAACCTCGAGGCTTCGACGCATGTCCGTAACTACGATCTCGACATCATGGTGACTGGCACACCGGATCGCCTGGCCGTGAATTATCGCTCGGAACCGCCACTGCCGAAGTCGGACATTATTGCGTTGCTGGCGCTCGGCCGTACGAGCCAGGAATCCGAGCGATTGCAGGAGCAATCTGGCACCGAAGCGTTTAACGACGAAGCGTCTGCCTTGATCATTAATCAGGCGATGAACTCCACGGTCAGCGGGCGCATGCAGAAGTTGTTCGGCGCCAGCCGCATCAAGATCGATCCGCAGGGCCTGACGACAGAAACCAATCCCACCGCGCGCGGGCCGCAGGTGACGATCGAGCAGCAGTTCGCCAACAACGTTTCGCTCACCTACAGCACCAACGTGTCGCAAAGCAACCAGCAGATCATTCAGGCCGAGTATTACTTCACGCGGAATATTTCGGTGGTCGGGACGCGGGACCAGAATGGCGTGGTCAGCTTTGACCTGCGCATCCGCAGGCGAAAATAGAAGCGAAATATTCCTATTCCAATGACTGCATCTGTCGAAGCCGGGTCGTTTGCGAGTTTGCGGCAGCGGATGGTCGACCATGATCTGCGCGGCCGCGGCATCGCCGACGAGCGAGTGCTTCAGACGATGCTGAGCCTTCCTCGTCACGAATTTGTTCCCGAGGCTTACCGCAGCCAGGCTTACGAAGACCATCCTCTGCCGATTGGGGAAGGGCAGACGATTTCGCAACCGTATATCGTTGCCATCATGCTGATGGCCCTGGCGCTTCAACCTACGGACACGGTTTTGGAGGTTGGAGCGGGATCGGGGTATGCGACCGCATTGCTGGCGGAACTTGCGGCGCGGGTGGTTGCGGTGGAGCGATCTGCACTGTTGGCGGGGGGAGCTAGGCACACGCTTTCCCGGCTCGGATACAGCAATGTCAATGTGGTAGTGGGCGATGGCAGCCAGGGATTTGCGGCCGGCGCGCCATACGATGCGATTCTTGTGTCCGCGGCCACCGCTTCTGTGCCGCAGGGTCTGCTGTCGCAACTCCGCGAGGATGAAGGACGCATGATAATTCCTGTTGGTCCCGCTGAGTCTCAGCAGTTGCAGTTGATTCACATGCAAGCGGGAAGACCGGTGGTTACGCTTTGCGGTGCGTGCCGTTTTGTGCCGTTGGTCTCGGGGAGCAAGTGAGAAAGTACTGCTAGAATATTTTCGTGCCCCTTCTGCACAATCTGCGTGTGACGCTGGAGATGATCAAGTGGGAGCACTCCGTATTCGCGCTTCCTTTCGCGCTTTGCGGGGCGATGCTGGCTGCCGGAGGATTTCCCACCGCCCATCAACTCGCATGGATCATCATAGCGATGGTGGCGGCCCGTTCCGCAGCGATGGCCTTCAACCGCCTGGCCGACGCCACGATTGATGCGGCCAACCCGCGCACCAGCGCGCGCGCGCTTCCCGCCGGGCAACTTACGCCTGCGTTTGTCGCGACTTTTGTGGTGATTTCGAGCGTGGTCTTCATGGTCGCGGCGGCAGAGCTCAATCGCCTCGCGTTGTGGCTTTCTCCGTTCGCGCTGGCCGTGTTGTTGCTCTATTCCTATACCAAGCGCTTCACACGGTGGTCGCATCTTGTGCTGGGATTCGCCCTGGGCATCGCTCCCTCGGCGGCCTGGATTGCGGTGCGCGGTTCGCTTGATCCGCGCATCCTGCTGCTGACTGCTGCGGTTACTTTCTGGGTGGCGGGTTTCGACGTCCTCTACGCCTGCCAGGATTTCGATTTTGACCGCGCCAGCGGACTGCACTCCATCCCGCGCTATCTGGGCATTTCTCGCGCGCTCTGGGTGGCGCGAGCGTTTCACGTCATTATGCTGCTGTTACTGGCCGCTCTGCTGGTCGCGTTTGGAATGGGCAAGCTGGCGATCGCAGGAGTGGCGGTGGTGGCGGTTTTGCTGGCTTATGAACACTCCTTGATCTCAGCCGGAGACTTGAGGAAGCTGAACGCCGCGTTCTTCACCATGAATGGGGTGATCTCGGTGGTGTTTTTTGTTTTTGTCGCAGGAGATTTACTGCTCCGGCGCTAGCGCGCAGACGCGTGGCTTTTCCAGATCACCGACTTCGATTGCCCGCGCAAAATCGCTTACCAAAGTACTCTGCTTCGACGTTCCTCCACATGCTACTGTCCCCGAAAGGGGCGTGATTGTGAACCGTCAAAAAGCCATTTCCATTCTGATCGTTCTGGCGCTTTGCGGGGCCGCGGTCGCCGCACTTGTGCTCTGGCCCAAGCAATACATGGTGGGTCAGAGCGTGTCGCAGACCATCGTCTTCTGGAATGAGCAGGACGCCTTCGTGTTTTTGAATGGAAGCACGACGGGCCGCTCCCACAATGTTTTCCAGGATGTGCTGGGCCGCAGCCGCTATGGCTACCTGGGAGTTTTTCTGGGCGGGTTCGCCGATTTTGCCAAGCCTGACGTGGTGGCTTACCACCTTGCGGCTTCCGGACAACTCGACCGCTTCGCGCTTCCCGAGAACACCGTTATCTATGGTTCGTGGAGTCTGGCTGACGGGCGATTGCAATTGACGCCGCTGGGTGGCTTTGGCAATGTAGACGGGCGTCACCTGGGGACCCGCTGGGATGGCGAAACGTTTGTCCCGGTGCCTGCCGCGCCTGCGTTACAGCCTCAGCCGCAGGCCGCAGGCGGGTCGAATCTGAGTGCGGACGACCTCACGGACGATGACGACGCAGGGTCGGGACTTCTCAGCAAAGCGCAGCGCCAGCAGTTCAAGGATGCAGGCTGGCACTATAAGTTTCTCACCGGCTACGAGGGTGGAGGCACGGAAGCCACGCTGCCCCTCACCATGGGCGCGAACACGTTTAACCTGACGCTGCAATCCGTTCCGTTTTCGAAGGATGGGGCCATGCGTTTCGACGTGCTTTCGTTCGGGGTCAAGAGCATCCGGATTTCTGGCGAGAGACTTGCCTCTGGACCGCAGACACTCTGGTCCAAGACCGGTTGGCAGGAAATTTCAAAAGCCGATTATCTGCGCATGCAGCAGCAATTTGGCCGCGCGCGCCGCCAACCCCCCATGCAGTTCACGTGGCTCTTTATTGTGCTGGCGCTGATTGTCTGGCGCTTCGCGGGCTGGTTCCACGTGCTCTTTACCTTCGCCACTATGAAGGGAAGAGTGCTCAAGAAGATGCCAACGCAGTATTCTTTCCCGCCCGCCACGCCGGCACAATTTCCGGCGCTCGATCTCGATGCCCTGGAACGCTACACTCGCGAGTTCGAAGGGATGGGCTTTACACGGCTGCTGGACTACTCGCTGGTGTCGGATTCTGCGACGACTCCGACTAGCTTCTGCCGGCTGATGGCGCACACCCGCCATCACTGCTTTGGCGAGATCAGCCAGATTTTTCCGAAAGGGAAGACTCCGCTTCCATTGAAGGCTTCGATTAAGAGCTGCCTGCAGAACGGCTGGACGCTCGCTTTTTCCGACCGCAAGCCGCAGGCCGCCAGTTCGCTCTTGCGCCGCCGAAAAGCGCTGGGCATTTGCATGCCGGAAGCCAGCACGTCGGAATTGCTGCAGGCTTTTCTGAAAATGCGCGATCAGGTTTGTCTTGACCTGGGTATCCAGCCCGTCAACGACGACACACTGCAAGCCTACATCAACAAAATGCAGCGTTCCGCTACCGAAATGCGCGAGGCTGTGCAGGAGAAAAACTTCGTCAAGGGCGTTCCGGAAGTTTATTTGCGCAAGGTCTCACTGCTGCAAACGAAGCCGGAGTACGTCTGGCTGGGCGACTATCCCAAGGAAGCCGAGCAGCGCAAGCAAGGCTTCAATACGTTTGCTGCGGGCGCGCGCTGAACTTCGCTCTGAACTCCGCCCTGAACTCATGAGGCCGCTGCTCAAGGATTGACGCGCAGAAGCATGAGCGTACCGCTCTCCAGCTTGACGTTGCCTTTTCCCGAGCTCATCACCGATCCCAGGGCGGCGTTCTGCGCGTTGGCCTCGAGCTTCAGCTCAGGCATTCCGATTACTCCCTGAGTATGGCCGTTGATGGGCGGTCGCGCGCCGCCTCCCGTTGTCGCGTCCGTTCCAGCGGCAGCGCTGGGCGACGGTGGTGGTGGTGGCGGCGCCCCGCCCATCGCAGTGTTACGGCTGCTCATCGGTGATGTGGCCGTGCCGCCGCCGCTGACAGGCGCGCTCTGGCTATTGCCACTGTCGCCGGCTGAAGAGTTGTCGAGCGGAGCGATGATTGCCTGGATCGACATGGGCTGGTTCATTTCACCGCGCTTGGTCATGGCGCGGTCGAACGCGATGCCCAACTCGGACTCCTTCTGTTCCTTCGTGCGGGCCTGGGCTTGGGTTACGTGGCCCATGATCTTCGTGTCCTTGGCCACGAGCACCTCGCCGCTGCTGGTTTTCAGGTCTTGCGTGACTCTGGCTACCACTTCGTCGCCGGTCTTGGCTTTTTTCGCGTCGACGGTCTTAGTCAGCTCAACCGGGATTACGCTGCCGGGGGCGATCTTCGGACCCTGGCCTACAGGACTTGCAGTAGCTGCTGTCTGGGCTGGTACGAGTTGGCCTGGAGCGGCAGGCTGAGGCTGCGGGGCGCTCTGCGTATTTGCCGGGGGCTGCGCCTGTGACGTGCCCAGATCAGCTGACGATGGGTCTGTGCTTTGCGCTACCGCGGTCCCGCAAGTTGCCGCGGCCAGGAAGCATGCGACCGCAAGAAAATGTTTCATTGACTCTCTCCTCATTTTGACCGCTCTCGTCGTGAATCGAAGTCGCGCAGATACCTACTACAGTAGATGCGGTTTTCTGCAGGGAAGTAGATGGGAATCCATTCAGGCACCAACCGCAAGGAACCGCACGGCATCGAAATAACATGCAGATGCGTTTCATTACCGCTTCGCTGGTTGGATTTTTGCTTGCAACAGGTTTGGCCTGTTCGCCAAATCAAAGCCCGGATCAGCTTCGCGAAAAGACGGCCGAGGCTACCTCTACCCTTAAGCGTGACACCAAAGCTGTGGCTGAAGGCGTCAAAGAAGGCCTGGCATCCAATTCCAGAACGGCGGTCGATCTGAATAAAGCGTCAAAAGATGATCTGGCGTCTCTTCCCGGCATTTCCCCGCAAAAGGCTGGGCGAATTATCGTCGAACGACCGTATGCCGACACGCATCAACTCGTGACCCGGCGTCTGCTGTCGGAAGAGGAATACGCACAGATTCAGGACCGCATCACCGTTACACGCTAAAGAGTCACCCGTTAAGCACGGCTCATGATGGCAGACCTGCACTGTCGTGCGATATCATCAAGGGGATGGCTCTACACAGTTTTCAGACGGACGACCGGCGGCTGCAGCCGATTCATGCCAAAGTTGTGGCCGGCGGACGGCTTGACGCTGACGATGCCCTCGCCCTTTACCGTACCGGCGACATTCTCGCCGTGGGCTGGATGGCCAACTACGTTCGCGAACGCATGCACGGGGACAAGACGTATTTCAACGTCAACCGGCATATTAATCCCACCAACGTTTGCGTAGCGGCCTGTCGTCTGTGCGCTTTTGGCCGCAAGAAAGACTCGCCCGGTGCCTACACCATGGCGCTGGAAGAAGCTTTCGAAACTGCGGCGTCCGGATATTCGGAGGCGGTTACCGAATTTCACATCGTGGGCGGATTGCATCCTGACTTGCCGTTCCAGTATTTCCTCGATCTCTGTTCCGGCCTGAAGCAGCGTTTTCCGCAGGTGCATCTCAAGGCTTTCACGATGGTCGAGGTTGCATATCTGTCGAAGCGCGCCAAACTGTCGATTCGCGAGACCTTGGAACAGTTGAAGGCTTCGGGCGTGGATTCGCTCCCCGGCGGCGGGGCGGAGATTTTTGCCGATCGCGTGCGCCACATCATCTGCGACCACAAAATCGACGGCGACCAGTGGCTGGAGACCGCCAGGCTCGCCCACCAGATCGGGCTGAAGTCGAACGCGACCATGCTCTACGGTCACGTGGAAAACGACGAAGACCGCGTCGATCACCTGCTCAAGCTGCGCGCCCTGCAGGAGGAAACCGGCGGGTTCCAGACTTTTATTCCGCTGGCTTTTCATCCCGACAACACGCCGCTGCAGCATCTGCCGAAAACTACCGGCATGCTCGATATGAAGCAGATCGCGGTCGGCCGCCTGGTGCTCGACAACTTCCCGCACATCAAGTCTTACTGGCAGATGGTGACATCGAAGATGGCGCAGATTTCGCTGCGCTTCGGCGCCGACGATATGGATGGCACGGTGATCGAAGAAAAGATTTACCATGACGCCGGAGCGACGACGCCGCAAGGCATGCGCCGCGAAGAACTGGAACGCCTGATCCGGGCCGCCGGGCGCGAGCCGATCGAGCGCGATACGCTCTACCGGCAGGTTACTAGGACGGAGACTTCGGTTACGGTTGCGGTTTGAGCCCCACCTTGCTAGTTTCTTATCCGAGTTTGAGCAAGTCGTCGACAGACATTTCCAGGTCGCGCAGAATCGCGCGCAGCAGCCCCGCTCCAATCGTTTCGCCCGAATGAACCGGCACAACTGTCGCGCGTCCATCCGGATGTTTCATGAATGAATGACTGCCTTTGGTACGGATTATCCGAAAGCCAAGGCGTTCAAGAATCCGAATGACCTCCTTGCCCTTAAGGCGGGGAAGGCGAGTCATATTGAAATCTGTTGCACCCCGACCAGTTCAAGCGAACGGCTGGCGCCGTTTTCGCTCTCCAGGCATAACTCAACCGCCTCGCGCATTCGCTTCATCAGCGTGTCGAGAGTCTTCGCTTGAGTGTGACAGCCACGGAGGGTAGGAACGGTCCCGACATAGTAGCCATCATCGTCGCGTTCAATTACCACCGTGAATTTTCGCCGATTTCTCATCGCTGACTCCACAACGATTTTATCACTTCGCATCTCCAGGTATGAGTCATTCGCTCGATTGCGGCTTGCTCGCCTTGCGCAAGTCCTCCGGCGACCCCTGCAGCAGATTCCGTAACACCGCGACTTCCGCGGTGATGCCGGCGTGCAGGGCCGGGTCCACATCCGGGGCGAACAGGGGAGAATGATTCGAAGGCAGCAGCACACCCGTAGCCTTCGCCTGGGCATACTTTTCCGGATCGGCGCCGCCGAGGCTGAAGTAGAGCGACGGCACGCCCTGCTCAATGAAAAATGCATAGTCTTCCGACGGAGTGATCGCCTCCGTGGCAATCACATTCTTTTTGCCGAGAGCCGCTTCAAGCGGAAGTCTCAGCCGCTGCGCCAGCGCTGGGTCGTTATATACAGAATCGGTGGATTCGTAGTGTTCGATGAGCGGTTCGCGGGGCGCGCCGGCAGCCTCGGCTTCTGCCTTGGTGATGCGCGCAATGGCGGCAAGAATCTGTTTACGGATTCCGTCCTTGTAAGTGCGCACTGTGAGCCCCAGTTCAGCGTGGTCGGGGATGATGTTGTTCTTGGTCCCAGCCTGGATGTAGCCGACCGTGATCACCGCCATCTCGCCCGGCTTTACTTCCCGGGACGTTATCGTCTGCAAGGCCAGAATGGTGCGGGCCGCGATCACGATGGGATCAATCGCCGTGTGCGGCGCCGAGCCGTGGCCGCCCTTGCCATAGATCGTGATGCGGAGGGAATCCGCGTTGGTGTTGTAGATTCCGGGCGTGATCCCGGCTTGTCCCGCAGGCAGCAGATTGTCCACGTGCATGGCCACGCCGACGTCGGGCTTGGGGAAGTGTTGGAACAAGCCATCGGCAATCATCGCCTTCGCGCCGCTGATGGTTTCCTCTGCGGGCTGGCCGATCAGCATCAGCGTCCCATGCCACGTGTCCTTGCTGTGAGCCATGATTGCCGCAGTGGCGACCAGCGACGCCATATGCAGATCGTGCCCGCAGGCGTGGGCTACGAAGACGTCGTGTCCGGCATCGTCTTTGGCGTGGACTTTGCTCGCATAAGGCAAGCCAGTTTTTTCTTCCACGGGAAGCGCGTCGAGCTCAGTACGCAGCATGACGGTTGGTCCAGCTCCGTTCTTGAGAATGGCGACAATTCCGGTGCCGCCAACATGCTCGGTCACCTCGTAGCCCAGGCCACGCAGACGGTCGGCCAGCTTCGCCGCAGTCTGGGTCTCGTGGCCAGAAAGCTCCGGATTGTGGTGCAGGTCGAGATACAGCGCGTGCGCCTCGGGATACACGGCCTCGATTTCTTTTGAGGCAGAGGAAACCTGCGCGAAGGCGGAAGAAGTACAGGTGAAAAATGCGGACAGAAACCCTAGGAGCAGAAGCTTTGCTGATTTCATTGTCCCGGATGATAACGCAGATCGCGGCGGTGGTCGAACCAACTGATTCGAACCCAGCTAACCATCCCGGGGCAACGTGAGCGTGTTCCGGAGCGATCCGCCCGTACATTTTTGGGAATCATTCTTGGGGCAGTGAAATGGTCCGCGCAATTCGCTCTTGCGTTTCTTCGGGCGGGTGTACAATTCGAGTCAGATAGCACTTGGTTGCGTGAAGTTTTGTAACGCCGAGGTGCTCATGAACGTCCACGTCAGCTATCGCCTTCATAAAACGCCCGCCGTAGAGAAAGACATCCAGCACCAGGTTGAAAAACTGCGCAAACGCCTGCAGGTCTTCCGGCCCGAACTGGTGCATCTGAAGGGAACGGTCGAGCAGAACTTGCCGCGCGAAGGCACCAGCGTTTCGTTGAACCTGCGTTTACCTTCGGGCCAAATGGCGGTGCAGGCAAAAGCTTCGACCGCCGAGGCGGCGATCAAGAGTGCGTTTGAAGATCTCCTGCAGCAAGTGAACCGGCACAAGGAACTGCTGCGGTCGTCGCACAAGTGGCAGCGCCGGGGGCATGAAGCTTCCGAGCGGCGAAACCGGCAAGTGCCGTTCGAGCAGACGCTGGCCGCTGTGTATCCGCCGGTGGTTTCGGCAGAAGACGTTCGCTCCTACGTCAACGTGAATCTTTCGCGCCTGGAGCGTTTCGTCGAACGTGAAATCTACATGCGCGAGGCGCAGGATCTGCTCGATGCTGATTCACTCACCAAAGAAGAAGTGATTGACGAGGTCATCGCCGCCGCTCTTGGGGATGGTCCGGAAAAACCGGAACGGTTGGCCCTCGAACCCTGGCTCTACCGTCTGGCTCTGCAGGCCATCGTCGAACTTTCCCGTCCCGAAGAAAGCGACGGAAGCGCGGTGCACCTGGAAGAATCGGCGCGCAAACAGAACGTCAAGGCCAGCGACGAAGCGGAACTGCAATTCCATCAGCCCGACGAAGCGATCACCGAAGAGACCATCATTGCGGACGACCGCGTGGCCACGCCCGAGCAGATTTTCGCGTCCGACGAAATGCTTCGGTTGATTGCATCCGCCTTGCGCGATGTGGGCTCCGGGCCGCGCGAGGCGTTCATCTTGTCCGCCATCGAAGGGTTTGGCATCGAAGAGATCGCCGCGATTACCGGGCGAACTGCCGACGGAGTGGTCGCTGCCATTGCCGTGGCACGCGAGCACTTGCGCAAGGCGCCTGGCGTGGCCCAGCAGTCGCGGGGCAGGCGAGTGCAGGACAAACGAATGCAAGAGAAGCGAATGCAAGGCAAGCGGGCGCAGGAGAAAATTGCTCCGTTCGGAGCCGCATAGACCGGTTGTGAATTGCTGGGAGAGGTAGGTATGACCTTGACGCGCGAACAAATCCGGGAACTGGCGGAGTTTCAAGATTCGAAGTCCTGTGCCATGAGTTTTTATTTTCAGCCGGCAACCCCGCGCAATAAGGCACATAAGGAAGACACGATTCTGATCAAGGATCTGGCGCGCGAAGCTCTGCGCAAGCTTGAGAGCAACAACAAAGAGAAGAAAGACGGCACGCGCTCCGACATCGAACGGGTCGTGCGGCTGTCGCGCGAATTTCGCAGCAATGGCACCCACGCGAAGGCCGTGTTCGCTTGCGCCGGGCAGGGTTTCTGGCGGGAATATGATTTGCCTGCGCAATTGCCGGGCACGCAGCTGGTCGTCGACCGGCATTTTCATCTGAAGCCATTAGCGCACCTGCTGGGTGCGTCCCCACGCCTGGGCATCGTATTGGTCGACCGGCACCGGGCTCGTGTCTTCGACCTGCGCCTGGGAGAATTGACCGAGCGCGAAGGCCTGTTTCAGCCGCTCTCGCGCAAGGGCCGCAGTGACGGCTATGCCGGATACGACGGCGGCCACGCGCAGCGCCGCGTCGACGATGAAGTCCGCCAGCATTTCAAAACCGTCTCCGAGGTATTGAAAGACTCTTTCGAAAACGGCGTTTTCGATAAATGGCTCCTGGGATGCCAGGACGTTCACCGCTCTCTCCTGGAACCGCAACTGCATCCCTACGTGAAGCAATCGCTGTTAGGGCATTTCCATGCTGACATCGGGCACATCACCCGCGACCAGATTCGGACCGAGGCTGAGCGCATCACGGAAAATTGGAAAAGCGGCCGCTGCCGCGAGTTTGTGAACCAGGCTCTGGACCAGGCGCGCGGTCACGCCCGCGGCGTTACCGGACTGCGGCGAGTTCTGCGCTCGCTGGAATTGGGCGAAGTACAAACGCTGCTGGTCGGGGAAAACTTTCTGGCTCATGCCGTCGAATGTTCCGGATGCGGCCATCTCGATGCCCACCTCGTCAGCTATTGCCCGGCTTGCGGCATGGCCACCCACGAAGTGGTCGACGTAGGAGAAGCGATTCTTCCTTGGGTGATCCGCCGCGACATCGAATTGTTTTACGTCAAGGAAGATCCCGAATTCGACAAAGTCGGCAATATTGCGGCTCTGCTGCGCTTCCGTTCGGAGCAGGGAGCCAACGTGCAGTCGATCACGACGGCCGCAAATTCCCGTTCGCTCGACGAAGGCAGACTCTATCCCGGCCGCTTGCGCCGCTTCGCCAGCCGTTGAATTTGCCGCAGGCCGCGCGTGAAACTGTCTGGCACGGCGTGGTATCCTGTCCCGCTTTGAAGTTGTTCGTCGCCGTCCTCGTTCATCCAAGAGTGAATGCCACGTGTGTAGGTGCACGACATCGTGCGCAATATGCTCGGGCTTTTACACGCTGGCCTACCTTCAGGAGCATCTCGTGACTTTCTCGCGTCGTGATTTCGTAAAAACTTCCGTAGTCGGAGCCGTTGCCGCTGGAGTCGGCGCGCCCGCCGCGTTCGCCGGTTCCCTGAGCGGGGAGCAGTCCGCGCCGCAGTCCGGTTCCTACAAGCGCCCCATCATCGTCTGCGCCAACAATGGCTTCGCATATCTGGAAAACGCATTCTCTTTTCTGAAAAGCGGAGGAGACACCCTCGACGCTGCCATCAAAGTGGTGACGGGCCCGGAAGACGATCCCAACGACGACTCGGTTGGCCTCGGCGGCCTGCCCAACGAAGAAGGCGTGGTCGAACTCGACGCCTGCTGCATGCACGGACCCACGCGCCGCGCCGGTTCGGTCGCAGCCGTGCGCAACATCAAGAACGTGTCGATGGTTTCAAAAGCGGTGATGGAGCACACCGGCCACGTGATGCTCGTGGGCGAAGGCGCGGAAAGATTCGCCGTAGCCATGGGTTTCCCGCGCGAAAATCTTCTGACCGACCGCTCACGCAAAATCTGGATGCTGTGGAAGCAATTCAATTCCGATCGCGATTGGTGGGGTCCCGGCATCGCGGACCCGAGCTGGCACGCGCCCGATGCCCCCAGCGATGTTAAACCCAGCGGCGCCAAGCCCAGCGCGGCTCTCTGGCCGGAGCGCATCGAGCGACTGCGCCAGCGTGCGGCCGATCTCGGTATTGAGCCGGCGTTCCAGCTCGCGGCGGTGCGGCGAGTGCTGTTTCCACCTACCGGAACCATCCATTGTTCAGCGTTGAACGACAAAGGCGAAATTTCCGGCATCACCACCACCAGCGGTCTCGCCTTCAAGTTGCCCGGCCGTTGCGGCGACTCGCCCATCATCGGAGCCGGCTGCTACACCGATCAGGACGTGGGTTCCGCCGGCGCCACCGGGAGCGGAGAAGAAAACATCAAGGTCGCCGGTGCGCACACCATCGTCGAGAACATGCGCCGTGGTATGTCGCCGCAGGAAGCAGGTATGGACGCGCTCAAACGCATCGTCCGCAACTACAACGGCGACATGACCAAGCTGCACTTCATGGACATGACCTATTACGTTCTGCGCAAAGACGGCGCCTATGCCGGAGTCTCGCTGTGGGAAGGCTATACCGCCGGGAAGCCACACAAAATCGCGGTGCACGACGGTACTTTGCGCGCCGAGCCCACAACTCCACTGCTCAAAGGCCAGTCGCGCGAATGGCCGCCCTTCCCGCCCATCCCCGAGGAACTGAAGAAGGATTCCGAATATCTGAAGTAGGGCCAGACCGCAACGACCGGCGGCTGCCTACAAGAACCTCACCTTCACATGCGGTCCCTTCTCCAGATGGATGCTCTCCACGAATCGCACCTTGCTAGTCCGCAGGGTCATAATCACCGAGGATGTTCGCGTGCCTTCGCCGAAAAAGCGCACGCCCTTGAGCAAGGCGCCGTCGGTGACGCCAGTCGCCGCGAAAATGAGTTGCTCGCCGGGCGCAAGATCTTCGGCTTCATAAATGCGCTTCTTGTCTTTGATGCCCATGCGGGCGAGGCGTTCTTCCTGCTCCGGTTTCACCACCAGGCGGCCCAGCATGTAGCCGTTGAGGCAACGAATCGCCGCCGCGGTAATCACGCCTTCAGGCGCGCCGCCTGAGCCCATCACCACGTGCACGCCCGTGCCGATCACTGCGGCCGCGATACCGGCCGAAAGGTCGCCGTCGCCAATCAGGCGAATGCGGGCGCCCGCGGCCCGAATGTCTGCAATCAGCTTTTCGTGGCGTGGCCGGTCGAGCACGATCACCACCAGATCCTCTACGTCCCGTGCCAACCGTTTGGCAATGCTTTTCAGATTGTCGGCCACAGGAGCGTCGAGATCCACCGCGTTCTTGCAGGAAGGTCCGACGACAATTTTTTCCATGTAGCAGTCGGGGGCGTTGAGCAAGCCGCCGCGCTCGGAAGCCGCGAGCACCGTGATCGAACCCGGCGCGCCGGTCGCGCACAGATTGGTCCCTTCCAGCGGATCGACCGCAATGTCGACCTCCGGAACCTCAGACCCGTCGGGAAACTCGGCGCCAACTTTTTCGCCGATGTAAAGCATGGGCGCTTCGTCGCGCTCGCCCTCTCCGATAACGATCGTCCCGCGCATCGGGATCGAATCCATGGTGCGCCGCATGGCCTCGGTGGCCACCTGGTCCGAGAGCTTGCGTTCGCCCTGCCCCATGGTGTGCGCCGAAGCGATGGCGGCAACCTCCACCACGCGCAGGAACCGCGATGCCAGATCGCTCTCAATATTTTCCCCGAAGCTGCGGGCCTTGCCTTCCTGACGAGCTTTCTCAGTCATGCAGTCTCCAGGTCCATGCTGTCATTGGCGGACGGCGGTGACTATAACGCAATCGCGCAGAGGA
>Ga0302325_10014075_pt1 | contig 17038 bp, 13 predicted proteins | sample Palsa_T0_2_FD_201948 | JGI IMG/M metagenome (GOLD analysis project Ga0302325, IMG submission 201948) | Peat permafrost microbial communities from Stordalen Mire near Abisko, Sweden - Palsa_T0_2 | ecosystem: Environmental > Terrestrial > Soil > Palsa > Peat permafrost | place: Sweden: Abisko... | reverse complement strand
CCAGCTCGTGCGGGGCGACGGCGTTCAGCACGGCGGTGGGCACGGTCGGCAGCGCCATCGAGACGCCGACGCCGGCGATCAGGAGGGCGATGTCTAGCTCGGCCCAGTTCGTCGAAAGCGAGCCTGCGATGGCGACCCAGGCAAACCCGGCGGTCTGCAAGAAGAGCCCGGTCGCCATGACCGGCCGGCGGCCGATGCGGTCGGAGACCGCGCCCGCGATCGGTGAGATGAACATCGGCGTCGCGAAGAAGGGGAGCAGGCGCACACCGGCCGAGACCGGTGAGTAGCCGCGGGCGAGCTGAAACTCCTGGGTGACGAGGAAACCGGCGGCGAAGATCGCGCCCGTCATGAGGAAGGTCGTGGCGTTGCCGACCGCGAACGCACGGCTGCGAAACAGCCGCAGCGGCACCATCGGCTGGCTGACGCGCTGTTCCCAGGCGGCGAAGCGAGCAGCAGGACAGCCCCGGAAACCAGGCAGCACTGCTACCGGATCCTCGGCTCGGCCCTCGACGCGGAGGACGCGCTCCAGGAGACCCTGCTGGCGGCCTGGCGGGGCCTGGCCGGGTTCGAGGGCCGCTCCTCGGTACGTGTCTGGCTGTTCCAGATCGCCACCAGGCGCTGCCTGAACGCGCTGCGCTCGGCGAGCAGGCGACCGCCGATGGACTGGCCGCCGCCCGGGGTTGAGCTGCCCGAACCCACCCGGCTGGGCGAGGTGACCTGGCTGGAGCCCTACCCCGACGTCCTGCTGGAAGGGCTTGCCGACGCCGCGCCCGGCCCCGAGGCGCGGTATGAAGCCAGAGAAGCGATCTCGGTGGCCTTCGTCACGGCCCTGCAGTTGCTGCCACCACGGCAGCGCGCCGCGCTGATCTTGCGGGACGTGCTGGGCTTTCGGGCGAGCGAGGCCGCGGGCATCCTGGACTGCACCGAGGAGTCGGTGACCAGTGCCCTCAAGCGCGCCCGGGCCACCCTGCAATTCCGGCGCGCACGGTCAGCCGACTCCGAACCGCCGCCGCCCGGTTCCGCCCAGGAGCGGGCGCTCGTGCAGCGGTTCACCCGAGCCTACGAAGCAGGTGACGTGCACGAGGTCGTCGCCTTGCTCACCGAGGACGCCTGGCTGATCATGCCGCCCGTACCCCTGCGGTACCAGGGCCGCGAGCTGGCTGCCCGGTTCTGGGCCGCAACCGCGTTCCGGCCCGGGCGCTCGGCCCGTCTCGTGCCGACCCGGGCCAACGGCCAGCCCGCGTTCGGCCTCTACATTCGCGACCCGCAGGCCCCGGTCGCCCACGCCAGCGGGATCCTCGTACTCACCCTCGCCGGCAGCCAGATCAGCGCCGTGACCGGTTTCCTCGACAACAGCGCATTGCCCACCTTCGGGCTTCCCCGAACGCTGCCGGACTGAACCCGCCTTAGCCTGACACGTGCCGGCCAGCCGGTCCGGGCCCCACCCGCGTTCCGCTGCTATAGCTGGCCCGGGTCGCTGCGACCATGATCGTTGAGCACCTGCCCCAGCCATGCCGAGGCGGCCGCGACGGCCTTCCTGGATCTCAGCCCGACGCGGAGGTCCACCCCGGCACTGCGCAGCACGAGCGACCCCGACCGGATGCCCGCATCCTCGATGGCGTGGCGCGGGACATACAGCGAGTCGGCGCGGCGGCCGGGCGGATTCGCCGACGGGGCGGAACGCAGGATGACGAGCTCGCGCGGGGTGACGGCGAGCAAGCACGCCCTTCGCCCAGGCCGACCGGCTATCACAACTTCGTCGTCCGAATCGAGTCTCAAGGTGGCCGGCTCGAATGCGGACCGTCGATCGTCTGGGATACCGGGGTAATCGGCCGGAACCCGCGCCGGCTCTCCTGCGGTGCGCCCGCGCAGGCGGTGGGTCCAGGCGTCCATGAACATATCGCTCGCCGCGTCATACCGTACCGGCAGCCGGCCTGCGCGGCCTGTGACAAGGAGCTGTCGCCGCGTTCCGTGGGCCTGCTGAGCGATCGCGGCAATCTCGCTGAGCGGCACCAGGACCCGGATGCCCGGCGCAGGCAAGGCCTGCACCCACAGTGCCACGGCCCGCTCACCCAGACCGAGAACGCATGGAGGAGCGTAAATGCAGCGGCGCCGCTGCCAACCATAGGTCCGCTCGGCAGGGGGAACGATCAGCAGGTCCTCCAGGCCATGACGTCCGATACCGTCGGCCAGGGCCGCCTGCGCGCCCGCCGGAAGCTCGTTCACACCAAGAGGTCGCCGCAACCCGGGGAGCCGCCTGGCCGGGGTCAGATGGTGCAGCAGATCCGCATCGAGGGTCTGCTCCCACTCCTCAATCAAGTCAATCGATGGCTCACCACGCATGCCCAGCCTCCATCCGCACCGTTTCGGTCGGGTAGAGGCCATCAGCGGCAAACCCGCGGTAAGCGAGCCCCATCGCCATATTTATTGAAGCATCGGCACCGCGAATGCACAAACGGTGAGGCCCGCCACGGGATGTCCGGAGCACGGCCCATCGTCGCAACTTCAAGTTCTCGGCCTTCTTGTCCATTCAGGCCAGAACCGTCACCACGGCGATGACGGCGATCAGGGCGATGAGCATGTACGCCAGGTACGCGTCGAGCCGGCCGGATTGGAGCCGTTTCGCGACCGCCACGACCGACATGAACGCCCGGAGCGCGGGCCGGTACAGGTAGGCCTCCACTATCTCGACGACGTCAGAGGCGTACTGCAGGTGCGCGGCTTGTCCGGTCTCCTCCGGGTCGGGCCGGTCCGGGGCACCAGCGCCGTCGTCGCGGTCGTTATCCTCGAGCATGATCTCCCGCACCTCGGAGCGGGTGTCCAGGACGCCCGCGAGTACCCGGCGGGTCGGGTTGGCGTAGCCGAAGGCGGTGTAGGAATCGGCTCCCTCCACGCCGATCGTGGCCGAGCGCCAGGCCGGAACCCGGCGCACCCGCAGCAGCCGCCGACCGGACACGGCCCAGGTGAACAGCACCACCAGGATCAGCATCAACGGCATCTCCAGCCACAGCCACGACGGCGACAGGATGGAGAACCCGGCGAACACCGGCTGCAGGACCCAAGGAGACTTCAGCGCACCCATGGTGAGCGCGCTCGGGACGTCCGGCGACAGGCCGGCGGCGATCACCCGGACCTCCAGCGGGGTCACCGCCGCGATCGCCAGGCAGCACACCGCGAGCACGACCACCGCGACCCGCCCGGCCCAGCCATAATCGGCCCGGACCGGGCCGACAGGCTCGCCCGCAGCTCCCGCGCCGACGCGATGTGACATCGATGCGGTTGTAACCGCGCCAATGTCACATCGCGTCGGTTCGTCGGGGGTGCTAGGGCTGGCCGGAGAGCTGGCGGACGGTGGCAGGCGCTCGGGCGTTCCGCGGTTGAGGACAATGAGGCCGACGAGGCGGACGAAGGTGACGCCGGCGAAGCCAGCCGTCAGCGCGACCGCGGCGCCGGCGAGGGCGAGGACGAGGCGGTAGCCGAGGCCGGGCACCCGGAATTGCTGCATCAGCGACTCGAGCAGGAACCACTCGGACACGAAGCCCGCGGTCGGCGGCAAGCCGGCCAGGGTCACCGAGCCGACGGCCAGGCCGAAGCCGCTCCACGGGGTGCGGCGCGCCCGCCCGCGCAGGTCCTCGAGATCGTCGCTGCCCGCCGCGGCCTCGATACCGGCGACCGAGGTGAACAGCAGCGACTTGGCCGTCGTGTGGGCCACCATCTGCAGCGTGGCGGCCAGCAGCCCGGCCGCGATCAGGCGGCGGTCACCGACGGCCGCACCGGTCAGCGCGATGCCGAAGCCGGTCACGATGAGCCCGCTGTTCTCGATGCTGGAGTAGGCGATGACCCGGGACAGCCGGTTCTGCACCGCCGCGTGGGCGATGCCGAGCAGCGCCGACAGCGCGCCGAGCACGAGCACCACGCCCACCACAGCGCCAGGTGTCCGGCCGAGCAGCGCCAGCGTGCGCCACATGCCGTAGAAGGCGACGTTGACACAGACCCCGGCCATGATCGCGCGGGCTGGGCCCGGCGCGGCGGAGTAGCCGCGCGGCAGCCAGATCTGGAACGGCACCAGCCCGGCCTTGATCGCGAAGCCGGCCAGCAGCAGCACCTGGGCGGTGGTGCGGGCCGCACCGCCGGGGACGTGGGCGAACGACGCCAGCATGATCGAGTGCGACCTGGTCGCCAGGAGCAGCAGCCCGACCAGGAGCGCAGCCCCGCTGGCCTTGCCGAACGCGAAGGTGATCTGGGCCGCGGCACCCCGTCCGCGCTTGTACCGCTCGGATCCGGCCAGCAGGTAGAAGGCGAGCGTCAGCCCCTCCCAGCCGAACAAAAAGGTGAACGCGTCCCGCGCCGTCACGATCACCGCGACCGAGCCGAGCGCGAGTGCGTAGCTCGCGCCCAGCCCACGCCGCTTTTCGCGCGGCGAGCGGGCCCAGCTGGCGAAGGCGACCGAGACCGGCACGGCGGCGCCAAACGCCAGCGCCAGGAACAGGCCGGACAGCCGGTCGGCGGCCAGGGCCGCCGTCTGCTGGCCGGGCACCGCCTGGCCGAGCCAGCCGCCCACGGCGAGCTGCACGGAGCGCCCGGTCAGGGCGAACCCGCCCAGCACGGCCAGGCACGCCGAGCCCGCGGCGCCAAGCAGGTAGAGCGGCCCGGAGCCCATGAACCGCGCGACCCGTCCACCGGCCAGGTCGGCCAGGGCCGCGAGGGCCAGCAGGATCAGCCCGGCCGCGAACAGCCCGCTCACCGCGACCGCCTCCCGCCGCGCGGCCCCGTCATCATGCGAGCAGGGGGCGGGTCGGGGGCCAGCTTTCCGACCGCGACCAGAAGCGCATTGATGATTCCGAACGGCGACGGCGGAGAGCCGGCCAGCCAGATGTCAACTGGTACCGTGGCGGCGATTCCGCCGGTGGTCATGTCGCTCTGGCTCAGCAGGCCGCCGCTGACGGCGTCGGTGCCCGCCGCGATGACGATCTTCGGATCGGGCATCCCGTCGTAGGTGGTGCGCAGCGGGACGGTCATGCCGCGCGCCCCCGCTCCGGTGACGAGCAGCACGTCGGCGTGACGCGGGCTCGCGGTAAAGAACACCCCGAGCCGGTGAACGTCATAGACCGGGCCTAGCAGGGCCTGGATCTCCCACTCCTCGCTGCCGTCCGAGCCGGCGTCCACGTGCCGGATGTGCACGCTGCGGCGGAGCGCGGCGGTCCGCTCCCGGAGCCGGGCGCGAGCCGCCTCGACCGCCTCGTCGGTCTCCGGGAGTTCGGGCACGATCAGCTGGTTCGGCGTCAGCGCGGCCGCGCCGGGACCGGTCGCGCCCTGGGACCAGGCGAAGACGTCGGGGCGTTCGGCTACGCACCGGCCGCACAGGATGCATTTGCCCTGGTCGACGCGCACGTTTCCGCCGGGTTCGGCGGCGATCGCGCCCGTCGGGCAGAGCGCCTTGAGAGCGGCCTCGGGGTCGGAGCTGAACGCGGCGGGCAGCGGGCGCGCAGGACCTCGCCAGGTGTCGGCGTAGTCGTCGGGGCGGGCAGGCCAGCGGGTGGTGGCGACGCCGTCGCGGAGGCCGCGGAGCACCCAGATACTCACAGCGCCACCCCCGCGACGGATAGGCCGAAGCTGGCTTCGATGAACGGGAAGTCGGTCAGGATGTCGCCGGTGAAGACCTCGTGCATCAGCACCAGGTTGTGGAACGAGGCGGACCTGGGGTGGCAGCGGGCGATGCGGCCGGCCTCGATGCTCACGTCGTAGAGGACTTCACCTTGCGGGGCCTCGGCCCAGCCGACCGCGCGACCGCTGGCGGGCTCGCAGGTGACCGAGTACAGATCCGGGGCCCGTTCGGCTAGATCATCGGCGACCTGCCTGAGCAGACGGAAAGACTGGTCGACCTCCTCCCACCGCACCCGCAGCCGGGCTAGCGCGTCGCCGGCCACGTGCGACCGGGCCGACGGCACCACGAGCGCCCGGTAGGCGTCGTAGGGGCGGGCCAGTCGGGCGTCGTCGGCGAACCCGGCCGCCTTGCCGATCGGGCCGAGGGCCCCGTGCTGGCGGGCGCGCTCGGGGGTCAGCGGGCCGGTACCGCGCAGCCGGTCCAGGAACGAGGACGTCGCCATCAACGCGGCGGCGTCGGCGGCGATCGGCTTGGCCAGCCGGTCGAGCTCGGCCCGGAGCTGCGCGGGCGGCAGCAGCGGCGCCGCGGTGATCCCGCCCGGTACCACCACGCCGCGGCCGAACCGGCTGCCGCACAGCCTGCTGACCAGCCGCATCACCCGTTCCTTGTGCAGGGCGAGCCGGGCCGTGGCCACCGCGAGCCCGGCCGCGTCGGCGAGCCTGCCCGCGACGTCGAGATGGTTCGCGATCCGCTCGAGTTCGGCATGCAGCACCCGCACCAGTTGCGCCGTGGTGGGCGGCTCGCAGCCGGCGATCTGCTCGATCGCGTGGCTGAAGGCCAGCGCGTGGGCGACCGAGGCGATGCCCTCGGTGCGTTCGGCCAGCAGCACCCCATCGGCCGGAGTCATCCCGTTGAAGGCATCCTGCACGCCCCGGTGCTTGTAGAACACCCGCATGTTCAGGTGCGGGATGGCCTCGCCGGGCGTCTCGACCAGGTACTCGATGGATTCAAGCACCCCGGAGCGGACCGGGCCGTGCGGGATCGTGAACATGCCGTACCCGGTGACGTGCCTGGGCAGGGCCCGGTCCCCGGGGGTTTCCGGCGAGCCGGGCCGGACCAGCGGGGCCAGCCGCGGATGGCCTTCTGGCACGACGCCGAACGTGTCGTGGATCTCGCGCTCGTACCAGAACGCGGCGCCCAGCCGCGGGGTGAGCGCGGGATAGCTTTCCGCTCCCGGCGGCAGCGACGCTTCGAGGGTGTCGATGCCGCCTGGCGTCGACACGTGCGCGGACAGCGTGACCGGGGCGAACCCGGCGACCCCGACGCCCTGGGTCGGCCTGGTGGCGAACAGGCCGGCGAACCTGTCCCCCGCGTCGACCCGGGATTCAATTTCGTCCTCCAGCGCCTTCACGCCCGGCGTCATCATCGCGTAGCCCCTAGCTGGGTGACGGCGCGGGCGATGAGGCCGGTGAGTTCGCCGGGCGGATGCAGGCCGAGGATGAGCAGGACGGCGACGCCTGCCACCATCGGGACCACCATCCAGGCACTGGGCTCCCCGCGCCTGAGTTCACCGTGGGCCAGAGCGCGCCGCGCGGGGGCCGGAGTGAACAGCATCCGGGTGGCCGAGGCGGTCAGGCCGAAGAACACTACGGTGACACCCGCGACCAGGACCGCCGCGGCGGTGTAATTGCCCGAGCCCAGGCCGCCGTAGACGATCTGGAACTCGCTGCGGAAGATACCCGACGGCGGCATCGCCGACAGCGCGAAGACGGCGATCAGGAACAGCGGGCCGCTCCACGGCAGCACGTCAAGCCCGCCGCGCAGCGCGGAGATCTGCTTGGTGCCGAACTTCACCGTGAACACGCCCGCGCCCATGAACGCGTTGCCCTTGGCGGCCGCGTGCGCCAGCACGTGCAGCAGGACCCCGGCCAGCGCCACCGGGGCGCCGAAACTCACCCCGATGGCCAGGATGCCCATGTGCTCCACGCTGGAGTAGGCGAGCAGCCGCTTGATGTCCCGCTGGCCGAACACGTACAGCGCGGCCAACAGCAAGGAGGCCACCCCGAACGCGAGTAGCGTGTCCCGCGGGAAGCCGCTGCCCAGGTTGCCCGAGGCCACCTGGTAGTAGCGCAGGATCGCGTAGAAGCTGGTCGCCAGCAGCGCCCCGGACAGCAGCGCGGAGACCGGCGTGGGCGCCTCCGAATGCGCGTCCGGCAGCCAGGTGTGCACGGGGAAGAAGCCCACCTTCGTTCCGTAGCCGAGCACGGCCAGCATGAAGGCGAGCCGCACCGGGGTGTGCGGCAGGTTCTTGCTGACCTCAATAAGCGGGCTGATAGCCAGGTTGTAGTGCTCGCCGAGGACCTGGGACCCGGCGAAGTAGGCGAACACCGTCGCCAGCAGGGCCAGACCGAGTCCCGCGCTCGCGATCAGCACATACTTCCAGGCGGCCTCGGCGGCACCGTCCGTGTCCTCGATCGCGACCAGCAGCGCCGAGACGATCGTGGTGATTTCCACCGCGATCCACAGCAGCGCCAGGCTGCCCATGATCGGCGCAGCCAGCATCGCCCAGCCGAACAGGTTGAGGCCGGCGTAGAAGCGCCTGGCGTAGCGATCCCGGTGCTGCTGATCCCGGTCTTCGTCATGGTGCTTGAGGTAGCCGACCGCGTACACCGCGACGGCGCCATACAGGAAGCCCGTGGCCAGCAGGAAGATCTCGCTGAGCGCGTCGACCCGCAGGTAGGACAGGTAGTTCAGGTCCCGGTGCCCGGCGGCGGGAATCAGCGCGAGGACGAGCGCGAAGCACACCGCGCCCGAGACCGGCGTGATCACCGGGGCCAGCCTCGCGGGCAGCACGGCGCAGGCTATCGCCGCCGCCAGCGGGACGATCAGCAGGGCGAGTATGACGGCGATCATCGGCTCACACCCCGTCACCCTTGCAGCTTGGTCAGATCGGCGGTGGACAGCGACTCGGCCCGGGAGTGATGCGCCCGGATCAGCATCCCGAACACCACCACCGCCACCAGCAGGTCGAACAGGAACCCGGTCTCCAGGATGAACGGCAGCCCGGACGCCACCACCAGCGAGGCCAGCGAGATCGCGTTCTCCAGCGAGAAGAACCCGATGGCCTGGGACGCGACGTCACGGCGGACGATCATCAGCCCGAAGGAGACCAGCACCATGGCGGCCGCCAGCGCGAGCGCGAGCGCCGGGGCGCCAGGCCCGTGAATGCCCAGCGACCCGAAGCAGAAGAACCCGAACGCGGCCAGCACGATCCCGGCCAGCACGGCGGTGGCCGGGCTCAGCGTGTTGCTGCCCGCGACACCCGGGGTCTCCTCGTCGTCGAGGCCAGCGCGACGGAGCAGGCGGCGCAGCACCAGCGGGACGGCGACCACCTTCAGCGCCGCGGACAGCGCCGCCAGGGCGTACAGGTCGGGCAGGTTCCGGTCCGCGGCGATCACGATGGCCAGCACCGAGATCAGCGCGGACTGCGCCATATACAGGCGGACCTGGTCCCGGACCAGCGCCTGGCGCAGCATGCCGAACTCAAGCAGCAGCATCCCAGCGGCGATCACGTTGGCGGCGCCCTCGTAGACGCCGGGCGCCTGCGCCCCGCTCATCACCCACCGCCCAGGTACAGGGTGAACACCCCGAGCACGGCGAGCAGGAAGGCGCCCGCGGCGAAGTCGGTGATCTTGAACAGGCGCAGCTTGGCGAAGGAGTTGTCGATGACCGCGACCACGCAGCCGACCGCTGCCGCCTTGGCGAGCAGGGCCACGATGGCCAGCACCACGGAGTCGGCGTGCTGGGTGGAGGCCAGGCCCCAGGGGGCCAGGAACACGTCGGCCAGGATCGTGTACAGAATCAGCTGCTTCAGCTCGCTGCCCCACCTGATCAGCGCCAGGAACGGGCCGGAGTGCTCGAAGCTCCTGGCTTCCTCGATCATCCCGAACTCGTTGGTACCGGTGTGCGTCTCCACCGGGATCCGGCCCGTCTCGAGCAGGATCACCATGAACAGCGCGGCCGCCGCGAGCAGGTGCGCCGGGCGGATGATCTGCCCGGCGCTGGACCGGACCGTCGCCGCCAGCGCGTACGGCAGGTCGGTGCCGGTGAGCAGGGCCACGGTGAACACCACGAACAGCACCACCGGCTCGGTGATGGCCGAGAAGGTCTTGGCCCGGCTCGAACCCAGCTGCGCATACGGGCTGCCGGTTTCCAGCGCGGCGGTCGCGATCACGAAACTGGCCAGCGACAGCAGGAACCCGCCGCCCAGGATGTCGCCCATGTAACCGAGCGGCAGCCCGTAGGTGGTCAGCACCGGGATCAGCAGCGGGATGGTCAGGTAGGCCGTCACCGCGATCAGCGGCGCGGCCAGGAAGAACCAGCTCGCCCCCTCCGGGGCCAGCGCCTCCTTGCGGAACAGCTTGGCCAGGTCGTAGTACGGCTGCCTGATGCGGGGCCCGCGGCGGCCCTGCAGCCGCGCCTCCACCGTGGCGATCACGCCGGTCACGCCGGGCGCGCCGATGGCGATCGTCAGCACCTGCAGAAGCTGGATAACGGGGATCGGGAGGGCCGCGCTCACGGCGCAGCCCTCGGATCATGGCCTGGCGGCTCTGGAACGTCGTCCACGGTGGTGCCTCCTACCCTCGCGGCCCGAATGCCATAACAGGGGGTAGAAGCCATTAGCGCGGTTGCCGCCGCACGGTTATGGCGAGCTTCATCGCCAGTGGGCCCCAATTATACGCTGGCTGCACCGGCAGCCGGGGTGGGGGCTTTGTCTTCCTCCTTCCCGGCAGCGCCGGTCAGGGCATGCCGTAGCGCATCGCGGGCTGGGCGGCGGCGATCTCCAGCAGCCGGTTGTACTTGGCGACCCGCTCGCCGCGGGCAGGTGCGCCGGATTTGAGGTGGCCGCAGCCGGTGCCGGTGGCCAGGTCGGCGATGAAGTGATCCTCGGTCTCCCCCGAGCGGTGGGAGACGAACTGCCGGTACCCCGCGCGGCGGCAGATGGCCATGGCCTCCAGGGTCTCGGTGACGGTGCCGATCTGGTTGAGCTTGATCAGCGACGCATTGGCGATCCCGCGGTCGATGGCCCGGGTGATGATGGCCGGGTTGGTGCAAAAGTTATCGTCGCCGACCAGCTCGATACTGCCGCCGAGGCGGGCGGTGAGCGCGATCCACCCGTCGTCGTCGTCCTCGCCGAGCCCGTCCTCGATCAGGTGCACCGGGAACCGCTCGGTCATAGCGGCGTACCGGTCGATCATCTCGCCGGAGGTCAGCAGGTCCCCGGCGACCTTGTACCGGCCGTCGGGCTGCCGGAATTCTGAAGAGGCCGGGTCCATGGCGATGGACACCCCCTCGGCGCCGGTCTTGTACCCGGCGTCGCCGATGGCCTGCACCAGCAGGCCGAGGACCTCCTCGGGTTCGGTGATCTCGGGGGCGAACCCGCCCTCATCGCCCAGCCCGGTGGACAGCTTGCGGCCGGTCAGCTCGCGGCGCAGCGCGGAGTAGACCTCGGCGCCGGCGCGGACCGCTTCGGCCATCGACGGGGCGCCGACGGGGGCGATCATGAATTCCTGGAAATCCAGCTCGTTCGGCGCGTGTACGCCGCCGTTGAGGACGTTGAAGTGCGGCACCGGCAGCGACGGCGTCACGCCGTCCGGGGCCAGCCACTGCCACAGCTGGACCCCGGCCGAGGCGGCCAGGGCGCGGGCCAGCGCCATAGAGGTCCCGACGGTGGCGTTGGCGCCGAGCCTGCTCTTGTTCGCGGTGCCGTCCAGGCCGATCATGGCCTGGTCCGCCTCGGCCAGCGACGCCCAGGGCCGGCCGCGCAGCAGGCCGGAGATCTCGGTGTTGACGGCCGCGACCGCGCCAAGCACCCCCTTGCCCTCATAGCGGGCCGGGTCGCCGTCGCGGCGCTCGACCGCCTCCCGGGACCCGGTCGACGCACCCGACGGGACGCCCGCACGCGCCTGCGTGCCGTCGGCCAGCCGCACCGTGACCGCCAGCGTAGGACGTCCCCGCGAGTCGAGGATCTCCAGCGCGGACAGATCCGTGACCTCGAAAGCCGTCATCATATTCCTCCTGTTTACCGCCAGCCGCCTGCTGCCGTGCTGTCTCGGCGTTGATCGTCCGACCTGGCAGCAGCTCGGCGGTAGGGTCTTCCGTCCCGTTCATCCGCGTCGTCACACCGCGCCGAGGAAATAGGCGAGCAGGATCATCGCGAACACATAAAACAGGTACAGGTTCACGTCGCCCGACTGCAGCGGCCGGATCGCGTCGGCCAGCCATTCGACGGCCCGGATGACCGGCCGGTACAGGTACCGCTCGAATACGGGCGTGACCTGCACCTCGTAATGCACCGGCCCGGACCGTCCGGCCGGATCGTCGTCGGAGGCCCGGCGGACGGAAACGGACGGCCGGTAGAGGCCGTCGAAGGTGACCCGGGTGGGAGCGGAGAATGTCATGGCCGAGTACTGCATCCGCGGTTTGAAGCTGACGATGCCCCCGTCCCAGACCGGGACAGAAACACTGCCGGCTCGCGGCCGTCCGGCCAGGAAGATCAGCAGGGGAATGGCGCACGCGGCGACGAGAAACACGGTCAGGTACGTCGGCGAGAACGCGGAGAAATTCGTGTGGGCCGGGATGACGGTGAGCTTGCCCGGCAGCAGCAGCGGACCGAGCGTGACCCCGGTGACCGTCCGGGTGGCGCGGGACAGCGCCGTGAGCATGACCGGGGCGCCGGCCGCCAGCGCGACGCAGACCACGGCCAGCAGCGCCGGGCCGGCGATCGGCTGGCCGGTTTCGCGCGCGGCGGCGGCCTGCCGCGTTCTGGGCATGCCCAGGTAGGGGATGCCGAAGCCGCGGACGAACGCGTAGATGGCCAGGCCTCCGGTGAGCCCGAGGGTCGCCGCGGCGAGCACGATGAGGATGGCGATCAGGTGGCTGCCGGTGCGGAAGCCCTGGAAGAGCGCTTGGAATATCAGCCATTCGCTGACGAACCCGTTCAGCGGCGGCAGCGCCGCGATCCCGAGTGTGCCGACGAAGGCGATCACCGCGCTGCGCGGCAGGCGGTGAACGAGCCCGCCGAGCCGGTCCATGTCCCGGGTTCCGGTCGCTTGCTCGACCACCCCCGCCTCGAGGAACAACAGCGTCTTGTAGCAGCCGTGGTTGGCGACGTGATAGAGGCCGGCCAGCAGCAGGAGCGCGGCCAGGGCGGGCTGCCGGTAGGCGTGGAAGATCATGGCGGCGCCGAACGCGGTCACGATGATCCCGGCGTTCTCGATCGTGGAGTAGGCCAGGAACCGCTTGATGTCACGTTCCCGCAGCGCGTACAGGATGCCGATGGCGGCGGTCATCGCGCCGATGCCCATGGTGACCAGGCCGGGCCAGGCCCCGCCAGCCGGAACCAGCCGGAACGCGAACAGGGCGATGCCGTAGATGCCGAGCTTGACCACCAGGCCGGACAGGAACGCGGACCCGTCCGCGGGGGCCACGGGGTGCGCCTCGGGCAGCCAGACGTGCAGCGGGACAAGCCCGGCCTTGAACCCGAAACCGATGAGCGCGAGCAGGTAGGCGACGGCTCGCCAGCCGCCCGGGACCAGGTGCGCGCGGGCTGCCATCGCGTCGAGTTCGGTGGCGTGCGTCTTGCTGGCCAGGATCACGAACGCGGCCACGACCAGCAGGAAGCCGATCTCGGACAGGGCGAGGAACCAGAACGCGCCGCGGGCCACGTCGTCGCGTCGCACCCGGCGCAGGATGAGCAGGTAGCACGTCAGGCTCATCGACTCCCAGGCCACCAGGAACGTCACCATGCCGCCCGCGGCCAGCACCGCCAGGCAGGCGAGCAGGGCCAGGTTGTAGGCCGCCAGGTAGACCGCGGTGCCGCGGCCCGGCTCGTGATAGCGGGGCGCGTACAGAGCGATGGCCGCCGCGACGACGCCGAGCAGGGCCACGAACACGCCCGCCAGGGACGTCAGCTGCAGTTCCAGCGGGCCGCCGACGATGGTCGCGGCGGCGCCGCCGGGGGTGACCACCGGCGTGTCACCGTACACCAGGGCCCAGCCGCCACCCGCGGCCGCGGCTGCGCCGCCGATTCCTGACACGGCGCAGCAGGCGAGCAGCCCTGGCCTGGTCCGCCCGGCGAGCAGCCCGGTGAGCGCGGCGGCGATCCAGGCGGCGGCCGCGATATAGAGGGTGTCCAGCGGGTTCAACCGGCACCTCCGGGAATGTCCTGGCCGGCGATGAACGTGAGGCCGGGTGTCTTCTCCGCGAGCCTGCCCACGGCCACGCCTAGCCCCTGCAGCAGGGCCAGCGGGCTGGGCGGGCAGCCGGGAATCCAGACGTCGACCGGAAGGACTTCGCCGACGTTCCCGTGCACGAACGGATCGGCCGGATAGACGCCACCCAGCGCGCAGGCGCCGGTCGCCACCACCACCTTGGGCCCGGGCATCGCCTCGTAGGTCTTGCGCGCGGCCCCGTCGAACGCCCGCACCATCGGCCCGGTCACCAGCAGCAGGTCCGCGTGCCTGGGCGCGGGGGTGAAGAAGAACCCGAGCCGGTGCAGGTCATAGTAGGGGGCGCTGAGCAGCCGGATTTCCTGCTCGCACACCGCGCACGAACCGGTGTCGAGCGTGCGGATGTGCAGGCTGCGGCCGAACTGCGCGGCGATCGTGTCCCGCAACTGCCTCGCGACCTCGGCCGTGCCCTGACCGGCCGGGTCCTGGCCGGCCGACCCGGCGCCGATGCCGGTCCGGGTGCCGTCTGACCCGGCGTTCATCGCGTCTCTCCGCGTATCGGGATCCTCTTGACGAGGGCCGAACGGGCCGTGGCGCCGAGCTCGAACTCTCCGCTCGGCGTGATCGCGTCCGGCGCCGCTTCGGCACACCGGCCGCACGCGGTGCAGGCGCCGACGTCGAAGATCAGCACATCGTCCTGCCGGCGCAGCGCCATGCTCGGGCACACCGCGACCAGGCGGTCGGCGGTCTGGCCGGTCAGCTGCCGCGGGCGGAACGCGGGCGGCGTCGGCAGAAATGCCGCCGAGCCATCTGACCTGGCCGGGTAGCGAGTGGTGACCACGCCACGCCGCAGCCCCCGAGCGAACCAGAACGGCATACTACCCGCCTCCTTCAGCGTGCCATGCCCGCGACGGTCAGCCAGAAGCTGGCCTCGATAATCGGGATATCGGTGAACACGTTCTGCGACCGGCACGCGTCGTCGAACCCGCGCCAGTTGCGCACCGAACCGGGCCGGATCCTGGCGCGAGTGATCCGCCCGTCGTCGTCCAGCGCGACCCAGGCCAGTGCCTCACCCCGCGGCGACTCGGCCCAGCCGAGGCCCATCCCTCCCGTCACGGGAAGCGGGGTTCGGCCATCCCCGGTGCCTGCATCGACGAACGCGCTGATGAGACGGACTGACTCCGCTGCCTCGCCGATCATCACGTTGAAGCGGGCGAGCACGTCGCCGCCATCAGCGGTGACGACCGTGGCCGGGACCTCGTCGTACGGACCAGCTCGCCGCGCGTCCATGGGCAGCCCCGTGGCCCGCGCGACCGGCCCGACCAAGCCGAGGCGGTGGGCCTGCTCGGCGGTCAAGATACCGCAGGCTTCCAGCCGGTCGAGGAAGGAGTTGGTGCTCAGCAGCGCACCGGCGGCCCGGCGCAGCTCGTCGTACGCGCCGGGCAGTTCGCGGCGCAGCACGTCGGCGTCCGGGGCGCGGCTTACGCCGCCGGGCTCGACCACGCCGAACAGGTACCGGTGACCGAACGCGGCGGCATTGACTCGCAGCAGTCGTTCCAGCGCGATCTCGGCGGCGGCCTGGCCCACCGACAGCCCGGTAGCCTGGCACAGCGCCGCCATGGCCGCGGCGTGGTTGTACAGCCGTTCCAGCTCGAGCGCGACCGCCCTGGTCCGCGCCGCCGCGGGCGGCGGTGCGATCCCGAGCGCCGCCTCCACCGCGGCCGCGAACGCCCAGCCCACGGCGACGGCGCTGAGGCCTTCGACGCGCTCGGCGAAGAAAGCAGCCTCGCGCGGCGTCTTACCGCGCAGCCGCCACTCCACGCCGCGGTGCTTGTGCCAGGTGAACAGGTACAGGTCGACGACTTCCTCGCCGCTGGTCACCAGCCCGTAGTACAAGCTCTCCACGCCGACCTGCCGGACCGGACCGAACGGGAACTCGAACGCCTGCCCCTCGACCGTGTGCCGGGCATGCGCCCCGTCCAGTGGCTGCGGCGGCCGGTGTCCCAGCCTCGGGAAGTCCTGCCCGGCGTGGGGCGGCAGCATGACCCGGTTCAGCGGCTCGCCGGCGGCGGGACCGATGCCGAACTGCTCGTAGATCTCGCATTCCTCGACGAAGGCAGCCGGCACGATCTCGGACAGAGCCGGATACTGACCGCCCTCGGTCTCGGTCTCGGTGACCAGGTAACCGCGGTCGTGCGCCCAGACCAGGCGCAGGGTAGTGACCGGACCGTCGTCAGCGGCGAACATGTCGGCGAGGCGGACGCCGGCGGTGCCCGCGAGAGCGCGGGTAGCCGCTTCCAGGGTCTCGTCCAGCATGCGGACGGTGACCGCTCCCCGGGTCGCGCCGCTATCGGAGATAACCAGACCGCCGAGGTCGGCCAGCGGGCCCACGACGCCGTTCAAGGTGGCAGCGGCCTGCGGCAATGAAGGGGGAACGGGGAAGTGGGCGGGGGTCATCCGATCACCGCTATCGAATGCCGCAGGACCGTATCCAGGCCAACCGGGATCCACAACCCGAGCACCAGCAGTGCCGCCAGGCCGAGGACGAGCGGCGCCACGCTACTTACCGCCACCGCCTTGCCCCGGTACGGGCTGGCCAGTTGGTCGGGCGGGCGACCGGTCACCATCCCAGCGGTGGTCCTGGCGAAGGCCACGAACGCCAGCCCGAGCAGGAACAGCAGGAGCAGGGGAAACACTGGGCTGGCGGAGGCGAAGCCGGCCCGCACAATCGTCAGCTCGGACAGGAACAGCCCGAACGGCGGTGAGCCGAGGACCGCGAACGAAGCCAGCAGCAGCGCGCCCCCGGTGACCGGGACCGCTGCCAGCAGCCCGCTGACCTGGCTGGCTTCCCTGGTCTTATAGCGGAGCGAGACGTCTCCGCTGGACAGGAACAGCACCGACTTGGCCAGCGCGTGGTTGAGCATTTGCAGCAGCGCGCCGTACAGGCCGAGAGTGCCGCCGAAGCCGAGGGCCACGGCGATGATGCCCATGTGCTCGACCGAGGAGTACGCGAACAGCCGTTTGCTCTGTATCCCGGGGGGACGACCCCCCGGACCCCCCGCAGGGCCGCGCCGCACCATGAACAGCGCCCCGATCGCGATCGAGGCGAACCCGAAGGACAGCAGCACCGCCCGCGGGTAGGTGCCGCCGAGCCGCGCGTGCGCGATGGCCAGGAACCTGATGATCGCGTACATGCCGGCAT
>Ga0302325_10014074_pt1 | contig 17039 bp, 13 predicted proteins | sample Palsa_T0_2_FD_201948 | JGI IMG/M metagenome (GOLD analysis project Ga0302325, IMG submission 201948) | Peat permafrost microbial communities from Stordalen Mire near Abisko, Sweden - Palsa_T0_2 | ecosystem: Environmental > Terrestrial > Soil > Palsa > Peat permafrost | place: Sweden: Abisko... | reverse complement strand
GCGCAGCGTAGAATCCCGGGATTTTGAGGCGGGGCTGCGACGAAAGATAGTGGGGCAGGATGAAGCGGTGCAGGCGGTAGTGGACCTGTATCAAGTATTTCGCGCCGGGCTGAATTCACCGGGGCGTCCGGTGGGGAATTTGTTGTTCCTGGGGCCGACGGGGGCGGGGAAGACGCGCGTGGTGGAAGCCACGGCGGAAGTTTTGTTTGGGGATCCGCGGGCGGTGATCAAGGTGGATTGCGCGGAATTCCAGCACTCCCACGAAATCGCGAAATTGATTGGCTCGCCTCCGGGCTATCTGGGGCACCGCGAGACGCATCCGCTGATTACGCAGGAAGCGCTCGCGCAGTATCACACCGAGAAGCTGAAGATTTCATTTTTGCTGTTCGACGAAATCGAGAAGGCCAGCGACGCGCTCTGGCAGTTGCTGCTGGGGATCCTGGACAAGGCCACACTGACGCTGGGCGATAACCGCCGGGTGGACCTGTCGCAGACCATGATTTTCATGACCTCGAATCTGGGCGGCGTGGAGATTACCGAGCTGATGAATGGCGGGCTGGGATTTGCGCCGCAACAGCGCGCGGAAAACAAAGAAGGGTTGGACGAGAAGGTGAAAGCCACGGCGTCGGAAGCGGCCAAGCGGAAGTTCGCGCCGGAGTTTATGAACCGGATCGACAAGACGGTGGTGTTTCATCCGCTGCGGTCGGCGCAGCTCGAACAGATCCTGGAAATCGAGTTGGGCATGGTGCAGCAGCGCGTGCTGGAAACGGCCAAGGGGCGATTCTTGTTTCGGGTGACGGCGCCGGCGCGGGAATTTCTGCTGAAGGAAGGGACGGATCTGAAGTACGGGGCGCGGCATTTGAAGCGGGCGATTGAACGTCACGTGGTGTATCCGCTGGCGAGCTTGCTGTCGACCGAGCAGGTTTCGCTGGGCGATGTGATCTCGATCGACTGGCACGGGGCCGAAACCAGCCTGAAATTCCTGAAGGAAGCCGAAGGCGCGCTGATCCCCATGGCCGCGCCCGCTACCGAGCGCATGGCCGACGCCGCTGCGGCTAGCTCGGACGGCCGCTCGGTCTTGTTTCCGGCGGCTGCCGCGAACACCGTAGACGTCACGGCGGTGCAGCGACTGGCGCCGGTGGCAGCCCGTGGAGTGCCAGTCGAGAAGGCTAAGAACGACAAAAAGTAACGCGGTCAAAGTGTGGAATCTCACGCCGTGGCGAGCCGACAGTTGGCGCGCCGCGGCTTTTTTTTTGGTTCAGGCTGGGAAAGAAGCGGCGATCGAAGAGAGATCCTTCGTCGCGAAAGGCGCTCCTCTGGATGAGGGCCAAGGCCGGGTTTGAGTAGGACTGGAGTTTGGCGGAGAGGAGGAGCGGGGTGATGTGAGCCCGACGAGGGGCGGCGGGGGCGCCGAATTCCAACACGGGTCGAAGTGGACTTCAGGCGGCCCGTTCGATTTATTCGTTGGGGGGAGAGGCGGGCATCGGTTCGTCGAAGCTGCCGCCGTAAATGTTGGGAACCTTGGCGCCCATTTCGCGGAGGTAGGCGCAAAGTTGCCCGCGATGATGGATCGCATGGTTCAGCATGAACTGAAGATAGAGAACCGCCGGATGGTTGAATATTCCGAAGAAGGTCAGCGGGGTGGCCCAAAATTCAGGCGTCAGGCGGGCGACCTCCGGGAATTTCGCTTCGAATTGCTCCTCGTAGAGGGCGACGATGTCGGCGGTGTCAGTAAGGTCGCCGGGCATCGAATCGTCTTCCATTTCGAATTTCGAGGTGAGGAAACCATCGAGAAACCAAACGTCGGAAGAGGCGAGATGCCAGGCCAGCTCGATGGTGGTGCGCGCCACGGGGTGAGGCTGGAATCCGTCCTTTTCGACGGGAATGGCTCGCAGGACGCGACGGGTGGTCAGATATTCCTTCTGAACCGAAGGCAGAAAGACGCTCGCGAGGAAACCGGCTTGTTCAGGCGTCATCGAAGCTCTCCCATGAGTCCGTTTAATTCAAACCCAAACCACTGCAGCAGTGCTACGCCGGTTTCCAACGCAGAACCGGCTTGCGCGCCGCGGCAGTTTCATCCAGGCGCCCAACGCGCGTGGAGTGCGGCGCCGTCTTTACGATTTCCGGATTCGAGTCCACTTCGGCGGCGATGGAGCGCATCGCGTCGATAAAGAGATCACACTCTTCGCGCGATTCCGATTCCGTGGGCTCGATCATCATCGCGCCCGGCACGATCAGCGGAAAGGCCGTGGTGTAAGGGTGAAAGCCGTAATCGATCAGGCGCTTGGCGATGTCCATCGTGTTCACGCCTTTGGCTTTTTGGCGTGCGTCGCTGAAAACCACTTCGTGCAGGGACGGCAAATCGTAGGGTAAATCGAAATACTTCTCCAGATTCTTGCGAATGTAATTCGCGTTGAGCACAGCGTCTTCGGTAGCCTGGCGAATCCCGGGGCCGTAGGCCAGCGTGTAGGCCAGGGCGCGCAGCAGCACGCCGAAATTTCCGGCGAAGGCGCGCACACGGCCGATGGACTGCGGGCGATGGTGATCGAGCGCGTAGGTGCCGTCGGCTTTCTGGATGACGATGGGGGACGGCAGGAACGGTTCGAGAATTTTCTTGACCATTACGGGTCCGGCGCCGGGACCTCCGCCGCCGTGGGGCGTGGAGAAGGTTTTGTGGAGGTTCAGATGCATCACGTCCACGCCAAAATCTCCGGGACGGGTGACGCCCGCCAGCGCGTTCATGTTGGCGCCGTCCATGTAAAGCAGCGCACCGCGTTCGTGGAGGATCGCGGCGATTTCGGCGATGCGCTCTTCGAAGATGCCGATGGTGCTGGGATTGGTGATCATCAGGGCGGCCACGTCATCGGTGACAAATTCACGGAGATGATCGGTGTCGAGCTGCCCGCGGGCGTTCGACTTAATGTTTTGAACTTCGTAGCCGGCGATGACCACCGATGCAGGATTCGTGCCGTGGGCGGAATCCGGAATCAACACTTTGCGGCGCGCATTGCCCTGGCTTTCGAGATACGCGCGAATCATCAGCAGCCCGGTGAGTTCGCCCTGCGCTCCGGCCGCCGGTTGCAACGTCACCGCGTCCATGCCGGTGATGGAGAGCAAACATTTTTGCAAATCGTAGAGGATGCGCAGGCAACCCTGCGAAAGCTCGCCGGGTTGCGAGGGATGTTCGGTGGCGAGCCCTTCGAGGCGGGCGACGAATTCGTTCACGCGTGGGTTGTATTTCATGGTGCAGGAACCCAGCGGATACATGCCCAAGTCGATCGCGTAGTTCCAGGTGGAAAGCCGCGTGAAATGGCGGATGACTTCGATCTCACTGACTTCAGGAAACCCTTCGACCGATGCGCGCGTAAACTCCGCGCCGAGGACGGCGATCGGGTCGACAGGCGGAACATCGAGCGGGGGCAATTCCATGCCGCGTTTGCCGGGAATGGAGTGCTCGAAAATCAGCCCTTCGTTCTGGCTGGGGTGCGAGCGGACTTTGCCGACGTGATGCGCGGCAGCTTCGGGCTCGGCGGATTTTGGATTCATCAAGGTGCTCATACCGGTTTTTCCAGTATCTTGCGCACGGCCGCGACGAAGCGTTCGATTTCCTCGCGGCTGGCCGTTTCGGTGACGCAAACCACGCCGTTCTTGGTGAGTTCAGGAAAATGCAAACCGAGTGAATAAGGCCCGATGATTTTTTCTTTCAGCAATTCATGATTGATCAGCTTCACGGAGCGCGGGAACTCGAGGGTGAATTCGTTGAAGGTGCGGCCCGAGAATCTGCGGCGCACGCCGGGAATTTTTTCGAGTTCGGTCTGCGCGAAACGCGCTTTGGCGAGATTTTGCAGGGCCTGCTCGCGAATGCCTTCCTTGCCGATCAGGCAAAGATGAATCGTCGCGGCCAGAGCGTACAGCGCTTCGTTGGTGCAAATGTTGGAGGTCGCCTTCTCGCGGCGTATATGTTGTTCGCGCGTCGCCAGTGTGAGAACGAATCCGCGGTTGCCTTCGGCGTCTTTGGTTTCGCCCGCCAAGCGGCCTGGCATTTGGCGAACAAATTTCTCGCGTGTGGCGATCACCCCGACGTATGGGCCGCCGTAGCTTGGCGGGATGCCGAACGCCTGACCCTCCATCGCGACGATGTCGGCTTCGACCGGAGGCCGAACGATGCCGAGTGAAACCGCCTCCGTGATGGTGCTAACCAGCAACGAGCCGCTGGCGTGGGCCGCTTCCGCGAGCGGAGGCAAATCCTCGAGCACGCCAAAAAAGTTCGGGGACTGGACAACGATGGCTGCTGCTTGGGAAAGTTTCTCCGCAGTCAGCTCATCCCGGTCGATCTGGCCGGATTCGGTGAAGCCGATTTCCTCGACTTTCAGCCCGAGATTTCTTGCGTAGGTATTCAGAACCTGGCGGTATTCGGGATGCACGGAACGCGCGACCAGCACGTAGTCGCGGTCGGTGAGGCGTTCGGCCATCAAGACCGCTTCGGTGAGCGCCGTCGAACCATCGTACATCGAGGCGTTGGCCACTTCCTGGCCGGCGATCTGGCACATCAGGGTTTGAAATTCAAAAATGGCGGTCAGCGTGCCTTGTGCAAATTCGGCCTGGTACGGGGTGTAGGAGGTGAGAAATTCGCCGCGTTGAATGATGGCGTCGCTGACCACCGAGCGGAGGTGCGAATAAACGCCCGCGCCGAGGAATGAGGTATAGCCGTTGGAATTTTCGCCGGCTCGCGCCTTGAAATAATCGATGATTTCAAATTCGGATAGCGGGCCGGGGAGCGCGAGGGGCTCGCGCAGGCGGAACTTTTCAGGAATGGATTTGAAAAGTTCGTCGATGGAACCTGCGCCGATGGCGGCGAGCATTTCCTGGCGTTCCGAGGGGCTTTTGGGCAGATAGCGCATTTCGCTCAATGCTCCTCGGCCGCTGCGGCGACGTAGGCTTGATAGGCGGCGGCATCCATGAGCGCCGCGACTTCTTTCGGGTCATCGAGCTTCACCCGTATCAACCACGCCGTGGTGTGCGGATCGGAATTGATTTTTTCGGGCGCATCCGCGAGTAGGGGATTCGTCTCGGTGACTTCTCCCGATACCGGGCTAAAAATCTCGCTGACTGCTTTCACGGATTCGACGGTGCCAAACGACGCTCCGACTTTTATTTTCGTTCCGATCTTCGGCATCTCGACAAAGACCACGTCGCCGAGCTCGCCTTGCGCATAATGGGTAATACCAATGGTGCCAACGGAGCCGTCGACTTTGACCCATTCATGCTGCTTGGTGTAACGATAGTCCGCTGGGTACATGGCTCTCCTGATTGGATGCGATTCAGCTAGTGAGGTCGCTTATAAAATGGAAGCGGCACGATGCGCGCCGCCGCTTTTTGTCCGCGCACATCAATTTCGAGAATGGTTCCAAGCGCCGTCAAACGGGGCGGCACATAGGCCATCCCGATGTTCTTTTTCAACGTCGGCGAAGGGCCGCCGCTGGTGACCCGCCCGATTTCCTGGCCCCCGACGCTAACCGGATAACCATCGCGTCCGATACGCTTGTCGAGCATTTCAAAGCCAACCAGCTTGCGAGGCAGGCCGTCTTTTCTTTGCGCGTCCAATTCGTCGCCGCCCAGGAACGGAGCCTTGTCCATTTTGCAGATCCAGGCGAGCCCTGCTTCCCAGGGTGTGGTGGTTTCGTCGATTTCGTGACCGTACAAGCACATGCCCGCTTCGAGCCGGAGCGTGTTGCGCGCGCCCAGGCCAGCCGGAATCATTCCCAGCGGCGTCCCCGCTTCCATCAAATCGTTCCACAGCTTTTCGGAATATTCCGGGGCGAAATAGATCTCAAAACCGTCTTCGCCCGTGTAACCCGTCCGAGCGATCAGGCAATCGACGCCACTCACTTTTCCATCCGCGAAATAATAATAACGAATTGGGTCGAGTGGAACGGGAGTGAGGGACTGCATAATTTCGAGCGCGCGCGGCCCCTGCACGGCAAGTTGTGAATAGCGCGGTCCCGCATTTTCGATTTTGGCGTCGAATTTGTTGTTGGCGACAATATGGTCGAAATCCGCGAATTGATTGCCGGCATTGACGCACAGCATGTAGTGCGTATCCGAGATCTTATGAACCAGCAGGTCATCGACAAACGTGCCGCGCGCGGTCATCAGGCCGGAATACTGGATTTGTCCGTTCACGAGCTTCGCCGCGTTGTTGCAACTGACCCACTGCACCAGCGATTGCGCGCCTGGGCCGGTAATTTCGATTTCACCCATGTGACTGACGTCGAACAGGCCCGCGCGCGTGCGTACGGCTTCGTGTTCGGCGAGGATGCCCGAATATTCCAGCGGCATGTCCCAGCCGCCGAAATTGACCATGCGGGCGTTGAGCCGCCGGTGAGCGGCGTTGAGTGCGGTCTTACGGATTTGAGCGATGGCTGGCGTTGTCACAGGGAATTTCGAACCATGGTAGCCAAACATCGAAATTAGCACGGTGATTTTGGAGTGTCAAGAAAGCCGCCCGCGAGTCATTTTCACAAGTTGCCTCCCCCGTTGCGCGCGCTGGCATGGCTATCCAGGGAATCGCGGCGCGTTAGATGCTTGTGGCCGGGTCGGGCTTGCCATAGTATGTGGTGAAGGCGAATCCTGCAGGTCATGAAGAGGCGGCGATGGCTACGACCCTCTGTTCGCAATGCGATAAACCGGAAATGCAATGCACGTGCGAGAAGTTTTGCTGCTTCTGCCAATCCCAATACAACATTCGATTGGGCGTGGACCGCATGTACTACTGCCCCGAATGCCGGGAAGCGTGCGACGTGACCCTGGCCGACAGAGATGAGCACTGATCCCTCGCGAACAGAACTAATCGTGCACGAAGACGAGCGGCTGCTCTCCGCGATTGAGCCAGTGGTGTATCAGGCCTCGCTGCGCTGTGGGCTTTCCACCGAAGCGCAACAAGGATTGGCCGCGGCATCGATCGCCGCCTGCAAAGAGACGTTTCCGCTGCTGAAAGATTCGAACCGCGGCGGGGTTCCGGCGGTAAAGGTGATTATTACGGATTTCACGGATCGCGTCGAAGTCGCGATCGAGCACGACGGCGAAGCGTTGCCGACCGCCGGGCTCGATACTTTTGTCGGTGACGCGGTTGCGGGGGCTGATGGCGGCTTAAGTGGCGCCCTCCAGAAAACGAAAGTGGACCGCGTGCAGTATGAAACGAAGGAAGGGCTGTCGCGCATGACGCTGATCAAGTACTGCGACGGCGGCAGGAAAACCGTCGCGTAAAAATCGCTTCGTCGCTCCTTCTTTAGTCCCCGCCAGCCGTCCGTTCCCCAGCGTCGCGCAGTTCTGGAGTTAATTCGCAGGCATCGCGAAAGCCTTGCTCTGGATCAACGTGGTCATTTGTTCCTGGGTCACGGGCGCGTTGATTTTCAGGCGATCTCCCGTGGGGGTGACGCCGACCCCGTCGAGAGCCTTGGCCAACGCCGGATTGGTGGACGCTTCCTGATATCTGCGATACATCAAGCCGGCCTGGAAGGCGGCGCTGAGTAGGTTGGCGTCGTCTACCGATGCGCAAACTGCCTGGAGGTGCGCGTCAATCCCTTTATCATCGGCGTTGATATTGATAATCATGGCCTTAATGCGGGCGATGATCGCGGCGGCCTGAGGGAACTGGCCCGCCTGCGGAACCAGTTGCTGCAGGGCAAGCGCCGTATGTTCTTTGTCGAGCACAGCCCAAACCACCCCGTTGCCGTTGGCTTCGGAGATCATCGGAAAAAGCGACTCGTTAGAAAGCAGGTTAGGCTGGCCGCCCATGCGGACATCGATCAGTTTTTCCAGCGAGGCGCGATTGCCGAAGGCGGCCGTGTTGCTGTCAAAAAACAGAAACAAGATGTCGCCGGCGGCGACGCCGCTGCCGTAGGCGTACATCCGGTAACCCTGCGATTCGAACGAAGGCACTTTTTGAGCTTTAAGCTTGGCCTCGGATGCGGAGGGATCGAAATTGCCCAACGCGATGCCGACCACGTTGTCGCCTTTGCCGTTCGCTTCGCTGGCCCAGGCCAGCTCTTCGACCTGCGAATTGGGATCCACGCCGGAAGAGCTGAGAAATTGTTCGAATTGGTGGAAGCGCGGCGGCAGGAGCTGGTCGTTGAGTTGCGCGAACCACGGATACTTCCTCGCCGATTTCAAGTCGGCATAAGCGAACTCGCCCGCGTCCTTCGGGAACATTCCAATGATCGCGGTGCTCAGCGATCCAGCGGACGTGCGGGTGGGGACGGCGCTGACTGCACCCAAAGTTACGGCGATTGCCAGGAGAGCAAAAATTATCAAGCGCGTGACGGGCTGTCTCATTTTCTTGGATCCTCGGTTAAAACTTTCTTTCAATTCGGCCTTTCCGATTCTACCGCTTAGATGCGAATTAACAGCGACTCGCAGGTCTGGATTTCCTGCGCCGGGCCACTAGCTGCCGGTGATGCGCGCTGCGAGCGCCGCCGATTCGGAACGCAGGCGGTTCGCGAACCCGCTATCCGTGATGGATTCCAAATTGATCGCCACATTTTCGAGCGCGCCGCCCGCGCCCGCGGCTGCCATCAGGCGGCCGACGCGGATATCCGAATACATGGAGGGGCTGGAAATGTTTTGCAGTTTGCCGAGCAATTCGAAAACTTCCGCGCTCTTGCGCGCGACTTCGAGCGGCACGCTGGCGGCGCCTTGCAGGGCTAATTGAATGGCAGCGTCACGTTGCACCTGCTCGTTAGACGTTTCTTTTGGCAACTTGTAAGCAGCCATCACCTGGTCAAAGGATTCCGAGTCGCGATCGATGGCCTCGGAGAGCGTTCGCGAGGCGGACTGGAGCTGCGCTAGAGCTTCGTCGAGCTGGTCGACAAACGCGGCCTGGGATTTTTTCTTGCGCGAAAGACTAGCCACCATTTGGCCGAGGCTGGCGCCCAACGCGCCGGCGAGCGCCGACACGGAGCCTCCGCCGGGAGTCGCGCTGGGTTCGGCAACGGCGTCCAGGAATGGCTGCGCGAGCGACGCGAGTTTGCCGGGGCCTGGCGAAGCAGCCGAGCCGCTAAGACTCGCTTCGATACGGTTCTCAAACACCTGCCCGGGCGAAAAGTTTTCGAGTTGCAGGTAAAAATCGGCGGTGATCTCGATGGCGCGCTTGGGAATCAGCCCGACGATTTCGCTGCCCACGATGCAGACGCCGTAGCGTTCGGCTTCGCGCTTGACCATTTCGAAAACGCGGTGCAGCGGCGTCTGCTCGAAATCCGTCATGTTGATGGAAACTTGCGCGAGGTGGCGGGCGCGCAAGTCCACGCCCATCGCCTTTACGTAACGCAAGCCGCCATTCGAGAAGCGAATGTTCTTGCTGATTTGTTTCGCGATTTCGATGTCGGGCGTATTCAGGTTGATGTTATAGGCGACCAGAAATTTGCGCGCGCCAACGGCCGTGGCGCCCGCGGTCGGGTGCAGTGCGGCATGGCCAATATCCGGAGCGCGGTCCGAATTCCTCGGTACCTCAGCGAGCAGGCCTTCGAACTGTCCTTTGCGGATCGTTTCCAGATTGGCGCGCTCGGGGCGTTGCGCGGCGGCCTCGTAAAAGTAGACCGGAATTTTGTAGCGCTCCCAAGTTTCGCGGCCAACCTTTTTCGCGAGGGCCACGCAATCTTCGATCGCCACGCCCTGGACTGGAATGAACGGAACGACGTCGGTTGCGCCCATGCGGGGGTGCGCGCCGGAATGCTTCGTTAGGTCGATCAGTTCGGCGGCTTTGCCGACGCCGCGTAGCGCGGCTTCGGCAACGGCCTCGGGATCGCCCGCCAGGGTTACGACGCTGCGATTGTGGTCCGCGTCACTTTCACGATCGAGCAGATATACGCCGGGGACTTCGCGCATCGCGGCAATGATGGCGTCAATTTTGGCCGTGTCGCGGCCTTCGGAGAAATTCGGAACACATTCAACGATTCGTTTCATGGGTGCGCTTTCTGGACGTTAAGGCTTTCTTGAGTGGATGACGGCCCCGCGTTTCATAGTCAGGCTGCAGAGGTTCACACCAAAATAATACGGGATTTCGCGGTAGTCGGCCACGTCAAAGGCGGCAATATCCGCAAACTTGCCAACCTCGATGGAGCCAGCCCGATCGTGAACGCGCAGGGAATACGCGGGATTGATGGTGGCGGCGGTGATGGCCTCAGCGGGCGTCATGCGCATTTGCGTGCAGGCCAGTGACAGGATCATGGGCATGCTCAGCGTGGGGCTGGTGCCTGGATTGAAATCCGTGGCGAGGCCGAGGATTGCTCCGGCTTCGATCAGTTTGCGCGCGGGCGCGTAGTGGCTAAGGCCGAGATGAAAGCAGCAGCCCGGCAGCAGCGTGCAGACCACGTTCGAGAGGCCGAGGGCGCGAATATCGCCCGCGTTTAATTTCTCCAGGTGATCCGCGCTGGCGGCGGAGACTTGGATGGCGAGCCGCGAAGCGCGGGTGTTGGCGAGTTGCTCGGCGTGCATGCGCGGGACCAGGCCGCCGGCGCGACCGGCCAGCAGGATTCTACGGGATTGCGCGACCGTGAAAGCGCCACGGTCACAGAATACGTCGCAGAATTCGGCGAGCCCAGTGATGGCGACCGTGGGAATCCAGCGGTTAACGAGCAAGTCGATATATTTCTCAGGGCGGGCGCGAAATTCCGCGGGCACGACGTGCGCGCCGAGGAACGTGCGGTGAATGTCGAGGGGATGTTCCTGATGCAGGTCGGCGAGCAGCATCAGGATTTTCAGCTCGGTCTTCCAGTCAAGGCCGTAGCCGGATTTCGATTCGATGGTGGTGGTGCCGTTGGCCGCGAAGATATTGAGATTGGCGAGCGCGCGCGTCTTTAGCGACTCGACCGAAGCGCTGCGGCAGTCCTTTACGGTCGCACGAATGCCGCCGCCTTTGCGCGCGATTTGTTCGTAGGTCGCGCCGGAAATGCGGTCCTCATATTCGTGGGCGCGGCTGCTCGGGAAGATCAAGTGGGTATGGGAATCGACGAACCCGGGGAGTACAACTTTGCCTTTGAGGTCGAGTTTTTCGGCTTTGCGGGCGGCGGGGTGGCTTTCGACGCGGCGGCGGGCGCCAACTGCGGCGATGCGGTCTTCGTGGACCAGAATCGCGCCGTCGCGGATGATGCCGAGTTCACTTAGTGCTTTACCGCGGCGCGGAACTGCGCCGCACAACGTCAAAAGCTGCGAGCAGCCGGTGATGAGCCAGTCGGGCACGACGCAGCGATACTAACGCTGAGAAGAAGTAAAGACTACCGATGGTGTGCAATCGCGAACCCCCATGCGCTCGGGGAGACCCCGAGCGAGCGCCGAAGCAGGCTCCGGCTCGAAAAGCGGCGGCGGAGCCGGCGCACTCCACAGAAACCGTGCCTTGACGAGAAGCGTTTCTGATGCGTCTAGGCTTTTGCGGCCATTTGAAGATAGGCCGGCGCGAAGACCTCGTTGACGAACTGTTCGATGGATGTAGGAGTCGTATTTTTTGTGTTGCGGGGTTCGAGTGGCTTCATAACGCCAGAATTCGCGGCCTTCCACATTTCGATCAGCAGCCCGGCGATGTCCTTCGACATTCCATTTTGCACCATAGCGGGTTCAAGCATCATGAACGGGACCTGCATGTAGCCGAGGTTTGGCTTGCCGATGGCATTGCCGACGATCGTGGCGACTTCTTTCATGCTGACGTCGCGCTGGCCGTGCAATTCCTGGACGCCATTGCCGCTGAAGTCGCGCGCGTGCAAACGTTCCGCCGCGTAGTTGCCAATGTCCCTAGTGGCAATCATCGGCATGAGGCGGTCGCCAGGCAATGGCCCCGGAAGCATGCCCATTGATTTGAGCGGTTCGATGCTCATGAACAGATTCTCCATGAAGCCGGCCGGGCGCAGATGCAGGACGTTGAGGCCCGCGATTTTGTTCATTTTTTGTTCGAGGTTATGCAGGCCGACGACAGGTCCGACTTTTTCGGATTGATCGGCGCCGATGCTGCTGAGCGTGACAACGCAAGGTACGCGCGTCTTGGTAATTACCGCGGTGTAGGCATCGGAGATCTGGTCCTGAAACGCGCGAAAACTTGGCTTCTCTATCGTCGGAGGAATCATCAGGAACGCAGCGGTGGCGCCTTCAAAGGCTTTTTCGATCGAGGCCGGATCGTCTGCGGAACCAACTACAGCTTCCGCGCCATTTTGCACCAAGGGTTGCAATCTTCCGGCGTCTCGGCCGATGACTCGAACTTTTTCGCCCTTGGCGAGAAGCTGTTCCGCGACGACTTTGCCTGTGTGACCTGTGGCCCCTGTGATTACGATCATGTGCGCCTCCTATCGGCAATCGAAGTGTTCCGTTTCTCTCTACACCATTGGAATTTTTACGCCGGACTTTTTCGCGAAACTGACGGCTTCCGGATAGCCCGCGTCCACGTGGCGCGCCACGCCGATGCCGGGATCGTTGGTCAGCACGCGCTGGATGCGTTCACCCATTTCTTTGGTGCCGTCGGCGACGGTAACCTGGCCCGAGTGCAGCGAGTAGCCGATACCGACTCCGCCACCGTTGTGGATGGAAACCCAGCTTGCGCCGCTCGCGGTGTTGAGCAGCGCGTTCAGCAGCGGCCAATCGGCCACGGCGTCCGAACCGTCGAGCATCTTTTCCGTTTCGCGATATGGCGACGCCACCGACCCGCAATCGAGGTGATCGCGGCCGATGACGATGGGGCCTTTCAGCTCGCCTTTTGCGACCAGTTCATTGAGCGCGACGCCGAAGCGGTCGCGTTCGCCATAGCCGAGCCAGCAGATGCGCGCGGGGAGGCCCTGGAAACGCACTCGTTTCTGAGCGAGTTTGATCCACCGCGAAAGTATTTCATCGTGCGGGAACATATCCAGAACCAGCTGATCCGTGCGGTGAATGTCCGATGGCTCGCCGGAAAGCGCCGCCCAGCGAAACGGGCCGCGGCCTTCGCAGAAAAGCGGACGGATGTACGCCGGGACGAAACCGGGGAAGTCGTAGGCGTTTTTCACGCCCTGCTGAAACGCGAAGGTGCGGATGTTATTGCCGTAGTCGAAAGTTACAGCGCCCATTTTTTGCAGCGCGAGCATGCCTTCGACGTGCTTGGCTATCGAATCGAGGGAACGCTTTTCGTAGGCGGCGGGGTCTTTCTTGCGCAGTTCGTCCGCGTGCGCGACATCGAGACCTTGGGGAATATATCCGCCGATGGGGTCGTGCGCGCTGGTTTGGTCGGTGAGCAGATCGGGAACGATACCGCGGCGTGCGAGTTTCGGAATTATATCGGCGCAATTTCCGACGAGACCCACGGAAGTCGCTTCGCGTTTGCGGACGGCGTTTTTCAGGATGCGCAGCGCTTCGTCCAGATCGTTCACCATCACGTCGCAGTAACCCATCTTCACGCGGCGCTTGATGCGCTCGGGGTCCACGTCGATTCCCAGAAATGCCGCGCCGTTCAGAGTCGCGGCAAGCGGTTGCGCTCCGCCCATGCCGCCCATTCCGCCGGTGACGACCAGTTTTCCGGCGAGGTCGCCGCCGAAATGCTGGCGTGCGGCTGCTGCAAATGTTTCGTAAGTCCCCTGCAGAATTCCCTGCGACCCGATGTAAATCCAGCTTCCCGCGGTCATTTGGCCGTACATCATCAGGCCGGCGCGATCGAGTTCATCGAAATTCTTCCAGTCGCTCCAATGCCCGACGAGATTCGAATTGGCTATCAGGACCCGCGGGGCGTACGCATGCGTGCGGAAAATTCCGACCGGCTTGCCGGACTGGACGAGCAGAGTTTCATCGTTTTCCAGCGAGCGAAGGGAATTGACGATGGCGTGGTAACAGTTCCAGTTGCGAGCCGCCTTGCCGCGCCCGCCATAGACGATCAGGTCCTCCGGCTTTTCGGCGACCTCCGGATCGAGGTTGTTCATCAGCATGCGCAGCGCCGCTTCCTGCTGCCAGCCTTTGCAGGAAATCGCGGAGCCGCGCGGGGCGCGCTGTGGCTGGTAGGCGGTGGTGTCGTCGATGGCGATTTTCGGCATCGGAATCCCTCCGGGGCCATAGTAACGCAATTGTCCTCGCCGGACACTTTTCCGGCAGGGCGGCAATCGCTGCCGCGTTGCGCTGTCGTTGGCCGATGCGTTAGAGTTGCGGCAGGCCTATGGAATATCCCTCGCTGAACAAACTTTTTCTGGATGCGGTCGACAATCACAGCAATGCCAAGGCGCAGATGTACCGGACCGCGGAAGGGTGGAAATCCATTTCGTCGCAGGAAATGTTGCGGCGGGTTGCGGGCTTGTCGAAGACTCTTGGCGAACTGGGGATAAAATCGGGCGACCGCGTGGGATTATTTGCGCCGAACTGCCCGGAGTGGCACGTCGCGGACTTCGCGATCACTGGTTTAGGCGCGGTGAGCGTGCCGGTTTATTTCAACGAATCGCCGGATCGTTTCGTGTACATCATGAACGATTCGGGCGCGCGAATTATTATTACGGCGGGCGAATCGGAGGCGCGCAAAAGCGCCGAGGCGCGCGGGCGCATGCCCAGGGTCGAGCATCTGATTTGTGTCGCGCCGCCCGCGGACCTGCGTGGCGAAATTCTGAATTACGAGAACCTCATCGCGGCAGCAGGCGATGGAGACGTGGCGGAATACCGGCGACGGTCTGCGCTGGTCAAAAGCGATCAACTCGCGACGCTTATTTACACGTCGGGCACGACGGGCGAGCCGAAAGGCGTGATGCTGACGCATTTCAACCTCAGTTCGAATTCCATCGAGTCGCTAAAACATCACGTGTTCGAGCCCGGGGACATCGGCTTGGAATTTCTCCCGTTGTCGCACGTGTACGAGCGCTCGGTGGGGTATGGGTACTTGAGCCGCGGTGTCACGGTCGCTTATGTCGAGAACCTCGAATCGGTAGGCCAAGCCCTGCAGGAAGTGCAGCCGACGATGGCGGCGGCAGTGCCGCGTTTGTTCGAGAAAATCTATGCGGGCATCGTCGAAAAAGGCCGTCGCGAGCACGGCGTGAAGAGACAGATATTCGACTGGGCGCTGCGTGTCGCGCACGGTTCCGTGCCGTGGCGGGCATACGGCAAGGCGCCGTCGGCAATGTTGAAAATGCGCTGGGCCGTCGCGGATAAACTTGTGTTTTCGAAAGTTCGCGCCGGATTGGGCGGACGGCTGCGCACATTCGTCTCGGGCGGCGCCCCGCTGTCTCCTGAACTGGCGGAGTTTTTCTGGTCGGTCGGCGTACCGGTGTATCAAGGATATGGGCTGACGGAGACTTCCCCAGTGGTGACGTCGAATCGCCCCGGCGACCACAAAGTAGGAACGGTGGGACGGCCGATCCCTACGGTGGAAGTGCGCTTGGCGGAAGATGGCGAGATTCTGGTGAAAGGCACCTGCGTGATGCAGGGTTATTTCGGCAAGCCGGACGCCACGAAGGAAATATTGAGCCCGGAAGGATGGCTGGCCACAGGCGACATCGGACGATTTGACGCCGACGGATACTTAATCATCACGGACCGCAAGAAAGAGCTGCTGAAGACGGCGGGCGGGAAATACGTCGCGCCCGCGCCGATAGAAAATTTGCTAAAGACTTCTCCGTACATCCTGAACGCGATCGTGGTGGGCAATCAGCGAAAGTTTTGTTCGGCGCTGGTGGTGCTGAATGCCGCGGTGGTGCGATCCGAAGCGAAAAGCCGCGGCCACGAATTTGCGGCTCCCTCGCAGATGCTGACGGATGCCTGGGTACGGGATTTGCTCTCGGGGGAGATCGAGCGGCTGACGGCGAATCTGGCGCAGTATGAGAAGCCGAAACGTTTTGCGCTGCTGGAACAGGATTTCACCTATGCCGGCGGCGAGCTGACCTACACGATGAAAATGAAGCGGCGCGTAATCGAAGAGCGTTACGGCGATGTGATCGCGCGGCTCTACGCCGACGTGGAAGATCCCCGGCCGCAAACGCGCGGCTAGGATTCTCTTGCGCGGATTCCTTCGCGCTCGTTCGGGCGTTACAATCAAGGCAGGATTTGGATTTGGAGACGCCGATGGCTGACCAACTGGTGATTGCGGGGCGAACATTTAATTCGCGGTTGATCGTGGGCACCGGAAAATATCGCAGCTTCCCGGAAATGCGCCGTGCGCACGAAGCGTCCGGCGCGGACATGGTCACGGTTGCCGTGCGCCGCGTGAATCTGACGGACAAGAGCAAGGAGTCGTTGCTCGATTACATCGACCGCAAGAATTTTTTCATCCTGCCCAATACGGCCGGATGCTACACCGCGGACGAAGCGGTACGCGCCGCCCGGCTGGGGCGCGAAGTGGGCTTATCGGAATGGGTGAAGCTGGAAGTCATCGGCGACCAGCAAACTTTATTTCCGGATACGGAAGGGCTGCTGGCGGCGACGAAAATTCTGGTGAAAGAGGGATTCGTGGTGCTGCCGTATACCAATGACGATTTAATCGTCGCGCGTAAGCTGATCGATGCGGGCGCGGCCGCGGTGATGCCGTTGGGCGCGCCGATAGGGTCGGGGATGGGAATACAGAATCTTACAAATTTGCGTATTCTGCGCGAGCGCGTCACGGAAGTGCCGTTGATTATGGACGCGGGCGTGGGCACCGCATCCGATGCCGCGGTGGCCATGGAAATGGGTGCGGATGGCGTGCTGATGAATACGGCGATCGCCGAAGCGCAGGATGCGGTGTTGATGGCGGAGGCCATGGGCTCGGCGGTGGATGCCGGGCGCAAGGCGTTTCTCGCGGGACGCATTGGGAAAAAACTGTATGCGTCGGCGTCGAGTCCGCTGGAGGGCGTGGTCAGGTAGCTTCGTGCGCCGGTGATTGTCCGGCTAGCGAAATAAAATGTGCCAGAGAATGTCCACCATGGCATGCACCAGCGCGGCGGGGAATAGCGATCCGGTTTTCATCCAGGTGCGTCCGTAGAATAGCCCCGCGATTGTGGCCAGAAACACGTACTTCCAATTCGGAAACGGCGCGTGGAAGATGTGCGACAGCCCGAAAACCGCGGAGGCTAATGCCAGTCCTATCC
>Ga0302325_10014073_pt1 | contig 17040 bp, 14 predicted proteins | sample Palsa_T0_2_FD_201948 | JGI IMG/M metagenome (GOLD analysis project Ga0302325, IMG submission 201948) | Peat permafrost microbial communities from Stordalen Mire near Abisko, Sweden - Palsa_T0_2 | ecosystem: Environmental > Terrestrial > Soil > Palsa > Peat permafrost | place: Sweden: Abisko... | reverse complement strand
AACCGAGCCGCTCGCACGTCCGTGCAGGCCTCAGTGAATATGCAGCTCAAGAAGTTCATTGATGGTTAACCGCCGGCCCGTAAGGCCTGGTCCGCCACACCCGAAGCCCAAGCCAGCACCTTGGCCGGGCCTCAACCCTCGCAAACGTTCCGTGCCGCCGAAACCGTAAAATTGGATTTCGGCAGTAAGGTAAGTCAATTATCGCTCAACGCTCAACGTTCATTTCAGAGCATTGTGGGCTTGTGCTCCGAACGTTTCCCACCGCACGATCAAGCCTCTTCATTCCTGAGTAATCCCTTTTCACGCGCATCCAATATTCGAAACATAGAAGTCCCAGATTCTGGAGTATTCTGGCGGAAAATCGACGTACTATACTATTCTCTGCGTCGCTGCGTCGGCGGGTGATCGGCATTGATTTAGACGCTGCAACTTGGGTCGAAAATACATCCATGTGGACATACTCGGCTTGGCCTCTGATGGGATTGTGCGGTGTGCTGCTTTTGTCGCGCGTTGTCATGATATGGATTCCTGCGCGCGACGAATGGGGGGGGCGCATAGTCGTCTCGACGGCAGTCGTGTGCTTTTGTCTATCTGTTTCCGCGTTTATAGTCCCATTGGAAGTCAAAAAGAGTTTCGATGCAACAGCACGAACTTTGCCAAAAGTGAGGCCTTCACAGAACCAAGTCTTGCTTGAACCACCCGAGCATTCGAAGCGCGACGCCGATGGCTCGACGCGAATTTTCGTCCATGTCACCCCTCTCGAAATGGCAAGCAACTTCGCAGATCGCACCGACAATCAGGCAAACGCGCGCGTGGCTCCTTATCTGCTGAAGTGGATTGCGCTGTCGGGGGTTATACAGAAGACTTCCACAGATGCCGACGGCACCATCACGGTAGAATTGTTTTCCGTGAGGAGAAGGGCCTCCACGGCTCCCGTCGTTCAGTTGAGATTTGCCGGAGAGTGGCGCGAGCAATTAAGCTTGCTCGGAAACGATGACATTGTCAGTGCGGTTTGTCAAATATCAAAAATAGAGTTGACAGCCATAGCGATGGACCGCTGTGAACTCATCGACAAATAGCGTTGAAACAATCACCGGCCGTATGACGAGCCGTGCTTCGTAGAGAAACCCAGTTTGGTCAGTCGTATCGTTGTAGCCTCGTCGCGATATCCCGTGAGTTGGCTCGCGAAACGTGCGCGAATGGCCGCGTCGTCTGGTCTCGGTTCGTGACGGCCAAAGGAATGCCGGCGGATCTGCAGCGGGACTACGCGCCGGCCTCGGACGGCCGTTTTCAGGTGTGTTGCCTCTATTCCCGAGCACCGGGTCCTACGGGAACTGCGCAACCGGCGAAGGCCAACAGTACGGGGGACGCGACAATGAGATTTGAACGATTTATGGGTCCCACAGTTATCCAGGGCTCGCGTCGTCATAGTATTTGCGAGTCATTACTTCGCGATCGCGCATGGATTATCGAACAGGGCGGCCGCCGCCGAAAGACTCTGCGCCCTGACAGAGCTAATGTAAGCGGGCGCCGCGCCGATCAGGGTTCCAGTATAGGTTGCGCTGACGCGGACGATGCATCTGCCTAGCGCGCGCCGCGCTTCAACTACTCTGCAATCATCGGGTTGGCATAATGACAACGGGGAGTAAGGGGTGGCATCGGGTCCCGGTATCGATATTGATCACGTTTACCAAGAATTAGGGAGAGGTGATGAGCGGACAAGATTCCCCCGCCCAGGAGCTCTGCTATGACGTTCCCCGCCTGCTACAGCTCTTCGAGAGCCTGGGTGAAAACTGCGATTTTGGAGTGATCCAGCGGGCGGTCGGACTGGAGCCATTTGGGCTCTTCAGGTTCGCGTTTTGTAGCGCCGCGGGCTTGACTGCGCTGCTGCGCGCTCGCTTCCAACCGCTGGGCGAGCCCGAGGACCTGTGGCTGGATGTTGTGGGACCGCGCCGGGAGTATTGGGTCAAGTCACGTCAGTTCCCAATCGAGGCGCACACGGATAGATTCGCAGATCAGGATGATCCGGAAGTGGCCCGGACCGCACAGATCGAAAGGACACGCTTTCTCAAAACGCACTTGGTCCGTGACTTGGCGCGCGCGCGAAGAATTTTTGTCTTCCGCGGCGCCGCTGCTGATTTGGCAATAATTCAAGATATCGCCGCGCAGCTGCAGACCTACGGACCGAACTGCCTCCTTTGGGTGAGCATTGGCGACCGCGCACGCATTCCAGGCTCTGTCGAACGCATCTCCTCTCACCTGCTGCATGGCTTCCTGAGTCGGTTCGGAACCCATGACGGAAGTGGTCCACGCCCTCCGGTGGAGGAGTGGGTCAGCGTATGCAGCAATGCTTACCGTCTTTGGCGTGGCGCAGATCCGCCCAAGGCCCCTCTGGACAATCTGATCTCGCGTGCCAGCGCCACGGGTTCTTGCCAATGGTTCGGTGACACACCGGCGACTCATGCGCTTGACGAACCCTTGCTCGCTCCGGGCGTCATGCTGGAGCACCGAATTGGAAAGGGCGGGCTAGCATCGGTTTACACTGCACATCTGCCCATCACATCGGGTGGCCCCTTCGCATTCTCGGTCTGGATCAGGATTCCGATGGAGTTTCGCGGCCGGCAGATCGAGGCACTCCTTCCGGGTTTTTCCTCTTTAGCGGGGTGGACTGCAGATCTGAAGTCTCGCGATCGGTGGCAGCGCCTGTGGGTCACAGCCACTCTTCCAGCCGATGCGCGGATCATCTCGTGCGAAATCGTCGCTCAGGGCCGCGTTGGCGCAGTTTTCCATTCCGCGTTTTGGTGTCTGGAGCGCGGAAATCGGCCTTCCGGCCTGGGATTCGCCCTGGGAGAGCGAGGCGCCCTCGTGGCTCCTAGCGTCGGACTCTAAGGGTACGATTCCGCATGCCTGAAGAGCGGCGCGATTGCGTCCCTGCTCGAGAGAATCGGTGCAACGCCCGCTGGCAGCGGCCATGCCACCCCTAGGTGCGGATCATCCCAGCGAATCGCGCGCTCGTGCTCCGGAGCGTAGTAATCCGTGCACTTATAGAGAAAATCGATCGCCTCACTTAACGCGAGATAACCATGCGCAAAGCCCGGCGGCACCCAGAGCATGTGATGGTTGGTCTCGCTCAGTGCGACGCCAACCCACTGCCCAAAGCGTGGCGAGCTGCGCCTCATATCTACGGCGACATCGAAAACCTCGCCGCGAGTGACGCGTATCAGTTTTCCCTGGGGGCACTCAAGCTGAAAATGCAGTCCACGAAGCGTGTACAAAGTCGAATGGCTATGGTTATCCTGGACGAATGGCCCCGTGATTCCGGCCGCCGCGAAATCCTGCTCCTGCCAGGACTCGAAGAAAAATCCTCGCGCATCGCCGAACACGCGTGGCTTGATCAACACAACCTCGGGAAGTCGGGTCGGCTCCAGATCCATCAGAATCGTTCGCGCAGCAAGCCAAGCAAATAGACCCCGTAATCGCTCTTGCACAGCGGCTGCGCTAGCCGTTCGAGCTGTTCCGCGGTGATGAATCCACTGCGATAGGCGATTTCCTCCGGGCAGCACACTTTCCAACCCTGCCGATTCTCGATCGCCTCTATAAACATCGAGGCCTGCAGCAGTGACTCATGGGTACCGGTATCAAGCCAAGCAATCCCCCGGCCAAAGATCTCGACCTGCAACTGCCCGCGTTGAAGATACTTCCGATTCACCTCCGTGATCTCAAGCTCACCGCGCGCCGACGGCGTGAGCGCGGCCGCTACATCCAGCACGTCATTGTCGTAGAAATAAAGTCCCGTCACAGCGTAGTTGGATTTGGGCGCTTGAGGCTTCTCCTCGATGCCGAGCGCCCGCCCCTCGGCATCGAAGTGCACCACGCCGTAGCGATTCGGATCCTTAACGTGATAGGCAAATACCGTCGCGCCCCGGGAGCGGGAACTCGCCCTTTGAAGCTGGTCGGACAACCCCTGACCGTAAAACAGGTTATCGCCGAGCATTAAGGTTACGGAATCCACGCCGACGAATCGCCGGCCAATGATGAATGCCTGTCCGAGACCGTCTGGACTAGGCTGTTCGGCATAGCTCACTGTCAGTCCCCACTGCGTTCCATCACCAAGCAAACGCTGGAACGCCGGCAGATCCACAGGCGTGCTGATCAGCAGTATGTCGCGAATGCCTGCGAGCATTAATGTCGCAAGCGGGTAATACACCATCGGTTTGTCGTAGACGGGCAGCAGTTGCTTGCTAACCGCATAGGTAACAGGATGCAGTCGCGTGCCGGCGCCGCCTGCGAGAATGATCCCTTTGCGCATGTCGACCTAGACTAACTGTAGTCGCGACGGCGTTGCCGTACGTGGCCAACGCTCCGCCTGTAAGCTTCCACACTATGCGGGGTCTAGATCATGAGCAATCGCTCTTGCTCCGACCGTGACTAACGTTATGGCAGTGCCAGAGCCGAAGCAGTGGTCAGCGGCTCGGCTCCAGTGAGCCGGCCAAGCGCAAGCACGAGTTGCGCCCGCGAGACCTCCCAGTTAAGAACCGCCGTAATGCGCGTCTGCGCCGCACTTGCCGCAGCTACCTGGGCAGTCAGCACGTCGAGAATGGTTCCGACACCCGCCTGATACCGTCCGAGGGCGACAGTCTGATTGCTGTCCGCAGTGGCAACCAACGTGGCAGTCGCTGCGAGCTGCTGGATGGCCGAATCGAGCGCGTAATAGCCGTTCCAAACCCCCTGCGACACATTCAGACGCGCCTGCTCGACGTTGGCATCCCGAGTTTCGAGGATGGCCTGCGCCTGGCGAACGCCATAACCGACGCCGAATCCGGTGAAAATAGGCACCGTGAGCGTCACACCCACTTGACTATAATTCTGAAGCGGCACGCCCGAGGTATCGATGCGGTCGTGTCCGCCCGTGAGAGCGATGGATGGCCGGCCGACGGAGCGCGCAACAGTAATATCTGCCTCCGCGGAGGCGCGCTGTGCAAACGCAGCAGCGAGATCGGGTCGCTGCCTCGTCGCCTCGGACATCAGGTCTGCCATGCGTGCCGTAAGAGCAGGCACCTCCGCAGGTACCGGGCCGACTACATCGAGCTTAATTGGCGTGTCTGCGGGTACACCGATGGTCACTGCAAGCGTCCCGACCGAGGTGCTCGCCGTTTGGCCGGCCTGAACGCGCGCAAGCACAGCCTGGTCATACGCGGTCTCGGCCTGCAAGACATCTCCGAGGGTCGCCGCGCCACCTGTCTGCAGCGCCCGCGCGATTTCAACGCTGCGCTTCGCCACATCTTCGGCGATCTTGGCCGCCGCCAGTGCATCCTTGCCGGCCACAACGCCGTAATAGCTCTGGACCACGTTGAATACCGTCTGCTGAATGGTGCTGTCGGCGGTTTTCGCGGCGGCGTCCAACAGGTAACGGGCGCTGCGGATTCGTCCAGTGCGGCCGCCAAAATCATAAATGGTCCAGCTTAAGTTTATCGCGGCGTCATTTGTGTCCTGCGGCGTTGTGTCGATATTCCCTGTGACATCGACGTACTTTCCATAGGTTCGGCTTTCGACGTCCGTAGCGGTAATGGTCGGGAGCCAAGCACTCTCCGCACTGCCGAGCGCCGCCGCCTGCTGGTGAGCCGCGGCCCAGGCGGAACGCAAGGCCGGGTTGCGACACAGGGCTATATCCACTGCTTGCTCAAGCGACAGTGCCGCTATTGGCATTGCGCAATTGCTCCCGAACGGATCAGCCAAACCCTGCGTGCGCTCGCGAAGCGCCGAGCGCGTGCGGAACGCATCCGGCTGGAAGGTATCGGACATCGGATCGGCGGCCGAGGGAAGAGCGAATGCCGCTATCACTGCAACAGCTAGCAGCACTTGGACGCGCCGCGGATTTAGAAGGACGGTTTGCTTAAGGATCATGTCTGCTTAATTGGAGTCGAACGCCACGACTTCCGCTGTGTTCGCTATCTGGTAGATGCGCGGAAGCCGTCTAGCCTTTAAGTATGAACAAGTTATCACGAAGTGAGGGCGGCGGCATTACAAGGAAGGGCCGGGCCCAACGCTCATAACTTAACGCAGCATCTCGAGCGCGCGCCGCTGCAAGGCGTGTCAAGGGCTTGAAGAATGCCACGCCGGCATCAGAGCGCTCACCGGGCCAAGAAAGTGCATGCAAGATGCGATTGCTCCGCATTTGTGCGTTCACGCTGGGTCGCTTCCGATCGCGTAATAAAACCGAAGTAAAAAAGTGGTATTAAATCAGTGACATTTTCGACGAGCGGCAATTTCCAATTTTTTGGCAGACTTGTTGCACTGCATGCGGCCTGTCACGAGATTATGTCGTTAGTCATCAGAGGCCCAGCATCAGCAGCGGGGCGCGGGGAGAGTTTCAGTGGCCACAACTATCAGCATTCCGGGCAGCGGTAAGGTCGACATTACCGTTTTCGGTCGGGGTACCGTGATTGCCGGTAGTGGCAGCGACCGCATTGCCATCGAAGGCGGCGGCAGAATCGTCGTTGGTAGTGGACACGACACCCTGACGCTTCACCATGGTGGCGTAATCGAGCAGTTTGGCGCCGCGGGCCACGACACCATCCACGTCGGTGCCGGCAACTACACAATCTACGAGCAGGGCCAGGCCACCGTAACGGGCGCCTTCGGTGAGGCCACAATCTCTGGTGGCACGATCAAGATCACCCAAGGCGAGGTCGTCAGCGAGAGTGGTCATGTGACGCTGGTCGGAGCCGCCGGTTCCACTCACAGCCAAGGCGGCAAGGGTCATGACAGTCTGACCGGCGCCGGGGCTCACACGACGGTCGCCGGCAGCGGCGGCACCACCCACCATCTTGTCGATTGGATGCTTCACCAGAAGGGGCACGTCATCAAGAACTTCGTCGCGGGTGAGAGTCACGTCTTTATCGATGGTCACACGCTGCCCTTCCTGATGAACAACGTGCAAGACATGGCCGGGCACGGCCCGAGCAAAGTGTTCAGCATGGACGGCGGACGCACGACGATCCATGTGCATGTGCCCGACTTCCACGGGTCCAACCACTGATCGGCCGCTAGTGCCTGAGACAGGGCTCGGATCGGGACGCGCCTGGCCTTGATTCGACCTGAAACGCCCACCGCCAACGGCGTGTCGCCCCGCGACACGCCGTTGGCGTTTCAGCTGCAGCGTTTCATATTTCAGGCGCTGAATCAGAGCCAGCGCGGCGGTGCCAGCCCCGCCGCCACACAGCACCTGCGACAGGCCCGCAACGCCCTGCGCGCCCATTCGCGACAGCAAAGTGGCGCAGCCTGTGACGGCCGAATACTAGGCGCGCCTCGCATCGAGCCGATTGAATCGCGGGCCCTCGCGCCGTCGGCCGCGCGCAGCTGTGGAATTATCATTGACCACGTCGGCCAGCTCGATGTCCGACCTGGCATAGCGGTGTCCTTGACATAACACGCAAGCGCTTAGTCTACGCGCGCGCGCCGTTGCGATAAGTCCTTGTCTCGGCTTAGCCTCAGTAACCGGGCTTGGAACGCGATATATTCATGTAAAGAGAAGCGTGGAATCGTGCATCCCAATGAAAGATCCAAATCAGATTTTGCGAGTCCGGTGCCGCAAGCTACCCCTCTCAGTCATACAGTCATGACGCGGTTTCCGACACGGATGTGGAGGCCAAGTGACCAGCGTCCTACTTAAGGGCTCCGACGCGGTCGGTGCGCGAATGCAGCTGCCGCGGGATTCTCGGCCCCATTTGCAGGCTGCGCTACTTTATGAGCTTGCTCCGCTTCGGCGACTTATCTACTCGGTTTAGCCCATGATGCATTTCAAATGACAGACAAAGAGACGTCTCTGACACATCTGCAGCGGCTAGAGGCCGAATCGATTCACATCATGCGGGAAGTCGTCGCGGAGGCGCAAAAGCCCGTGATGCTTTATTCGATGGGCAAGGACTCAGCCGTCATGGTGCAGCTCGCGCGCAAAGCCTTTTCTCCGGGCGTACCTCCATTTCCGCTAATGCACGTTGACACGACGTGGAAATTTCGGGCGATGTACGAATTTCGCGACCGCGTGGCGCACGAATCCGGCATGGAGTTGATCGTCCATCAGAACCCTGAGGCCAAGGAGCGCGGCATCAACCCATTCGAACACGGCTCCCAGATGCACACAGACCTCTGGAAAACCGAAGGCCTAAAACAGGCGCTCGATCTGCATGGCTTTGATGTTGCCTTCGGTGGGGCGAGGCGCGATGAAGAAGTGAGTCGTGCAAAGGAACGGGTATTTTCGTTTCGCTCCGCCAACCATCGCTGGGATCCGAAGAACCAGCGCCCGGAGCTGTGGCGAATATACAATGCCAAAAAGGCCCAGAATCAAAGCATCCGGGTGTTTCCGATTTCCAATTGGACCGAGCTCGATGTCTGGCAATATATTCATTTAGAGAGCATTCCAATTGTGCCTTTGTATTTTGCCGCGAAACGCCCCACTGTCCGCCGCGATGGCCTCCTCCTGATGGTGGACGATGACCGATTTCCGCTCCAGAAAGGCGAGACTCCCGTCCTGCGCTCCATTCGCTTTCGCACGCTTGGGTGCTATCCGCTCACTGGCGCCATCGAAAGTAATGCCGTGACGCTCCCGGAGGTGATTCAGGAGATGCTCCTTGCCACGACGTCGGAGCGTCAAGGCCGAGCGATTGATCATGATCAAGCCGCGAGCATGGAGAAGAAAAAGCAGGATGGCTATTTCTGATGGATAACGGCGAACGAAAAGGCGGCTTTCAGACGCAAGCACTCATCGCGAAGGATATCGACGCGTATCTGCTTCAGCATCTGCATAAAAGTCTGTTGCGATTTATCACCTGCGGGAGCGTCGATGACGGCAAGTCGACGCTCATTGGACGGTTACTTTACGATTCCAAGTTGATTTACGAGGATCAGCTCGCATTGCTAGAGGCTGATTCCAAGCGGGTAGGCACTCAGGGAAAGAATATCGATTTCGCCCTTTTGGTCGACGGCCTCGCCGCCGAGCGTGAACAGGGTATTACGATAGATGTCGCCTATCGCTTCTTTTCTACCGAACGACGCAAATTCATCGTCGCCGATACACCCGGGCACGAACAGTACACGCGCAACATGGTCACGGGCGCGTCCACGGCGGACCTTGCTGTAATTCTGATCGACGCGCGCAAGGGCGTGCTAACACAGACGCGTCGCCACTCCTTTCTTGTGCACTTTATGGGCATTCGTCGCGTCGTACTCGCTATTAACAAGATGGATCTCGTTGACTATGATCGAGGCACGTTTGAGACCATTGTCACCGACTATCGGAGCTGCGCCGACAGCATTGGCATTGCCGATTTTCTGGCCATACCAATTTCGGCACTGGTCGGCGACAATATTTATTCTCCATCCCTCAATACACCTTGGTATTCCGGACCGTCTTTAATGGAGCATTTGGAAACTGTTTCTGTGGATATCGATGCAGCCGAGGCGCAATCATTTCGAATGGCCGTGCAATGGGTGAATCGGCCAAATCTTGATTTTCGAGGCTTCTCCGGCTTGATTTGTGCCGGCTCAGTTATGCCTGGTACCAAGATTCGAGTCCTTCCGTCCGGTCAAACATCCTTAGTCACTCGCATCTTGGCTCCAGAAAAAAATGTTCCTCGAGCCGTCGCCGGTCAGTCCGTCACGATTTGCCTAGAGAATGAAATCGATTGTTCGCGCGGCGACGTACTTGCGGATGCTGACTCGGCGCCGCAGGTGGCAGATCAATTCGAAGCGACAATTGTGTGGATGGCGGAGGATCCAATGCTGGCCGGGCGGCCCTATTGGTTGAAACTAGCCACACAGATCGCAAGCACGACCATTCAGGCGCCGAAGTACCAGATCAATGTCAACACAATGGAGCGCCTAGCGGTCAAGACGCTAACCATGAACGCGATTGGGGTCTGCAACCTCACGACCGATCGACCCATCGTCTTCGAGAGCTACGAGACTAATCGGGAGCTTGGCGGCTTTATTCTCATCGACAAGCTGAGCAACGCGACCGTCGCGGCCGGCAAGCTCCACTTTGCGCTGAGACGCAGTCAAAACGTCCACTGGCAAGCTCTGGACATCGGTCGAGAAGCTCGAGCGATGATGAAAAATCAGCGGCCAGCGGTTCTTTGGTTTACAGGTCTCTCCGGTGCAGGTAAGTCAACGATTGCCAATTTGGTCGACAAAAAGCTGCATCGAATGAATCGGCACTCATTTCTTCTGGACGGCGACAATATCCGTCATGGGCTTAGCCGGGACCTGGGTTTCACCGACGCCGATCGCGTGGAAAACATTCGTCGTGTAGGTGAGGTAGCCAGGCTCATGACCGACGCTGGCATCATTGTGATAACCGCATTCATATCTCCCTTCAGAGCGGAGCGCCAGATGGTGCGGGACATGATGCAGCCAGGAGAGTTCATCGAGATCTACATTGACACGCCGCTCGCAGAAGCTGAGCGGCGAGACGTGAAAGGCTTGTACAAGAAAGCACGAGCCGGGCAGCTCGCGAACTTTACAGGTATCGCCAGCTCCTATGAGCCACCAGTTGTTCCCGATGTTCACATAAATACGACCAAAATGACGGCCGATGAAGCCGCTTCGCTGATTGTGGAACATTTAATAGCACCGGTTTGAGGCCAGCCGAGGTGATCTGAGTCCGTATTTTGCGGTCCGCCAGAAGCTGGACTAAATTCGCTTTGGAAGTCCTTCCAAGCACCATAGGGTGGGGATGGAGAAGGGACGCGACTTTTACGTCTGGAAAAAAGAACGCGGACCCGTGTTAGGGAACTGCGGTGAAGCTGCTGCCGAAGAGAACGCGAAGCTCAAGCACCGCCGCGAGCCGCCGCATGAGTACTGCGTTTATAATCCCTTTAGGACGATACGAGCGCATTTAACATGATGTCGCGTGTGTGCATTTCGATCCCTACTCATATTGAGCAGATAGCCTAGTGGTCACGCGTGATGAAGCGATGTGGGCATATCGAATGATTCTGGGTCGGGAGCCCGAAAGCGAATTGGCAATTAAGGGCGCGCAGCGTGCTGCAAATGTTCCGGCACTGCGCCGCGCATTCCTAAAATCAAAGGAATTTGGTCGCCAGGCCTTATTACAAGATCTACCGCGAGTGTGGGTAATCGCGCAAGTCATGCGTGGGAAGCGTCTGATGTGGATCGATTTAGGTGATAGATTTGTATCCAGAGGCTGCCTTTTCGATAGCTATGAATCAATTGAATCCGCGTTCGTAGCTTCGCATCTAAGACCTGAAGCAGTATTTGTCGATGTGGGAGCTAATCTTGGATGGTTTTCTCTACTAGCCAGTACGCTAGTAGGACCAAGGGGTCGAATACACGCCTTCGAACCACGCGCGGATACGGTTGAGTATCTTGAAAAGACGATAGACCTTAATCGCTTAGGGGACCAGATCACAATTTATCGCTACGGGCTCTCTGACGCCGAAGGCCAAGCCAACTTAGTCTGGCCCAAGGGAACCGATAACCCGGGGCACTCCTTCTTAAGTATTCAACCGTCCGGTACAGAAATGGAATCGCAATTGGTAGAATTGCGTCCGCTGGACGCCCTTGCGCTGGAGCGAGTTGACTTTATGAAGGTCGACGTCGAAGGGGCGGAATTACGTGTTTTCCGTGGGGCTCGCGAGACACTTGCTCGATGTCGACCGGTGATATTGGCGGAACTCTACCCTGACATGTTAGAGGATGTGTCTGGCACTAATACAGACGCGTTCTTCTGCTTTTTTAGGGAGATAGGATATCGGTGTTTTATTGTTGACGCTAAACGCAACGCTGAGGAGATAACATCGTTTCCCGCGAATTGGGGTAAGGAATTAGTTAATGTGGGCCTCATCCCAATTGAACGAACAGGTCTGCCAGATTGAAAGTAAGCGCAAATCTAAGCATTAGTCGCTTGCCCGACGACCTCCCAGACCTGATGGTTCGATTTAACCAGGCCTCTCAAAGCAGCCATTTCGCAAGCAGCAAATGGACCGAAGAAAGCCGGCAGGTCACTTCGCGCTCTTCGCATCGCAAGGACCCGTTCAGGTCCAATTCTAAACAACTACGAAAGCGGAGCGACGTCAGCATCAATGCAAGTCCCGATGGGTGCGTAAACCCCAAAAGCGGCGAAGACGGTCAATACGTTGACTTAGACACAAAAAGTGGGCAATATATTGCCGCATAGTAGAAGGAGATCCTAATGCACTTTCGCGATCGCGGTTCCGTTGTCCAAATTATTCGAACCTCATACGACAAAAGCTCGAAGAGGGGCAAGAATGAAATAGTAGGAAAGCTGGCAAAGGCCAATCCTCAGATATCAGATGAACTTAAAGCGGCACTCGCGCCCGAGGAGCGTAAGGAGCTAGCGGCTTGGATTGCGGGCCATGCGAGCATGGCGCGACTTAAGAGGGAGCTAGCAGTTCGCACATTGGGCGAACAGCTTGAGCTTGCCAAAGAGTGGTTCGCAGATAAAAAAGACGATGAGTCCCGCATATTGGCAGCCTCTTTAGTGCCAATGTGGGTCAAGCTTCGGGTCGTACTAAAACGTAACGGTCTTGTTGAATAGCGCCTTAAGTTACCGCCTTTGGAAGCGTGTGCCGGGTGCGCGGGAGTCGGATACTTCTCGGTAACAACGGAATATATAGTCAAGGTGCTTGAGCTGCCACGCCCTAAACTGATCGAGTCGAAGCGCCGGTCCTTACGCAGAAACGCACGAACTTTTTATTCATTCGATGGTAGCACCATCGCAAATTAATGCGACTGCTTCGACAAGATGCGCCGTAATGGCGAGTGCACAAACTCCAACTAATCAGTGTCCGTATGTCGGCCGCCTTACGATCGGACGGTAGGGATGAGAAGAAGTGGACTAGCAGTCGAGTTGTTCAGAGCATCCAATGTTTAACTGTTAACCAAAATGCAAGAAACAACCGGCACAGAACCAAGGGAATTCGGCGCGGCAGTTCCCAGCTCGCTTAGAGCGCTTGCTGCAGTGGCTTCTCGTCTGGGCCTGGACGTGAGTGCCGATCAGATGAGGCGTCGCTTTGCACTGCCGGCCGGAGAACCTGACACGCGGACACTTATCGCGCTGGCAGCGGAGCTCGGCCTGGAAGCCAAGGCTCTGCGCATGACTTTTCAGGAGCTTCCCCGGCTTGCCCATGCACTGCCAGCGATACTGCGCGCCAAGGATGGAGGGGCCCTAATACTGGAAGAAGCACGCGCAGATCCAACCAAAGGCACGGTCGCAGTTATTCGCGACCCGAGCGCCACCGAAGACATCGTGCTCGCCATCGATGAACTGCATCTCGCGGAAGTCTGGGAGGGCGAAGCGGTTCTTGTAAAACGCCGTCATTTCGCGACTGATGAGCAGAAACCGTTCAGCAAGGCGTGGTTATTCGGGCAAGTGCTGAAGGAGAAAAAGCTCTTCAAACAAATCGTTTGGGCAGCATTCATCACTACCATATTTGCAATTGCACCGCCCTTCATTTTCAGGATCGTGCTCGACCGAGTCCTGGTCAATAACTCGTATTCCACACTGAATGTCGTAGTGGGCGCGATTGTGATCATGCTGTTTTTTGAAGCGGTGCTGGGATTCGCCCGTCGCGTCATTACGCAAGTTGTTACAACTCGAATCGACGGACGGCTTAATCTGTATCTCTTGGATAAGACGCTCAAGCTGCCAATGGACTACTTCGAGCGCACGCCGACGGGCACCATCCTCACGAACCTACATCAGATATGGCAAATTCGTAACTTTCTGACCGGGCAACTTTTCGGAGCGTTTCTCGATTCTGTGCCGCTGATCGCACTGATTCCGATAATGCTAATCCTCGAATGGCACCTAGCGCTCATGGCGTTCGCCCTCGGAGCCATGATTTTTATAATTATCATGCTGTTCATGAAGCCGATTGGCCGTTTGTATCGCAAAGTGATTCTTGCGGAACAAATTAAGGGATCCCATCTGACCGAAACGATTTATGGCATTCGCACGGTCAAGTCATTGGCATTGGAAGGCCGGCGGCGCCGCGAGTGGGACCATAAGGTCGCCGACGCGGTCACCGCCCGGCACGCGATGGGACTTATGGCAAACTATCCCGAAACACTGTCGCTGCCTTTCCAGCGCCTGATTTACTCTGGCTGTCTGGCCGTGGGCGCGTATATGGTGCTAGCCAACTACAATGTACCCGGCGCCAATACGTTAACTCCTGGAACGTTGGTGGCCTTTGCGATGTTATCCATGCGGCTATCTCAGCCGCTCACCGCAATCGCATCGCTCCAGCGCGACATGGCCGAATTGCAAGGGTCCATAGGACAGGTAAGCCAAGTCGTCAACGCCACGCCGGAAGAAGCCCGAACAAATGGCTTGCGCCTGCCCATCAAGGGCGAAGTGACATTCAAAGACGTGCGATTTCGCTACTCGCCGGGCGCCCCCTATGCTCTCGAGGAGGTTTCCTTCACCGTGCCGGCCGGTAAGATGCTCGGCATCATGGGGCGTAGCGGCTCGGGCAAGACCACGGTGACCCGTCTATTGCAATGCCTAAATACAAGCTACGAGGGAATGATCAAGATCGATGGCATGGATTTGCGCGAGATAGATCTCATGCATCTGCGCACGAACATTGGGGTCGTTCCGCAGGAGAATTTTCTGTTCTCAGGTACCATCCGAGAGAACATCGCCATGGCCAAGCCGGATGCAGATTTCGCATCCGTCGTACGGGCCGCGCAACTCAGCGGTGCCGAGGAATTTATCGAGCGTCTGCCGCGCGGTTACGATACTCCGATTCAAGAAGGTGGCTCCAATTTGTCCGGCGGTCAGCGACAACGGCTGGCACTTGCCCGTGCGCTCCTCATCGACCCGCCAGTGCTGATCCTTGATGAAGCCACGAGCGCCCTCGATGCGGAGAGCGAGGCAATCGTTAATGCGAATTTGAAGCGGATGGCGAAGGGCCGTACAGTGCTGTCGATATCGCACCGTTTGTCGATGCTCGTGGAAGCCGACGCCATCCTAGTGCTTGAACAAGGAAAGGTCTACGACATCGGAACTCACGAAGAGCTAATGCGCCGTTGCGATATCTACAAGCACATGTGGTACCAGCAGAATCGTCATATTGATCCTCGCGCTGCCGAAAAGCACTTTGCCGTATCCCGAGGGGCGGCTTGATGAGCCTGGAGCTCACTGTTCCCGGCAAGCATCTCGTGCCGCGTCGAACAACGGACGTGGTCGGTGATCTGATTGGAGCGTTCGAATCGGACACAGTCGCCGTGTTCCACCGCACGAAACCGAAACATGAAAGCGTCATTGTGATCATCATTGTGTCCATGCTCCTTCTCGCGGTCGCACTGACCTTCATCGTCAAACTTGATATCGTGGTTACAAGCGTAGAAGGTTTTGTTATGCCGACAGCCGGCGCGCTGTATTTGGATCCACTTAATCCAGCGCAGGTTCGGCAAGTGAATGTGAAGGTAGGACAAATGGTGAAGAAAGGGCAGTCGCTCGCGACGCTCGATCCGACCTTTACCCAAGCGGATCTAACGCAGATGAAGGAACACATGTCCAGTGATGAAGCACAGATCGCGCGAGAGGAAGCTGAACTGGCGAAACGCCCATATAACGTTTCCCCTTCAAATCAATATGAAAAGATGCAGCTGGACCTTTGGAAGGAACGACAGGCGAGTTATTTAGGCAGCGTCGCAAACTTCGACGGCCAGATTCACAGCACCGAAGCGCAAATGTCGCAGGCCACGTCTGATTCGGAGAAGTACACCCAGCGACTGAAACTCGCGAGTGATGCCGAGAATGTGTATGTGCCACTACTCGACAAAGGCTATGTGTCCAAATTGCAGGTGATGCAAGCCTCCGACACTCGGACCGAAATGAGTCGCCTGTTAGCGGATGCTCAGAATGAGATATCCCAGTATCGCGAGACGATAGCCGCCCTGAAGGGCCAACGGGAGGCTTATATTCAGAGCTGGTTCTCGACGACGGCCGGCCAGCTGGTGCTGGACCGGAACGATCTGGATCTGACGCGGGATAGTCTCGACAAGGATCAGAAACTCCAAGATCTAACGAGCCTTGATGCGCCGGAGGATGCAATCGTTCTCGCGATCGGCAAGTTGTCCCCCGGTTCGATTGCGCCCGGCCAAGGGATAGGTGCCGTTACCCCGGGAGCGAACCCGCTCTTCACATTGACGCCGCTCAATGCGCCCGTAGAGATGGAACTGGACGTCGCCAGCATGGATGTTGGTTTCATCGCCGTCGGTGACACCGCGACGCTTAAGCTCGACGCTTACCCCTACATACGCTTCGGCACCGCCGAAGGCGTGGTTAAGAGCATCAGCGAAGGCTCATTTACTGTCGATCAAAACAATACGCCCGTACCCGCTTATTTCAAGGTCCGTGTGGCCGTGACCAAGATCCTTCTGCACAATGTGCCGCCGGATTTCAGAATAATTCCGGGCATGACGCTCACTGGTGACATTCTGGTGGGAAATCGCACGATAATGTCCTATCTCACGGAGGGTGCCCTGCGCACCGGTGAGGAGGCGATGCGGGAGCCATAATAGGATACGCGCGTCGGGAACCTCCCATTCCCTGCGTACTTCACCGTGGCGAGGATGATGCAGGTAGCTGAATTTTTCGAAAATGGCTTTCGCAGATTTGTGTAAACCGGCTGCGATTTCGCAACATCCGCGCCGCGAGAGAAGAACGTCCTCGGTGCGGACAGAACGTAAAGTCGAGGGTAGCGTCAATTGCACGTAAAACGGCCTTTATCCCACGCGGGATGGATTCCTAGAAATGCTAACCTACGAAAATTCCGTACAATTTGTTCTAGACCAGCCTGCACCGGTGTCGCTCCGCAATTTCTTTCCACCGGAAAATGGGTTCATTTGGTCCTCTTCCCACTGGAGTGAGATTACCTTCGAGTTTTCAGCAACTCCGGCGAGTCGAAAAAAGAGCGCTAAACTCATGCTGGACTTCGATGTGTTCAAAATGGCAGGACACATCGACGGGCAAGATGTCTTCATCTACTT
>Ga0302325_10014071_pt1 | contig 17042 bp, 22 predicted proteins | sample Palsa_T0_2_FD_201948 | JGI IMG/M metagenome (GOLD analysis project Ga0302325, IMG submission 201948) | Peat permafrost microbial communities from Stordalen Mire near Abisko, Sweden - Palsa_T0_2 | ecosystem: Environmental > Terrestrial > Soil > Palsa > Peat permafrost | place: Sweden: Abisko... | reverse complement strand
GCAAAGGATATTCGTCGGGAACAGAGTAGCTTTGCGTGTTTCCCTTGTGTATGGGGCTTGCGCGGGTATGCACTGTACACAGCCTGGCAGCAAACCGAAATTAAATAGATAAGTTCAGCACGGTCCTCCTTTCCAATATTCCACCGCTCACCTCAACACGGTCCTATTCTATATGTAAATATATCCTCAACACGGTCCTAATCTATATTTTCCACTTTTACTTTTTAAAGGGGCTCGAGATCCGTGCCAACGCGTTCCCCCCACATACATGTCCTATAAATCCTCAAGATGCCCGAGGGAGCAGTCCATCGCTAGTAGCCAGCCAGCAATATATCAACTCCCAGTTGCGGCTCTGCAAAACGGTCACTTTGCTATACTTTGTCTATCTAAAACGTGTCCTCTGTTTCCGGGTTATCTTTGGTTAAGAAACGCGAAGATCTCTCTCAACCTCTCCTCCATCTCATCCATTCAATTCGGAATTTGGACGTAAAGACAAACAAGATGTTGGATGACAGTGTTGAAGGTAAAATACTTTCCCAATTCACTCAGCTCTTCGAGCTAACTTATATCATTAGACACACACTCTACTGCTGCGATTGACGTCCCTACAATCCCGCGGCCGGCTCCTCCTATCGATTTCTCGCATGATGACCACCCTGTTCCACATAGAGCGGACGGCCGGCTGATGGAAGGCACCATTTTTGCCTGTAAGACCCCAAACACCTTCTTCCGACAAAGCTAACTTCTTCTCTTTAGGCAAATTCTTCTGCCAAACACTGCAGCTAATTGCTGTGTTCCTTGTCGCATTTCAAATGCCAACGGCGGTCCTTGTCGTTGCTTTTCTTGCCTTTATTTTCGGTCTCTTAGAAGGGATCCTTTCCTTAGTGCATATGGTTATAAGGTAAAGGAGATCAATATGACCGTTTCTTCATAGACTTACAAACTGTAAGGAGATTTTGCTTGGGAGATACGTATACAGCTATATTCCATAATTTATTTGTCTCATAATTCCTTGATCGAAATTTAAACCCTCCGGGATGGCGTAGGGAATAAATTCGTTCGGAATCAGAGAACAGCGGTCATCACACCATACACTGCTCTCGATGCCTTTGACCATGGCTGCTTTTCTCTGCTTCTGTGCTTCTGCAGAATTGCGAAACGTTTATCAGGTCTCAATTTGGAAAGGATGAATTGATCGACAGAGTGCCAATACATCCTGTAAATATGTAAATAATATGTGAGAATGCGAGCTGGACCTGAGCGCGCTATGTATCCGAGTGGTGTACCGTACCGGCTAGCGGGGCACAGACTTTTTTAACGTGGGATGGCGCATATAATTTTGATCCCGACCAAAAAAGTGAATCACCAATTTCAACATTACACATGATCTATATACGAAACTTCTAATACAACCTTTGTAAATTGGAGGCCCTGGGTTGGGAACACCTTGCCACGTGCTCAAATTCCTGAAAGTGCTGTGGTGGTTGTGCCATTACATGAAATGTTCCTATTTTTCACATATAACCCCTAGTTTATTTTGAAATTACGCTGTCCGAAACTGGCATTAAATATGGCGACTGCACTGGTACACCACTCGGATACATACAGGATGCTGGAGCATGTAGACGCTGTAACAGGAACCTTGTTTCTCTTCAAACACTGCTATTTCCATTACATCGCCATGGTTCGGTCTCCATTGGAGCATATGCGCTAGCGCTAGTTGTGCGGCTGGATGCGAGCCTTGGAGATTGCTCGGACTTCCTGTGCCTGCTGCGCGCAAGTGATGATTTAGTGATTGTGCTGTAACGATTGAGTGATCATAGAATTGTACGATTGAGTGATATAGATTTGTCCTGCAACGATTGAATGATCATAGAAATAACTGGCAGGGACTTGGGTGGTTTCAGGGCTTGACCCAAAACCCTGCATAATAAACACCCGTTGCGTAATATCCGAACCAGGACACCACCCAGCTGCCAAACCCAACCTCGCCTCGCGTCGTCTGCGCTTCCAACTCGCTCGACCACCGGCGCGATGTCGTCGCTTCCTCTCTCGACACTTACACCTATCCCGCGGAAATGTCTTGCCTTGCAAGGCTCCGGCGACAACCCGCCCGAGTTCGACAAGCTCACCTTCTTCATCTCGCTCTTCCTGGCGATCGGCATCGTCGTTTCGTATCTCCCTCAGCATTACCGCATCGTCGCCCGTAAAAGCAGCGAGGGGATCAGTCCTTACTTTCTTTTACTTGGCGGGACGAGCTCTTCTGCTGCGTTTCTGAATATTCTTATTCTGCAGAAGGGGATCATCGATTGTTGTCGGTTTACGGTACTTTCCCCCAAAAGCTCCGTCGCAAGGATCACTTTCCAATGTACTCAAGCAAGTACTTGCGGACTCTTTATAATCTTTTTTACGGCAGAGGCTGATTCTAGACCAAATGGACTTGCTTTGTACAGAGCTTGGGGATGATTCAGGTCGCCTTACAATGGGCCATGTTCTCAATCATAATAATCCTTTTCCTGATCTACTTTCCCAAACGCGACCCCCTGGAAGAAGGCCGCGGAGGACAGGATTCACACCAACACCACGGGCATGAACATCGTATTCCTCGGCCCGCAGACATCTTACATTCGGAATATAAACCTCCGACATACAGAACAGCCGTGAGCGTCACTGTTGCCAGTGCGGTTTTCTTCATCCTTGGAAGTCTCATCAGCATTATCTTTTTGAATACGAATTATCATCAGGCTAGGATTTGGGCTGCGTGGTTGGGAGTCTTGTCTATGGTGTTGGCGGCGATGCAGTATTTACCACAACTTTGGGTCACGTGGCGCATCAAGGTATCACCCCCGCGGTTTTTTGAGTCCCACCCTTGATCCCTCTTTCTGTCTGTATGGTGATTGCCTCGCAGACTGTTCCTCCAAGGTTTGTTGGGCGTTTGGGAGAAGGGGGCGTGGCACCTGTGGACAGGTCGCGTTTGTGCATTTCGAAGGCGTGGTACGCAAGGTACGGTTCGAGAGCAAGATGTGAGGACAAAGGATGGCGGGATGTACGTCATTATAAATCTGAGTGTGAATCTCTGAATATTGATTTCAAGACAGAGAGCACCCTTCAACCTTGACTCCAAGGCCGAGTGTTCCTCGGCAGGTAAACCCTTCATTCCTCAAGACACATTCCAGATACCAAAACACAACAACCAACCATGGCACCTCAACACCTCACGAATATCACGAGCATCACGAGAATCACCGGTCATGGCCGGTACGGACGTCGTTTTACGGGATCTCGAAACCTTGCTGGCCACGTATCAAACAAACAGGAACGGTGGAGCACTTCCTCATCCAGACGAAAAGGCACCATGCTCTCGCTGCAACTGTAACCGGCCCATTGCTTGGTTTTACAAGCAGACGGCTCTTCATCCTTCTCAACGAGAGTCCGCTGGCAATGTGCCGCCCAAGCAGCTCAAAGTGTGCCGCACCTGCCGAGAACATAGCAAGGCGTACAGAGCTCGGCAACGTCGGAGCAAGAAGGATCCAGAGGAGTTGGATCACAGAGCTATAGATGGAATGACCATTCAAGAAGTGCGGGAGCTCTTAATCGAAGGGTACAGCTACCTTGAGACTCTCTAATTGCCAGATTCGCAGACGATACGACATACGTGCTCAAAATAATCGATGTCTACACATCGCTTCCAGCGTCAGTGTCTCGGACCAATCTTCGCGCAGTGAGCGCCTTTTTGATCAATGAGCTTTTCTATCCCGTCAAAGCATCATATCTGTCACTAGACGACGGTGAACCAGCTCAGCGAGTCTTCCACGGAGGTTATAACTTTCGTTTTCACGCGACGCGTACTGTTTCAAAGCAACCGAAGGGCATTCCCACTTATCTCGCGGGATCTCAGGTCTTTGTGTTTCGATGCTGTCAGAGGGACATCGACGCACCTTCAAGAAAGTCTCCTGAGTTCGGTAAAACACGCAATCGTCGAGTCCGAGAGGACATGCACTGTAGAGGCGAGCAGCGCGTATACTTTCCCTCGGCGGATTATCCTCAACTCAGAGATCGTGTGTTTATCAGGTCTTATCACCGTTGGCATCGCGATTTGGAGAACAGAGGGGTGCCAGACGTTTGTCGCCAATGGATCAAAGAGAATCCCCGTCCATCGTGCATTCAACAACGAGAGGATTTGATGTCGGCCATTGTGCGTGGCGATATCCCTGGCGTGGATAAAGATCTCTATATCAGCCCGACGCACATCCGATACTGGTGGTTAAAGGGTCAACGCACTTGAATCGGTAACCCGCCGATCTGATCTGTCTTCTATTCCAAGGGAAAGAACGTGCTGCTCCAACGCAGAGAATTATAGTATTGATAGTGATACCATCGTATTAAAGTAATTATAACCCAGCCTCCTTGTGAATGCGTTCAAAAACCTTGACTCCTTCAACTCCCAGCGCAGTCCCAACTTCTCCCGCAACAGCCCCTACAGCCATAAAATGCTTGAAAGTTTTCCCGCTATTAATCCCCCCTACTCCAATAACCACGATCCCATCATCCACTTCCTCATTCTTACTCTTCGCCGTATCCTCTGCCAATTTCTGTTTTGTAATATGACTTGGTGTTTCGAGTAATGCCACCAGTTTAGACACATTCCCAACTGACAAGGGATGAATCGCTGACCCGCCCAGACCGCCCCATCCACTGGGTACGGCGAACCCGGGAACATTCTCTCCCTCCTCATTCACTTGGTCATTAAACACAAGTCCATTTCCCAATGTATTTGTGCTTGTCAGGAAGGCAACACCCTGATCCGTTCGTTTCCTCCATGTCGCCGAAACGAGACCCGTGAATTGTGTTTCGTACGTATAAGGTGGTAACTTCAAACCGACCGTCAACGTCGGATCCTCCAAATAATACCGTTTCGTCGCAATGAGGTATTGCAGTAATGATTCCGTAAAGTACGCCGGGGGAGGAATTCTCGGAATATTAGGACACGAAAGGTTGATTTCCACCGCGATATCAAAGCCCCGATCATTAGGCAGATCAAGAGATTTCCGAAAATCCTGTATTTTGAGAAAACACAGCTCGATATCACTTGCCGTGCCGGTAATGGACACGATGAACGGTTTCGTCGAGTCAGGATACGCGGCGTGGATTTCTTGAATCCAGGTTATGTATTGTGAAAGTTGGTAGGGTGAGTAGCCGTACGAGTTGATACTCGATTGGGAGTTATCGAAAAAGGCGTGTTTGTGGATCGCATCGTCGTGGTCGAAGCCGTGGATCAGGGAAGTGCGCGTCGTTACTGCCCCTGTATACTCACACTGATAAAGAGCCAAGAGATCTTCTTTCGTGGACGCGAAACTGCTGTTAGCCTTTTTCATGGTAGAAGAGCGATACGGAGAAGACGAGTTGAGAAGAGGCGGATCGACTGTTATCGAGCCAATTCGGACCATTCTTGCGAAGCAGAATACGTGAAGTGTCGAGTCCAGAGCCAGATAACTTGTTTAGGAGAGTGCTGATCGATTGATCGGCGGTGGCTTGCTCAGCGTGTCCACCGCTCGCATTTCTGGATTGTTGATTTGACCACGAAATTGACTCCACAACACGTCAACATTGAATCCAATCCTGGACGCATTGCACGGGAATCTTTGGTTGACTCGATAACCTGTCAGCAATGGTCAAGCGGGTCTTCACCACCGTTGGCTCAACGAAGTTCCCTGACCTCATCAATGCGGTTCTATCGGCAGACACGATTCAAGTCTTAGAGTCTTTCGGAGCATTGGAACTTTCAATTCAGTATGGGACAGACGAACGATTGTACCACAATCTAGTTAAAGGACTTTCTACCACGATATCTATCAATGGATTCGACTACTCGCCGTCAATTGACGAGGAAATGAAGTCATCGGATATGATTATTTCTCATGCCGGTTCGCTCCTACAAAACATGGTTGATTATTTAGGCTCAGGGTCAGTGCTCGAAGCATTACATATGGGAAAAGTACTGGTTGTTGTCCCGAATGCTTCGTTGATGGATAATCATCAAGCGGAGGTTGCTAAAGCACTCGCTGATAGCGGGTACTTGATACAGTCAACCCCAAGGTGATCCTGCGATTTGATGGAGATTGACAGTTAGCAACCTGACGCATGATCTTAGTCATCTGCACGGGCCCGGAATGGACAAGATGTCACTAAGACCATTTCCGCCGAATGGGAACGACAAATTTGCTTGGATAATAGACCAGGAGATGGGACTCGCTTCCAAGGCTGACTGACCGAGGAGATCAATCGCTCGGTCACGATCAGAAAACGGTGAAGATCTACGTTGATTGATCGGCGGCGGCACGCGTTGGATCTCACCAAAAAGTAAACAAACGCTTCTTCAGCTCGACATTTCTTTGGCATCTCAACAGCCAACAGCGATTCATCGAGGCAAATCTACCGGCTTCGTCCTCTTTCAAAGTACACCATTGTTTAAGATTCAGTACTCCTCAAATGTCTTTGTATTGTGCGAATTTGAAACCCGATCTGCACTTTAAACTCCGATATCACATGAACACACACCCTTCGTAAGATGTACCCTCGAAATCAGACGGTAACGATCATCCGAGACCGTTGAGACTGGCTATCGGTCATGTTCGTTTGGGTAATTTAAACCCCGCCGTACCAGAGACACCCTCTCTACCGCTTCACCTCTTCACCTCTTGACTACGCTACCATAGCTTCAGTCTGTTTACACTGCTATCTCTCGCTTTTGCATCGAGCTAGCACTACTCATCTATCGTCCGGCATCTCTCGACTACACCTACCACTCATCCTCTCACATCTCATTTTATCTTTGTCTCTTGACCGATGGACGCGAAAGACATCTCGCTTGACATGACCTCCTATGGCATTCAAACCATTCTCACCTTGCACAGAATCTATGGTAATACTTCTACTACTAAGCGCTTGTGCCTTGATGTATCCCGCACTCAGTCCGCACTTATCTCTGCTGGAACGCTCAACCGACCTATCTTCTCCTTGGAAGAATACTCCATGAAGGACATCAAAGCCCTCTACCACCTCCCCGCCATCTACCCCTTCCTCCCCGACAACTGCGCTACCAAGATCCCAGAGGGCACCAATCTCCCCGAACGGTCTGATCCTGACGTCTACGTTGCCGGCAAAAGTGTCATGCACGATGTTGTCGAGGCCATTCGACAAAGAACCGTCCCCACCCCCGACTATACCGGACACTACCCCCCTAGCACCACCGAGATCCAAGGCTACATGTCTGCCAACTGGCCCGATAAGTACCCCGGTACAGTGGCCGAGGCAAAAGGCTGGAAGAACTCTGTTAATCAGTGTTTGACTCACGGACAAGGGTGGAACTTCATCACTTATGATCCCGTCGAAGGGAAAAACAAGAGACATTTACTTCTCGAGAGGGCTTACAACGGAGTTTGTATCTTGGGAAGCGGACAGTGCAAGGCGTTGAACGACAAGAAAAAACTCAAGAAACAGTCGTCTACTTCTCCTGTTGCTCCGGAGGCCACGTTTGCCAACGGTCAAGTTGTCGCTCCCGTGGTTCCTTCTGTCCCTTACACTCATTCTTACCCTCCTCCACCCTCGGTTCCCTCAAACTCCTCTACTTATGTCCCCTACACTCCTTCTTCGAACCCTCTTTCGACCTCAGTTCCGTCATACTCCTCTACTTATATCCCTTACACTCCGTCTCCTTACCCTCCTCCAACCTCGGTTCCATCAGACTCCTCTACTTATATCCCTTACACTCCTTCGCCTTACCCTCCTCCAACCTCGCTTCCCTCAAACTCTACTTCCACCACCTCCGAGTGCGAGGCTCCTGTGTTCACCGGGATCTTGAGTTCTAAAGACTTGACTCCCATTACACAGGCTGAGCTTGACAACGATATGCTCATCGAGGCCTTCGACTCCTTTACTAATATCCCTTACACTCCTTCTCCTTACCCTCCTTCAACCTCGCTTCCCTCAACTTACACTCCTTCGCCTTACCCTCCTTCAACCTCGCTTCCCTCAAACTCTACTTCTACTACTTCCACCACCTCTGAGTGCGAGGATCCTGTGTTCACCGGGATTTTGAGTACTAAAGACTTGACTCCCATTACACAGGCTGAGCTTGACACCGATATGCTCATCGAGGAGAGAATCAGGGAACTCGAAAACTCGGAATTGTATCAGGCTATGCGCAGCTTTAGGTGATGGACTGGTATCAATGTACGTAAATAGGGACAAAAAATTGGCATGGCAGTCTTATTTGGTTTTGTTGATAACTGGTTGAGATAGGGGCCTACAAAAGGGATTATCGTATATAGGCATAATAAAAGCATAAAACCCATCCTTGAGCAAGTGGCCGTTCTTTTGCCGTAGTTCTACAACCAGGACTGCTTCTGTTTTCGATTTCGGGATCGTCAGATATGAGCCATTCAGCGTCAGATACAGACAAAATCGATCCGATCCTGCTAAAACTTTCGAGGAACACTTCCAGCAATGCAATTTTATTTCTATTCGATATCACTTCGATATGATCTCGTGGTATCTCAGCACAAATCTTAAAGACAATGATCCAAATGCACCTCACAAATAATGCCTTGATCTCCGAGCCATCCCACCATTACTTTCCCATTCTTCGGCCTCCGCAACAGCCAAGGCAGACACATTAGAAGTACTACCAGCAATATCCCTCGTTTCATTTTCTTTCCCAGTCCTAGTTGCTCTCATGTCATCCGTGGTACTAGCAGTGGTAGATTTTGCGGCATTCCCATTGCTAGCTCCGCTACTCGGGTTGTTTCGACCGGGTTGTTCTTTTGCTCCGCCGTTGACGAGAACGTCCAGGAAGGCAGCGTAGTCGTAGCCTTCGCCGGAGGGATCTTTTGGCATAATATTTGAAAGATGTTCAATAAGTTGCATGGGGATTAAAGATTGTCGTAAATCCAGTTCCGTAACATATGGCTATAAATTAGTTATCTCCTCCAAGGGTAAGATACTTTGCCCTCGGCAACATCCCTAAATGCAAGGCGGACTTGATCTGGTGTACTCTTATCCTCGTACAACTCGACCTACATACAGTCAGCCTGTTCAAAATTTCTTAGGGTCAAATAAATCCGAAACTCACGCAACGGATACAAGGAATGAGGGGGGTACCATAAACCGAATGAACTGCTCAAAGTTGACTCTGCCCTTGCCATTACTTAAAGAATATATGATCTCCTCCATTTCCTCAGGTTCATAGTTTAGCCCGAGACTAGCCAGCGCAGCACCGAACTCCGTTTCCCCGAGGGAGTTACTGCGGTCTCTATCGAAGTGGAGGAACACGGCTTCGAATTCCTCGAGTTGGTCGGGCGTCAGATTCGTTGTATCTCTGGCGACAATCTATTCACATTAATGGCTACTCCAAGGAAAGCAGATCTGTATGAGGAGGAAGACAAGAAAGTATACAAGTCATAGACCACAAAAAGGAGGGAAAAGAACCTGATTTTGAATGAAATCTAGTTTCTTGTCGACAGATGATTTCGCTAGGTTGAACGCATACTCAAGATCATCATAAGTATAGATAGTATAATCATTTTCCTCGATATGTGCTTCCACACATCGCGAATCAAGTCTCTTAAGATGACTCAAAACAGATTGTATAGGCGCCATGCCCCTCTTTATCATGCTGACCTGTTCAAATTGATCCTATTCGTAAGTTACACAAATTTTCGGAGGCAGGGCAGGGGGAGCAACCTCCAGAGCACCCTCAAATTTGGTTATGGAAAGAGATATCGTATCGAGCAGGAGAGAAAACTCATTCGCTTTCTCCGCAAACGAGCGTCGAAGACCTTCTTTAATCCTAAACATCAGCACACTTGGACAAACACCTAAATGAGATTTCCAAATGGATTCCGAGGGAGGAGAACACCGACCCCCCGATTTTAGCATTTATAGCTTTCGATCTCTGTGCCTCGGCTTTACCGAGAGTCCGCCACGCAGCGTCCAAATCCGTCAACAACAGTCCCTGAGGCGGCGTATACGCTCTGAGCCCATACGTCTTGACCTTGGTCTGAATATTCCCCAGGAGGTATTCCAAGTCTGTTTTTTCGGCTACGTAATTCCGTTTTTGGCTCCGTTTATAGTTGTTGAATTGTTCGGATTGGTGTTTTGCGTCAGAGTAGGTTCCGTCAAAGGATGTAGTATCCCATTGTGCTCGAACTTGCTCCATGTTCTTTAGAAGCTGGTATATTAGAATTTTTGCGTGGCACGATAGAGAGAGATGGGAAGAGGGATTACTGATTTCATTCGGTCTTCATAGGAGTGACGCATTTCCCAGACTGAGAGACTTACTTCTGCAAACCTCTCTACTCTTCGTCCAGCGGTTTCCACTCTATCTACCACGTTAGCATTACATTCGTCGCTCAGGATGTCTGGGCTGCATCGGGGGACTTGGGGGGGGGGTACCCAAATGGGAGAAGGCGTGGAAATATTGGGCTACGTAGGTCATTACAGATCGCTCATCCGGTCTGACATCACAAATATCCTCAATATCAAGAAGCGACTAATTATCAGATCAGGTTATAGAGAGGGAGAAGGACAGTGATGTCGATTTTCTCGGCTGCTTCGAAGGCCAATTCGAAGTTGCGGCGGTGGTTATGGCGTTGGAGGGAACTATATTGCAATAAATCTGGACGATATCGATCGATTAAAGCGCAACTACTGTTATTCCCATAGGATTGGGATATACAATGCCAGGCCATCGGACCAACTATCGTTAGCGAGGTTATTACGGTATTGATACCTGGTGGTGAAGTTCTCGACATGAACACCTTTGTATCCCGAAGTCTTGCGCTGACACCACAATAGTAATCCCTCCTTGGCACTTAGTCCCTCCTCACTACAATCAGCCCAGTTTACATGGATGTATGTCACTTGATATCCTGAATCGTAAACCTCAGAATCAAAGTCCATATCAATCCCAGAATAAGTTTCAGATTTCCATCCACAATATCTAGATCAAAACGTGTCCCAATGTAGAAGGCAATACCCTCAGCGCCGATATTAGTCAACGCAACGCCGTTGTCACGAACATAATTCAAAGCCCATACACAATTCTCGACGAAATGAAATCGATGGTACGGTTTCCGATTCCACTTCCCCAGATCCACATCACTCATAATCTCCTACAACAGTCAGTGTCAATCTCCTGTCTGTGTATATCCGGTGTTTCTGGAGGCCTTACAAGTAAATACAAAAGCCTGACACCGTCGCACAGGTCTGTTTTGAGATTGTTGATAGTCGGTTTTCCACCCTTATCGAGCTGGGCATTCATCCTTGCATTCAGCACTATTGTTAGGGGACGACTACCATTTCGTGAATGTCTTGCGTTGGACATCTTGCCAGCCAGTGTCGAGGAGAGCGGATTTACGGTTTGTCATGGCTGTTGCTGGGCGTGGAATTAACCTTTCAGGATCAACTCCTTGTTGTGCCTGGGCGAAAAGCGCGTCAAGGTCACGTGGAAAACGGTCAGATGAGGTAAGCGGATCCTCGTATCTCACGTCGACTTGTTCCAAGGAATCTGTGCTGTAAGAGGAAGTCACTATCTATTGAACCCCTTCACATGTTAAAGCCGAAGCCTTGTCTTCAACGGATCTTCCGCAGAAATCTGAGGATGGTGGAGACAAAATGTTCAACTATTTCTTTTCATCAGATGAAGATCCTCCGGACCCGAACCAAGTTTTATTCAGGAGGGCCAAAAAGCTATTCATAAACCAGGTTGCAAACTTTTGTATATCAACGAGTGTCTCGAAGGACCCAAGGTCAAAAACATCACTGAAGCCAACCGAACTACCGAACCCGTGTACAATCTCAGATGGTTTTTGAAACCCGAACATATAACTCCGTCAGACATAGATAAAATAAACCAAGATCCAGCACTTTTGTATCCCCCAAAATAATGATTCCCTTATGAAGTTAAATCGACGGTAATTCTCCTCTTCTTGGCAGCGGGGGCAGTCAAATCGAAATGTTCAGGAGCTCTCGCGGGTTCAGGCTCACGTTTAATTCTCCCTCCGGCAGCGCGCCGGTTTTCCAGTTGAAGGACCTCATTCTTTATTTAGATAAACACATTGGGGTGAGTACCTTGAGTTGAGTGATTCTATTGTTCAATTCCATGTCCTCTGCTTCGGCTAGCGTGGTCTCGTCTGCCTGTGGACTTGGAGCCGGCGCAGTCGAAGGAACAATACCCACGGCTTCAAGAATTTCTATAGTTCAGTCATTCGTTGAAAGGGAGTATATACCACGACTGCGATAAAGAAACTTGAAGGTATATAAGGGTTTGCTCTTCGGATCGATATAGTCAAAGCGACGACTCTTCAAGTTGTCGTTATCCCGTTGAACTGGTTCGCCACATCTGAGAGTATATCAACCATCAGATAATAGAGAGGTAGTACTTGACAGAGTGAGTCAACAAAGTCGCTTTTGCCAGTTCATTGAGCGTCTTTTGTTCGATACCCGATCTAGTTGCCATGGATCGTTTGACCTTCATGGCCCTGCCAACTTGTTTGACTCTGTAGAAATATACAATGATGGATCCAAGCGACGAAAGGCTCTTCTTATCCAACATTATACCCGTTTCTTTGGAAACATTAGCTTGAAAAAGGAGATCACACCAGTAATTATGGTCTCTGAAAACATGTAGAGGGCGAACTTATTCAATCCGAGGAGTTCCCCTTCAAATTCTGTTCGGGCAAAAATTAGGCCTCGGTGTCGTCCTACCCGGCGTTTCCTTCGGGTTTCTTCTCCATCGATTTCGAGATGCGCCCTGTACAACTCTTTGATAGGCTTGTCGCCCTGGTCAAGTTCAATGACGACTTTGAATTTCTGACCAGCTGTGGATTCGATATAGCAGTCCAGATTGTCGTCCCTCTTGCCAACTTGATATTCCTCAAATTTCGCTCCAGTATCCGCATTCACAATGGAGACCGTGATGTCGCGAAGTTGTGGCATGGTGTGGGTAAGCGGGGTGTGAGGAAGCAGCGAACTGTCCCCAGTTGAAAGAGCCGGAAATGAGGCCGCACGGGCCGTATCTTGACACAGTCGTTCCGGGTGACGTAAGATGAGATATCAGGAAACCTTTGTCTTCCTGTGGAATATTCGTGAGATGGCTTTCCATCGACCTTAAGGAAAGTCAATACGAGATGGATAAGCAATAGGTCAATTAGTTTGTTTTTCCGAATACCCATTGGGTACATCTAACACAAGTTTTGGGCTTGTATAAGCTTCAAGACATCAGGACTCAGGATATCAGAACCAAGCCCGTGGAGGATCACTTTGTGCAGAAAGGAGGAAGTGCGCAGACAGGAGCGCACTGAATGGGTTAATGTATACATACATTTCTCACTGCTTCAAAAAGCCCATTAAATGTAGTTATCCTGATTTTCTGTCATGAAACGTGAGACGTTTCATCCTAGAAAACTTGATTACGAAGTGTTGTATCCCGGTATCGATGATACATCTGATGGATTGCTGAATTCCGACGGAGGACAGATCTATGGCAACACAACTTCCATAATATCAATTCTATTCCCACAAAAACTCCCAGATATCCCATATGCATACTAATGGCCCCTCTTCCTCTTTTTATTATTCTCCCACCCCTCCTCATCCATCATCATTACGGCCATTCTCCTCGCCTCCCCTACCTCCTTCATAGCCTCCAAAACCTTCTTCTCACTCACACCCTCCTCATCCTCCAACTTGGGCATTTCCGTCCCCACCCGTTGCTCAATAGCCTTAATAAGCAACACATCCCGTTCCGTCACAAAGCTGATACTCATCCCGCTCCGTCCAGCTCTTGCCGTCCGTCCCACGCGGTGAATATAATCCTCGGGACTCTGTGGCAGATCAAAGTTTATCACGAGACTCACGACAGGGATATCCAATCCTCTGGAAGCGAGGTCTGTGGCTACGAGGATTTTAGCGGCCTCGGCGCGGAAACGGCCTAGGGAGTTTTGACGTTCGTGTTGGGCGAGTTGGGAGTGCAGGGAGGTCACTGTGTGGGATAGGAGGCGGAGAGTGCGGCGGAGGAGTTCTGCCGTTTGGGTTTTGTTGACGAATATTAAGGTGGGTTTGTCCTTGTAGGAAGGGTGTTGGAGAAGTAAATGCAGGGTTGGGAGTTTTATTACATGGGGTAGTAAATGGTATCGCTGTTTCAGTGTCGAAGGAACCGCAAGACTAATGTGAGCACACGAGAGATGAGGACAGCAGTACGTTTCGGCATTGATTTCCGTTAGGAAGGGAGGTTTCTGGTTGGGTTTTAGAGGCCGCGACTTTATGGCCCGGATATCATCTGTAATCGTTGCCGTAAAGAGCAATGTCTGACGCCCTTCACTTGCTTTAGGCAGCACATCCATACAAACAGATAGATCATCTGCGAAGCTCGACTCAAGTAATCGATCCGCTTCATCGAGAACAAGTATTTTACACCGCTTGAATCCTCCAGTGATATCATCTCCCGACGACGACATGATCAGATCAGCCAGTCTCCCGGGAGTAGCAACAACAACATGCGGTCGATGGGATAATGAAATCGCTTGAGTGAGTTGTGAAGTCCCGCCAAGTACTGTTGTGAGTTTTAAATTGACTGAGGCGCCAAGAGCGAGGAATTGGTCGGCGATTTGCAGAGCGAGTTCTCTTGTCGGGGTCAATACTAGAGCGAATATTCCGTATGGATCTTTTGACCAGTTCTGTAGGATTGGAGCAGCGAAGGCTATTGTTTTTCCTGACCCAGTCTTTGCACCGCCAATACAATCTCTTCCTACAAAGTAAGTCTTCATTGCCGCAAGGGGCAATACCTTCAAGGGCAGGCTGTATGCAAGCTGCTTGAATAGGAGTTGGCCGTTTTATTGACATTGCGGCCAGGGCATCGACAAGCCATTTATCCAGTCCGAGAGACGAGAAAGTCGTGTTGGACGGTGTGTGCTCTTCATCTGCTTGTTGAGTGTCGTCGGCCATTGTCGCTATCAAGCCAGAAAGTTTTGGTGATCTTCGCGCAGCAAATTTGGGCGTGCACGTGCCTCGGCCTAGACCGAATTGAAATTTTCGACCTTCACACACAAAGCGACGGAGTTGAGAGTCGTCGTTGCACGGACTTCGCCAGGCAACCATGTTCTGCTCAAGTACTTCCCTTCCAATCCTCTAGGCCCAATGCTAATCCTTCTATAGTCTCAGGAGAGCCTCCAAAACATCCAGTCTTCTCCAAAGTCACAGGTACTATCTGCGATATGACGTGTGAGCTCATAAACGCAGGAAATGTTTTCGAAAAACACCTATTAGAGTCGTATCTCGCAGAAAACCAAACAGATCCAGTGACAAACGAACCTGCCACAGTAGAGGACTACATTGAACTAAAAGGTTTTGCACATCTACTTAAGTAGGCGTTGGGCTTACATTGTAGTTCCCGACATTGCGCGCCCTCGTCCTGCAAATTTAACTTCCCTGCCGTCGTTATTACAAGTCTTTCAATCGGAATGGGATGCAATTGCTCTCGAAACATTTGCGCTACGGAAACAACTTCTTGAAACGCGACAGGAGTTATCGACTGCGTTGTATCAACATGATGCGGCCTGCAGAGTGATTGTGCGTTTACAAAAGGAGCGGGATGAGGCGAGGGAGGCGTTATCTAAGGTTTCTGTGGATGGAGTCGGCAAGTCTGAGGCAATGGAAATTGATGAGAAACCCTCGAATGGATTACCTTCTGAAATTCTCCAGAAGATCGACCAGTTCAAAGAAGAGTATTGTCCTCTTTTGAGGAAGCATTGACGATTAGGGCCCATGCGAAACGGAAGAAACGTAAACTCCCGGCGAGTTATACGACAATTGATGAATTACGAGGGATCCAACTCATTTCACGAGGAGAAAGGGTTTCAAGGATGTTTACTTCTTGTGCACTTGATCCAGAAAGTCAGTATAATCTCGCATTATTTGGACCGGAGGGTGGTTTAAATACCGTGATTTACGATCTCGGCACCCATGAATGGAAGGGCCAGTTATCGGATGAACAGGGCGATATTCTCGATGTGGAATGGTATAATCGTGGTCCTGTGACTGCGGGATCGAATGGCAGTATTTCCGTCTGGTCCCACGAGGGGAAAATAAAACATAAATTCCAAGCGCATGAGGGACCTGTCGTTGGGATTGATTTGCATCCTGCGGGAGGTTTGTTAGCTAGTGCGTCCAAAAACGGGGAATGGGCTATTCATGATCTGGAGAATGAAACTACTGTTGCCAAGTTTAAAAATGATGCTGGTATATCCCTTTCACGTATGGTAGTGACGTTAGTCTTCCGATGCTCAGATTTACATCCCGATGGACATGTTTATGCTATGGGCTGTGAAGATGGAACGATCCATGTCTACGACATTCGTACAGGCCAACTAAACGGCACATTAGGTCCACGACCTGGAGCGGTCAGATCCCTCCACTTCTGCTCCAACGGATACTGGCTCGCCGAAACCAGTACCGAGGACTCCGTCGTTCGTATCTGGGATCTGCGTAAAGCGTCTGCCGTAGCCCACGAGCTTCAAGGAAGTTCTGTGAACGGTAAAGTCCGCTGGGATCACAGTGGACAGTATATAGCTCTTGCGGGAGATAAGGGTGTTGATGTATGGGCTTATCAAAAGAAGAGTAAAGTGTTTGAGAAGCTTACGAATGAGCCTTTGGAGAGGGGCGGCGTGCAATGCTTTGATTGGGGATTGGATGGCAGACGCATTGCTTGTGGTGGGCTGGAAGATGGTGCTATTTGTCTCCTTGGCGTTAAAAACGCATGATGCGATGATGTGGTGAATAAGTTCTGTAGAAATATGATTTATTATACCTATGCGGATTGAGACGGGGGCCTAGGTGACGGAATGTCCTTTTGCTTTGTCGAGGGCTTCTTTCCAATCTGTTGCAACGATGATAGCTGCATGTAATTGTGCCTTCCGTCGTCGGTCGGATACTTCATCTTTCTTTTTCTCCAACAGATTCTCGTTCTCCCTTGCCTTCTCAACCTT
>Ga0302325_10014069_pt1 | contig 17045 bp, 19 predicted proteins | sample Palsa_T0_2_FD_201948 | JGI IMG/M metagenome (GOLD analysis project Ga0302325, IMG submission 201948) | Peat permafrost microbial communities from Stordalen Mire near Abisko, Sweden - Palsa_T0_2 | ecosystem: Environmental > Terrestrial > Soil > Palsa > Peat permafrost | place: Sweden: Abisko... | reverse complement strand
ATATGGCTGAGAGAATGGTGATGGAGAAGGAGCTTGAACATCACCAGCATTCGGGTACATTGGCACAACTTGGCCAATCTGCGGAATACCATGTTCGCTCTCGAGGCTGGACGGAGGGCGTTCAGTGCCATTGGAGTTCTGGCTTGCAAAGCTAGCCTTCGCCTTCAATGGTCTAGAGGAAGGATCCTTATCGTCGCTTGAAGCTTTGCCGATGCCGAAAGCTGCAGCTTGGCCAGAATCAGTGCGAGTTACGGCAGAAACTCTCTGTTTGGCGCTAGAAGTTGGCAGAGACGGCTTCGGAGCGTGAAGCTTGAGGTCATTGGCAACATTCCGAGTTTGTGTTGGTGAAGTTCCAGGCTCCTCTGGGGCACCAAAGACCTCAGCGTATTCATTTCCTTCCTGCCCAATTGATGGCAGAGCAACAGTTGAGGGGCGGCGTGGCAGGTCAGAACTGGAGGCATTGGCACTTGTGCTACTGTACAGAGACGATTTTCCTTGATTCCCATGATTTGCGAGAAAGGGGGTTTCGTTGAGGGGAGACCGAGCAAAGCTCTCGCGTTGGGGTGAGATTGAGCGGTCAAGACGCCGGATCGGTCGAGGAGGAATCTTAGGCAATTCGCTGCCCAAAGAGTTGCTGGTGCCAGTCGTCTGGTCCTGAGCCCTGGTGGGACGAGGAGGGATTTGGGGCATCGCAGTCGACATCGTTTGGAGATTTGGGTGCACGATAAGAAAGCCAAATTCGAGGATCTAAATTTCTGGGTTCCTGTCAGTACTTCACTCCAGCCAAAAAATTCCTGAAGCGAGTACAGTAACACAACAGCACAACGTGCAGAATGTGGGGAAAGTGACGGTTGCTCTTTGTGGTTGTGTGCTGTAAATTTAAATTGAATTCTGCCAATGTGATCGACTCCCAGGTGGCACGTTGGCAACGTGATAAGAGCCTTGCCAATGGCTGCAGAGAGCTGACGCGCTGCAAGCAGCATTGATACCAGACCGCTCGGCTTAAAGCCTTTGTGACCCAACCTGTCTCGAGACGACGTACATGGGCTGCAGGGGACAATGGACTGAACGTGGAAGCAGCACTCACATTGTTGTGGCTTGGGGTGCAGGTTTCTTCAAAGGTCAATCATCGAAGCTGCAGAGCTGTGTGGAGTAAGATGTTTGGTTGGGACAGAGAGAAGGTGAGGCCGGTGGGATGCTTCTTGAATGTGGTTTCCCAGCTCCACGCTAAGTGCTACAGTAGAAACAAGGTCCGAATCATTACGCCATGTCTATACAGTAACCTGGTCAGCTTCGCCTTCTCTACTGTAACTCACTCGCGCCTTTGCTCTACTTTGCTGCAATGCACGCGATCGGTCCGTCCATTATGCACGCAGGCAATTGTGATGATTGGAGATGGCTTCACTTTGCACGCAAATGCCCTGTCCTGATTCGCCGTGCTGCGCGATATCCCTTGCAGGGGCAGAAAACTCGAGAAACGCCCCCTCCAAGCTGCCCCACCACGAATCCAGACTCCACTTGTTGGAGTGGCTCAGAGAAGTCAGACATCCTGACAAGTTCAACTTTTCGTGAGCCATTTTCTCAACACGATCGGCGGTATAATCAAACCCCTCAAGGCTAGACAACATCCTAAATTCCTAATTCTCCATCACGTTCTCATCACGTCTTCTCTCATCTCCTGCATGCAAAAAGGAGACCTAGGAAAATTTCGGTGTTCCCGTCCAAACTAAAAACTCAAATTGTCATGTGTCCCTGGATTAGCTGTAGCTAAAGGTACGCCTTCCCCGCAATGGTCATGCGTTTCTCTCGGCTGCCAATCATCGTTCGGATCAAAGGTCTTACAGTAAGTTATACTCAAGTAGGATAGTAGCGATTGCTCCTCGTGGATACGGCATATTCTGGTCGAGTCAGGTAGACCTAGAGAGACTCGTGACTTAGATATAATTAATACTTTTCGCGTTCTGCGGGAAGGTCCCGTACGAACCTTACCAGTCCTTGATTGTCCAACAAGATCACTTCTGAAATCCAAAGCAAAAAGACTCATAGTTTTCAAAGTACCTCATTTAAGAACGAGGTATAGAATACAGTAGTCGAAACTCCTTGAAGCTTTCTTGATGAAAGAAACTCGTCATCCTGCCAGGCCAAACCAGCTGCAAATTCCGGAACGCCATACCCCAAACCACATGCTCTCCCCATTTTCTATCAATCATTCCACCATCATATTCTTCAGCTTCCACCCAGACGTCCTTGCAATTTTCATATACTCCTTGTCTCCATCCCTCGATGCTGCCTTGCTCTCCAATCAATTAGATGATCATCTGTGCAACTCCTTGTCCACCAAGTGTCTTGCTTCCCACGAAACCCTGGCCCTTTACTCCTGCCAACGCGTAGAATGAAGCAGCCAACGTGAGCATTATCGCTGCAGCAATCAAACTCGATGCTTCACGGAGAATACTAAGCCATTGAATGAGGCCCATGGCAAGATAGATAGCGGCACGCGTATAGTTTGTTGTGAATCGGCGCATGAAGGTATCAAATTTCGCCGAGGTAGGGCAGATGCGAAGGAGAAGAGGAATTTCGATGAAGATGATGAGGAACGAGCTCGCGCTGGGGAAATTTTAGCTTGCCGTCCCCAAATCAAGAATAGACAACTTACAGACAAAGAGCTCCGAAAAGAATCATGAGGCTAACGTGGAAAAGATGCGAGATGCCAAGGGCAAAGCAGAGGAAGATACATATTACTCCGGTCCTGCCGTCAATCGTATTGTCAGCAGTTGTTTTGATGGCTTGTAAGAACTTCCAGTGCCATATGGAGCTACCACTAAATGCAGAAGATATCCCCATCATATTTCAGTGCCTGGTTCGCATGATGAATTGGATCACGATGTGACACCGTGACCGGAGTCGCAAGTTCGATATCGGGGCATCAAATAAGCGGTTTGCTTACCATTGTCCGTAAATACCTGGAACACTGCGTTAGCCAACTTGACTCCTATTACGCCTCCCGGGAGGACCTTACTGAAATTTCTCGTAGCGAATTCTTCAGCGATCGTCATCTTTGCGTGTGCGTGATGGAATCAATGGATAGATGGCTAGGATCGAGGTTGAGTGGTTGAACAGCGCAGCTTCAACAGATGCGCAATGTGAAATGAGCTTGGGGCTGTTTGAAGTGTGAATGTCACATAGACGAAGGCTTCGAAATTGGCCAAGGCGTATCTACGTTGAGAAGACTGGAAAGCAACGATTTTTGTTTGATTTGTTCTGAAGAAGTACGTGTCTGCGATTTCGAGATGTCCGAGCTTCTTCCGCCACAGATTCGTCGCCCTAGCCGTGTCAGGATGAGGCTGAGAGGGCTGCCCAGGCAACTACAAATAGACAACCAGTGATGATCGATGCAAGGAATTTTTGAACACTTCAAAAGCCTACGTTTGCTTTTAAATACTACTATTTAGATTGTAACCATTAGACTAGGAAAACATATCCAGTTGCAGCTTTACATTAGTTCTACATAGCAATAGCTCTTTCAGGATCGAGATTGAAAAAGTACTCGTAATCAATCCCTAGTAGATTCTGTCAAGTGGTAGCCTAGAAGCTCGAGTTGAATAGGCAAACACTTAAATGAAGAGGACGCGCAATACGAAAGGATCAATCAGACTGCATTTGCAATAGTTGTTGACTGACGAGAGTCCGACTCGTGAACTCGGCTCCCCTGATTGGAAAAGCTCCGCAAATCATGCTCTGGGTGTCTCATAACATCATCGCCACATCGTCTTCCCTCTAGAAATTCGGTATAATGCTCGAAAACGACAAAGCTATCCCCACGACTCCTATGTACCCAACCCTAATTACAAGTGCAGTTCATCCGAACACCAACTTGAAGATGTCGTTGAAAATGAAATAGCTTCCGGCACCGTCTGGGAGGAGTTGGAAGGTCTGGCTATAATTCATTGGTCGCTGCTCATCGTCGACCTGAGATTAAAGCAGGTCAGCTCGTCATTCCTTCATGAAGAAAGTCCCCATCGTAACGTACCAAAAGTGCACCAGTGACAAGGATCAAGATTCCGCCAGCTTCTCCAGAAGGCTGAGCATCGAGAGTTGAGACGGCATGTTTGACTTTTTCGAAAGGAAGACCCTAGAGAAAAAAGAATTTGTGAGCAACGTGGTATTATACATTAGGTTTAGGATTACTCACCGAAAGTTTCTCGACAATTCCTGTCGCACCAGCAATAGCATCGGACTCGAAGGTCAACATGGAGTTATCGCGCTGGCAGATTCTCAGTATTTATATTGTGCCTAAATGTAACAGACTCACGTATAAGGGAGCCAACTGCTTCCTGTCCGTGTCGAACTGGCTGTAGTAGAATTCGGTGAATTGCTCTGCTTGGACATCAGTATTGATTCGGCGCAAGGTGGAGTTCGTTTTGAGGTCTTCTCAACGGCGAATTCTCTTAGTTTATATATGCCGTGGGCTGCCAGGCAATTTAGATAGCGTGGATCTACTCACTTGCGACATCTTGGAAGTCTGTAAATGCCTGTTAGCAACGAGCACTTTACAAAATGGTTTAGAAATGAGGAGCACAGTATGAAGAAATTAATACAAAACGAACGCTGCACATACTTGCCATCTTTACACCTGTCTTTGTGCAGTGTTCTTGGAGGTTTCTTCTAGTGGGATTGAGATACTTCGTTGCTCTGCGTTGTTGTTGTTATGCCTTGGTGGGGTCGTAAATAAATGTCAAAGACGGTGCCACGTGATCACACTAAAAATATTCCGCCAGCACTTCCTCACATCCCAGCTTTTCTTTCCACTGAATTTCACCCCATTCACCCCACAGACAACAACACCATCGACCACGTCTGCGAAACATGCGGTGGCTATGGCTTTGATATGAAACTTGCTACATGCTAACTGATAGTTCCCCCTTGCGTCAAAGCTGCGCGTTTTCTGGTATGTCGTCCTCTATTCCCCCTCGCCGAAAACTTCTCTACTCTGATGACTACACTTCTGCCCTTAAGAACGGCCAACTGAATTTTCCTTGTTGATTCAATCAAGCTCAACAGTCTGATCTCATTTCAATTTACTATCATACTTTACTATACCAGGATTACTCGAGCTCCAGCTAATGCGAGACAACAGATTAGAAACCGTCGATAGAATTACGCCTTCTCAGAGAAAACGGGGAACTTTAGCACATATGCGGATCCCTCGAGACGTAGAAGGTAGCACAGAGGAGTGGAATATTCATTCAGCAAGCTGCAACTGTGGGAGGCAGTGGCAACCAGACCCGTGACGTTGCACAGCCAGACCGTTAGAAATAATGAAAAAGACGAGTTCTACTTAAATAGACAAAAGCGACGTGTCACCATGGCAGTTGTGGAAATTTCCCAATTTATGACGCCAACTTGTGATACATACAGTACTCGATGCGTGACTTGTTGCCGAAAATTCACCCGTACGTGCAAGCCGCGTCTCTCAAGGTTCGTTCCGCCAAACCAAAACCTCATCCTTGGCAGAGCCCTTTGTGTCGCCCGAAATGTTTGGCCATCCTCTGTGACTACTGCCATTTGCTCTCGCAAAAACATTCCAGAAGTTCAGAGATCTCTCAAGCTCACCTTCGGTTGCCACTGCAATCCTGCAGGCCATCCAGCTGTCGAATCAGGTTCACGTTCGCTACTTTTTGATTCTGGTTCCATCAGCCTCTTCCCGCCCCCTCTTGCACCTTCAACGACTCGCCTTCGAAGCTCAGCATCCTACGTCTCGCGCGTTCTTGACCTCCCATAGCGTCGTGTAGCTGTACAGCTACAGTCGCTATAGCACAAAGCTGACGAGAAATGCCTTGCTTCAAGGGCATCGCTGTCAGCGTCCACGCCGAAGGCGCTCCTCTTCCAGAATACTCCGTCCAAAAGCAATCCCGAGTCTCACGCGTCAATACCTACATACCAGTCCCTAAGCCCAAGATACCTCAAGACCCAGCCTCGAACAAGCCAGAGCCCTCCAAGTTCGCCATCTCCATCACTCTCCTAACTCCTGGTCTCCCAGTCCCATATTCTGCTCCCAAGCCGACAGCAGCCGACCCATATCCCACACCGCAACTCGTCGCAGGTCTTCCTGGCATAGGCGCTCAACGAGGCAACTATGTAGGAACTGTTGGCCCATACATACCTATCACCAAGTCCGAGAACGAAACCATTGCTGCCTATATCTACTTTGATGGCCGAGCTAAGGAGGAAGTTGCTACACTGCTACGGCCTGGGGAGGAAACTTGGGTTAACTCGCGATGGGTCCAGGTGCCTGATTCTGAAGGTGGTGGACTTGCTGAGAGAGAGTTCCTTTTCCGCGAGGTTGGCTTAGAGCGGTGGTTGAACGGTCTAGACCTGGACGGGCAGGATGCCGCGGCGAAGATTGAGAAGCGTAGACAAAAGTTTGAGAAGCGTCGTAGGCGCAGAAAGGAGGAGAAGGGTAGTGATGATGAGCTCTCAAATATGATGTCTGCACGGAAGCCTTCTGGGCCCCGAGATGTTTTGCGGTATGGCGACGACGAGCGATCTCCAGTCGAGAAGTTATCAGATGACGACGATGATTTCAGTTCTGACTCGGACGATGACGCACCACCAGAGGCCGCTGGACAGATCAAGGTTGCTATGTTCCGGGTATTGGCGTCAGGGGAAATCAAGAGGGGCGAATATTCTCCACAATTCGATGCTCACGACGACGATGAGGAGGGAGGCAATAAGGAGGGTGGTAATGAGGAGGCAGATATAGATCATACCACAAGTTTTGCGAAACCAAAGACCCTGGATCCAAAATCCATCAGCACACAGACTGTGACTGGAATAGATGGGCCTGACAAGCCTTTTGCTGTCTTCACGTTCTTCTATAGAGGCGAGAGTAAGTTCTTTCTTCATGTCCTCTCCGAATTTTTCTAACATCTCACAAGGACAACTGCAAAAGATGGGCATCCTGTCATCAAAGCAAAAGGGCAACCCTACTTCTTCCAAGAGACGGTCGACCCAATTAGACTTTTCCAATCTTGCTCCGTTGAAGCCTGGTGGCACTGTTGGCTTTTCGTCATTCAGAGACAATGATCCATCCAGACGAAACAAGTCCCGAAAGAAGAGCAATGGAAGCACTGGTGGGGCCATGATGGAGGACAGCGAAGAAGATGAGGACGATGTCGAAATTGTTGGCAAGATGGAGGATGTTGACGACAAAGATGTGAAAACGTTGTTAAGTCCAGAAGACGCGAAGTATCAAGGAGAATTAGCAGATGGCGTTGGCCGAATCAAGGTAAGCCTCTAACTGTCTTATTTTCAAGCAACATCTACTGACTCAGGTGACAGCTAAAACGCCAACATTCCGCTGAACCTCTGAATGCCAATTCCCGTCGGTCACCTGCTTCTGTTGGTAGTACTTCTGTTGGTGCAACCCCCCCAGCAGACATAGATACAGCAACCTCGAACCAAACCCTTCCCAATAACGTCTTCGGAGCAAGCTTGCCAGATGACTCGGTAGTTGGCAGCCCTCTTAAGAAGCATAGAGCAAGCCTTTACGATATTGACAACGAGACAATGCAAAAGCGCCTAGGAACTGGATTCGCAAGTACACTGGGAGGAGATGTCGTTGCCGCAGCAGAGGCTGCTCAAACACCCTTGCCTACCCCACCTCCAAAAGTCGAGATGGAAGAGGAATTATGAACGAAGATTACATTGTGATTCCAGCAGACCTGGATTTTACATACAGGTGTTGGTCTTCTTGCTATACTAGACTACACACAGAGATTGGAAAGCAGGGGCATGCTTGCTGGCACGATGTAGAGGAAGAGAGCTGTTGTATGGGGTACACGTGCGCGGACTGTTGCAGCACGAAGCAGTTTTGTAAGAATTTTAAAATACCCAGTCAGGAACACAGTCGCCGCATTTAGTGGTGCCTTAGCATTGACGTAGAACTAATGGATTTATCCTGAAATCCCAACCTTGAGTCCTCTTTTGCTGTGATAACTACCTAGGTACATGCAATGCTGTATCTAGAAGGTGGGCTGGAATAAGCTAGTGGCTGGTGCCTGTTGCCGATCAGCGGGGTCGACGACGCGTCTGGCACGGAGTTTAACGGTTCGGATTAACTGTCAGCTCGGTGTTCAAATACACCATGATAAGGAAGGGGAAGTTGATATAAATTCTGACGTCTCTCTTGGCGCTCTACACAGCTTCAATTTACATACAATTCCAGCTCAATTGAAGATGTTGTTCACCAACTACTCTTCGTTTCTACCCCTGCTTCAGTTTCTCCCCTTCGGCTCTGCAGCGGAACAGAAGCTTCTGAAAAATGGAAAATCCAGTCCTTTCGATAAGAAATTCGAAAAGTTGGTCTATGAAACCCTGGAGTTGTGGCATGTTCCTGGGGTCGCGATTGGTGTAGTCGACGGAGATCTCGAGTGGTTAGAGGTGAGCATTTGAGGACTTTTATCTGTCGAGACGTTTTTTAGTTAAGTAGCGTCATAGTGTGAGGAAGATGAATCTCGCATCGGTTGTGTTTTCTATAGTTTTAATTTTATGGGGTTCCTTTTCAGCTCGGAGCAATACCATGAGATGTCAAGTGAGCCCTGCTTCCCATTTTGGACAGGCTTCGTGAATGAGGAGCTCGAGCTCTCAGCATAGATAAGAGGCGCTTGAGCAAACACAGAAACACAAAAGTACTATGGTGCTAGGGAAGATTCTTCTCATGCTGCCATGTCTTCAAAATCTCCCTTCCGTGCTTATCGTTCAAACCAGGGATATGGGATAGCCACCTACCCAGACACAAAAGTAACACCCTCAACACTCTTCTATGGCGGCAGTACAACCAAAGCCTTCACAGCAGCCGCAATGTCACTCCTCGTCGATGACAACAAGAACTTCTCCAACGTCCAATGGAATACACCTATCTCCCGCTTGATCCCAGATGACTTTGTACTCTCTGACGAGTACGCCACAAGTCACATCACGGTTGAAGACGCTCTCTCTCACCGATCAGGTCTGCCAAGACATGATTTCAGCTATGGTGGAAATTACGATGGCCAAAAGCCGTCTATAAAGGGGTCTGTGAGAGCTATGAGGCATCTTCCTTTGACTGCTGAGCCGAGAACGAAATTTCAGTATTGTAATCAGATGTATGTTGTTGCATCTCATGTTATTGAGACATTAACGGGGAGCTGGCTTGGGGATGTACTGAGAGAGAGGATATGGGAACCACTGGACATGAAATCGACTGTAAGTGCACTCACTGGTAACTGCCCCCGGTCTGAGCTCACACTCCTTAGTTTTTCGCAACATCAGCTGCTGAGAAGGCATCAGAGCACCTTGCTCAAGGCTACGTCTATTACAAAGAAGAATACCAACCCGTTCAGGAAATGGACCTCACTTGCGTTAGCGGTGCCGGTAGCGTAATTTCAAACGTTCTCGACTACTCCAAATGGCTCAAAGCCCTGCTTAGCACCTCAGGGCCTATCTCAAAAGAAGGGTTCAAAGCCTTGAGGACTCCGCGTATCGTCAATGAGCCCAGCGAAGAACCGACAGCTTTCACAGGCCCAGAAGCCTATGCACTGGGTTGGTCAATTGGCGTGTACCACGGTTATGAGTTCTTCGAACATGGTGGGGGCACGGTAGCTTTCGGCACGGAGCTCATATTCTTTCCAGCGCTGAATTACGGTGTCGTGGCTTTTGCAAATACTGCTGGGACTTCCAATGCCTTGGATCAGGCCCTCGTTTGGCATCTTGTCGACGAGCATTTGGATATTCCAAAGAAGGAGAGATTCGATTGGAACAAGAAGTAAGTCTTCATTTACAAACTGTTCTTAAGATTGACTAACAGCAAATAGGAATCAAAATCTGCTGCTAAAGAAATTTGATGATTATCAAAACACCTGGAAAGTAGTCTATCCAAATATACCAAACCCACCATTACCTACAACACTCCCGTTGCGGAGCTACACAGGGACATATTTCAACCCTGGATATAACAATATCACAATCGTCCTCAAGGATGACGCTTTATATGCAAATCGACAAGATGCTACCTTGAAACTCGAAGCGAATTTCGAGCATATCTCAGGAGATTATTTCATGGCCTATGCAGATTCAACGGAAGCGCCTGGTCTGATGTTTAAGGAGGCTGCACCCGCCGAGTTTAAGGTTACTAGTGATGGCATCTCGAAATATTTCGGCCTAGCTGCGGAACCTGAAATGGGGAAGGATGGAAGAATATGGTTTGAGAGGATCTGAAAGCACATAAAATTCAATATGGGAACGTGCAAAGATGGATGGAGAGTTGAAATTTTGTATTTTTGTCAACCTTTCCTTCGCAAATTCAGTATATCAGCGAGTTTAACTTCACCCTTTCCACCCCATCCAGCAACTCCACTTTCTACTTCCGGCCTAACTTGCACATACCAACTCCAAGCTCTTCGATCAAGCTCCTCTCGACTTATATGATCCGCCCAAGAGCCGAAAAGTAAATCTAGTGCTCCGAGTAATAGGCCTAAATTCTCTTCTCTCTCCCTATCCAAAGCCGCACCAGATTTCTTCTTCTTAGATGTAGCATCAGCAGCTGGAGGAGGCGAGCCAAAAGCCTTCAGGATATATGCTCTTGCCCCTTCAGGTTTGTATATCGGCATCCCAGCCGAAGTGCCACCTGTCACTGGAGCGTCCGTACTCCTCATAGCCTCTAAATCAAGCCCCCAGAGTGCCTCTTGCCCAACGACTCCCGCAACTCTTAGCCTCTGGGACAAAGTATCTCGAGAAACTTGTGACATGATCCTCCAGCGATCTGGGCCGAGCATGATACCACCATACCACCGAGTTACCACGAGGAGGGTGTTGACAACATCATCTGCTTGCAGCAAGCCTAGGATATGTCTTCCTCCACCGGACTCTCCATCATCGTTTGAGTCTTCTATAATCCCGTGGTCTCCTTTCACCCTCCAAGATGTGATGTTGTGACTTGCGTCTCTTAGCTCTGCGTTGCTAGCCATAAGCTTCTGCAATTCAGACCTCGCCTCGTCAGGGGAAGTAACAGTTATCGATCGCGCCACAAAAGTCGATTTCTTCAACGTCACACTCGCCGAAATCGTCCATCCACCTGTACCCTCATTCTTCGCAATCTCCATCGAACTCTGTGCTGTCACCGTTCCCTGGGTACTATCCTCCTCAACCTCCCCCTTCTTCTCTTCAGCCTTTTCCTTCCATTCATATCCACTCCTCTTCAAAACACTAACCTCCCGTCCCATAACCTTAACTTTAGGCTGTCCACGCCCCCACCCCTCCTCCTCCGCCCCCTTCCCCCTTTCCAACCCCAAACTTACAGCCTTACTCCTACTATTTAAGCTCACCACCGCCTGCCCAAGGCTCAATCTACTACTCAACGGCTGCTCTGGCATCGTATACGCCAGCAATGCTACCGCAAAAGCTAACACAAGCGGGGCTCTATTCGTATAAATCACCGCCTCCTTCAACCTCTCTTCATTTTTCTCGAATTCTGGCAAAGAGAGGGAGGCTTCTACCTCAGCGGGCGTTTGTGGTTCGTTCGATAGCTCGTATGCTGATTTCTGACGCTTCGAGGAAGAGGAGAGAGATTCTGATGCGGTGCGTTTTGTGTTGCCAGGTTTGAGGGAGGCTTTACAAGCTGAGAGGAGGGCTTTCGCTGCTTTTTCGTCGGAGATGGCGGTGCTTAGGGTGAGGAGATCTGATTCGGCGATTTGGGATATGCTGGGGCTATGTTAGAAATTAGAGGATGAAGGGGAGATGGGAAGTACCTGCGTAAGTTCGCAGCTTGCAGGGCTTTGACGCGTCCCATTGCTGCCATCATTGGGAGCTTGTTGCGGCCTGTTGTTAGGAGGCGGAGGAGGTCTTGGATGTCTTTTTGGGTTGCCATTGTTTAGATGTTGGAAGGGCTACAGTGGTTACTTTATATTAGAAGAGGTTTAGGCATGGTAGGCTGCAGCAGCCTGCAGGTTCGAGGAAGCGAAGTCCGGGGTACAGTAGCTCTTCAGCCTTGTCAACAACCCCATGTCGAGACTTTCTACCACAGTACAACAAAAGGTGTTGATTACTTGGGCTTCAAGGAATATTTTTTACCTTAGTTCAACTATCAAATTGGTCAACATTACAATTGTACAAAATTTCTTTACTCAGGGGCTATTCAGCCTCGTCTAACTTGGATTTCTATATTATCTATCTGTCTTCTATCTATCTTCTATCTATCTTCTATCTACCTTCTATCTACCTTCTATCTATCTTCCATCTATCTTCTATCTATCTTCTATCTATCTTCTATCTATCCATCCATCCATCCACCTTATCACCCAACTTTTCTTGCGCCCAGCGAGTAGGGCGCCCCTAGTCCTCATACATTTGAGCTTACTTCCCCACCTAAATCCATGCTCACCTCTCTGGTGACCTCGATCTGCAACTACCTCCTAGGATCTGCAAATATTGTGATTGCTACTTGATTGGCTACCATTCTGAATGCTCCTCAAGGGAAAATAGGCGTCCACGTTTTGTTTTACGGATGGCTTCCGCAGGGGCCGTAGGAGGGCTCGAGCCGCGATGTTCTGGGCCGTCCCATTCCGTTGCATTGCAGTGAGCGCGCCCGACTATTATCACCCCCCCTAAATAAACTCTAAATTTTCTACTGTATGCGATTCCGCGTAGAGCAGGGGGGGGGGGGGGGGATAGTATGATGGCCACAGGCAGAAGCACGGATGCCCCACACCTTGCACACATTTGCTGCAGATGCTGGACGTTTTATTTAAATCATTGACAGATAAGCTGCATGGCGCAACTGGCTGTGAGCTTTCAGTACTGTAAGGGATGTGCTACATGATATTTAAGGGACATCTCCATCCTTGGCTGTCCCTCTCAATAGTCGCATCATCTCCTCCCTGAAATCTTCTTCCGGATTTTCGTTTCAAAAACACTCATCGGAATGGCAGCAGTCTCAATGGTCAAGCCCTTAGCAGTGGCTGGCCTCCATGTTATTCCTACAATTACTGATCTGAGAGAGTCATCGAACGCGTACGTGTATTTTTTGTATGATATGGCAAGCTTGTACTGACCAGTCATAGAAAAGGTATAACCAACTTCTTAACGATAGAGACCAGCCCCAGGTCCCACAGCATCATCTTCAGAATCTCGCCAGCATCTTCACGCGCTACAACGCGCAGAACAAGTTCGGATTGCATCTTATTCATGGACACCTCAAGGTCCAACGAGATATGATCATGCTAGGAACAAGGTTCGAAAACCCATCAGGGTGCTGGACCAAACCGACGAGGATTCAGGATATCAATCCCGAAGATATTCATGGCCACATCTTCATGCTATCCCCCGAAAATCGCTTAGTGGCCTATGAGTATCGCGAAGGACCACCTAACGATATAACTGGCACTGACCCCGCTTTCTTTCAGGAGCTGATTGAGTGCTTCAGAAGAACGCTTTAGCAAGCGTCCTCGGGCTCCAAGTCCTTTGCGGTGGACCGTCGAAGCAGATAGTTGAAATCGTTCTCAAGGACGCTAGTACTGTCATGCTAGACGCGTTAGAGGCAAAGTATGGAGATCTTTATAGAGTTACAGGATGGTGCGTTGATCAGAAAGATGGGCTTGTCGATTTCAAGGGCGAGGAGTCTCACTCAAAGACTACAAAAGGCACTCATCAAGTCTTCATTAGCGGAAAGCAGCTCCCAGACCTGGCAGCCCTCAAATCATTATTGAAAGACGAGGACATCATTTTAGGGTGTTACACCGGGTTAACGCATGCAACAGCTCGAAGATAATGGGCAAATGTAGCTTCATTTCATCCTACTTAAGGAATTGTATTTGCGTCCTTAAGCAAAATCCCCCCATCCAATGGTTGAAGAGTAGATTTCTAAAGTTCGCCCCGGCTGGCCGCACTATATAGGGATTCTGTCGCCAGTTGTACAGAACGCATCGAGATATCTCAGAGATGAATCTGGCTCCTTTGCAGGTATTTCTCTAACACCATCCTCCCAGACGAAACCATAATGCAGGAAGAAGCCAGCCATCCTCGCAACACGGATAGCCTGCCTGTCGCCCTCCGAGACTCCTCCAACAGTCTCCTCAAAAGTTTTCCAGAACAATTTCCCGAGTTTTTGGTGATTCTTGTAGTAGTGCCATCCTTGAGAATCCATGTAGCCAAGTATGTTCTCGAGCCCCCACAAAGAAATGCCGAATGGAAGGATCATAGCCTCAGCCCAGTCGACAATCCCCGTTACATGCTTAGTGTTAGGATCCACAAAAATATTCATCTCGCAGAGATCGCCATAACTTAGGACTAAAGGGTATGTTGATGTAAAGAGCAATGGAACATCTGCACAAACTTTTCTTAAGTTCTCTGTGAAGCGAGAGGGTAACGCTCGAGAAAGGAGGTCGAACTTCTGCTGGTAGTCGTGATGGATGGCTTCGACGGCATTCGAGGGCTTTGTTTGCCTATTTCTCCACGATGCAGCGAAGAATCTGTTTATACAATTAGCCTAGCCTAAGGTGGTACACAGCTCAATGGCTCGACGTACCTCGCAAAACCTACCACAGTGTTAGACTGTCGTGACACTACCTCTAATGAGGGTTCAACGGAGAGACCGTTTATACATCGCGCTTGAATATAGGTAGTCCCGGGAAGCCTTTCGATCACATATAAAGAAAGTGGTGACAATTGGCCAATATTTCCTTGATAGGTATAGGCCGCCACAAATTGTCCGTGAATTGCTCGAGCTAGGTTCAAGGTCTCCATATCTAGGACTGAGCTCTGAGCTCGAAATTGAACAATCCTGGCTTGCTTGGCTCCTGCTATTACAGTATAGCTGAACGCACCCTAAATAGGCGCAGGATTGACAGGTTCACCAACGAGAGAGACAGCAAGTTCATCGCATTGTCGTCGCGTCACGGTTGACTGAGATTCAAAGAAGCTGTTGATCGTATTATCAAGAGAGTAAATAGGATGCATAGTGGCAAATACGCTGCTGTGATAGTTGACTGCCGAATGATCGATCGTGTTCAAAGATCGAGAATCGAAGTGCTGTTGCAGAGTCCCTGTTGTGAACTCCTGGGGACAGATGTGTACGGAAGTGCATGCCCAAAAGTGCGTCTCACCGCCTTGAATTCTGTAAAGCAAAATTCAGCTACAGCGTATGCTACAGAGCGTTTAATCGCAGCCTTTGCAAAAGCGCTGAGACAAACTTTCGTAAGTAGCGAAGATGTGGGTGGGACATTACATTAACCTTCTTTCGTAGCTTGTTGCACGTGATCTTTGATCTCTGAATTCAGAGACGAAAGCTTACCAGAATTTGTACCTCAGGCAATATTTTCCTGACCCCATGAAGTGGTCGCAAATCGAGGTCACTGATGAGGTGAGTATAGACTTAGGTAGGCGAAAGTAAGCTTACCTAGGAGGTAGTTGCAAATCGCGGCCATTGCAGAAGTTAGCGAGAGTGCACGCTGCCCAACCAACCTCAGCGAGGCGCCAAGTATCGGGAGGGATTGGCCGCTCTGTCTATGCAGCTAAGTTCCCGAAGACTAGGGGCTCTAATCACTAGTCTCATCCAGGATCTCTTTCGCTCAGTTAATGTTTAACACCACGTCAAGCTCCTCTAGAGCATATGTCTTTTCATTTTAGCATTAATAGCCAGATTAGGAGCTCGTATATATCTTTCCTTAAATGTAGTGCATCGGCTTCTCGTTTAACCATATCTTACTCGATCAACGTTATCCTATATACAAGCCACAATGTCTTTGCAGCATTTCCTTAGCTCAATAGGCCCTTAAAGATCAGACAACCATACAAAGAAGCTCCATTTTTAAAGAATTGCACAATACGCTAATCTCTTCCTCCAACAATATCAAGGCCCGAGCGCTATTAATGCTTTACATTAATGTCTTGCTTCCCCTATATTGCTATATGAAAAACCGCCGAAGCCATCTTAATTTCAAGACGCCAACGCATCACGCTACAACCGCGGGCTACAAGTGCATCCAAAGGTAATCAGCCTCTTTATCGGGAGTCTAAATGTTGGTGTAATACCTATTCACTAGCGGGTTATGCCACGTGACCTTATGTCATGTGACAGCGTTAAATCAGGCAGCCGAGGGAGTACCTATATCAACACCATAGTGTTGATACACTTCCTTAATCAATCATCTACCTACATAACGCAATTAGCATTCCACGACATTACGTGACGGTGCTACGCGTTACAGGTGGACCGACACTAAATGTTAGCAAAAACGAATATAAAAGGGTGCAACTCCTCTAAAGTTTTCATCATCGTCGCACTTTATATTTTTAGCATCCAGCTCTTTAATTATCTTTTCAAAACTTATTACGTAGTATATATCTTGTCTCCCAAGTATATAAAGCAATCTATTATCCGTCTAAATCCTGCCGTTTTATAAAGCAAGATAATAGCAAGACATATTAAAAATAACTCTTACCAATTCAACTATTCTTAGACGTTTAAGCCTTAACCCTAAACATATTCAAGAGCAGCAACCCCAGTAAAGGACCCAACCATCACAGATATATACAACGCAGTCTCCCCATAAGAAAGAATGAGCTGTTGCGGCGTAAAAGTGAACTTCGGATCTCCTTTCTCTTCCGTAGTAACGTGATTATACCTACTCAGTTAGCCCATTGCCTCTTGAGTAGAACAACCAGCACTCACTTAGCCTTCGCAGCAACTTGGATACACATCTCATTCATCCCTTCATAAGACGCCAAAACCGGATTAAAATTCGTCTGGTTGAACGAGTAGTTGTCCCCATTATGCTCATAATAATCCGCCCTGCTCAAACTCGCATCGTGCTTGATAGGGAAATTATGCTCATCCAGATTGTCGATGTCGAAGGAAGTAGCAAGGAGATTTTGCTGGGACCGAGAGAAGACCGGCTCCTATGACAGTGGTGAAATCTGCGCCGATATTCATGCCATCGTTGAGAGCTTTTATGAGAATGGGGATGGTGAGGCCTTTCCCGTTGTGAGGGAAAAACCATGATTCGCGAGGG
>Ga0302325_10014068_pt1 | contig 17045 bp, 20 predicted proteins | sample Palsa_T0_2_FD_201948 | JGI IMG/M metagenome (GOLD analysis project Ga0302325, IMG submission 201948) | Peat permafrost microbial communities from Stordalen Mire near Abisko, Sweden - Palsa_T0_2 | ecosystem: Environmental > Terrestrial > Soil > Palsa > Peat permafrost | place: Sweden: Abisko... | reverse complement strand
TCAAAGTTTGAGGAATTGGTATCGAAAAAGCCATTTGCACCCGCAGAATTCCGGCTTCATGAAAAATCGCAAATGCGCTCACCAACGACAGAACTTGAGCAACATGGACGAAAAGTCGTGCGAGTTCAACTGTTGCCAACAGCCATAGGTACCCATCGAGCCTCAGGTCAGCTCTTTTGACATGATCAGTAACGGGAACGCCGCAGTTATCTCCGAAAGGGCTGCTGGCCAGTTACCACGACTCGGACACCTACTTTGCGCTCGAAGATTGGCTCGGCACCAAGCGGGCAGAGATAAGCGCCGGAGGCCTGATCGCCAACTTCCGCAGCCTGGCCTATGGCAACGGCCTCACTCAGACAGGCGCCGCAATCGACGCCACAGAACACCACTTTACCGGCAAAGAAAGAGACGGCGAATCAGGAAACGACTACTTCGACGCGCGCTACTACTCGTCCAACCTGGGCCGCTTCATGTCGCCGGATTGGAGTGCCAAGGAAGAGCCGGTACCTTACGCAAAATTGAACGATCCGCAGACTCTGAATCTGTATGCATATGTACAAAACAACCCGATGACTGGAGTCGACCCAGACGGCCACTGCGGCGACAATGATGCTCTTTGCCAAGGGCTAAACGCGGGCTTTGATGCCCTTCACGGAAACACAAATTCGGAGGCAATACAGCGGTCGCTGGCCCGGAACGATCAACAGCTACAGGCAGCCCAACAACAACTAGCCCAACAGCAGAGTGGACAACAGCAGTATGATCACGATCCCAAAGCCCATGTTGCTGACATCGGACCTGGCTCAGAAATATATAAGAGAACTCATGGCGAGATGAAGAATGGCCAGATTGGAAGTGGCGAATGCGTTGCCGCCTGTACGCATTTTGCAAACCTACCGGGATCCAATTTGTTGAAGGCAGGGCCGGCGGTGATGGACAAACCAAACCTCGAGCCTGGCACTGCAATTGCCACGTTTAACAGCAATGGCCGGTACCCACAGACTGACGTGCCCAAAAACTCTGCAATCTATCTCGGGCGAGGAGCGCGAGGCAGCATTTGGATTTTGGATCAATGGAACCCAGGCCACCCACCTACGCCGAGAGAGGTACTTCCTAGCGGCAGTTTCCCGTCGAACAATCCCAACGGCTATTCTGTGATCTATCTCAAATAGCAGCACGAGGCAGCGATATGAAATTCCTGAGATGCGTCTTTCTTTTGCAGTTAGCGACGACGCTTGCTCTTGGGCAGCCCGCCCACGAAAGCAACTCGCGTTTCCTACCTAATCATCCCGAGGCGCTCGTTCAAAGCCTCTATACCGAGGTAGTGACTCGTCACCCGGCCGGGATTCCGCAGGGCGCGGACATGAAGGTGTTCGCGCCATACCTCAGCAAGTCGTTGCTCCAGAGAGTCGATTTATTCCTCGCCTGCTACGCCGATTGGCTTCGACAAAATCCAGACCCTAATACGAAGCCCCCATTCGGCGTGTTTGAGAGCGGAATCTTCTCGGGTAGCAACGAGCGAACAGAGCCGCGCACTTTCCACGTTGAGAAAGCGCAAGCACAGAAAGATGGCTCCTTTCGCGTGTATGTCAGCCTCGCGTATGAGGATCCGCCCGGGCATTCGCAGACTTGGCGAGTTGCGGCCATCGTGGTGCTGGAAAACGGCCACTTTGTTGTTGACGACGTGATCTACCTGAAGGATAAGGAAACCCATGTTCAATTGCGGTTGTCGGGAGGGCTGTCCTATCAATGCGACGGCGCTCGTTGGGTTGGGTATGGCGATCGGCAAAAGGACCTGAAGCAATAAAGGTAAACGGCCCAACTGGGCGGGTGGCCCGGGTCCCGGTGAGATTTCAAAACCACGCTGAGGGTGCCCCCGGTCCCTCGCCTTTGGGGACCGGGGATGTCGGTACGATTCAGAGGGGGTGGCTATGACGGAACCCTACGTTTGTGCATCTCGCTTGTGTTTTTCGCGATCCCGGTACACCGGCAAAGAAAGAGATACCGAATCCGGCAACGACTATTTCGACGCGCGGTATTACTCTTCGAATCTGGGACGATTCATGTCCCCCGACTGGAGTGCCAAAGAAGAGCCGATTCCGTATGCAAAGATGGACGACCCTCAAACACTGAATCTTTACCACTATGTTCGGAACAATCCAATGATGGGAATCGATCCCAATGGGCACGACGATGAAAATTGTGGCTTTGGCTGCCAAGCAAACAGGAAATGGATCAGCGATCACCAGATCACCAATCCGACCGACGCCCAGCTAAAGGCCGCGCAAATGCCGACAAATGAGATCCAACAACAGCAGAACCAAATCGGGCCATCTCTCAACGGACCCTTCAGACCCGTTACCCCGCATTTTGACTATTTGATCGATGGGGGAGCCTTGTTCCAAGTTGATGCTACCGGGGACTCTAATCTACTGGGAATCGGCTACTCTGGAAAGGGAGATGGGCTCAACGACCCACACATGGAGGATGTCCAGGGTGCGAAAGGAAAGGATGATGCTGGCCCGATACCCGAAGGCCATTACACCATCGGCCCGATATTCAACAACGTAGGTAAAACAGGGCCAGGGTCGATGCGCCTTATGCCAAGCGGGAAGAACGAAATGTTTGGACGCTCCGGCTTTTTGATACATGGTGATAACAGTCACCATAATTTTTCGGCTTCGGAGGGTTGCATCATATTCGGGAAAAGCGTCCGCGATAAAATTTCTACGAGCGGCATACACAACTTGGAGGTAAAGGGATGGTGAGCAGGCGAGCTGCAGCAGTCTTAGGTATCATCCTGATTCTTCAAAGTGCACCCATGGATGGATTTGGTGGCCAAGCTTCCTCGGCAGTTCCTCAAAAGGATGATTCTGATTGGTGGTCAATGACCAGGTCTGCGGAGACTACTGAGATTGGACGGATCCAGCACCGAGAAACTGCCTCTGCGAATCTTCGAATCGTTGGGATCAACTTACTCGACATTAATTTTGTCGGGATACATAAAGAATTGGGGCAGTCGCCGATTGTCGAGCGTGGTGATGCATCCGCTTGGAGAAAGCAAGTCTGCTACACTTCCTCCTCGACGGAACGTCCTACCTACTTGGTCTTTGAACAGGGAGAAGTGAACTCTTCGTTTTATCTATTCTCAAAGCCCACTCCGTGGAATGGGCGCGACCTATGTACACGCTCAAAGCGAATTTCTGAAGGCGTGGAGACTGCGTCGGGGCTGCATCTCGGCCAGACACCGGAAGATGTTGTCCGAATCCTCGGGCAGCCGAGCGAGTCCAAACCTGGCCAACTCCTCTACTTGATTGAAATGAAGAGAAATACGACACCTGAAGCACTTGCGCGGGCGCGAAAACAGCATCCGGAACTTAGCGAACAGCAGTTTCATGATGACTATGACACATACGAAGTCACAGTACTTATCTGTGCCCTATTCGCGGACTCAGGGATGATCTATCTGGGTGTCTCAGCGGCAGAGATCAGCTAAGGCGCACGATAAGAGCAATGAGTTGATCCTCCTTTGCCCGAGCATTAATGCCGGAGCCAGCCCCACAGCCTCCATGCCTGCATCGAGCACCTCGACCTACACCACCGCAAGCAACCAGCTGAACACCAGCACAATGGCTTCGGCCATCACCTACGACGCGGCGGGCGATGTGACCTACGACGGGACGAATCATTATCTCTACGATGCCGAGGGGCGCATCTGCGCGGTTGAGAATGCAAGCAATGTCATGACCGGCTACATCTATGATGCCTCGGGCATCCGCGTAGCCAAGGGATCGCCCACCAGCTTCAGTTGCAACTTCGCTTCGAACGGCTATGCCACCACCACCAGCTGGGTTCCGGGGCCGGGCGGCGAGCAGGTCACAGAATATTCCGTGAGCGGAACGACCAGCACCTGGGTGCATACCAACGCTTTCGCCTCAGGCGTACTGCTGGCCAGCTACCACGATACCGACACCTACTTCGCCCTCACCGACTGGCTGGGCACCAGGCGCGCTGAGATCAGCGCCGGTGGCCAGATCGCCAACTACAGAAGCCTGGCCTACGGCAACGGCCTGGTCACGATCGGCTCCGCTCCCGATGCCACCGAGCTCCACTTCACCGGCAAAGAAAGAGATACAGAATCTGGAAACGACTACTTCGATGCTCGATATTACTCTTCGAATCTTGGCCGCTTCATGAGCCCAGATTGGAGTGCGAAGGAAGAGCCGGTACCGTATGCAAGGTTACGCGAAGCCGTGGCCGAGCCGGTCGCATGTGTGGACGTGGGGCGCGTTTTTCCTTGGCGGCCTGTTTTTCTTCGGGGTGTTCTGCCTGGACTACTGGCACGGCTGTCCGTTAAGCAATTGTAGGTAATGGGGAAAGACAGCCCCATCTCTTTTGACGAGAATTGGCTAAGAACGGGTATAGATGGATGTTTCATTGCAATCGGGTATGAATTGGCTATAAATGGGTGAAAATGGATATTACCTACGCATGACATCAAGAACATCACGATCACGCAGGAAATCCTGTGCTCATCGCCGAAATCGACGAGTTCAAGGGCGGCTGGAAGGTCATTGAGACTCTGGCTCCGGAGAAGCTGACGAGTCTCCGGCGTATCGCCACGATTGAGAGCGTCGGGTCGGGTATTGCTTCTCGTCTCGGCGAGGGATTGTAGATTTTATACTCGGCGATTTGGCAACAGGTGAGATTTGTGACTCTGGTGTCAAAGCCGGCGCGAGACTCGCGCGCAATTTTAACTAGACGGCGTCAACGCATCGACGAACGAGGCAGACCCGAACGTACCCACTCCCGCGCCAGCTCAAGTGCGAAGGCGTCGCGGTCTACGACCAGCAGTTCGACGCCGGAATCTTGGGTTTTTCTGGTGCGCTGAACCGGAACGTCAGCCAACAGAGAGTCTACAATCTGCTGCACCTGGCTCATGCTCAGGTCATAACCGTCCATCCGAATACAACGGCTGACCCAGCGTTCGCCTATCCATTCCTCAAGTAGCGGCGACCGTACACCGACCTTCAGTTGAAATTCGCTGATCAGTGCAATTGGGGGCTGTCCCGGGGGCGTAGGCGGTGGCGTATTCAGGAATTGATTCCAGGCTGCCGTCTGACGATCGGTTTCACGTTCAATGTCGGACGAAGCGACTCCCATGCGCAAGGTGCGCGCAAACTCGTCCAACTCCGGGAAGGCGCTTGCCAGCCCATCCATGATCGCCGCGGGACTCGCCATGCCAATGAAGCGCCCATCAGTGTCGCAGAAGACCACCTGCCGTACCGCGGAGAGCGAACGCAGCAAGCTAGCCAGCAGAAAAAGCCGCGTCGACCACCAACGTTCTCCCGAATCGATCTGGAGCACGAGTGCCCTCGCCATACCAGCATTCCGAATCATGTTCTTTATGCTGAACGAGCTTGACGCTGAAAGCTGGACCTCAACGCCTTGCGCAAAGGGATCCATGTCGGGACTCGCGACCGAGGTTTCCCCCAGCACCCGGTCAACCATGTGACGGGTCAGCCCTTGAGCCGACACCGCCGCTGCAACTTGGCTGGCAAGGTCATCCGGCGTGCGGAAGATGCCTGCAAGGTAGTCTGTGCCGAGTTCGGACCTCAGACGCAAAACGTCTGCGCTGGCGCCAGTTGCACCCCCCATTGCGTCGACCCTGTTGGGTGGCCAGGGCGTCTCAGGGTCTAGAAGGAAGGCGAGCACGGCCTTGCCGCTGGCCTTCGCCTCGGCAAGTTCTATCTCCGTAATGGAGCGAGGCGACGGAGGCGAGACTGAGGAGTCCGGCACATAGCCGAATCGCCAGGCGACAATAATCACATAGACATCGGCAACACGCACATCAGCCTTGCATCGCTCGACTGGTTTGCTGCCCTCGGCAATGTACTGTTCCATGCCGATTACGTCATGCCCCATACGACGCAGCGTCCGGTCCACCGCAGCCCGATACTCGACCAGATCCTGATAGGTGGAGGAAATGTAGACCTTCATAACGACATCCTAAGCCCGCTCCACGGATCATTGCGGAGGCGATCTCTGGGGAGGGGTAATTTGTTCGAGGCTGGACGCCGCCTACGTTGGCGTAATAATATGCCCGCAGTCTTTCAACCATCAAACCAAAAATGGCCCAGAGGTTTAGCGTTCCCCAAGCCCACTTTCATCGGTTTGTGACAAAGTATAAGAACTAGCACGAGACTGTCTTAACCGAAGGCCTGATCAGACGGCCTGACACAACGAAGAGAGTGAGTCTAGGACGTTCAGTAATCCGTAACTGGCGCTCCCCAAAATGTATCGGTTGCCGATAACCGGCCAACGCGCATTTCCAGCACCGCTTTGTCCACAACGCGCATTGGCGATTTGCACTAGGCTGCTAGCGCAGCAGGGTATGCTTTGTGGCATTTGGATAGAGTGTTCGACACCGAAGGAGGTGTCCAGGACACCTCTACGTCAACGCATGCAAGGAGATCTTGGGCTGCGCAAATTCTCGCAGCGTATCCCCTGGGTCCGACCTGGGAATGAGGATATCGATTGGAGGAGGAAGCGGATTCTTCGAGGTGATACGGAGGATTACGCTCGGATCCCGCATAGCCATAATGCAACTCGTAGGCGACCTGGCTGGCCGCCAGGTCTCTCGCCGGATCGCAAAGAATCAGGAGTAGCGTGGAGAAGAATACTAAATGGGTTCGCACAATTCCGCGATAGGTTTGCAGTGCAACGGAAACGGCTCCTTTCCTTTAAGGATCGTGAAGTGGCGCTCGTTTTGCCGGCGTCAGTCTGTGGGCCGTAGGACAGGCTTTTAAGAAGACGGCAAAGTCAATGACTCGGACGTGGAATTGTCTGCCACCGATGAGCGGTCGCACTGGGCGAGTTATTGTGAGAGTCTATCGATTAACTCTGAAGCATGAAAAGAAGGCCGCATGAGGAATTTGGCAGATTCCACGACAGTGAGTTACTCCGAGGGTAACGAAAGTGCGGACCGCAGCCCGATCGTCGCGGTTGACCATGTTACCAAGGTCTTTGGCGAAAAGCAGGCGGTGAGGGACCTTTCGTTCGACGTGCCGGCTGGGCAGATTTGTGGGCTGCTGGGACCGAATGGCGCCGGCAAAACGACGCTTTTCCGGCTGCTGATGGGAATTCTCAAGGCGACCAGCGGGCGGCTCATGGTGAACGGACTCGATGCTTTTGAGGACCGCGTGGAGGCGAAGCGCCAGATTGGCTATCTGCCTGATGAGCCGATCTTTTACTCCTATCTTTCAGCGCGCGAGATTCTGGAACTGAGTGCGTCGATGCACGGGCTGGACCCGGCTGAGTCGATGGAAAAGCTGGAACCCATTGTTTCCCGGATGAAGCTCACCGATGAAATGGACAACTATGCCGAGGATTACTCGCGCGGCATGAAGAAGAAGCTTGGATTGTTGCTGGCTATGTTGCATCAGCCGCGGTTGCTTGTTCTGGATGAGCCGACCAACGGGTTGGATGTGGAGTCAACGCGGCTGTTCTACGAACTGATCACCGAAACGGCGGCCACCGGGACGACGGTTCTGTTTTCGACTCACCTGATGGATCACGTGGCGCGGCTGTGCTCGCACGCGCTGGTGATCAGCGAAGGCAAGCTGGTGACCAAGGGGTCACTGGATACACTCCGCGCAATGACCGGCTTGGACGATCTTGAAGAAATCTTCCTCAAGCTGACTACCAAGACGGAGAGCGAATGACGAGCGAACCACCACCACAGCCTGGATTCTGGAAAACCGTCAGCTTGCTCCTTCGGGCGGCACGAGTGCGATCCGTCGGCAGGCGGAACCGTCAGCGCCAGTTGCTGCACAACAAGACGGGAAAGAGTGGCCGGTCGGCGCTGAGCTTTTTGGGGCTGCTGGGTGCAGCCTTCATCGGACTGCTGATTCATGGTTCCGCTGCGTTCCTGGTTTTCATGGCGGTTCACGCGAGCCAGCGATACGAGGCTGAGAGGCAGGGGAAGATCGTCGTCAGTAGTTCGCTGATTCGCGATGTGAAGCGCTGGGGTGCTCACAACCAATGGAAACAATCCGGCCTCGGGGATTTCCTATCGGAGGAGCATCAGCTTACCGCCCGAAACCAGGTTTCGAAGGAGTTGCAGCACAGCGTCAAGGGGGAGGCGGCGCGAACCGCGGAGCACTTTGGCGGACGGCAAGAAGCAATCGAAGATCGGCTCTGGACCGAGATCCTTCAGAACGATGGGGCGCGCCTAATCAGCGAAGACGACGCCGAGCCGGGGTTGAAGGGGCTCACCAACTGGAGCGGCCTGGCGCAGATGATCGGCTCGCTGATGCTGCTTCTGTGGCTGGTCATGATGGTATGCCAGGGTGAGGGCATGGAGTTGGACCTGCAGCGGCGGCGGCATCCGATGTGGGAGTGGCTTTTGAGCCATCCGATTCAACCGGGCGCGGTGTTTCTAGCCGAGATGTTGATGCCGCTGAGCGCCAACACGATCTATTGGTTCGGGCCGGCCTATGTTGGCGTGTTGTATGGGTTGGTGTACGGCGTCAGGCTGGGAATCCTGGCTGCGGTGCTGGCGGGTTTGCCGGTGACAGTGGGTGCGGCCTGTCTGGGCAAGGCGATCGAGATCGGCGTGATGATTCGCTTTTCACCGCGCTCGCGCGGCGGAATCCTGGGCACCTTGAGCTGGCTAGGATACGCGATCCTGATGTTCTCCTTTGTCGGCTTTTACATTATTCCTCGGCTCATCATGGCGGCGGGTCGAGTGCTTACTCTGATGGCGGCGCTTCCCTGGCCGTGGCTGCGGCTGTTTCTGGGCGGTGGCTTCGGCAGCGGATACAACTTTGTGGCGGGAATAGGCTTTTGCTGGACGGTGGGCATCGGCATGACCGCAGTTGGAGTCGGGTTCAGTCTGTGGGGCACCGGCAAGGGGCTGAGCGGAACTTCGAACGGTAACGAATCCATGGTGCGGCGGAAAAAGGGGAAGCGCGTGGCTCTGGCGCGCAATCCGCTCTACCGCAAGGAGTTCCTGTGGTTCGCGCGCGACCGCAGCGCAATTGTGCAGGCGATTCTTATCCCCATTACCGCGGCTGGTTTCCAGCTTTTCAATATGCGCGGACTCTTGGTGAAGGCACAGGGCGAATGGAACTACCTCTGCGGCGCGGCGATCTGTTTCGGGACCTATTTCCTGTGGGTGCTGGGGCCCAAATCGCTGACCTCGGAGGGTCCGGCGCTGTGGATTCCGCTTACCTGGCCACGCGGGCTTGAGGGGTTACTGAAGGCCAAGGCGTGGCTGTGGGCGATGATCTCAACAGGGATCGTGCTGCTAGTGATGAGCTACGCAGCGATTCTGTTTCCGGCTGATCTGTGGAAGATTGCGCTTGTGCTTGTGGGATGGTTTCTGTTTGCCCGCAGCATGGCGGAAAAATCCGTCACATTGGTCACGGTTGCTTCCTCTTCAGGCGAAATTGGGAAGATCTCGACCGGAAGGCGCATGGCGACGCAGATGGGAATGCTGACCTTTTCCATCGGCGTGATCACCGAGCAGTGGCACCTGGCGATTGTCGGCATCGTGTTTTCCTTCATCACGGCTGCGGCGATGTGGCAGAACTTCAGGGCCAGACTGCCGTATCTTTACGATCCGTGGTCAGAGCAGTTGCCTGCGCCGCCCACCGCGATGCACGCCATGGTCGCCGTCAGCGTAATGCTGGAGGTCACCTCGATTTTGACCGCGGCGATTGCGATCTTCGGGGGCAAGGAACACCTCGGAACAGCGATGTTGTTCGGCTACGGAATTTCCTCGGTGTGCGTCAGCTTTTTCACCATGAACTTTCTGAATGAGCGCGGTGTTCCGCCCGGGCGGATCTGGAACTGGCCCATCGGAGCGCTGGCCACCGAGGCACAGCCGGGAGAAGAATCCGAGGCGACATCGGAGTTCTATGGCGGCTCGATTCTCTGGGCCGAGTACAAGGAGAAGCCCAAGTTCACGCTCAAGCCGCTGCTGGCGAACCTGAAGGTGCTCGTACCCTGGATCGCAGCGGGGGCAGTTGGCGGCCTGCTACTTGGCGCGCTGGCACATGAGTACATCCTGTTGCTTCACCATCTTCCGTGGATTCGAGATGTGCTGCGCCAAGCGGAAGAGAAAAGCACCAAGCAACCCGATGTGAGGCTGATGTCCGGCGTCCTGGCAGTTTGCTTCGCCCCGTTCGCTGAAGAGTATCTCTTCCGTGGGCTGCTCTTCCGGTCCCTCGACCGGGAATGGGGCGGATGGAAAGCTGTTCTGGGATCGGCCGCGTTCTTTACGATTTACCATCCGCCGCTGGCCTGGATTCCCGTCTTCACTCTGGGTGTGCTGAACGCAGTTCTGTTCAAGAAATCCGGAAAACTCCTGCCCGCCGTCGCTTTACACATGGCTTACAACCTCGTCGTCTCGATTTGGTTGTGAATCGCCCTTCAGAGGGGCCAAAGGTATAGAAGCTAAACACCGACTGGTAGACGAATCCCCATTGGCGCGCGTTCTTGATGTGATCGGCGCGAATAACTCAGTAAGCAGGACCGCAGGTACCTCTTCCTTGCCCCAATGATGTCACAGTAATCGCTGACTGCACTTTGGCCATGGTGTGTCGCAAATCGTGTTCTGCTTCATGCCGCCTCGCCCTCGATCCGAGAATTGATGAATGCGGGTCTGGAATCTACATGCGGCTTTGGTACCCGATCCGAGTAGGCGCAAGATGTTCTCGGAGACACGTATGCATTCCGAGCCAATTCAGAACAAGTCGATCGTCGAACTCGCGGTACACCAACAAAGCCAACTCGTCAGTATCAAAGAAGCCGCTCAGCGGCTTCGCGTTTCGAGGTCAACAGCGTACAGGATCGATCGTATAAACGGTCCATTTCGTTTTGTGACCTCTGGACGAAGAATCTTCATCGATCTAAAATCCTTCGACGATTATCTTGGAGCGAACACTCCGTCCGAAGCCGTCCCCATCCCCGAACCTGAGAAACGTCAGTCCCATATGGACATAGAGCCGGCCCGTGACGATTTGAAGATCCAGGTTCCGGCCCCAGCTCAATTGCCTAAAGTAAATCTTCCACCGAAGTCGTGCGGCCAACGCGAACTGATTCTGTCCGGGCGCGAGCGCCCGTTCGTAATCAGGGATATCGCGTAGATCCCAGTTCGCGGCCGATCATCGCCGGGAAAGCGAAGGGACCAATTTCCTAATGAGTTGTCAACTTTGGCGAGTTTCTCACCCGACGAAGCGCCGCGATAATCGACGTCCAGGCGCAAACTTCATGAATTCATCCGACGGGCCATCCCACAATCCAAGCACGTCTCGTGCCTGAAGTTCTACCCGAGTCACTTCTCCTTTCCTAGTCTCCTGAGTCAGCTCAATCCATGGCCGGGCTTGGCTTCGCTTGTCCTGAATCTGCGGCAGACTCTCAACACAACCCATCACCGGCGGCAAAAGCCGCCGTTCATACCAGAGGAATTTTATGCTGACTAACAAAATCAAGACGTACCGCGAACATCCCCTCCTCGCAGACGCTGAACAGATGTCGGTGCACCGCTCCGATGAATTCGGGGTCTCTGAGGAAACGACCCCTCGTATCGAGGACCTCGAAGAAGAAACAACCCTCTTTCGTCCGCGGCTGCGATTAGTTTCCGACAAATAGACGTTGGAGCTTTGGTAGGTTGGCCGCTGCGTTCACGATGGAAATTGAGGCAAGGAAGTGCTTCGGCGCAGGCCGGGATTCATGGAGTCCGACGGAGCTTCGGCTGGAGCGCTTCCAGGCATCAAGTGAACGGAGGACACACCGTGTCAGGAACACAGCAACGGAGGCTTCTTCAGAAGGCTGACCTTATTCAATTGCTGCAACTACCCGAGTCGAAGGTTCAATGGCTCATCGACACCCACCAGATTCGTTCGCTGCTCCTCTGCGGGGAACAGCGCTTCGATTCTCTCGAACTCGATCGGCTGATCGCGACATATCAGCAGATCTCCGAAAGGAAAGATCCAGTTGTCCAATAACTCGACCAACACGTCAACCTCACAGGCAACAACTGTTGCAACAACCGCACCTTGTAATCCAATTGGCAGTGTCCGGGCCGGCTACCAGTTTCCGTCAGACCGACGCATCGAGATGCTCTTTGCTCCCACTGGGCCATTTCGCCCACTGATGGAGGAATATCTCGCAACAGCTGCCAAAACGATCTACAAGCCTGGGACGCTCAAACACATCCCGGGAAGCCTCGCCAAGTTCTTCAGATTCGTTGTAGAGGAGGAACGACTCGACAGCTTCGATCGAATTACGCCTGGGACAATTACACGATTCATCGAAGCAGAACTGCGGCGAGGGGTGACGACCCGCAACTTTGTGGGTGACCTCTCGACTTTCTTTGTTTGGGCGATCTCTGAGCATCACAGTGCCAACGGAAATCCGGTCATCGGGTCCATTCACCGCCCGCTCACTTAGAAGCTGGCTCGACCGACTGCGGACTGCACCGGTGGAATCGAAAAAGCCGCTGGTGCTTCCGCTTCAATGGGCCGACTTAAGGCTACAGAAAGGAACGATGTGTCGACATCGACAAACACAATTCAACTTGCCTCTAAATGCGATGAGACCAAATTGATCCCGGAACCGCACCAGAACACAGGTCGTTTTGACGGGAACAATAGACCGGCAAAGCGATATTACGATGAAGCTGTCTGCGAAGGTCCTGGTTGCTCAAACATCATCCCAGCCGGATACTATCAACCCCAAAGGGTCCGATCCTTCTGCAGTGGAACCTGTCGCAATCGGGAAGCGGCTTGCAGATATGTTGTCGGAACATGCCTTCACTGCTGTGGCCCGGTCATGGGCCACAAGAATGAGGATGACAAACAGTTTTGCTCTAAGGAGCATATGCGCGCTCATCTGACCGAGCAAATCATGGGCCCGACGGGAACGTTTCGTCCTTTGATCGAAGACTACATGGCGACAGGAGCCGCCAACTACTATGCCTTGGGCACGCTCAACACCGTTCGAGTGAGCCTGTCAAGGTTCTTCCGCTTTGTCGCCCAGGTTGAGCAGATTACCCAGTTGGACGATATTCGCCCCACCATTATCACGCGTTTCATCGCGACGGAGGTGGAGCGAGGATTGACTAGCCGAAACTCCGTGGGTCACTTGGCGACACTCTTCAACTGGCTAATTGCCGAAGAACGGTATGACCGAGCGAACCCGGTTGTGTCGAGAATTCACAGCCAGAAGAATGCCCCGGCCGCGGCTCGTCCATATAACGACAGAGAGCTGCAAGCCATATGGGACCACGTTGAGCGGAGCGGGAAGCTCGAACTGATGCTCGCCTTCGCAATTGGGGAAGAATGCGGTTTGCGAGTCGGCGAGGTCAGCAACATCCGACTGTCGGATATCGATGTCTCGTCACAAACCATCTTCGTAAGGCTTCCGACAAAGAACAAAAGAACACGCACGGTTCCGTTCCACAGCAAGGTGAAGAAGTACCTTGAGCTTTGGCGCGCCAAGCGCGACCCGAATTGTCCTCACGATCATCTTTTGCATAACACGGTGTCCAGTCGATTTACCCGAGACCAACTCGATACTTGGTTCTCAAAACTTCTCTCCAAAGAATCCGAGCCAGCGGGTTCATTCAAGTTCCACAGGCTACGCCACACCTGGGCCACTCGGCTTATGAACAATGGCATGGAGTTGGCAGTACTCAAAGAGTTGGGCGGTTGGGAGAAGTGGAACTCGATGCAGTGTTATATCAAAGTGTTGGAAACGACGGTGCGCAGTCAGTACCAGGCAAGTTACACACGACTCCAAGAGAGGCAGGAGTCTGGCGAGGATGAAGTGATTTCACTCGTCGATTTTGCCATGATGGACTCCAATTCAGTTATAAGCCTCCCTGCATCTATCACTTAGGGGCAATGGCGGGTAATGGCTATTACCCGCAATGTGGCCTTCTGGCGAGAAGAGGACCTGCGCTTATGACGAGTAAGCGCAGGATTCGACGCAATTCCTGCGAAGGGAAGCGGCGCTATGCCTCGCAGAGCCAGGCTGTGGCGGCGATGATTGCCTTCCGGAAAACACACCCTGATTCCCAATTCGCTACCTACAAATGCAGCTTCGGAAGCCACGGGCATTTTGGCCATGTCGCTACTCGAATCCAACGGCCGAAGCGCAAGAAATAACTGACCAATCGGGCAGACTCCGAACCACACGAACAGGAAAGGCACTAATGAACATCGAAGCATTTCTCAACAACCTTAGAAGCCAGACGAGCAGCGCCGAGACGCTCCGCGCTTATCGTCAGGACCTCGAGAAGTTCGAAGCGTTTCTGCGAACCAGGAAGTTGCGTGTCACCCAGGCTAAGCCCAGCACAATTACAGAATTCATCAACCATCTCGAGGAGAAGCATGGGAGCCCCTTGGCTCCCGCGACCGTCTCCAGGCGACTAGCAGTGTTGTCCGCGTTCTACGAGTTTCTGCGCGACAACTCGGATGGGAATGTTGCTAACCCGGTCAAGCGAGTGAAGCGACCGCGTGTCGACAATGAACTTCCCAGGGCTGTTGAAGAGCACCATCTCTCGATTCTTGTTGACGGCATAACGGACTTGCGAGACAAGGCGATCGTTCTTTTGTTCATCTACTCAGGTCTTCGTCTTTCCGAGCTGTCCCAGCTGAACAAAGACACCATATCGACGCGCCGACATAACTTGCCCGATGGATCAACCCAGTATTTCGGTAGCGGCGAGGTTTTGGGAAAGGGTCGAAAGCGTAGGCAATTCATGGTTGGACCGACCGCTCTGCAAGCAGTCGCCGACTACATCAGAGCCCATAGAGCCCAGGATAGGAACCCGGCGCTATTCCTTTCGGAGCGCAAGAAACGGATTAGTTGCCGTTCCATTCAGGACATCGTGAGCCGGTGGTGTGCGAAGCTGGGCGTCCCGCATGTGCACGTTCATCGACTGCGGCACTCGTTCGCGACGAGAAATGTCAACGCCGGCATGTCCGCGGCCGTCCTCCAGGAATTGCTCGGCCATTCTAATCTCTCCACCAGTCAGCGGTATTTCAGGGTGAAGCCTGAGCGCCTCTCTCGTGAATATTTCGCCACGATGGAGTTCATTCGACAGACGTCGGCCGTATAGATGCACTCCGTCTCAAGTAAGAAACACAAGAGACTCTGCGGATCGATCTTCAACCCTTGTACACAACCACACGTCATGCAAAGGACTGCCAATCACCTAGCTTTGGTGGTTCCTTGTCAGATGTCATAAATGAACTTGTTGTAAGAAATTCATCTTTCACCAGGAGTAACAATGAGTAGTCCCAAAGCCGTAACTCAAGAAACTAACAGCAATAGCATTCGTGTCTCACCCCGCCACCTTGGACAGATGCGCAGGTCAGACTTTTGCCCCCGGTGTTTTTGGTATTCCGTCGCACTCGGATTCCGTCACCCGTTCGACATGCCGATGGCGGGCATCATGTACAACCTGGATATATTCGAGAAGGCATTGGTCGAGGCGCACTTCGTTGCCAAGGGAACGGGCCCCAAGTGGCTTAGCAGTTTGGGATGTTCCAAGCCGGTCAGCTTCCCCCGGAAGATGACTCAGGAATTTCCAAGTCTGGGTCTGACACTCGTTGGCATGCCCGACGCTGTCTTTGCCAAGAAGGACGGCTCGCTTTGCGTTGTCGACTACAAGACTGCGCGGTACAAGGGTCCCGACGATCCATTCATGCCAGGCTATGAGGTTCAGCTTTGGGGTTACGCTCAACTGCTTCAGCATCATGAAATTGGTTCCGTGAGTAGCGCAGCGTTGGTCTATTTCGAGAATAGTCTGGCTGCATATAGTGATAAGCCGCTCGACCTCCTGTCGAGTGGAGGCATGACCGTCCCTTTTACGGTGAAAATTCACCAGATTGTGATCGATCTCAAGGAGCTCAACTCGCTCCTGAAGGATTTCCGAAGGTTTGTCGATATGGAAGCCCCTCCGGTTGGGATGGATAATTGCAAGACCTGCGGACGCCTTGACTTTCTGTTCGAGACTGAGATCCGACGGCGAAATAACGTGAAGGCGATGAAGAACCTCGTGAACAAAGATAGCGTTCAGCTGAACTACATCATGAATTATTCCCGGTCGCAACAGCGTGAAGATCGCACTCGTGAGTCTCGTGGGTGGGAAGACTATTTCACAGATAGTTCTAACCTCGACTACGACTGCGTCCCTGGAGCGCTCGACATATGAGGAAACTATGGTCGAACAGCCTCGAAACCGGAGGCTGTTTGGCCGTTATGCTTCTTCTCGGAAGTCTCCCAAACTACACAATTCGTTTTACCCCTCTGAACTAAGCCGAGACAATAGGGGCTTTGCCTTATGGTCAGAGCTTCCTCTAGCAAGCAAAGTGATCTTATGCGTATTGATCGAAGGGATCTGGCGTTTGATCGAAAGCAAATCATCTATATGACAACGACGTGAGGTAACAAGAATGCTTGAAACGGTTATTACATCAGAACAAAAAGGCCATTGGCCATTCATCGACTGTAAAGAGCTTGCCGTTCGATGGAGTCTTCCGGAGTCGTGGGTGCGTGACCAAGTGCGTCATCGCGCAGTCGATCCTCTCCCACATGTTCGCTTCGGGAAATATGTCCGTTTCCGCTGGGGAAGTCCGGAATTGGAGGGATGGGCAGAACGAAGGATCGTTGGCCTAAACACAAGTTCGGTGCGAAAAGCACCGAAGCGGGAAGCAATTCAATGAAAAACTACAGGCGTCATCAAAAAGGCTACGTCTTTCGCAAAAGCAATTCTTGGTTCCTCCGGTATTACGACTATCAGCTTCAGAGCGACGGCACAACTAAACTCATTTCGAAGTGCAAGAAGCTTGTGGCCTACGGTGGTGAATACCGATCCAAAAAGGCAGCACAGAATCTCGCAGACGAGTTTCTCGCACCTATCAACAATGGAATCGTTACTCCGCACAGCACGATGGAACTGGGGCAGTTTGTCGAATCCACATACCTGCCGTTCGTGATGGCAAACAAGCGTCCAAGCACCTACAGGG
>Ga0302325_10014067_pt1 | contig 17046 bp, 9 predicted proteins | sample Palsa_T0_2_FD_201948 | JGI IMG/M metagenome (GOLD analysis project Ga0302325, IMG submission 201948) | Peat permafrost microbial communities from Stordalen Mire near Abisko, Sweden - Palsa_T0_2 | ecosystem: Environmental > Terrestrial > Soil > Palsa > Peat permafrost | place: Sweden: Abisko... | reverse complement strand
CGCGCATGGTAGGGCGTGCCCTTGACCGGCAGGTTTTCCGCCACGGCCTGCCGCGGGATTCCCCTCATCAGGTGTATGCCGAACTTGAGTCCCAACGAGTGGACATAATCCGACAACCCCTTGAATCCGTTGCCGCCACTGGCGGAAGGAAAACGGTTTTCCGCCGGCTGCAGGCGGCCCCAGGCGTCAAGGGCAAGCGCGGCGCCCTTGCGGTAGTCGTATCCCGTCGCCGCGGGCTCATACCACTGGATGTCGACAACAATGTATTGCCATCCATGCGCCTCAAGGTGGGCGGCCATATAGTCAGCCTCCGCCTTCGTCCGGCGCTCCGTGATCGTGGTGGCGAAGCTGTCCCAGCTGTTCCAGCCCATGGGCGGCGTGGGCGCCCAGGCGTGAAAATCCGCGGCGCCCGCGCGCGCGCCAGCCCAGAAGGACAGCAACAGGAAAAGCCGCTTCAATGAAGCCACGGTTAACCCTACATCGCCAGTCGGGACGCCGTCAAAGCAACGAATCGGCCGCGCCGGACGAATCGGGTTGTCCCGCCGCAAAGAATCTGGGAACCTGGGTTCCGGCCGGCTGCCCCATCATGAGCAAATGAAGGCGTCCCTCTTCATCCCCTCGAGACGAACGGCCGCGACCGTCATCGTCCTACTTGCGCCATTCCGTGCCCATGGAACTCAGGACCCTCCTTCGGCGGAGCCTCCTCTCACGGACATCCGCAAGGAGATGATCTCGGAATACAAGTTTGCCCCTCCCGGGACCAAGCCGGCTGCGCTGCCCTCGTCGCTGAATTCCATCGCTCCGGCTCAACCCCCGACAGACAAGCCCTCCGGCAGGGACGTTGTGGCAATGGAGCCCTATGAAGTCCGTGAAACGGGTGCGGGCACTTCCGCGTTCCTGCCGCTCTCCCCGTCAAAGCCGGACTCCCCCCGCACGTCGGCCGCAGCCAAGTTGGGCATCGGGCTGCACCGGTTTCATGTCGGCAAACTTCACTGTTTCGTGAACACGATATTCTACGTGCCAATCCTCGTCGGCTTCGAATGGTAGCGGCGGGGCGAGCCCCGGGGAGGCGCCCCATTTGGGGCCATGTATCGTCATGCCATGGGCCTGCATTATGTTGCCCGAGGCGGGTATTGAATTGTCTTTCCCGGGCGGCGAACCATCCTCAGGGGCAATTTCCGCAACCCCACTACCCCGTCCGTCATCGCCCCCCCCCGAGAGTGACAAGGTGGAGGCACCAGGGCTCTTTTCTGCCAAGCGGCTGAGCAATCACAACCGCGGCGAGATGCGGGAGATCTTTGACCGCGCCATCAGGCTCGCTGACAAGGACCAGATGCGCCTGCGGGTGCCCCACGAGGTCAAGCACGTCCAGAAGCTCCAGGGGATGCACTACCATTACCGGCCGGAGCTTTTTCTCCAGCTCCAGGGCCGCACCGATTTCCAGTTTCCCCGCGAGGCCTTCAGCCTGGACCCCGACGAGCTCTGCGTCATCCCCGCGGGCGTGCCCCTCGGGGAGATTGCCCACGCCGAGGAGACGCGGCCCTTTCGCAACCTCGTGGCCGGATTCTACAACAACACGCTCAGCATCCATTTCGCCTACGAGGCCCGGCCCCACCACCCCGACATCGAAGTGATAGAATTTTTTGACGCACCCGACCTCGATGTCTTCCTGACCCTTTCCAACAGCGTGGCCCAGACCTTTCATACGCAGGGGCCCGCCCGCGCGGCCGTGCTCAAGGGATTGCTCATGACCATTCTCGGGCTCTTCAGGAACATAGTGGAGACCGGCGCGGGGCAGCTGAACAGCGACATCGGGAAGGTCTTCCGGGCAAAGTGCCTCGTGCGCGAGCAGTTCGCGAATCCCGAGCTCAGCGTCCAGCACATCGCCGAGCTCCTGGGCTGCTCCGCCGACTACCTCTCGCACCTTTTCCACGTCGAGACCAAGGAACGCCTCACCCACTACATCCAGCGCATACGGATCGAGGGCGCCATACTCGCGCTCGAGACGACATCGCTGAACATCTCGGAGATCGCCTACGCCGGCGGCTTCGCCGACCCGGCGTACTTCACGAGGACGTTCAAGCAGCACAAGGGATTCACGCCCCACGAGTACCGCGCGCAGCTGGACGCGCACCGGGCAAAGGCCGAGTCGCAGCCGAAGACGGTGTTCTTCGACCGCATGGATTTCACGCACGGCCAGCCGAGGAGGTCAGCCGAGGCGGAGAAACCCGCCGCGGCGCCGCGGACCGCCGTCGCACTAAGCAGGTCGGGAGTGATCGCGAGACACAAGAGATAGGGCCCCCGCCGCGACGAGCAGGGAGACGCCGCCCGTCACGACGGCGGGAAGCGCGTGCCCGCCGAAGAGGTGCCTGACCACCGGCCCGAGCACGGCAGCCGCCACGATCTGGGGCAGCACGATGAAGAAATTGAACACGCCCATATAGAACCCCATCTTGTTCGCCGGTATCGCGCCCGCCAGCATCGCGTAGGGCATCGACAGGATCGTCGCCCAGCCGATTCCCACGCCCACCATCGAGATCAGGAGGTAATGATAATTTGTCCAGAGGCACGTCGACACGAGGCCGAGGCCGGCGCAGACGAGACCCGTCCTGTAGAGCCTCCTTGTCCCAATCCGCCGTCGCGCCAGAGCCACCAGCCCGAATGACACGGCGCAGGCGACGGCACTGTAGGTCGACAGGCACACGCCGCTCCATTCGACGCCGCTTCGATATGCCTCGGAGCCCGGCTCACCGTGAAATATCTCGCTGCCGACGGCCGGCCCAAAGTAGAGCCACATGCAGAAGAGCCCGAGCCATGTGAAGAACTGCACCACCGCCAGCTGGCGCATCATGCGCGGCATGGTGCGCACCCCGTTGAAGATCTCGGCGATCGTCGAGCGCGACTCCGAATCCTGCGCGGCGGACGGGTCAGGGGGGATCTCCGGCGTCGTGACGACCGTGTAGACCACGCTTCCCAGGAAGACCACAGACCCCAGGTAGAAGGCGACGTGCACCGAATGCGGTATGGCGCCGGCCGCGGTCGGGCCGCCCCCAAAGCCGAGGCGCGTGATGATCCAAGGCAATGAGCCGGAAAGCACGGCGCCGAGCCCGATAAGGAGGCTCTGCATCGAAAAGCCGAGCTGGCGCTGCGACGGCGCAAGCAGGTCGCCCACGAACGCGCGGAACGGCTCCATGCTGATGTTGACCGAGGCATCCAGCATCCAGAGGAGCCCGGCCGCCATCCAGACCGACGAGGAGTTGGGCATGGCCACGAGCGCGATGCTGGCGAGGATCGCCCCGCCAAGGAAGTAGGGGCGGCGCCTGCCGAGGCGCGTCCACGTGCGGTCGCTGTAATGGCCGATGATCGGCTGCACGATCAGGCCCGTGACAGGGGCGGCAAGCCAGAGGACGGCCAGGTCGCTCCCGCTCGCGCCCAGATACTGGTAGATGGCGCTCATGTTGGCCATCTGCAGGCCCCAGCCGAACTGGATCCCGAAAAAGCCAAAGCTCATGTTCCAGATCGCCGGAAGCGTGAGCGGGCCGCGCCCGGGGTTCATGCGGTGGCGCAGGGCTTCGCCGGGGTCTCGCTGTAGTCGCGCAGCATCCGTTCCCCGGTGCGATCGTAGAGTTTGATCCAATAGCGCAGCGTCTCGAGCTTGTCGGCGGCGAGCCGGCTGAGCTGCTCGTCCGTGTATCGCCATTGCCAGTTGCCCTCGGCCGTCCCCGGCTGGTTCAGGGCGCTCAGCGCGGGCAGGTCGAGAAGGTCCTGCATGGGGATCACCGCGAGTCGCGAGACCGTTGCAAGGGCCGCGCGTATCACGGGCCACGCCGAGAGCGAGTCCGTCAGCTGGAAGTACTCCCGGACCTGCTCGGTGGTCCCGTTCGAAAGGCCCTCCAGCCAGCCCCGGGTCGTGTTGTTGTCATGGGTTCCCGTATAGGCGACGCTGTCCCTCGTGTAGAAGTGAGGCAGGTTGACGTTTCCGGCATCGTGCCCGTAGGCGAACTGGAGTATCTTCATCCCGGGAAGGCCCGCCGCGTGGCGCAGGGCGACGACGTCGGGCCCAATGTACCCCAGGTCCTCGGCGATGATCCGGGCGTTGGGAAGGGCCCTGCGCACCGCCCGGAAGAAATGCAGGCCCGGCCCCTTGCGCCATTGTCCCTCGCGCGCATCGGTGGCGCCCGCGGGGATCTCCCAGTAGTTCTCGAAGCCGCGGAAATGGTCCAGGCGGATGATGTCGTAGAGCGCGAACGCGGCCCGAATCCGATCGATCCACCAATGGTAGTCGGTTCCGGCCAGGTAATCCCAGTCATAGAGCGGATTGCCCCAAAGCTGCCCCTTGTCGGAAAAGTAGTCCGGCGGCACGCCGGCGACCGCAAGGGGATGCCCGCGTTCATCCAGCCTGAACACGGGGCGGTTCTGCCAGGTGTCGGCGCTGTCCATAGCGACGAATATGGGGACGTCCCCGATGATGCCCACGCCCCGGGCCGAGGCATAGCGCCGGAGCCGCTCCCATTGCCCGAAGAAGAGGTACTGGTAGAACGCGTGCCTCTCGACGTCGACGCGCACCTCCTCCGGGAGGCTCGCCTGCAGTTCCGTGCTCCAGCTCCTGAAGGCCTCGGGCCACATCGTCCACGGCTGGCCGCCGAACCGGGCCTTCAGCGCCATGAACGTGGCAAAGGGCTCGAGCCACGACGCGTGCTCCCTGCGGAAGGCGGCCACCGACCCCAGGCCGCTGATCTCATCCCTGTGGGACGCCGAAAAGCGGTCGTAGGAGCGCGCCAGCACGCGCCAGAAGTTTTCGTAGAGCCCGCCGTAGTCGACGCCGGCCCCCGGCAAGCGGCGCAGCGGAGCAAGATCCTCGTCGTTCAGCAGCCCGGCCAGGGCCAGCTCGTCGAGGTCGATGAAATACGGGTTGCCGGCACGTGCCGAAAAGGTCTGGTAGGGCGAGTCGCCGAAGCCGGTGGGCCCCACGGGACAGATCTGCCAGTAGCGGACGCCCGCCCGCCCGAGGAAATCGACGAGGTTCCGGGTTCCGGCGCCGAGGTTGCCGATGCCGTAGTGGCCCGGCAGCGATGAGATATGCGCCAGCACGCCCGCGCTGCGGGTGTTCAGCCAACTGGTGGGCGGTGATTCCATCTGTTTGGGGTTTCCGATTGGACTGTCCTCATCGAGCCGCGGTCCGACTCGACGTTAACCGGGCTGCAGGGCCGGCGTTACCCGATTCTCGCGAGAAAAAGCGGCCACCAGAGTGAATCCGGTGGCCGCTCGATCTTTCTCACATGCCAGACGTCCCTGTCCGCAAAGGCTTAGAACTTGTAGGACACGCCCGTCCTGTAGGTCGCTCCGTACTTCTGCCAATTCACCAGCTGGCGCGAGTCCCCGTTGTTGTAGGAGACCGAGGCCGCATTGTTCAGGTTTCGTCCCTCGAGGTAGAGGGTGAGGCCCTTCAGGGGACCGTTCTTGAACGCGTACATCAGCTGCGCATCAATCGAGTGGTAGGGCTGCTCCTCCGAGAATCCGTCGCCCGGCGTGCCCAGGGACGCGAAGGTCGGCGCGCCGAACTGGACGATGTAATCCCGCTCCTCCGATTGGTAGTGCTCGCTGACGCGGGCCGTGAAGCCGTATCCCTCGTAGAAGAGCTGGACGTTGGCACTCTTCTTCGACATGTCCGGGAGCGGCGCGCTGGCGTTGGTGGGGCCCCAGGGCTTGATGCTGCTGTCGACGACGATCCCGTTGAGCTGGACGCCAAACCCCTTGACGGCTCCCCCGGTGAGCAGATCGCTCGTCACCTGCAGGTTGGCCTCGACGCCGCTCAGGTTGCCGCCCTGGCCATTCACGTACTCGGAGGTGATGCCCTGCGTGAGCACGGGAGGCTCGGTGGACGTGTAGGGGTAGCCGGCGAAGTTGGTCACCGTGTTCTGCTGGTAGATGTAGCTCAGGAGCTTCTTCTCGAAGACCGCGACCGAGAAGTAGCCGCCGCCGTGGCCGAAGTAGTGCTCGTAATCGAGGTCCACGGAGTTGGAGATCCACGGCTTGATGCTCGGGTTTCCGCTGGTGCCGCTCCACGGGCTGTCGATGGTCGAGAGCGCATCCGCGGCGTTGTAGCCGTAGTCGCGCGCCGCCCTCATCTGGTACATCGTCGGCCGCATTTCCTGGCGGCCGATGAAGAACCGTATCAGGTCGCTGGGGGTGGGCCTGAGAACCAGGTTAAGGCTGGGCAGCACGTCGGCATAGGTCGCGCCCCCGGAGACGGGCACCACGGTGTTGCCGCCATTCCCCGAGAATCCCGTCGAGTTCTGGCTCGCGAAATCGCCCGTGGCCCCGATGTTGCCGTCGAAGGGCAGGCCGGCCACGTTGCCCTTGAGGCCAAACTGGACGAAGGGACGGGTGACGTCCTCCCACACGTTGTAGTTGTCCCCCTCCCAACTGCCCGGGTTGGGGTTGGGGACGAAGGTGTAGCGTCCGCTATTGAGGGCGGCGTTCGGGTCATAGGCTATCGGGTGCAGATTGCCGATGAAGGAAAGGTTCGTGGTGCCGATGAGCGGCGGCAGAGGAGCTTCGGGCTGCCCGTCAGCGTTGATGAGGTAGCCCGTCGGGTTCTGGCCAAACTGCTTGAAGCGCTGGCTGTAGCTCAGGCCGGCCTCGACGTCCTTGAAAATGGAGGCGTCCAGCTCGTGCTTGGTCGACAGCTTGAACGAATCGGCGACGTCATAGCCGATGAAGTACTTGAGGTAGCCCTCCATGCCGGTGACCGGGAACACGCCCGTGCCCCACCCCTGCGGGTCGGTGAGCGTGAAGAGGCTGGCGTCCGCGTAGTTCGTGCTCGAGACAATCGACGGAGGACTCGAACCCGCGTTCTGGGTGACCATGAACGTGTCCGGGTCGCTCGCTCCGCCGGCGAACCCGAGGCCCGAATAGGTCTCCAGGACCTCCTGCCTCTGCTCCGCCGAGGACCAACCCGCCGTGAACTTCACCGGCCAGCTCGACTTATCGGCCAGATCGAGATTCCAGATCACGGAGGCCAGGTGCGAGGTTGTCTGCGTGACCATGTTGCGCACGACCGGCTGGATGTTCGTCAGGGTGTAATTGGTGATGAGCCCGTTGGTCGCCGTGTAGCCCGGCTGGAGCACCGCGCTGCTCCACTCCGCCATCGGAACCTCCATTCCCCGCAGCAGCTGGTTTTCGTCGGAATAGGAGTAAAACACGTCGACCTTGCTGTGTATCGAGTCGTTGGGCTTGCTCTCGATCACGCCGACGACGGAGTCGCTCTTGAGGAGATCGTTCGAGACGTAGATCCTCATGCCGCCAAGGACGAGGTCGCCGCCGGGGGCCGTGGGGTAGCCCCAGGCCTGGAATTGCTGGCCCTCGTACGGGTCTTCCCTGTGGGCGTAGCCTACGAAGATGCCCTCCGTCCCATTGGCGAACTGGTCGATGTACGAGGCGGAATAGTCCTCGCCGCCCGACTTCTGGCCGGGCGTGAGCTGTCCCAGGCTCGTCCAGTTGTAGTACGCATCCAGGGCAACCACCCTGTGGTCGAAGCTCAAGGGAGACGTGGTCTGCAGGTCGACCGTGCCGCCGATGCCTCCCAGCAGGTCGGCCTGGCCAGTCTTGTAGACAATCACGCCCCCGACGAGCGCGGAGGGATACTGGTCGTATTGAACGTCCCGGTTGTCCCCCGTGGTGGCCTGCTCGACGCCGTCGAGCAGACCGACGTTGAAGTCCGGATCCAGTCCGCGGATGGTGATCTCCTGGTTTCGGCCGTTGACGCGCTGGCTGGTGACCCCCGTCAGGCGCACGAGGTCGTCCGCGATGCTGACGTCGGGCAGGACGCCGATGTCCTCGGGCGCGATGACCTCGACGATGGCGGGCGACGCCTGCTTTTCCTGGGCCGCCATCTCAAGGCTGCTCGCATAGGACCCGTTCACCGTGAACTCGCTCAGGACGACGGGATTTTCCGTGCTCGAAGTCGTCGTCGCGGTGCTCGTGCTGGTGACGGTGGCCGGCGCCTGCGTCGTCGTCGTCGTTGTGGTCGTCGTGTCCGCCGGCGGACTGGCCGTTTGTGCGAGAGTCGAGAGCGAAGCGGCCATGGAGATCAGTCCGACGGCAACGAGGCGGCGTCGGCCGGCGCGTGGATTTTCGATTGGGGCTTGGGTATGCATGTTAGGGTTAACAGGGCGTAGCGACGGACTGGCCGCGAAAAGGCAGCCAATCGGTTTTGGGCATTTGCTGGGGCTGGTGGCGGGGCAAGGAACCGGAATGTTGGCGGCTCCGTGACGCTTAGGATTCCGCGTGCTGCCTTTTTCGCTACAACCAATCCCTTCAAAAAACCGAGATGAACCGGAAAAAACCGCGATCGGGGCCGCCGGAGCGCATCCGCAGGGCATTTTTATCGGGCCGGCCCCTCGGGCGCGCCCGCAGGATCGTCCGCCATAATTCCGGCGGAAAAAATCGCGCCTCAATGCAGCTGCGACCAGATGCGCTCGATCGCCTGCGCAATCGAGTCTGTCATCGCGGGATCGCCCTCGTACGCCGAGAGTCGCCTGGCCTCGGCGAGATGGGTCAGCGTCTCGTCGATCCTGTGGAGGTCGAATAATTTCCGCGCAAGCTGAAGTTCAACTGCGGCCGTCAGCGGGCCGCTTTCCTCGGCGGCGATGAGGCACCGGGCCGATTGCGCGGCGTCGCCCCGGGTGTCGTAGATAATGGCCGCCCTGAGATCGTTGGCCAGATTCCTCGGCTGGCGGTCCAGGGCCGAGAGGCTCGCCTCCTGCGCCGCGTCCGGATGCCCCGTCTGTCCGAGCAGGTTCACGAGCGCCTCAAGGGCCGGCTGGCTTCCCGGGTTCTCGGCCAGAATTCCGCGGAATTCGCGCTCGGCCGCCGCGTTGTCGCCCGCGAACCGGGCCAGCCGGCCCCGCACCATGCGAAGGCCCTCGTCCGCGGGGCGCTCGGAAACCTCGGCGTCCAGGTAGCGCCTTCCCTCCTCAAAGCGCCTTGTCCGGGTGAACAGATCCGCGAATGCGGGCGCCATCGCCGCCAGGTCCCTCGGCGGGCAGGAAACGGCGGTCCGCTTCAAGAGACTCTCCGCCTCGTCAAAGCGTCCGAGCCGGGAAAGCTTGATGGCCTCGTCGGTGGCGAGGGCGAAATTGCTCGGCTGGAGCGCCTCGGCGCGGCGCGCCTGCGCGAGCGCCCCGGCGACGTCGCCGCTGTCGTCGTCGACACCCTCCCCGATCTTCGGCAGGTCCGCGTTTTCCGGATCCCTTGCGCTCGCCGCCCGGACGGCCTCCCTCGCGCGCGCGAGCTTGTCAGGATCGGTCTGGCCGGCCCTCGCAAGGGCCAGGTCGCGGGCCAGCCGCGCCTCATCCTCACAGTAGGTCAGCTGGTTCGTGAAGGGCGGATTCTCCACAATCGTCGCGATGTGCTCCAGGACCGAGAGCCGCTCGTGGTCCGTGTACGCCAGGGCGGCGGCGCATCCCGATGAATCGAGCCAAGGGGAGGCGCCCCTGCCGGCGCCGAACAGCGCCTCCTCCGAGCGTTCCGCCATCGACCGGGCGAGCATATAGTTTCCCTTCCAGTCAAAGTGGACATGCTCGAAGAACAGCCCCCTGCCCGCGGGCGGGACGCTCGACGCCGGATCGGAGCCCATGATCATCGCGGCGTCTAGGAGCGTGACCCCCTCGGGGCTCGCCCGCGCGGCAATCCGGATGATTTCGTTGATCCGGGCATCCGGCCGGAAGCGCAGGGCATCCCAATGCGCGGCGGCGGCCAGCTGCTTCCTGGCGGCCTCGGTGTCTCCCGCCTCGAGGTCGAGGGAGCCCAGCATGAATGCCGTGTCGGCGTATTGCGGATCGATGCGCTGGGCCTTGAGGAGGTCCTCTTGGGCCGGGTCCGCCTTTCCCAGCAGCCACTCGATCCGCCCCCGGTTGAATGCGCCTCCCCACGCCTCCAGATCCGCCTGCGAAAGTCCGGGCCGATGGAGCGAGAGAAACGGGGCGCAGTCCTTCACGTTCGACGCAACGGTGCACAGGAGGGTCCTTGCGCCGGCGCCGGCAGCCACGCGGATAATGTCCCTGAGATTCGCCTCGAAGTTCCTGTAGACCGCCTCGAGCCTGGGATCGTCCCCGGCCACGGCGTTGTTCACGAACATCGCCATTCCGCCCCATTCGGCCGGCCGATGGCCGCCCTTGACGAGCCTTCCCGCGAGGGCGGTCGCCAGCTGCCCCGTCCTCGTGGACCTGACGAACACGCTCAGCCGGATGACCCACAGCGGGGGCATCTCGGAAAGATAGGCGCAACCGGGCCCGTAAGGACCCACGACCTCGTTGTTGCCCATGTAGACGACATACAGGTCCGGGGAGAATTCCGCCATCTCCCGGGCGATCTGGTAGACCACGTGCGAGTTGATGGCCACGATTCCCGTGTTGATCACCTCGACGGCCCTGTCCGGGTACCTGGCGCGCAGCTGGGCGCGCAGCTGGGCCGCGAACCCGAAGGCAGGAACGGGAATGCCCTGGGCGGCCGATTCGCCCAGCACCACGACCCGAATGGTGTTCGGCGGCTTGCGGATCGAAACGCGGAAGTTGAGCGGCCGCAGGTCAAAGCTGCTCGGAAGGAACCAGCTGACGAATTCCGGGTTTGTGCGGAAATAGCCGGGTTTCTCGTCGGGAATCAGGAAGCCCACCGCCCTTCCGTATCCGGCGGCGCGGAGGCCGGCCTCGAGGCCAAGGAAGAGCGCCGCGGGGATTCCGACGGCCGCCAAGGCGCGGTAGAGCCACAACCTCGCCGAGGCGCGCGGGGACCGCTGTGATTCACGGGGTTTCAATGAGGCGTCAGCGCTCAAGGCAGAAAAGTTATGTTGCGTGGTCCAGCGGAGATGTGTCAACCGATCGCCCCCGCAGTTCCTGTTCGTCCCCCGATGTCGAAAGCCGCCGAATCCGATTCCTGCCGCGCCAGCAAAGAGGCGCCGCGGCCTTGCCCGCCTGCAATTCCCTCCCAAGAATGAACCGGCGACCATGAACAGGCGGCGAAATCTCCGATGGGCCTGCGCGGTCGCCGCCTCTCTCGCTCTCGCCTGCGCCTTCATCCTTGTCCGCCAGGGCGGCCGGCCCCGCGTGCCCGCCCTCTCCCAATACGGGAAACTTCCGGAACCCTTCAACCGGGCGCTGCAAGAGGCGCGGGCGAAGGCCGTGTCCGGGGGGCATGGTACCGACGACGTCAGGGACCTTGCGCAACTCTATCAGGCCAACCGGCTCCCGGCCGAGGCGCGGGCGTGCTACAGGGTGATTGCGCAGAGCCCTGGCGGACTGTCCGCGCGGGACCACTACTACCTGGCGGCTATGGCCGAGGACGAGAGCGACCTGGAAGGGGCGCAGGCGGAGCTTCGGGCCACCCTGCAGGCGGAACCGGGATATCTTCCTGCGCGCCTCGCGCTGGGCGACGCCCTGTTCAAGTCCGGCCATGCCGAAGAGGCCCAGAAGGAATACGCGGCCGTCCTTGTGTCCGAGGCGAACCAGCCCCAGGCCTCGGTCGCGATGGCGCGGATCGACCTCCAGCGGGGCGATGACGACAGGGCCGTGACCCGGCTCAAGGAGATGGTGCTCCGGCATCCGGAATCGGCCTCGGGCGCGGCCCTGCTCGCTCAGGTGCTGGAGCGCCGCGGCGAGGCCGCGGCTGCCGCGTCCATGAGGGAGTTGAGCCAGCAGGCGCACGAGCCCGATCCGTCCGATCCCTGGATGAAGACCCTGCTGGTGGACTGCTACGACCTCCAGCGGCTCGGCATCGCATTTGAGCGATACAGGCTGAACGGGCAGATGGACGAGGCGCTCCCCCTTCTGGATCGCCTCGAGGAGCTGGATCCCCATGGATGGATCCCTCCGATGCTGAAGGGCTGGTCGCAGAAGGAGGCCGGCCGCTACCCGCAGGCCGAGCAGGAATACCGCCTGGCGCTCAGCCGAGGGGGTGACCCCGAGAGGATCGGCCCCCTCCTCGGGGCCGTCCTCCTCACCGAGGGCAACGCCAAGGAGGCCGCCGACCTGCTCGCCGGCTACCACGCGAGGCTGCCCCATTCCATTCCGATCCTCCTCTCGTACGCCGAGGCCGCGGTTTGGCTGAAGGACAATATCCTGGCCCGCAGGCTGCTGGGCGAGGTCCTTGGCGTGCAGCCCTACCTCTACATGCCGAACATGAGCATGGTCCAGATCCTCTGGACCTCGGGCGAGCATGACGCCGCGGCGACGTACCTTCAGCGCGTGGCCGCGGTGTTCCCCGCCGATGTCGATTCCCGCGGGCTGCTGGGCCAATACTTCATGGAGAAATCCGATCCGTGGTCGGCCGTCAGGCCCTTGGAGCAGGCTGTCGCGATCGTCCCGGCGCGGAATCCGCAGAGAGAGCGTCTCATGAGGATGCTCGACACCGCCTATCTTACGGCCGGGAGCATGGAGGCGACAAACGGTAATTTTTCGAAGGCGATCGAGTACTCGGAAGAATCCATTCGTCTCGTCCCCGGCGGCCTCAGGGGCTACGCATTGAAGGCGAATGTCTGCAGGCACGTGAGGGATTTCAAGCGCGCCGCGCAGGCACTGCGAGAGATGAGCCTGCTCGAACCGGGCGAGCCGACGATCCAGCTCAACCTGGGCGATGCACTGTACCAGGACGGGAACAGCCGCGAGGCCCGCGAGCACTGGCAGCGGGCGCTGCAGCTCGCACCCGCGGGCGCCACGGAACTGCGCAATGCCCTCGGCCTGCGCCTTTCCGGACAGATCTCAGTGGAGACCTTTCACTAGGAGAGCCGCCCGTCCCGCCGGGACGCGCCCACGGTTTTGTCCGCAAGGCCTATGTATTTTCCAAGTGCCACTTTTTGACTCCGCCGGCCGGGGATTTCACTCTCCCTCGCCAATGGCCTCTCCCCCGACGGTGCTCGCACCGAAAGCGCGCCGCCTGCGCCGGTACACGGCGCGGGCGGGACGCCCGCCGCCCTTCCGGCTGCTCGCGGCCCTCCTGCTGTCCGCGGGCGCGATGCGCGGGGAAAGCGCCTCGCCGGACCCTGTCAGCGTGCCGCGCTTCACCCATCCCGGCGCGGGCCAGGTCTTCTATTTCGTGCTTACGGATCGGTTCGCCAACGGATCCACGGCCAATGACACAGGCGGCATCGCCGGCGGACCCGACGTGAGCGGCTTTGATCCGACACGCATCTCCCACTACCACGGGGGCGACCTCATCGGCCTCACGTCGAGGCTCGACTACATCAAGCAGCTCGGCGTCACGGCCATCTGGATTACCCCGCCCTTTGTGAACAAGCCCATGCAGGAGGGCACCGCCGGCTATCACGGGTACTGGATCCTCGACTTCACGAGGATCGACCCCCACCTCGGAACCGAGGCGGACTTCCGGGAATTCGTGACGCAGGCCCATGCCCGGGGACTGCGCGTCTTCCTCGACATCGTCGCCAACCACACCGCCGATGTCATCAAGTACAAGGACGGAACGACGACCTACATCTCCATGGAGGAGGCGCCCTACCGCGGCGCCGACGGCAAACCGTTTGACCCCCACCTGGTCGCCTACAACGGACTCAGCTCCGGCTCCGACTTCCCCACCCTCTCCGCAGAGCGGAGCTTTGCGCACGTGCCGGTCGTGGCGCCAGGGGAGGCCCACGCAAAGGCGCCGGAATGGCTCAATGATGTCACGCTCTACCACAACCGCGGCAACAGCAGCTTCGTGGGCGAGAACTCGATGCATGGCGACTTCGTGGGGCTGGACGACCTGTTCACCGAGGATCCCGCAGTGGTGCGAGGATTCATCGACGTCTACAGCCAGTGGATCGAGCGCTACGGAATCGACGGCTACCGGATCGACACGGTGAAACACGTCAACCTGGAGTTCTGGGAGGCCTTCGCGCCTGCCATCCGAGCAAAGGCCCGCGAGCTCGGCCGGCCCGACTTCTTCCAGTTTGGCGAGGTGGCCGACCACACCGGCGACGTGGCGCTCATGAGCGAGTTTTCGACGACGGGGAATCTTGATGCCACCCTGGATTTCGGATTCTACGACGGAGCCCGCGACTTTGTCTCACGGGGCCACGACTCCGCGGATCTGGCGAGGCTCTTCGAGAAGGACGGATGGTACACGGGACACGACAGCAACGCCCAGGGCGAGACGACCTTCATCAGCAACCACGATGACGGCCGGTTCGGCTTTTTCCTCAAGGAGGACAACCCGCAGGCGGGCGCGGGCCAGATGTGCGACCTTTTCCTCCTGGGCCAGGAGCTTCTCCTCACGGTCCGCGGGCAGCCGGTCGTCTACTATGGTGATGAGCAGGGGATGGTGGGCACCGGCAACGACATGGGCGCGCGCGAGGACATGTTTCCCTCACGGTCGCCCCAGTTCCGGGACCTCGCGCTCCTCGGAACCCCACGCCGGGGGGGCGATGACAAGTTCGACACCGGCCATCCCTTCTTCCGGACGATTCAGACCCTCGCCGACCTGCGCACCGCGAACCCGGCGCTCGCGCGCGGCGCCATGCTGATCCGCGACGGCCACCAGCCGCACCTGTTCGCCTTCTCGCGCATTGAGCGCGGAGAGCGCGTCGAGTTCCTGGTGGCCCTCAACAACTCCAGGACTGAGACCGTGAGCGCCCGGCTGTCCACGTGCCAGCCGACCGGCGCCGGTTTCCGGCGAATCTTCGACTCCCGGAACCCAGGTCCGGCAGCCCACCCCCCCCTGGAGGCCGACGTCGACGGAAAAGTCACCGTGGAGCTGGCCCCTCTGCAATGCGTCGTCTGGAAGGCCCTGGGGCCGCTGCCCGCACCCGCCTCCCCGCCGTCAGTCCGCTTTGCGAGGCCAGCGAGCGGAACCACCCTTTCGTTCCACGCGCGAAGCGTGTACGGCCACATCATCCCGGAGCGCCAGGAGCTGGGCGCCGAAGTCTCGGGCGGCGACGGATTTGCGGAAGTGACGTTCGTCATGGAGCGCGCCTCGCGCCCGCACCAATACGAGCTGCTGGGCACTGCCGATTCCGCCCCCTACCGGGTGTTCTGGCGGCCGCCGTCCGATCTTGCCGCGGGAGAGGAATTGAGATTCCTGGCGACGGTGGACGACCTGCGCGGGCACAAGGCGACGGCCGAGATCGACCGGATGCGGGTGGCGCCCAACTCCCTGTCGTTCGGTATCCGGGGCGCCACCGTCCCCCTATTCAACTTCGAGCCGGGCCCGACGGTGAGCGCCAGGGCGGGCGGCGACTTCACCCTGAGCGTCTCGGCATCCGGAACGGGGCCCCTGGAATACCGCTGGCTTCACGATGGCAACGAGATTGCCGGGGCGTCCCTTCCCGTGCTGAGCGTCGCCAATGTCTCGGCCGGCGACGCGGGACACTATGTTGCTCTGGCGCGAAACCGGGAGGGCACGGCAATCAGCAGGGACGTGCTTGTCGGGGTCAGCCCGTAGGGCCGCCGGGTAGACCCGGTTTCCAAGCCGCCCGACGGCCCGGCGTCTCCAGCTGGAGCGTCAGTGGCTTCAGCGACGCTCCGGGCACCCCGGTTGAGGCCATTCAGACCTCAGATGTCCTGCGCGATAAGGAACTGCTCGTAGAGCCCCTGCGGGGTGACGTACACGGACAGGGCCACCCTCCCCTTGTTGAATTGGACGGAGTAGCCGATGAAGGTCATTCCTCCCCGCTTTGCGTCCCGTTTGCGCTCGACCAACTTCACCGCTCCGAAGGGTTCCAGCGATGCCTGGATGTCCGCGAGCGCCGCGGCACTGAAATACGAATTGGCGTTGGAGGTGAAGAGCGAGCGGTCCACCGTCCCGTGGCAAAGGCCGTTGACAATCGACTCCACCTTCTTGAGCTCAGCCGGATCCGGCTTGTCCGCGACATCCTTTTCCGGCTCCAGGAGCCATCCCGCTATCTGTTTGGCGATCGTCGCGAAGACAAAGACACCATCCTGGTTCGTGCAGACCACAACGGCGGCGTCCCTCGTGGGAAAAATGGCGTTTGACGTCAGGAATCCCGAGACCTCCCCGGAGTGGGCAATCCGCGGTATCCCGTCCATATCGCCAAGGCCCAATCCAAGCGAATAATGGGTCAGGTCGCCATTCTTGAGGCTTACCTCTCTAACCAACTCGCCATATGATTTTTCGCTGAGGATCCTGTGGTGAAGCAACGCGGCGTCCCATCGGGCCAGGTCCGAGGGGGTCATCGCAAGCTCCGCCGCGCCGAAATACCAGTCGGGCTCCTCATGGGCCGCTGGGCGCGCAGGCCCCAGGCCATAGCGCGTGTAGGGTGCCGCATCAGAGGCTCGCCGCTCGCGATAGCCGTCGGTCGCGCTCGTCATTCCCAGGGGCTCGAAGATCCTTCGCCTAAGGAAGGTGAGCAGCGGCTCGCCTTCGGCCTTCTCGAAAATCCGGGCCGCAAGCACGTAGTTCGTGTTGCTGTATTGCCAGCGGGTTCCCGGCTCGAAATCGAGCGGCCTGCGAGCCCATTCCTCGATGACCGAGTCTGCAGTCGTCGCGTGCGTCCATTCCGGAATGACATAGTCCTGCGGGGCGAAGTCCTCATATCCGGAGGAGTGGCCCAGGAGCTCCCTGATCGTGATGTCCCCGGAGCGGGTAAGCTCCGGGTAATACCTTGAAACGCGGTCATCCAGAGAAAGCTTTCCTTCCTCCGCCGCCAGCAGAAGGGCGGCGGCCGTGAATTGCTTGCTGACCGAGCCCACGAAGTAGCGAGTCGAGGCATCCGCCACCCGATCGGGCCGGAGTTGCGCTTTTCCGAACGCCTTCGCATAAGCCAGCTCCCCGTGCGCGACGATGGCCACGGAAGCGCTGGGAACCCCGCTCGCCTTGACGAGTTCGACAATCTTCGCCTCCTCGTCGGCATCAATGACACGCTGGGCCCTCGCCACGATTCCCCCTCCGATAGCGGCCAGAAAGGCGGCCACAAATCCGAAATGGCGCAGGATCGGGCAAAAAAATTGCGGGCGCATAGAAGCCGCGGAGGTGGAAGGCTCGAGAAAAAGCCGGTGCTAGAATAAAGGAGCGTTGTTCGCCGGATCGCTGAGCAGC
>Ga0302325_10014066_pt1 | contig 17046 bp, 15 predicted proteins | sample Palsa_T0_2_FD_201948 | JGI IMG/M metagenome (GOLD analysis project Ga0302325, IMG submission 201948) | Peat permafrost microbial communities from Stordalen Mire near Abisko, Sweden - Palsa_T0_2 | ecosystem: Environmental > Terrestrial > Soil > Palsa > Peat permafrost | place: Sweden: Abisko... | reverse complement strand
CGTTTCGCCCGAAATGGCCAAGCTCGACGGCATCTTCGCCTACGACATCGACGACCTGCAACAGGCCGTCAGCAGCCACGTCGCCGACCGCCGTAAGGAAGCCGAGCTCGCCGAAGCCATCATCACGAGCGAAGTGGAACGATTCGAAGCCCGCCTGCACACGCTCGGTGTAGTGCCGACGATCGTGAGTTTGCAGGATCATTTGGAAACCATCCGCCAGGCGGAAATCGATCGCGTGCGCGGCCGCATGGGTCCGTTGACTCCGGAGCAAGAAAGGGCGGTCGAGGCCCTGACTCGCGGCATCATCAACAAGGTCATGCACACCCCGATCACCACCCTGAAGACCGCGGCCCGCGAGGCGGAAGCGACCACGGTGATCGACGTAGTGCGGCGGTTGTTTAATCTGCACGATAAGGGAAAGAGTCCACAGGATGTGAGCGGAGAAAGGTCTGGCAAAGATGCGTCGGACAAGGGAGTCGGACCGGGCCAGTGATGCCGAAACTCCGCATCGGCTCCCGCGGCTCCCAGCTTGCCCTCTGCCAGGCTAACCTCATCTCCGCGCTTCTTTGTGCGCGCGGCCATGAAGTGGAAATTGAAATCATCCACACCACCGGCGACAAGATCACCGACGTTCCCCTCGCCCAGGTTGGCGCAAAGGGCGGACTGGGCAAAGGAATTTTCACGAAAGAGATCGAAGAAGCTCTCGCCGCCGGCCGCATCGATCTCGCCGTGCATTCGCTGAAAGACCTGCCCACTGAGCTTCCTCCGGGATTCGAAATCGCCGCCATCACGGAACGGCAAGACCCGCGCGACGCCTTCTGCTCGCGGCTCTATGCGAAGATCGAAGAACTTCCCCGAGGCGCGCGCTTGGGAACGTCCAGTCTGCGCCGGCGGGCGCAACTTAAGGCCATCCGCCCCGATCTCGACGTTCATCCCCTGCGCGGCAACGTCGACACGCGCCTGCGCAAGCTCGAACAAGGTGAATACGCTGCCATCATCCTAGCCTCCGCTGGACTGAAGCGCCTGGGCAGGACCGAACTGATCCAGCAAATCATCCCCGCCGAAACCATGTGCCCCGCTGCCGGGCAGGGAGCGCTGGGCATCGAAATCCGCGATGGCGACTCCGCGACCCGCCAGCACCTGGCATTTTTGAACGACGCTGCCGCCCGCGCCACCACCACCTGCGAACGTGCTCTGCTCAACCGCCTGGGCGGAGGCTGCCAGGTCCCCATCGGCGCCTTCGCTGAAGTTCGCAAAGACGACCGTAACCAGTTGCATCTCGAAGCCATCGTCGCCGATCCCGATGGCCTACGGCTTCTCCGCGAATCGCGCGACGGCGACCTCAACCACCCTGAACAACTCGGCAACGAAGTCGGCCAAACGCTGCTCGGCCGCGGCGGTGATGAAATCCTCGAAGCCGTCTACGGCCGCGGCCTGGCCGTCCCGCCGCAACCATGATCTCGCATCGTGATCTGGCATGAAGAGCGGCAGCGTTCTCCTCGAACTTCTCGGCGGCACCAAGAGTTCGCATGCTCTCCGCCGCTGGATCAACTTTTGGCCGCCGTTTCTAGGCGCGGGCATTCGTATTCAACACATCGCGCCTGACATGAGAGCGGTCGATGTCGAGATGAAACTGCGCTTCTGGAACGCCAACTACGTCGGCACTCACTTCGGCGGATCGCTGTTTGCCATGACCGATCCCTTCTATATGCTCATGCTGATGGCCCACCTGGGTCGCGATTACATCGTCTGGGACAAGGCTGCGACCATCCGCTACAAAAAGCCGGGAAAGGGAACTGTGCGCGCGGAATTTCGCTTGTCCGATAGCCGAATTGACGACATTCGCGAGAAACTGAAGACGTTGCCGAAATATGAACCTGTATTTTCCGTGGAAGTGAAAGATCAAGCCGGTGTCGTGATCGCCGAAGTCGAAAAAGTTATACACGTGCGAAAGAAATGATCGCAGCCCCTGATAAGACGGCTTAACTCTTTCTGGAACAGGAGACTCGAAGCATGTACATCCCTGAATTTAACCGAGTCCGCGATCTCGCGGACGCAGTCTCTTTCGTCCAGGCGAATCCGTTCGCCATTCTGGTTTCCCCGTCGGAGGGTGGTCCATTCGCCACCCATATTCCCATCCTGGCCCGGGAAGCGGACAATCAGGTCGTTCTGCACGGACACATGGCCAAGGCGAATTCGCATTGGGGTCTTCTGCAAGGGGGTCAGGAGTCTTTAGCCATCTTTCACGGGCCGCACGCTTATATCTCTCCCAGCCTGTACGAGAGCCGGGAGAGCGTTCCCACATGGAACTACGCTGCCGTGCATGTGTACGGTCAAGCCCGCGTGGTCACCGAGCCTGAGCGTCTTCTGGAAGAAGTGCGAGAAATCATCAACCGATTCGATCCGGCCTACTTCGCGCAATGGAGCAGCCTCAGTGATAAGTTTCGCTATGGGATGTTGAAACAGATCGTCGGCTTTGAGATGGTCGCCACCCGGATCGAAGCTAAGTTCAAGATCAGTCAAAATCGCACGAAGAAGGACCAGGCCGCAGTTATCGGCTCTTTGGGGCAGAGCACGGACTCAGCCGTGTCCGGAATCGCTCAACTGATGCAGAAGAAAGGGTTGGGGGTGTGATTGCGGAACACGAACCGTCTCATGCAATCTCGAAAGCCGTCGCCTGGCCCGCTCTCCGGAGTGCGCGTTCTCGTAGGCCGCGCTCGGCATCAGGCCGGAGCGCTCTCCGGGGAACTCCGCAAGCTGGGCGCGACGGTGCTTGAAATTCCGTTCATCGAAATTCGGAAGCCGCGATCGTTCCAGGCGTTGGACTCCGCTCTCAAGAGCCTGGCAGACTACGACTGGCTCATCCTTACCAGCGCGAACGGAGTTGAGGCCATGTGGGAGCGCCTCATCAAGCTGCGCCAGAGGAAAGCAAATCTCAAACACTTGCGCATCGCGGCCATCGGCCCGGCGACGAAGAAGGCGATCGAGCAGCGCGGCGGCAAAGTGGATGTTGTTCCCAAAGAGTATGTCGCGGAGTCGGTGGTGCGCAGTCTGTGGCGGCGGGTGAACGGGAAGCGGGTGCTGCTGGTGCGCGCCAAAGTTGCTCGTGACGTGATTCCGCGCGAGTTACGCAGGGCGGGAGCGCAGGTGCACGTGGTCGAAGCTTATGAAACCGTTGTGCCCCAATCTTCGCGCAGGCGCTTGCGCATTGCGCTCGCGAATCCACTGCGCCGTCCGCATGTGGTTACGTTCACGAGCTCTTCCACCGTGCGCAACTTCGTGGCTCTGCTCCGCTCACGCGGGGCGAACCTCGAGGGGATCGGGCTCGCCTCCATTGGACCAGTTACCTCTTCGAGCCTGCGCGAGCTGGGCTTGCGGGTGGACATTGAAGCCAAAGAGTTCACCATTCCCGGACTGGTCGAAGCCATTCGGCGAGCGATGTCCGATCCAGCCTCGGTAACCCGAAGCTAAACGCCTGCGTTTGACACGCCCGCAGTATCTGCTAGATTGCCGGAATGAAACCGAAGACGATTTACCGCGCACTCTGCTTCGTAGGGGCGTTGCTTCCATACTGGCAGTTCGTCCCGTGGTTGTTGCGACACGGGATCGATCTTCCGCTCTTCGTCCGCGAACTATTCGTGAACCGGATCAGCGCGTTCTTTGGAATGGATGTATTCGTTTCCGCCTTGGTTCTGGTCGTGTTCATGCGCGTCGAGAGCGCCCGGTTGAACATTCGCCGGCGGTGGCTGCCGGTGCTGGCCGTGCTCACGGTCGGGGTGTCGCTCGGTTTGCCGATGTTCCTTTATCTGCGCGAATTGAGCATGGAACAGGTTAAGGCCTCGGGCCACACTGCAGTCCCGGCATGATCCATCTCGCTCATTCCGTCAGCGAACAACTGCAATCCGCCGGAGGGACGTGCGCCAGCAGAAAATCTGCCACGCGCCGATAGGCATCGATCTGATTCTCTACTCGTGCGAAGCCGTGTCCCTCGTTTTCGTAGATCTTGTAGGCAACCGTGCCGCGGCGCTTCTTGATGGCCTCAACGACCTGCTGCGTTTCTTCCTTGGGGCAGCGCGGATCGTGTCCTCCGGCGAGCAACAGCAGTGGCGCTTTGATCTGATCGATGAAGTTGATGGGCGAACGGTCTTCGTACAGCACCTTGTTCTTCACCACGTCGCCCATAGTCGCGAGATCGGACTGCTGCAGCACCGGATCTTCGTTCTCGATTTCAGTAAACCAGTTCACAAAGGGCACGATGGGCACACCCGCGGCCCAAACCTCGGGCGCTTTCGTCACTGCCATCATGCTGAGATAGCCCCCGTAGCTTCCGCCCATGACGGCAATCTTTTTAGGATCAAGATAGCCGGTCTGCTTGATCCAGTCGACGCCCGCCAGAACGTCCTGCAAATCTCCGCCGCCCATGTCGAATAAATTCGCTTGCTGAAATTCTTTCCCGTATCCCGTCGAACCGCGATAGTTGGGGGCGAGCACCATGTATCCCTGATTGGCCGCGTACTGCACGAAGCGATTGAACGAATTCATGGTTTGCGAAGTCGGCCCGCCGTGGATGTAAACGATGGCAGCGTTCTGCCCGTTGCGCGTCATGTTGAAGGGAACGTAAAGAAACGCAGAGATGGTCCACTTGCCGTCTCGGCTGGGATAGTGGACGAGATAGGGCTCGACCATATCTTCCGAACGCACTCCAGCCACCATCGAATGCGTGATTTGATGCGATACGCCCGTCGCCAGCGTATACACCCAAAGATCGCTGGGAGCGGTAGGACCGTTGTGGTAGTAAAGAAGGTGTGAGCCGTCTTTGGTAAAGGCGGAGGGTCCGCCCGCAGGCTCGTTGACCCCCTTCGGGATGGGCAACACCGTCGACTTGCCGGTCGCAAGATCGTGCAGGTAGATGTCTTCGTTGCCATCAACGTTGGCGTTGAAGGTGACGTGCTTGCCATCTGGCGAGAACTCACCACCATGAATTTCCCATTTGTCACGCGTGAGCCATGAGATCTTCTTGGTAGCGATTTCGATCAGGCCGGCGTTGTAATAGCCGTTGGCAGCGTTTGAAGTGAACAGAATGCGCTTGCCGTCGGCCGAAATATCGTTGTTGAACGAGCGCTGCTCACCTTCATGAGGCGTCAGCAGCGTGCTCTTGCCCGTCGCGGTGTCGGTGATGAAAATGTTTGAATCCGTGCCCTTGGCTTGCTCCTGCGAGTAGACGATGTACTTGCCGTCTTTCGACCAGACGGGATTCGAGTTGCCCTTGTCCTGCGGCGTGTTGGTGGTGAGGTGCTTCACCTCCCGCATGACCAGATCATAGATGTCGATCTCGTGGGTCGCTGACGTCTTTGGTTTAACCAGGTATGCCAGGTAGCGCCCGTCTGGCGACCACGTAGGATCCGTCTCGGAGATCTCGCGCGTGCTCGTAAGGTTGATGACTTTGCCGGTCTTGGGTGAGACCAGAAAAATATCCCACAGCTCGTCACCGTCGTAATCCGATTGGTAGGCGATCCATTTGCCGTCGGGCGACCACGTGGGTGAGGACTGGCGCTGGTCGCTGACCGTAAGCTGCACCGGCCATCCGCCTTCGGCAGGCACCAGCCACAGGTTGTTGCGCCCGCTCATGTTGGAGATGAAGGCGATGCTCTTTCCATCGGGCGCCCACGTGGGCCGGCCCATCTGGCGGGTCATGTAGAGCTTTTCAATGGTCAGGCTGCGTGGCTCGACCTGCGCGTTGGGTTTGGAGGCGATCTGCTTGGGATCGGTGATGGCCTGCGGCGCGGGCAGAGTCTGCGCGGCGAGATGTTCGGCGACGACTGAGCTCATGACTATGACCATAGCAAAGACCGCGAGAATGCGCATGAGGGGTTTAAGAGCCTCGGATGTCAGGATCGAAAAAAAGTGTAGCAAAGGGGCTCACGCTTTTGCGTTCTTGTGCATTTCCACCGTACTCCAGGTCTTGTCGGCGGCGTGGCAGAGATCCTCCAGCGGGCAGTCGACGCATTTGGGTTTGCGGGCGAGGCAGAGGCGGCGTCCGTGCCAAATGATCTGGTGGGCGAAGAGAATCCATTTTTCGCGGGGGATGATGCGCATCAAGTCTTGCTCGATTTTCTGGGGATCATCGTTCGCAGTGAGTTCTAGGCGTCGCGAGATGCGATGGACGTGAGTGTCAACCACCACCCCCTCGGCCTTCTTGAACCATGTTCCCAGCACAACGTTCGCAGTCTTGCGGGCCACGCCGGGGAGGGTAAGCAACTTTTCCATGTCGTCGGGAACCTGTCCACCGAAGTCGGCGATGATTTTCTTTGCTGCGCCAACGACAGACTTGGATTTGTTGCGGAAGAAGCCGGTGGAACGCACGTCGGGTTCGAGTTGCTCGGGAGTGAGGGCGGCGAAGGCTTCGACCGTGGGATATTTACGAAAAAGTTCGGGTGTAACGCGGTTGACGTTGACATCGGTCGACTGGGCAGAGAGGATGGTTGCGACCAGAAGTTCCCAGGCGCTCGAGTGCGTGAGCGCACAGGTAACGTCGGGATAGAGCTGGTCAAGGCGCTTCAGGATTTCGGAGATGCGCTCAGGAGCGAGGGGTTGATAGGTTTTCTTTCGACCCTGCGGCGCTACCGCCCGGGTTTCGCTCTTTACACGATCGGCTTTCCCGCGGCGCGGCTGCCTGGGCGCTGCTTTCGCGGGCGAACGCCTGCCCCGAGCTTGCCGAAGGGACGCCCGCGCAACGCGGTCCTGGCGGCCGGTGGGGGCGGGTTGGCGGGGAGTTACGCCGCGTGGCATGAGGCAACATCTTAGCAGAGGCTAAGATGCACAGTTAAGATATGGAAATCGATTTTCGCCGTTCCAATTCCGATTCCCGATTTCGCCCCGGGCTTTCCCCCTTCGACGGGGCTCCGGCGCATCCTGAACTGTTCTGAGGCAACCGCAGAGTGGGGCGCTCCAAAAAGCCGGCGACAGGACGCGTTCACTCCGAGTATCCGTCGGAGTTGCGACCGTCTTCGTTTTCGCCTTCGTCGTCGTCGTCTTCTTCTTCTTCTTCCTCTTCTTCTTCCTCTTCTCCGTCTGGTTCCTCCCGAACCAGGGCGCCCATAGCCACCAAGCGATCTGCAGGGCCGGAATTGACTACTTCTGGACGCATTCTACTCATCTCCTTAGGTTACACCTCGCACGCCTTACCTGCCGCAGCGACCGGAGGGCAGCAGGGAACGGGCCATCGAACCGCGGGACTTTGGGGGGGAGGGGCGCGCCGGGAATTCGTGGGAACGAAAATGAGAATCCGGCGCGCCACCAAGAGCCGCAGCCTGTTGGCGCGACCCTTTGCTGCTCTGTGGGCAGGTTAGACCGCCAACCATTCCCGCGTCTGTTCAATTCTATACACTTTCGAGAGGCAGTCCCATTTTGAAACGAGCCCTGGTTTTTGCGGCGCTTCTCCAGCTTTTCATTGCAGCGTGTGCAAGTGTAACCCGAATGACGTTAGCCAGCATCTTGCTGAGGCCGCTAGAATCAGGCTGCCGGTAAAGCACGAGCAACAGCCGGGAGATCACGCATATCCAATCGGCGAACATAGTCCCGCACTAGACCGCTACTTGTTGACCGCCACCTCGCGCTTCTCGACGTATGACTCTGCAGGGTTCGGACCACATGGATTACTATGTTTCGTTATCATTGGCCATCATTTATACGCTATATGAGGGTACCCTCAATCATGTCTCGAAAAGTTGTGCAGCTTGCCGCCAACCGCCGTTTGTTTCTTAGGACCGCTCTTGTTGGGGGCGCGGCTGCGACGATGACTCGGTTCTACCCCGCGCTGGGGGCTGCGAGGGATATCCCATCCGCCGGTTCCGCTTCCGACGTCAAGCCTTTCGAACTCGATGAAATCACCATCTCCGACCTGCAAGATGGAATGAGGTCCGGTAAGTTCACGGCCCGCTCCCTGGTGGAAAAGTACTCCGCGCGCATCGAAGAGATCGACAAGAATGGTCCGGCGATCAACTGTGTCATCGAACTGAATCCCGACGCTGTTTCCATCGCCGACTCCCTCGATGAGGAACGCAAGGCGAGAGGTCCGCGCGGCCTACTACACGGTGTCCCCGTGCTGATCAAAGACAACATCGACACCGCGGACAAGATGATGACCACCGCCGGTTCACTCGCTCTGGTCGGCTCGAAGCCGACTCAAGACTCTTACGTGGCACAGAGGTTGCGCGCCGCCGGAGCCGTCATCCTGGGCAAGACCAATCTCAGCGAGTGGGCGAATATTCGCTCCAGCCACTCCACCAGCGGCTGGAGCGGCCGCGGAGGCCTCACCAAAAATCCTTATGCGCTTGACCGCAATCCTTGCGGCTCAAGCTCAGGCACCGGTGCAGGCATTTCTGCCAATTTATGCGCTGTGGGGATCGGCACGGAAACGGATGGTTCCATCGTCTGCCCGGCCTCCTCGAACGGACTTGCCGGCATCAAACCCACCGTCGGCCTCGTAAGCCGGAGCGGCATCATTCCGATCTCTCACAGCCAGGATGGCGCTGGCCCAATGTGCCGAACCGTCCGCGATGCCGCGATTTTGCTGGGCGCACTCACCGGCGTCGATCCTCAGGACTCGGCCACTTCGGCGAGTCAAGGCAGGTCTCTCACGAACTACGCTCAGTTCTGCGACTCCAACGGCCTCAGGGGCGCACGCATCGGCATCGCCAGGAAGTACTTCGGTTTCAACGATGCCGTCGATGGTCTCATGGAGCAATCGCTCGACGTCATGAGAAAACAGGGAGCCACTCTGGTTGATCCTGCTGACATTGAGACTTTCGGTAAGTTCGACGAAAGCGAACTGCTGGTCTTCATGTATGAACTTAAGGCCGATCTGAATGCCTATCTCGCACGCCTCGGCCCCAACGCTCCCGTCCACACATTGAAGGACATCATCGACTTTAACGACCGGAATCGCCAGAAAGAGATGCCCTACTTCGGCCAGGACTTATTCCTGAAAGCCGAGGCTAAAGGCCCACTAAGTGAGAAGGCATATCTCGATGCGCTGGAAAAGAATCATCAACTCACCCGCACCGAAGGCATTGATGCCACCATGGATAAGTACCACCTCGATGCCATCGTCGCACCCACTGGCGGTCCGGCCTGGCTCACGGACCTGGTCAACGGCGATCACGTGGCCGGAGGGAGCTCGAATGCCGCCGCCGTCGCAGGCTATCCCAATATCAACGTCACTGCCGGCTTTATCTCCAGCCTGCCGGTCGGAATCTCCTTCTTTGGCCGCGCCTGGAGCGAAGCCACTCTCATCCGCCTTGCATTCGCTTTCGAACAAGCCACCAAGGCTCGTCAGACTCCGCGCTTCTTAGCGACCATCGTAGAAGCTAACTAGAGCCGCACGTTTGCATCCCTCAATTTTGCGCAGCTGTCCCGGATAGGCTCAGGGCGCCGCGTCACTTACTTAAAGTCATCTCTAATAAATCCCAATCGACATACTTCCGTGTTAGCCTACCTGCAGAGGGGGTTCTAATGATGATAAACAAAGTGGTAGCTTCCCTGCGGAAGGAGTACTCCCGTCTCGAAAAAGAGATAGGACAAGTAGGGAAGGCGTTGGACGCTCTTGGCCACGCTGGGGGGAAGAAGCTCAAGAAGACGGGCCGTACCTTGAGCAAGGATGCCCGCAGGCGAATCGCCGAGGCACAAAAACTACGCTGGGCGAAAGTCCGAAAGGCCGCCGCCAAGCTAGTAAAGAAGTAAGTAAAGAAGTGCTTTCGCAAGCACCGCAGCTGGCCTCGTTCGTACTTCTCCTGAAACCTGCGGACGAGGCCCAAGCTTCGGCACCCATCCATCGACCCGTTCGGCGGATACATCTCCCCCACTTTCATTGACTGCCGGTTTCGCCCACGTAAGATTTGCCCCTGATGCGAGTCGCGGGAAACGTCGTCGGGCAGGAACTTGAGCGCTACGAAACGGCCGAGTTCGGTGTGCTCGGCCCTGCACCTCCTGGACTCAGTTCCCTGGCATCCGGGGGTAGTAGCGGCGCCGAGCCTGCGCGCTCAGTTTTTCGGGCCGCCCCAAAGTGACCATCAGCCTGTGAAATCTGCCGTCGAGTTTCTGCGGCGAGAACCCCGGAATATAGAAAACCGATCTCCATCAGCCATTTCTAGCGCCGTGCAGCATGTTGCCCTCTCACGAATGGGAAACACGGCGCTCCGGCTCCGCATAGAGCCCGAACTCCGCAATTCCCAGCGGCCTGCCCCTTCCTCGAACGCTTAGGCGGACGCGCTCCGCGGAGGTCTGGTTCACCCGGTACACCATCATTGTGGGTGACTCGCCAGCAAGCGCCTCGCTCCACTGCCCCCTGGTCCACGCTTCCACGCGATACGAAGCAATGCGGCTTTCCGTCCCATAGTCCCCCAGGTAGGTCGGCTCGAGGACTGCAATCGTGTTGAAGCTCGTCGGCTTGCGCAGATCGATCTCGATCCATCCCGACGTTCGCCCGTCATCGCACTGCCAGTACGTTCCTGGCCGATCGTCGTTTGCCAGGTCCGGACCCGACGTATCGGCGGAACTGCTCGCGTACGAGGGCCGACCCGACGCAAGGTTCGATGAAATGATCTGCAGTGCGGGTGTGAGCCGTGGCGCGGGCACCCGATCGCGCCAGAGTTGCCCGATCTCAGCCAGCCGATCCACCGCATTCTGGTCGAACCGCCCCTCCCGGTTCGGCGCCACATTCAAGATGAGATTGCAGTGGTGCGCATTGAACGGGATTAGCCATTCTTCCACGATCTGCTTGGCGGAGCGAAGTTCCTGGCTCGGATATTCCAGCTTCCAGAACCAGTCGCTCTGCAGCGTGGTTGCCGACTGCGACGGCACCTCGCTTCCGGCCGGAATGGTCTGCCCGGCGTGCTGCTCATACTGCTTCACATCGGTGTAGTAGAGGGCTGGCGCCGGAAACCTGCCCTGGTTGTAATCACTCACCAGGCAGTTCGGCTGCAGCTGCTTCAGATGGTTGTAGATCTCGAGAAACGGCATCTCCTCATAGTTCAATCGGCTCCAGGCAGCGTTCCACCCGTCGATCACCAGTGCCGTAATCTCGCCATAGTTCGTCAGCAGCTCTGTCAGCTGCGCCTTCACCCGGTCGATCTTCTCCCGCGTCACGCAATATGGCCGGATGTCCCCGCGCAGATCGAGAATCGAAAAGTAGAGGCAGGTCTTGAGCCCCTGCGAGCGGAACGAGTCCACATAAGCGCGCACAATATCTCGCTTGTAGGTCGCATCCTTTACGCACGCGCTGCCGGTCGCCGTTGGCCATAGGCAAAATCCATCATGATGTTTGGTCGTCAGGCAGCCATACGCCATACCTGCCGAACGGGCCGCATGCGCCCACTGATCGGTGTCGAGCCTCGTCGGATTGAATAGCGCCGTCGATGCCCTAGGATCGCCCCATTCCCGCTGCTCGAAAGTCGCCATATTCAGGTGGATATACATGCCAAAGCGCAGATCGAGGAACCGCTGCTGCGCCTCCAGCATCGACAACTCAGAGGGGGTTTCAACAATCGCTCCAGCCGTGGTTGTTCCCAATGAGGTACTCAACGCCGCGGCGGCCAAACCGCCGGCGAATTCTCTTCTGTTCATTCCGCTCGCCTTCTCTACAGATAGTCAAAGCCCCGCGGGAGCATGGTTGGAGGAGGAATGTATCCTATCAAGGTCTTCCTCTGTCAAAAGGATTGGACCTGAAGATTGACTTTAGTACCGGTCGAATTAGGTGGTTGCTGCCTCCGTTGGAGCCGTCGTAGCTGCTTGGAATTCAAACGTAGTGCTGGATCAGCTGACCATGCAAGAATCGTGGGGTGAATATCAATCGAAAAATGCATGAACAAATTGGCGCAACGGCGGGACAAAATGAGGACCGGGCCGGTCCTAGCACTGTTCGCTCCATCTTGTGTAGCGGTGCGAGATCGGCTCTTCGTCCGAGGCTAGTTTTCGTTAAGTCCACCGAAACCACCTTAGCGCCAGCACGAACGAGACAGCACCCCACAGAGACATCACCAAGAGCCGCGGCCATTGATGGATCAGGGGCGTGCCTTCCAGAATGCTCGCCCGCAGCGCATCGTTCAGAGCCGTCAGCGGAAGAGCCTTGATCAGCGGCTGAATAACGGCGGGAAAGCGCTCGTACGAAAAGAATACGCCGGAAAAAATCCACATCGGCATCATTACCAAATTCATGAGACCGCTCACGCTCTCGATCTTCTGCGCCCGGCTCGCGGTCAGCAACCCTACTCCTCCAAAGCACATGGCGCCCAGGGAACCTAGCAGCACAATCGCGAACACCGATCCCATCACCTTCATGTGGAACACAATGACCCCAAGCGTCAGCAACAACCCGATTTCTATAATCATCAGCACCAGACGACTCGAAAGCAGCGCCAGCAGGAAGTCGCTCCGCCGCATCGGAGTCCCTACGAAGCGTTTCAATAATTTCCTTTGCCGCATATCGACCAGCGCAAATCCAATGCCCCACATTCCGGAATTCATCAGGTTCATCCCGAGCAATCCTGGAATCAGAAAATCGATGTAGCGCGAACCCGGCTCGGACGAGGTCACGACGGAGGTCGCGACGACGTTCTTGCGTCCGCCGGCCGTCTGCAGGGCGTCGTCCACTTCGGCGCGGGCCAACACACTCTCCGGCCGCGCCGGATCGTAGCGATACCGAAACCCTCCCGCGCCGTCCGGTTCGATTACGAGATCGTATTTCCCGATGCGGAAACCCTTGCGCGCCGCTTCGCCGTCCTGCACATCGATCTTGAATGCTGCATGCTGGGGGGAACGTTGCAGCAACCCTTCGGCTTCTTGCGCGCCGGCTCCCCCCACAATCGCGACAGAGGATGCATCGGCCGGTTTGTTGCGGAAGGCGATCCCGAGGCCCGTTGCCAGCAGCAGTGGAAACACAAATACCCAGAACACTACCTCCGGCTCGCGCTTCAACTCCAGCATGCGCGCCATCAAGAGATGACGATAGCCGGCCCACCGTCCGTTCCGCTTGGGCGGCCGTTTTCGCGGACTTTGTCCTTCAACGGCTGGGATTTGCTCTGCAACACTCATAGCCGATTCACCATGGGGCCATTGCCTATCGCGTCTCGAATTTCCACTGGTTCAGGAACTCGAGCAAGGCTGCCGGCGTGAGAGAACGCGCGTCCTCGAATTCGCCGTTCTTCTGGCTGACCACCAGCTTGCCGTCGCCCTCGAGCACTGCCAGGGCGGGTATGCCCTTGTCCAGCGGTACTTGAAATTCTTTGGCCAAGTCGCCATTCTTTTGCCCGTCCGGCCCAACATCCATCTGAACTACTTCGCAGCTCGCCATAGCCGACACGAAATCGGGCCGATGAAACGCCAGATCCAGCACGTGGCAGTCATACCACCAGTTCGCGCCAAAAACCAGCAAGATGCGCTTACCTTCTTTCCCGGCCTTTTCTTCCGCCTCTTTGATCTCAGCGCGCGCGTCCGCATTCGCCGGGAAGAGATCCTTCTTCATGTCCGAGGACTGTTTCAGGTGAGGAGCGTCTGTCCTTTCGGCCCCTGCCATCCGCCACTGATCTCCTTGCTTGCGCCATCCCTGGGCGTCGGTCACGCTCACGGTCTCGCCACTCGGCAGACCCGTCTGCGCTTCGGTTTTGAAGAGGACGCTCTCGCCGCCGGGCCGCTCCGTCATTCGGACGATTTCCAGTTTCATGCTGCGCGCATTCAGAACCAGCCAGAAATTAGCATCCGCATCGGAGCTGGCCGCGACTCCGTTAGCCTCCACCTACGCCGCCGGATCGGCGCTGTAGAGGGCTTTCAACCCTGCCGCGTCTCCCGCGACAATCGCGTTCCTCCACTGGTCCAGTGGAGGAAATCCAGTCGGCGGGTCCGCCGCCTCCGATGCCTGTGCGAAGCCAAGCCGTGCCCCCAGGACCGCAGACGCGGTTGCAATCAGAACAACGAGGTAGCGAAAATATCCGGTCACAGGTCGCGTCCATCCTTTCACCGTGCGTCACTGTTCCCGCAAATGCCGTCCGGTCAGCCGAACAAACACGTCTTCCAGACTGGCTTGTCGCGTGGTCAGATGCTGCAAGGCGCTTCCCCGCTTCCCGACCTCATCGAGCAGTGCTGGAATGGTTCGATGCGGCTCCTTCACGCTCAGCGCCACCATGCCGTCATCCTCGCGCACCGATTCCACGCTGGGCAGCGCGCGCCATGCCTCCAGTGCCGCGACGTCAGAATTCCCGCTAACCGCAAACTCCACCACGTGATGCCCGCCTAAGCGCTCGATCAAGTCCACCGGCGAGCCCTCGGCGATGATCTGCCCGTGATCGACAATGGCCAACCGGTCGCACAGCCGCTCCGCCTCATCCATGTAATGCGTAGTCAGCAGTACGGTCCCGCCAGCGCGCTGAAACTCACGCACAATGTCCCACAACTGCCGCCGGCTCTGCGGATCGAGTCCCGTGGTCGGCTCGTCCAGGAAAAGAATCTTCGGATTGCACACCAGAGCCGTCGCCACTGCCAGCCGCTGCCTCTGCCCGCCGGAAAGTTTTCCCACCCACGCATCGGCCTTCTCCGTCAGTTGCAGCTCTTCGAGCACTTCGTCCGATGATCGCGGCTCACGATAGAAGCTGGCAAACAGTTCGACGGTTTCGCGCACCGTGAGCTTTTCGGAAAGCCGCGTCTCTTGCAGAGAAATCCCCAACCACTCCCGCATCTCGCGCGCGTCCTCGGACCAGCGGTGGCCGAGAATCGAGACTTCGCCCGAAGTGGGCTCCAGCAAGCCCTCAAGAATCTCGATGGTCGTTGTCTTCCCGGCACCGTTCGGCCCCAGCAGACCGAAGCATTCGCCGGTTTGGATCTCGAGGTTCAACCCGCGCACGGCCTCGACCTTGCCGTCGTAGGTCTTGCGCAGGTCGCGGCATTGGATGACGCCGTGCATGCTCTCGATTCTACCGTAGCCACCGATCCGCAGGGAGGCTGTGAGGAGCAGGTCTTTCCGCAATTCTGACGGCGTTCCCTCTAAGACGCCCGTGGGTGTCGTTTCCGACCAGCCCTCAGTTCCCGCTTCTCAGTTTTGAAGCTGAGAACCTGAAAGGAAGCTGCTTATGTTAGGCAAGCTTTGGGTATGCCTTCTGTCCTCCTCGCCTCCGCCCTGTCCGCAACCGTCTTGCGCCTGGTTACGGTTTCTCTCACGCCAGAAAAGCAGCAAGACCTTCAGCCTGAGGTTTTCCTGTGGCAAGTCTACTTGCTGATCTGGCAGCCACGTCACACAGGGCAGCCCGGAACCGCTCGACAAAGCTCGCGCAATGTAGGACTACGTCTTCACTACCATGCGCTGCGACAAGACGCGAACCGGCCGGGGACGCGGCGACTTTCTCTCGACCAGCGATGCGTAGAAAGGCAACTGAGGATGGGGCGCGACCTGCGAAGAAACCCTCCGCAATCGGATAAGCCGCTGAACTATCTTGTCTATCCCTCTTGTCTATCCCTCTGTGGAGGTAGAGGGCGAGGAACATCCGAACCTGGCCTTGGCCTGCTCCTTCTCCGATTCTCCGACGCAGGGTCAAGGGTCGCGACGCGATAGCACCCGAGCGCTTCTGTCTTGCGCGAAAATAAAAGGGAGCAGGGATTTCTCCCGCCGCCTTCTCCTTGGGCCAAGAGCATTCCGGATGTTATCGCGTCATGACGATCTCCCCTGGTCCGCCAGGAGGTTGGGGCAAGTCTGGTGGCGGCGCCGGAGGCAGTGGCGACTGACCGTTCGCCGGCTTGGGTACGTCTTGTGAGTCTTCGCCAGGCCGCCGCAAACTCGGCGCATTCGCCGGACGCTCCGTGGGCTCTTTCTTCGCCTCTTTGTCTTTATCCGGCGGCTGCAATATGACTTCTTTCTCCGTTCGCAGGATCTTCTCGCCGCTCACCTTCATGGTCTCCACGCGCACCACTTCTTCTCCCACGAAGCGCACGAAATCGACATCCGCCGGTGGTTCGCCATAAATCCATTCTTCGTACTCCGTTGCACCCTCCCGCTCCCGCACCTTCCTTGGCGGCTTGCCTTTGGCGTGCAGTACCATTTCCTGATTCATCCCCACCAGCACATGATGGGCCTGGATCGCCTCCTTGACCTTGGGAGGCACGGTGTCCAGGTAGGCTTGTTCTTTATTACGGGCATTGAAGTCGAGCACTGGATAAAGCAATACCCGCAACTGCTGCGACGTCATCTCCGGAACATACTTGCCGAAATAAACGTCCACGAACGAACCGTGCGGGTTGGCTTGAGGCTCATCCGCCCCACCCGTAACGGGAGTGCCGTACGTCCCCGACACCTGCACCCGCTGATACCATTTCTTCCGGTGCACCGGGCCGCCATTGACCTCGAAATGAATGTGGTCGTCCTTGATCTGCACCAGTGAGATATGCGCCGGATCGCCCGGCCTTACCGCCGGCCCCCAAAGGGTAAGCGCCTGCCTCAGTTCTTCGCCGTTAGGCGTGATCACGCCTTCCTTCAACTGCAGCCCTTTCCGGCCCATCGGGAAGGCTGTCCGCGCATACACTAGCTGGGTTTCAAAGTCGCGGATGATTTCATAGCGACTCTGCTTGGAGATACGCTGCGCATTAGGAGGAATAGGATCCGCTGCCGGTGCCGGGGTTTGATCGCTCGATGTTTTGGACGATGAGGCAGGCGCTGGACTCTGGGTTTGCGCCACGTCGCCGGCCTGACCGTAAACCAGAAATGAAGCGAAAAAAACGAGGAAAAGGAAAAGGAGCAGGAGGACGCTAGTACTCCGAGAATGCGGCATGCAACACCCCAGGGCGCGGAGTCAATTATAAGCGATGTGGCAAGTGGGGTGCAGATCTATTACCCAGTCAAGACTGGACTCGCCCACTCAGACGCTCTCCGGGCCACGCCGTTTGTGTTGCTGGCACTTGGTCATGATGGCTGAACGTAGACGCGAGCGCAGGTCGTCAGGCAGTTCGTAGAGCTGGGAGTCGCGATAGATCTCAATCGTCTTCTTCGTAGTGTCACAAACCACGTAGCAG
>Ga0302325_10014065_pt1 | contig 17046 bp, 10 predicted proteins | sample Palsa_T0_2_FD_201948 | JGI IMG/M metagenome (GOLD analysis project Ga0302325, IMG submission 201948) | Peat permafrost microbial communities from Stordalen Mire near Abisko, Sweden - Palsa_T0_2 | ecosystem: Environmental > Terrestrial > Soil > Palsa > Peat permafrost | place: Sweden: Abisko... | reverse complement strand
TGATCTGCCCCTCTTACAACGCATCAAACATGAAGTGGATACCGCATATCCAAAATGAAACGAAACCTCCCATGCGCTAGGTACGAAGCGAAATGAAGCTCTGGCATTCCGTCTCTGCAGTCTCACTTTTGATGGTGGCGATACCGTCCGTTTTACCGCTGCGCGCCGAGGACCCGATCATCCCGCCGAGCCTGGCGAAGATATGGCCTGTTGGCATGGAGCGCGGCAACACTGCCACGTTTACCCTCGATGGCCGCAACCTTTCGGGCGCCAAAGCAGTGATCTTCGATGCGCCTGGCATTACCGCCAGGATCTCGCAAATCACCGATCTTCCCGTGGAGGCGGCGGAGCACAAGTTTTCCACCGCAGCCGCGGTGCCGCAGGCCAAAAAACAATCGGCGTTGCTGGAAATCACGGTGGCCAGAGAGGTAACGCCGGATCTTTATCATTTCCGTGTGCAGACGCCGCTAGGTACTACGAACATGCTTCCCCTGGCTGTGGGATCGCTCCCCGAGGTGAAGAAGAGCGAGAAGACGGGAGCTCAGCCAGCGGTGTTCCCAGCAACCCTGGTGGGCATGATTACAGCGCCGGGTGACAGTGATCATTACGAATTCGACGGCAAAGCTGGAGAGGACCTGGTATTTGCGGTGATCGCTTCGAAGCTCGGCTCTCGGCTAGAGTCGCTGCTGACCCTAAGCGACAGCAATGGCCGGGTTCTGGCGGAAGCTGGAAGACACGACCCCAGTCCTGACGCCGCGCTGAACTTCCGGCTACCCCTGGACGGGAAATATACTCTTACCATCTCGGACCGCGAAGGCGGCGGAGGCATGAACGATTACTATCGCGTGGACGCAGGCGCCCTGCCCTACATCACGCGATACTTTCCTCTCGGCATGCGCGCGGGAGAAGCCGCGGCCGTAGCCGTAGAGGGCGTCAACCTGGGTGGGGTGCGCGAATGGAAGGTCGAAGCGCCGAAGCAGGCAGATGACGCTAAGACCGTGCCCCTTACGCTCAAGGAAAATACAGCGCTCCCGCTGAACAAGGCGCGGCTGGTGGTTGGCAGCTTACCCGAAATTGTGGAACGGGAACCGAATAGCTCACTCGCCCAAGCAGAATCCGTAACCATACCGGTCACCATCAACGGACATATTGACGGTGGAGCGACACCGGATGAAGATTATTTCCGTTTCCGCGCCGGCAAAGGGCAGCAACTGACGATTGATGTAGAGGCGGCGAGAGTGGGCTCCCCGCTGGATTCGGTCATCGAGGTTCTGGATGCACAGGGAAATGCGATTCCGCGAGCGACCATTCGCTGCCTGAACCAGACCACAACCACGCTCAGCGATCGCGATTCCCGCACCACCGGTGTCCGCCTGACATCCACTACCGGGCTTCATGTCGGCGATTACCTGATGATCGGGGACGAACTCGACCAGATCGAATACATTGCAGATCAGCCCGACGCCGACACTGACGTGAGAGGGATCGGCGGTCTGCGTCAAGCCTTTCTGGGCACTTCCCCGGTTGTGCATGCCGTGAACACGCCGGTATACCGGGCGCAGATTCTGCCTCCTGACGCCGAGTTTCCCTCCAACGGCCTGCCTGCTTTCCATCTCACATGGCGGAACGATGACGGCGGCCCCGGATACGGTGCGGACTCACGCATCGACTTCGTAGCACCCGCCGACGGGGAATACGTGCTGCACCTCAAGGACGTTCGCGGCATGGGTGGACCCGACTTTGCCTATCGCCTGTCGATTCGCGAAACTGTTCCCAGCTATCAACTCACGGCCTCTCCTGAGAATCCCAATATTCCCAGGGGAGGCAATATGCCGCTCACAGTTTCGGCCGATCGATTGCAGGGCTATGACGGCCCCATCGCGATCGAGGTGAAAGGTCTGCCTCCCGGGGTCACCGCCAGTGCCGCCAAGATCTCCGCCGGAGAAGATTCGACGGTGGTTGTGCTCTCGGCCTCGGCGGACGCTTCCCTGGACGGGCCGCCGTCAACGATGCAAATCGTGGGCCACGCGACCATCAACGGCCGCGACGTCGCGAGAGCGGCCAACGTGAATGCCATGCTGGACGCGGACCTGGACCAGGTTCTGTCGCTGCAACTCGCCTCGGTTATTCCCCCGCCGGATGTGGTGGTCACTACCGAGACCAGGCAGGTGTCACTTGAGCCCGGGCAGCAGGTGACTGTCACCCTGCATGTCGAGCGTCAGAACGGCTACAAAGGCCGCGTGCCCTGCTATGTGAAGAACCTTCCCCGCGGAGTCCAGGTAGTGAATGTTGGACTGAATGGCGTGCTGGTGACGGAAACCCAAACCAGCCGCACCTTTACGCTGCGGGCCGAGGACTGGGCCAAGCCGATCGACCAACCAATCTATGTGGTAGGCGAAGTCGAGTCGAATTCGTCGACCAGCCACGCCTCGCCTCCACTCGAGTTGAAGGTTACAGCGCACAAGCAGGCGGCAAGCGTAAACTAAGAGTACGTCATCGCTATGAGCAGTTCCGCATCGATTCAGTGCTCGATAGCGCCCTGGTTATCTGTCCGCAATGGGGCGCAGGCCGTCGAGTTTTATAAATCCGCCTTTGGAGCGACTGAGGTGTATCGCCTGGATGCGGGTGGAGGCGTCGTGGCGAAACTCTCCATCGACGGCGCGGAATTCTGGGTCAGCGAGGAGTCTCCGGAACACGGCAATTACAGCCCGGAGTCTCTGAGCGGAGGCACAGTCCGAATGATCTTAACCGTCGCGGATCCCGATGCGGTTTTTGCCCAGGCCAGGTCGGCAGGTGCAGCCGAAATCTATGCTGTGAGCGAAGGGCACGGCTGGCATATCGGACGCGTGGCTGATCCTTTTGGCCATCACTGGGAGATTGGCCATCCCCTCGCCGCGTGAGGCATTTCATTCAACCCGCACGCAACATCGCTGGAGGCGTTGCCGCTCTTGTGGTGATTGCATTGGCTGCCTATGGCCCATTCAACGTAGGTAGAGGACAGCAGTCGAGCCCTCCCAAGCTCTCTCAGGCGCAGCCACCCCCCGACATCCCCCACCTCGTCGACATCACACGCTCCACAAATATTCATTTCGATCATCTCTCTTCTCCGGAGAAGAAATACATTGTGGAATCGATGAGTGGGGGAGTTGCGCTCATAGACTACGACGGCGACGGCTGGCCGGATATTTACTTTACCAACGCACCGGGCGTGGATATGACGCTGGCCGGCAAGAAAGCGCGCAGCGCGCTTTACCGCAACAACCACGACGGCACCTTTACCGACGTGACTGAAAAGGCCGGAGTGGGTTATCCCTGCTGGGCGATGGGAGCGTCGATCGGAGACTACAACAACGATGGATGGCCGGACCTTCTGGTCACATGCTTCGGAGGAGTCGTTCTTTATCGCAACAACGGCGATGGCACATTCAGCGATGTAACCACCAAGGCCGGCCTCGGCAGCGATTCTGGCTGGGCAACGGGGGCAGCGTTTGGCGACTATGACGGAGATGGATGGGTAGATCTCTTTGTCGCACACTACGTCGACCTAAGCCTTAAGGATCTTCCGGCATTCGGTTCCAAGGTGACCTGCCAGTATCACGGCATCGCCGTGCAGTGCGGGCCGCGCGGCCTGCAAGGGTCTCCCGACAATCTTTACCACAACAACGGAGATGGAACCTTCAGCGATGTCTCCAAACAAGCCGGCGTGGACGATTCGCGGAAGTTATTCGGGCTGACAGCAGTGTGGTGCGACTTCAATAACGACGGACATCTGGATCTGTTCGTAGCCAACGACGGCGAGCCTAACTATCTCTACCGCAATGATGGCAACGGCCACTTTACCGACATCGCGCTGCAGGCCGGAGTATCGGTCAATCTGGATGGAAGCGAACAGGCCAACATGGGGGTTGCGCTGGGCGACTACCAGCACAAGGGTTTGTTCTCTCTAGCGATCACTCACTTCAGCGAAGAGTACGCCGCGTTGTTTCGCAACGACGGCGCCCTGAGCTTTACCGATGTCTCCTACGAATCGGGCATCGCCCGCGGCTCCACGCCCTACGTTGGATGGGGAGACGCCTTCTTCGATCTGGACAACGATGGATGGCCCGACCTGATTCTTGCCAACGGGCATGTGTATCCGCAGGTGGACACCAAGGATATTGGCACTAAATTTCGCGAACCTAAGCTCCTTTATCTCAACCAGCACGATGGCAGGTTTCGCGATATAAGCAAGCTTGCGGGGCCCGCGATGCAGATTCCCCAGGTAAGCCGGGGCCTTGCGGTGGGCGACCTGTTTAACGATGGCCGTCTGGAAATTGCGATCGAGAATCTGGAGGGCGAGCCGATGATCCTTCAGCCGCAGGGAGGCCCTCGCAACCACTGGATCAGTTTTGCCTTAGAGGGAACAAAAACCAATCGGCTTGCGCTCAATACTCAGGTCCGGGCCACTGCGGGGGACCTTGTCCAAAAGGACCAGGTTTTCAGTGGAGGCAGCTACCTTTCACAGAACGATCTAAGAATTCATTTCGGCCTGGCTAACCATGAGAAGGTCGATAAACTCGAGATTTTCTGGCCCTCCGGGAAGGTAGAGACACTTAGGAATCTAGCGGCCGACCGCTTCTATAGCGTAAAGGAGGGCGAAGGCATCGTTCCGCCCAGACGCCCGCTGCGGTAAAGAACATGGGTTTTTTTTAGACAATCACTTGTCTACGAGGTATCCTCTGCCAAGGAGGTCACACCTTCAACATGGGCAAGCCCAAGAGCGACGGTAGCGTCTCCAAGCCTGTCAGTCTCAAGACCCTTGCGGCTTACCTTAACCTTGATCCGGCCACCGTGTCGGTGGTCTTGAATAAGGTGCCGGGGCGCTCCATCCCTGAAGTAACACGGGAACGCATCCGCGCCGCAGCCCTCAAGTTTAATTACGAGCCCAGTTTTCTTGCCCGGTCGCTGCGCAGCCGGCGCACCATGACCATTGGCATCCTGGTTCCAGTACTTGCCGACGGCTATCACGGAGAGGTGATGACGGGAATTGGGGACCGCCTTCTCGAGGAAGGCTATTTTTACTTCATTGCCCATCACCGGCACCGCGTCGATCTTATTGAGCAGTATCCCCGGATGTTAATCGGGCGCGGCGCCGAGGGGCTGATTGCAATCGATACCCGGTTGGTGCACAAGCTTCCTCTCCCGGTGGTTGCGGTAGCGGGCCACAGGCCTATCAGCGGGGTGACAAACGTGACCCTGGACCATCAGCGGGCCGCAGAACTGTCGCTTGGCCATCTTTACGATCTAGGGCACCGAACCATTGCATTTATGCGCGGCCAGCCTTACAGCTCAGACTCTGAAGAGAGGTGGCAGGCCATTGTTAAGGTGGCCCGGAACCTCGGGCTATCGATTCGTCCTGAATTGACTATCCAGCTGGATAAAAATCTAACCTCGCCTGAGCTCGGTTATCCGGTCATCAAGCAATTGCTGGCTCACCATCATAGCTTCACTGCGCTTCTCTCCTTCAATGATATCGCTGCGCTGGGCTCCATTCGCGCGCTTCACGATGCACAGCTACGGGTGCCTGAAGATGTGTCGGTAGTTGGCTTCGATGACATTAAAGAAGCAGCGTTCCAGACACCCAGGCTCACCACGATTCGGCAGCCGCTTCACCAAATGGGCGAGTTAGCCGTCCAGATACTGCTGGAGCAGCTCCGGTCTTCTTCGGTAGTCAAGACGCCCAAGGATATGGCCGTAGAGCCGGAACTGATCGTCCGCGAATCTACCAGTCCGGCGAGAAAGAGACTGGGCAAGAAAAGTTCGACGAAAGCCGCGCGGGCGCGACGCAATCCCAGTGTGGACGAGCCCGGCGCTCTGCCCGCGTCTATCTAGGCAAACTATAGGCGTAGAGGCTATCACCGGCGCCGATGAGGATCCACTGCTTGCCGTCGAGCATGTAGGTGATTGGCCCATTAGACTCGTTCGCAGTTACTTCGTGGCGCCAAAGCACATCACCCTTGTCGGCGCTGTAGATGATCAGGTTCTTCTGATCGTCGCCAGTGATGAGCAGATTGGCCGCGGTGGTGAGAATACTTGGAGCTGTCGTGATAGGCGCATTGTTCAGATTCGGATATTCATGGGTCCAGACAGCGTCGCCGGTGAGCGGATCGATGGCCTTCAGGAGATGCCTGGCAATGCCAATCGACGCACCCGTGCCGCCGTAGCCGGATGGATGCGCACTATCGTCGGTGAGATAGTAAATTGCTTTTCCTGCGATCGCATTCACATAGAAAAGACCGGTGTCCCGGTTATAAGCGGGCGCCTGCCAATTGGTGGCGTTCACGATATTGATCGAGCCGCCAACTGTGGGGTCCTTGTCCGGGATCGGGATTGGCTCGCCTTCCGGGGACAGGCCTGAATAATAATCCAGCGGGACGAAAGGCTTCACCACAAGATATTTTCCGGTGACGCGGTCAAGAGTAACAAAGAAGCCGTTGCGCGCCGCTTGCGACAGCAGCTTGCGCGGCTTTCCGTCAACCACCTTGTCGAACAGGATGGGCGTAGTTGTGTTGTCGAAGTCGTGGGTGTCGTGCGGCGACACCTGGAAATACCACTTCAGCTTGCCGGAGTCGGCATCGAGCGCGACGATCGATTCCGTCCATAGATTCGCCCCCGGGCGTCCCTGGCCCGCGAACACAGGATTCGTGTTGCCCGTCGCCCAAAACAGCAGGTTGAGCTCGGGGTCATAAGTGCCCGGCATCCAGGTCATGCCGCCGCCATGTTCTGAAGTGGCTTCGTTGGGCCAGGTCTTGAGCGCCGGGTCACCCGCGCGCGGCGTAGACCACCATGTCCATTGCAGATCGCCGGTTGCCGGATCAAAGGAATCGAGGAAGCCGGGCATATCCATTGCGTCTCCGCCGACCCCGACAATCACGTGGTTTTTTACGATCAGCGGGGCCGAGGTCGAAAAATATTGCTTACGCGCGTCGGCAAAATTCTTCCGCCACAGCTCCTTGCCATTGGTGGCGTTGAGGGCGATCAGCCAATTGTCGGGCGTGAGGAAGTAAACCGTGGTCTTCCAGATGCCGACGCCGCGTTGGCCGATCAAATGACCGCCATGATCTACCCAGTCGTAATGCCACAAGTCATTGCCGGTGCGCGCATCGACGGCAAACAAATGATCCGGAATCGTGATGTAGAGAACGCCGTCCACCAGCAGCGGCGTGCTTTTGATCGCGGGCGTTGCCGCGCCGCGCTGGGTGCCTCGGCCGGTAATTTTATAAACCCACCACTGGGTAATCTGGTTCACATTGGCGGGCTTTATCTGGGTCAGCGCGCTGTAGCGTTGGCCGGTGTAATCGCCATTGAAAGTCGGCCAGTTGTCGACGGGAGGCTTCCCGATCGCAGCCGGGTCGAGCGAGACGTTGGGCGCGGCAAGGGCTGGGCCCACCAGCGCGGCGGCGCAAAGCGCTGAGGCCAGCCTCATTGCAGCGTCTCCAAATAAGCAGTTACGTTGTGCATGTCTTCATTCTTTAAGGTCATGATCATCGCTTGATGCGGCGCGAGCGGGTCCTTCATCTGAACATCCACCCCAGTTCCCCTTTCGATCACATGGGTGCGGCCGTCGCTATCCAGCAATGTGATTCGGAAATCGCTGACTTGGGTGACACGGCCGGAGAGGGTGGCGCCATCTGCCGTCTTCACCGTTGCAGTGATGGCGAGCGAATTGTCGGCGGGACGCGCCGGCCACACCCAGCCGCGCTGGAGCTGGTCGGGCGAGCGGTACTTGCTTGCGATATGGGCGAAGGCGGCGGCGCTGTGGCACGACACACAGTTGGCCGCGAAATACGCCTGCCCTTTGGCGGCGTCGCCGACCAGAATGTTCAACACACGGTAGGCGCCGCGGTTGGCGACATCCTCGACCTGCAGGTGGAGGAATTCGGCGATGTCCTTGAGCTGGTCGTCGGGCACTCCGGCAAAGGCCGGCATACCTTTTTCGGGGCGGCCGCTCTTGAGGAACGGGACAAGATGCTCGCCATGGTCGTCGCCGAGTACGACGTCCGAGGTGATGAGGCTGGGACCTTCAGCACCGCGAGCCTGAGGTCCATGACAAAAGGCGCAGTTCTGCTGAAAGAGCGGCCCCCCACGCGCTGCGGCCGCCTTGTCCGGCTCTGCGCCGAGACCGAGAAAGACGCGCGTCGCAGCGGCACGCTGCTCGGGCGAGGGGGGAGCGGCAGGCGGGGGGGTGTTTTGCATGTTCTGAGAAATGGCTGTGGTCACAAGAAGCGCCAGACCCAAGGCGGAAATAGTACTCAGTAACAGAAAGCGCATCCACAAATCCTATGAAAATCGATCCCTACTGCTAGTGTAGTGTCTCAATGATTGAATCCATTTTTCAGCGCCCTGTAAAGGTTGATACCAGCAGGCCGGCATTCCCTCGGGGGCTGAAGAGGCTGCGGAAAAACTCGGTTCCAGGGTAGGCCGGGGATACCTCGCCGCAGCGAGCAATATCCCCGGCACAAATGCAGTCCAGTCCGAGGGCCATTTGCGGAACCGGTGAATCGTCACTCCCGGAGTGTCAGCGGCCCGGCAAGCAGACAGGCTTTCTGATTCGCAACAGAGCCTTATTTTGGGGGAGGGGGATCGTCGAATAAGATTCGCACCACGTTTTGCCTTGGCCAAGATAATTTATCGCACGTGACGTTATTTAGATCGATCGCAATGTTCTTGCACGGAGTGCCCGTCGAACCTGGCGGTTTCGGATAAACTGTTCCACTTAAGGAGGCCGACGCCGGTGTCGCGAGACCGGGCGAAGAGCCAGGATTAAAGGTCGTTGAGTTAAACTCAATAGCCCTAAGAGTCGTGAGGCCGAACGGCAACTGGCTAGTCATACCGGGGAAGGCCGCGGACAACGTGAGGATGCCATTTTGCATCGTTTGAATTGTACCGTTCCAGCTTCGCGAATCTCGCGTCGTTACGGTATCCGCTTCCGCTACCAACGAACACAGCAGAATTACGCCAAAGATTTTTCGCATAGACCTGCATACTCACGATTTCAGATTTACCACAGCGTCCGCTGCACCCGAACCATTCTCACCTCGCTGTCGGGTATTTCTGCGGTCGAAAGACCAGCGCCTGCAGTTGCTGGGGTATTGCCTGCCGAACCACAATCCGGATTTGGAAAATAGTAATACGTATTCTTCTGGTGCAGCACAAGCTTGCAAGCCATGTAGTTTTCTAAGCAAGGGGCTGCATCATCGGCCTGGGTTGGCGGGTGTTCGGCACTCGTCAGGAAGGCAACGGTTGGAAGCCTTGAAAAACATCCGGCGTCGATGTTAGCGTCATGACGCCCGAGCGCCCATCCTCCAGCGAACATTCCAATCGCCAATACCGCCAACAGGCCCCCGGCATAGAACTGATTGTGCGGATGTCTGCCGGTGCGGAAGCGAACGAACAAGATCGCCAACCCCACATAGCCTAATAGCGCGAATACCACGATCCAGCTTGCGACTGAGCTGGATTGCCAGTTACGCAGAGCCACCTCAATCGGCGAAACCGCGATCACTGCCACCGAAAAGTCCAGCTCCAGCGGATTCAATCCGAACGCGGAATAGTACGTCGCCCAATATAGCCAGCCGGTGACGAATGCAAAACCAGTCAACACACCCGCCACCTCGCCGATCGACTTCAGGATCTCTACCGGGCCGCGAGCAGCGAGAGGTACTTCAGAGCTCGAGTTTGCAATCATAGATGGAAGCGAAATTCGCCGGAGATATCAATCTACTCTTTTTGCCTGCCGAATCTTGAGTCGGGGGCTTACGCCGCCGCGCCGCTCTGTGGAAAACCCACAAACGCCATAAGCGCCACAAGTCCCCGGGGGGGCCACGCAGGGAGACGCCTCAGGCGCGTCAGTCCAACCGGACTTCTTGCTTAACATTGGCTCTTCTCCGACGAAAGCCCCGCGCAGCGCAAAAAAGACGATCCAGCCATACTGTATAGATGAGAGTCGGGGATGGTTAGTTCAAGGGCAACTCTAACCGGGGAGGGGCAGCGGCCAGGCTGCAGCTTGTGGTTGACGTCGCACAATGAAATTTTGGGGCTGAATCACAACGGCTTTGGGGGACCTACATGGTCGAAGCAAGGGTATCACCGCAGCTCGAGTTCGCTCTCGAACTGCGAGTCAACGTCGGTCCGGTACTTGAACTGGGGTGGGGTTCCTTCGGCCTCAGGCGCATGGTCCCCGTCACGGGTGGGACCTTTCGCGGCCCCGGGATTTCCGGTCGCGTGCTGGCCGGAGGGGCCGACTGGCAGTTTGTTGACCGAGACGGGCTCACGCTGGTGGATGCACACTACGTGATCGAGACAGCGGACGCGGTCCGGATCGAGGTGAGCAATCCGGGGATCCGGCATGGCGCACAAGATGTGCTGGATCGTATCGCCGCCGGCGAACCCGTTGCCCCCAGCCAGTACTACTTCAGAACGACGCCACGCTTTCACCCTCCGGATGGACAGTACGACTGGCTCAAGCGGTCGATCTTCCTGGGGAATGCTGAACGCTATGCCGAGCTGGTGATCGTGAAAGTGTGGAGAGTACTTTGAGCGGCTCGCCATGCGCAGGACAAGACGACGCAACAAGCTTCAGTTGCTTGGAAGTTCGAACTCCGACCAGCTTTCGACACTCTCCAGGACCGCCACTGCAGCAAGGCTTCTGTCTGTCTGGAGAAAGACTAGATGCTCACCATGGATCTCGGCGCTCGAAGCAGTCACGAGCTCTGTGATCCGACTCCGCCCGGCCCACTAGGGGGTTCCCTGATGCACTCGAGCCCCAGTACCTCACGACAACCTTTGCGTCTTTCAATAATTCGGGACATTCAATGCTTGCCGTCCGTCAGCAAATTTGTTCCTGACGTAGATCAATGACGGCGAGCATCACCTCCGCCCATACTCGATCACACTCACAGCAAGTAATAGATGTCTCGATGAGTATTGCAGTTTCTGAAGTATTCGATCCTCCTGCAGGTTGCAGGCATGCTAGTTCGTTTCTGGGGGTAATATGCGATTGATCACCGTCTACAGTGCACTCGCGGCCGCGGGCTGGCTCTCTTTAGATCTTCTATTTGTCATTGCATGGGCGAGGCTTCATGCTGGCGAACGGCACTCCCGCCTTAAAATCAAAGCGACGGTTATTGAATTCCGACCGAACGATGGTGAGCTGCGCTCCCGATCAAATGCCGACCGCGTGGCTTCACCACGACCGCAGATCAGATACGGTAATTGAGCCTCTACGGCAAGGAACAAGCGGTTTCTCGACCGAGTTTGGCCCACAAGCATTCATCCCAGCCGGCCCCGGCCCGCCTGGGTTTGTAACAAGGCAGGTAACCAATCCGAGGTTACTAGTGTCGTTGCTCCTGACCGATACGCGCCATTTACCTTCTGGAACCAGGCAAATATCTTTAAGGTGATCCTGGAAGTTGCTCAACGCCTCATGGTGCTTCCCCCCACCTTCGACGCTCTGAGTAGGCTCTCGTCATTCAAAGACTCTGGTTTCTCGGCGGGCTTTGGAAGGTGGGGCCTGGAGGTAACTCTGTGGGGTTTGAAGTTGGTCAACGGGTCGCCGACTACGAGATTGTAAGCCTTCTTGGCGTGGGCGGCATGAGCCGCGTTTATCGGGTGCGCAATGCTATTTCTCATCGCATTGAGGCGATGAAGGTTCTGCTCGCTGACTTGAACGCCGAACCGGACATGGCTGCCCGTTTCGCCAGTGAAATTCGTACACTGGCTGGCCTGGATCACCCCAATATTGCCCAATTACACACTGCTCTGCAGGTTGGCAACGAACTCGTCATGATGATGGAGTTCGTTGATGGATTGACCTTGCAACAGCTAGCCAAGCAGGCCCCGTTGTCGCTGGAAAAAACCGTGGATTATATACACCAGGTGCTCGCCGCACTCAGTTTTGCGCATCACCGCGGTGTGGTCCATCGTGACGTCAAGCCAGCCAACATCATGGTTACGCCGCAGGGAATTGCCAAGTTGACCGATTTCGGCATCGCGAAGTCGAAACTTCAGGATGAGCTCACGCGTCCCGGCACAACCGTAGGGTCGCTCTATTACATGTCGCCTGAGCAGGCAGTCGGCGGCCGCGCGGTCGATGGACGCTCCGATATCTATTCCGTCGGCATCATGATGTACGAACTGCTGGCGGGATGTCGCCCTTTCGAGGACGAGTCAGCCTACGTTATCCTGCATAGCCAGCTCACGGTTGTGCCGCCCCCACCGGTCGAGGTCAATCCCCTTCTGTCGAAGCCACTGAGCGATTTGATTATGAAGGCTCTGGAGAAAGACCCGGCAAAGCGCTTCCAGACCGCAGGGGCTTTCAGCAAGGAGTTGCGTCGGGTCACCGGCATCGCTCCCTTGAAACCGGCCGAGATCAGCGCCGTTTCTGCCACGAAAACGGCTGCGGTTCCAGCTGTCAGGGCTGGGGTCGTCCCGGCAGCCGATGCGGCCAAGACATCGCGGTTCACGACCTCCCCCCGCGGCGGATTGTGGTTTGCGGCGGAAGCGATAGCGGTTGTGACCGTTCTTGTCTTCAGTGCTTTGGGTCTTCCTCATTTCTTGAGAGCCGGAGCCACGGCAAAAACCATTGTTCATTCGGCCACCCAATCGCCTTCGTTTCCCCCCGCTCCGCAAAATGCCGTCGCAGCCCCCAAAAGTGAACAGAACGCAGCCCTGGTGGTGCCGGACGAGCTGAAGGCGGTGACCGCCCCGCTGGCTAACCCGGAAGCAACCAAACTGACGCTGCCGCTCAAGCCAGCAACGCAAGCTGACGCAACACCGGCTGACGAGCCAGACTCAGCGCCTGCCATTGATCCTGCACCGCCGCAAGTACGCGCCACGGCCGGATCCTCAAACCTGTCGGCGCGACCTGCAAGGCTAAAGCTGTCCCGGGTGGGGTATCAACCTACCTCGCTTCCGAACATTATGCCCAAGGCGGAAGAAGACGCCACGCCCTCTTTTCCGGCTCCGACAGTGGCTGCATTACAAGAGGCACGCAGCCGAAAGGCCGGGCTTGATGCGCGGGCGGCCACCGTCAGAATCAGCGTGCAACGTTTGAAAAGTCAGCAGGAGGCCGGGGGGAATGGCTTGAGTCAAGATGTGGCCGGCGCTTACGTTCGCATGAATGCTTATCTCAGCGCGGAGAAGACGGACCTGGAGGATGGGGACATCGCAGCTGCCCGCGATCACATGGACAAAGCAGAATTAGAAGTGAACGTTCTTGAAAAGCTGTTCAATAAATAAGCACGCGCGGACTAGAAACTGCTTCCTCCGGCAGGTCGAAGGGGGAGAGGCGTACTTCAGGGCCTTGCGGCTTTCCTTAATAAAGCCGCTCATGGTTTCATCGCGTACGACACGCGACGATTCTGCTTCCAGCATTCCTGGTCGTGGGTCGTGCAAACCTGGCTTGACTTGCCGTTGCTGATGATTTCGAGTTGGCTTGCTGGTACTCCGGCGTCGATCAGGGCAGAACGAACAGCATCGGCGCGTTTCATGGCGAGCGCCAGGTTGTAGTCTAACGATCCACGAGGATCCGCCCATCCGCTGATGATGACCTGGATCGCCGGATGGGCGACCAGATACTGGGCAGCATGAATAATCGTGGCCAGCGTATCTGGCGTGATCTTGGCACTGCTCACGCCAAAGTATGCGTCCTTTACGTTATCGTGGAACTCCTTTTCGTTCTTGTCGCTAGATGCGTAGCTAGTCGTTGGAGCCGGTGGTACTTCGACTGGGACGACTCTGAAGACCGCTACGCAGTCCCTGCCGATGGAGGGAGAAGAGACCAGGCTTGCATGTCCTTTGACGCGGTAGTCTCCGATGGCCATCCCCGAGGTGTTAATGGAGACAGTGTTTCCTGAGCCTTCGATGGCGCCGCCGTCGGTAGACCACGAATAATCAAGGTCCAACTGCCCTGGTTCGGTCGTGACATCAGCAAAGATCACAACCATTTGCCCCAAGGGAACATTGGCAACGTTGGTACCGCAGGTGAGAGCCACGCTTGGCGGTGGTGGGGGTGGCGGCGGCAGTGGCGCCGGAGCTACGTCCTGCACGGGCATGGGCTCGGCAGCAGTTTCGTTGCCATGGCCATAGAACTTAATGACCAATCCCGCCCCAATCATCAGTTGATTCTGCTCATTGTTTACGCCATTGGGAAACGAGGTCCTAAGGTATTGCAGGTCAAGCGCGCGGACCGAGAAGCGCGGGTTCAGCCTTACATCCAGGCCGCCCCCAACGGAGACGGCAAAGCTGGAAGAACTTGCACTGCTCGAACTCTTAGAGGGAAAGTAGGAATCGCTTCCGTGCGCCGCGCCGACCAGTACTCCGCCAACAGTATTAAATCGTCCGAACCTGTGCGATACCCTCGGTCCAGCGGTAAAGGTGGTCAAGGTAAGTCCCTGCCCGAGCGCGCTGATATTGCTGCTGTGGCCGCCTGAGAATTCCCCGGAGACTCCGAACCAATCTGTCAGGTGCACGGTGCCGAAAACAAATCCACCATTCATGTCGAAGCAGTCGCAGCCGCCTGGGGGTGCGTTTGCACGGATGTTGTCATATCCAACCGAGAGGTCGTAGCGCGGGGCCTCCACTAATTGAAACTGCGACTTTCTTTGCGCAAAAGCACCAGAGGCGCCAAGCGCGCCGAGACCCAAAGCCAGAATTAATAGACGCGTTCCGCGCATTATTCGTAACTCCTTTTAGGCTGCGTGCCCGGTAGTAACCGGCCCCTGTTTTTCCGACCTCTTGCAGCAACGCAGGAAAAGACTCAGTACAACAACGAAATGCCGGGTGACGTAGTCACCGCATTGGTATCAACCAGAGCAAATCTGCCCGGTGCAATCTCATAAACGACGACGGTGGTCCCGAGCACGAAGCGCCCTGCACTCGCGTCTGTCAGGTGATACGTTGAGGTGCTGGTCACATCGGTTTGCAGCACATTGATGGTCCCCACACCGACGTTCTGATCGGCGGTGGTGGTCGCATTTCCCGCTCCGTCGGCGACCAGGATTCCGGAGGTGTTGTAGCTGGCCAGCGACGCCGCGGGCAGGCTTGCGTAAATGTAAGTTCCATCCAGCGATGCCAGGGTAGATGGCGTTCCGGTCTGCGGCTCGAATCTGCCCAGGCCCGCATAACTCGTCTCCAGGAAATATCCGCTGTCAGGGCTTATGAGGTAGAACTCACGCGGAGCCGGTGGAGCGGTTGATAGCCCAAGGAGCGCCAGCAGATTCGCTAGCAACGAATTGGGATTGGGGTAATTCAGCACCCCACGGCCGTTGGCAGCAACCGTGCAGGTGCTGGTCCCGGCTGACTGATAGGTTCCCAGCAGTGCGTTTTGAATGGTGGCGCTGCTTCCCAATCCGGTGAGCCCGTCGACCAGAGCGGTGAGGCCTGCCTCATCCACATTCGTAAAGTCGCACGTTCCGGCTGCGTTCCCCGTAGCCCGGAAGATAGTCGCAGCGCTGAGGTTGAGCGTATCGCCCAGGGTCACACCCAGGAGTCCTGGAGACGCCTGGGCGTTCTCGTAGCCGATGAAAGCTCCGCTGATCGACGCGTTGCTGAAGGCCGCTTGGGTCTGCAACTGCGCCGTGCCGGCAAGCAGCAAATAAGTGGAGTGCTTATCGGTCGACATGACGAAGGCCTGGTTCGCGTTCACCAGATAAACCGCATAGTCGGATGGGTAAATACCGGTCGGTGTTCCGGCGGTATCCATAGTCAATTCCAGACGTCCATTTCCGTCGGCGGCTCCATAACTACCGGTGAGGAGGGCATCTGCATAGTTAGTTGTAGCGATGTTCGCGTCACTGGTTCCGCTGGTTAAGAGGCTGGTTCCGTTAGTGGTGAACTGGCCGACTGACGCAACTGGGCCCGCGATGATCCCGACGACGCAGGAAGGCAGGCACGGGGTATCTCCGGACAAGCCGAAGGCGTAGCTACCCTTCAGCCCGGCGCTAAACGCAGTCGGTTGTTGGGCCAGCATGGTGCCCGAACCGCGTGTGCCTTGGAGCCCGTTATCGTCAAATTCGATCATGTCTACCTGGGTGGCAACGGTGGCAGGAGCAAGCGGGACCCTAGCCGTGATGGCATAGGTAGCGGTTGTGCCCATTGTTCCGTCGGCGTTGAGGGTGGTCATCGTCATGTAACCGAGATGGTCTGCAGCCAAGGTGTACGTGCCGAGGAATTGCCGGCTACCGACGGTGTTTCCAGAAGGGCTGGAGGACTGATGGTTGGAATCCAGTTCGCCTACGCCGATCACACCGTTGCCATCCGCGGTGAAGCTGGCAACGGTCGCGGTCTGGTAGGCCAGAACGCCGGAAAGCACATCGTCATAGCCCTGGAAGAGGAAGGCATAGGGACCAACCAATTCAGAATCGGTTGCTGTGGTTGGATATACGCCAAGCAGGACCAGGGGCAGGTTCGCCGTCTGGGGTGTTGGTTCTGCGTCGGTAACCGTGACTGTAAAGCTGGATGCGCCCACTGCTGTCGGGGTGCCGCTGATCGTTCCGGTGGGGGACAGGCTCAATCCTGGCGGCAAGGCGCCGGCGGTGAGAGTGTACGTGTAAGGCTCAAGCCCTCCCATCGCGACCAGGGTTTGAGCATAGAGCACGCCCTGTGTTGCGTTCGGCAGGGATCCGGTAAGGGTGACGGGGGAAATCGGGGAAACGGTGATGCTGACGGGACCGGTGACCGCATCAGGGGTTGGTGTTGCGGAGTCCGTCGCATGGATCGTTACCGTCGAAGTTCCGGCAACGGTTGCCGTGCCGCTGATCACGCAGCCGGCACCCAACGAGAGCCCGGCCGGCAAAGTGCTGGAGACAAGAGTGCAACTATAAGGCGGCGTTCCCCCGGCTACTCCGATCGTGCCGGTGTAAGGGACGCTCACCATGGGGTTCGGCGGGGAGCTTAGGGTCAGCGTTGCGGTGGCCGGCAACACTGTAACGGTCACCGACCCGGTGGTGGTTGCTGCAGGACTGTTGGAGTCGGTTGCCTCGACAGTTACGGTTTTTGATCCGGCCG
>Ga0302325_10014063_pt1 | contig 17048 bp, 14 predicted proteins | sample Palsa_T0_2_FD_201948 | JGI IMG/M metagenome (GOLD analysis project Ga0302325, IMG submission 201948) | Peat permafrost microbial communities from Stordalen Mire near Abisko, Sweden - Palsa_T0_2 | ecosystem: Environmental > Terrestrial > Soil > Palsa > Peat permafrost | place: Sweden: Abisko... | reverse complement strand
AGGCGCTGATGCTGCTTGGGAAGCTGCGGACGCGGAACGCGGAGACGATTTTCGGCGGAATCGCGGACGAGCTTGCGAAGGCCGGAGTGACGCTGCTGGTGGCAACGGTGCACATGGAGAAGTATCTGGCCGGTGAAGGCGTCATCGCGGGCGGAAAGCTCTCGCGGCGGGAAGAGCAGGACGTGCGGTTCGGGTTCGAAATCGCGAAGCAGGTGAGCGCGCTGGATATCGGGCAGACGGTGCTGGTGAAACATGGGACGGTGCTGGCGGTCGAGGCGTTCGAGGGGACCAATGAGGCGATCAGGCGCGGCGGTGTTTTGGGACGCAAGGATGCCGTGATGGTGAAGGTCTCCAAGCCCCGCCAGGATTTGCGCTTCGATGTGCCGGTTATCGGAATGCGGACGCTCGAGGCGGCGGCGGAAGCCCGGGTCCGGGTGATGGCCGTCGAGGCGGGCAAGACCCTGCTTCTGGACCGGGACGCAATGAAGGAGGAGGCGCAACGCCGGGGAATGACAATCGTGGGATATGCCTTATGAAATTACGCATCGGCATCGCCGGACTGGGTCACATCGGGAAAAATCACGCGCGCATCCTCTCGGAGCTGCCGGACTGCGAGCTGGCCGCGGTATTCGACACGAACCCGGAGGCGGCCCGGGAGATCGCTGAAAAATACGGAACGCGGGCGGTGGCTACGCTGGAGGAATTTGCCGGCGCCGTCGAGGCGGCGACAATCGCCACGCCGACGCCGACGCATTTTTCCATCGCGGAGCATCTGCTCAAGGCGGGCAGGCATTTGCTGGTGGAGAAGCCGATCACGGAGACCACGGAGGACGCGCGGAAGCTGGTGGAACTGGCGCACGAGGCCGGGCGCATGCTGCAGGTGGGGCACGTCGAGCGGTTCAACCCGGTGATGAGCAAGCTCGAGGAGTTGCTGACGAAGCCGCGATTCATCGAGGCGCACCGGCTCTCGCCCTACCCGAACCGCAGCCTCGAGATCGGGGTGGTCCTGGATTTGATGATCCACGACCTGGAGATCATCCTCCACCTGGTGCGGTCGCCGGTAAAGAGCATCGACGCCGTGGGCGTGCCCGTACTGAGCCGCGGAGAAGACATCGCCACCGTGCGGCTGCATTTCCAGAACGGGTGCGTGGCGAATGTGACGGCCAGCCGGATCAGCCCGGAGAAGCTGCGCAAGATACGGGTCTTCCAGCGGGAGGGATACGTGTCGCTGGATTACCAGAACCAGACGGGTGAAATCTACCGGCTGACGGGCGGGCGCATTGTCCGGGAGGAGGTCGAGATCGAGAAAGGCGAGCCGCTCAAGCGCGAGCTGGCGGCGTTCGTGGAGTGTGCGCGGCAGGGCAAGCAGCCGAAGGTCTCAGGCTTTGAAGGGGCGGCGGCGCTGGAACTGGCCGTGGAAATTACACGGCGCATCGAGGCGCACGCCGCGAGCATCGAATGAAATTCGATTTTCGATTAGCGCCCCGTGCAAGGCGTCGGTCGGGCCGTCCACATTTATTTCCTATAGCGGCGGAATTCGCGGAGAACGCGCAGCCCGCGATTCCCCTAATCGAAAATCGAAAATCGAAAATCGAAAATTCCCCATGATTCTCTACTTCGTGGCGGGGGAAGCCAGCGGGGACGCGCGCGGGGCCGAATTGATCCGCTCGCTGCGGGAGCGACGGGAGGGGATCGAATTTCGAGGGTTTGGCGGCCCGCAGATGGCGGCGCTGGCCGGCCCGGGCGCGGTCCATGACTGGATAGGACGGGCGGCGGTGCTGGGGATCATCGATGTCGTGAAGAATTATGCTTACTTCCGGCGGCAATTCGCGGTGGCGCTCGAGGAGATCGCCCGGGAGAAACCGGACGCGGTGGTGCTGATCGATTATCCGGGGTTCAATTTGCGGCTCGCGGCCGCGCTGAAGAAGTCGGGAACGGGGGCAAAGGTGATCGATTACATTTCACCCCAGGTGTGGGCCTGGAACAGGGGCCGGATTCCGAAGATGGCACGCGTGCTCGATTTGATGATCTGCATCTTCCCGTTCGAGAAGCCGCTCTATGAGCAATCGGGATTGAAGACGGTCTTTGTGGGACACCCGATGCTCGACTCGCTGGCGCAGAAGCGGGCCGAAGGGGGGCGGGAGGATAATTTGCTCGGGCTTTTCCCGGGCAGCCGGGAGCGTGAGGTGAGGAAGATTTTTCCGGTGATGCTCGAGGCGGCCGGCCTGCTGGGACAGACCCGCGCCGGGCTGCGCATTGAGGCATCGGCGGCGTCCGGGGCGATGCGCGTTCAAATGGAAGAGATCGCGCGGCGTTACCCCGGAGTGCGGTGCGAGGTGAGGGTGACAACGTCGCACGAGTTGATGCAGCGGGCGACGGTCGGGATGGTGGCCTCCGGCACGGCGACGCTTGAGGCGGCCTATTTCGGGCTGCCGTTCGTGCTGCTCTACAAGGCGGCGTGGCTGACGTTCCTGATCGGCCGGCGGCTGGTGAAGGTAAAGTGGCTGGGGATGCCGAACATCCTGGCGGACCGCGAGGTGGTGCGGGAGTTTTTGCAGGAGGAGGCGCGCCCGGAGCCAATCGCGACGGAAGTGGGCAAGCTGCTGGGCGACGCGGAAACGCGCGCGGCTTTCCAGGGAAACCTGCGGTCGGTCATTGCGCGACTGGGAGAGCCAGGCGCAAGCGGACGGGCCGCCGCGGCGATCCTTGCGGCCTTGGGAGCCTGAAAAAACGCCGCCCCCGATGACTCAGGGGCGGCGCGGTGATTTCTTCGCTTTCGAATCCTCGCCCTCTACGGTTTCGGCACCGTGGCGATGGTCTGCAGGATGCGGCTGGCGATCTTGTACGGGTCGCCGGCCGAGTTCGGACGCCGGTCTTCAAGGTAGCCCTTGTAACCATTCTTGATGAAGTTGACCGGCAGGCGGATCGAGGCTCCGCGGTTGGACAGGCCGTAGTTGAATTTATCGATCGACTGCGTCTCGTGGAGACCGGTCAGGCGCAGGTGGTTGTCCGGGCCGTAAACGGCGATGTGCTCGTTTTTGTACTTGTCGAAGGCCGCCATCAGCGCCTCGAAGTACTCCTTGCCGCCCACCTCGCGCAGGTACTTGGTCGAGAAGTTACAGTGCATTCCCGAGCCGTTCCAGTCGCCCAGGATCGGCTTGCAATGGAACTCGATATCGATGCCGTAGCTCTCGCAAAGGCGCATCAGGAGGTACCGGCCCATCCACATCTCATCGGCGGCCTTTTTCGAGCCCTTTCCGAAGATCTGGAATTCCCACTGGCCCTTGGCGACCTCGGAGTTGATGCCCTCGTGATTGATGCCCGCGTCGATACAGAGGTCCAGGTGCTTGTCCACGATCTCCCGGGCAACGTCGCCCAGGGCGGCGTAGCCGACGCCCGTGTAGTACTTGCCCTGCGGCTCGGGAAAGCCGTCCGCCGGGAAGCCCAGCGGCCGCCCGTCCTGGTAGAAGAAGTACTCCTGCTCGAAGCCAAACCACGTATCCGGGTCGTCCAGGATGGTCGCCCGCGCGTTGGTCGAGTGAGGGGTTCCATCGGCGTGCATGACCTCGTTGAGAACCAGCACGCCGTCCTTCTTTGTGGTGTCGGGATACGACGCCACGGGTTTGAGCACGCAGTCGGAGCTGTGCCCCTCGGCCTGCCTGGTTGAGCTGCCGTCAAATCCCCATTTCGGAAGGTCCTCGAGCGTGGGAAAGCTGTCGAAGTCCTTGACCAGGACCTTGCTGCGGAGGTTGGGGATTGGCTCGTAACCGTCGAGCCAGATGTATTCCAATTTGTATTTCGCCATGGCGTTATTGATGCAATTTCTGCTGCTATTGGGTTGGATTGTGCTGTTTTGACCAGCGATGATGTTGAAAACGCCAAAAACGGATATATTTCAGCGCGCAGTGCCCTAAGCAAGAATGAAGCCAAAGGACTAGGACTCGCAAAAAAACTACAACAAAGTATTACTTCCCCGTTCCTGCACTCGCTTCGCGTCCCGTTTGCGCCACATTGCCTCCCATGCACGAGGTAAAGGATACCCTCCGCTCCCGCGTCCGCATGAGCTACGACGGTCTCGTCCACAAGACCTTCCGCGGGCCGCGCGCCGAGGAGCGCTTCGACAACGAAGTCCGTGTCCTTCGCTACCTCCAGGAGCGCCGCTGCCCTTTCATTCCTCCTCTCGTCTCATGGAATCCCGAGCGGCTCGAAATCGTGACCCGCAGTTGCGGCAGCCGCGTCGAGCATCTCGATAAGGAGCGCGCCCAGAGGCTCTTCGAGGAACTGGAGACCTATGGCGTCCGCCATGACGACCCGGACATCCGGAACGTCACCTACCGCCAGGCCGATGGCCGCTTCTGCATCATCGACTTCGAGTTCGCCACCATTCTCCCGGAGGCCAAAGCCAGCCCGTGACCTCCATTGCTCCGAACCTTCCCTCCCGTCACATCCGCTGGTCGGGCCATACGGATCGCGGCACCGTGCGTACCGATAACGAGGACGCCTTCATTGCCCTGCAATTCGATGCGCGGGAAGTTCAACGGTTGGGAAAAATCGGCGAATCTCACACCGGGGACCAACATTTTGTGTTCGCCGTGAGCGATGGCATGGGCGGGGCCAAGGCCGGCGAGTTCGCCAGCCGCGTCACGGTGGACAAAATCCTACATCTGCTGCCTCGTTCTTTTCGCCAGGATGTCACCGGCATCGAAGCCGGCTTCATCGACGTCCTCGGCGAGCTTTTCGGCGAAATCGACTTCGCCCTCAAGCACCTCGGCGGCAGCTACCCGGAAGAGTGCCTCGGCATGGGCGCCACCCTCAGCCTTTGCTGGCTGACCGCCGAGTGGCTCTACTTCGCCCACATCGGCGACAGCCGCATCTATTATCTGGAACGCGCCACCGGCTCGCTGCGCCAGATCAGCCACGATGACACCCATATCGGCTGGCTCCGCCGCAACGGGAAGATCACCGAGCGCGAAGCCCGCCACCACCCGCGCCGGACCGCCCTGCAAAAGGCCCTGGGCGCCGACTACCAATTCGTCGAGCCCCAGGTCGGCTCGGTTTACCTCCAGCCCGGCGACCTCTTCCTGCTCTGCTCCGACGGCCTGGGCGAGGGCCTCTATGACAGCCAGATCACCGAAAAACTCCTGGGCCCCCGCGCGCATCCCGCCGCAGAGCAGCTCGTCCGCTCCTCCCTCGAGTGCGGGGGAGGCCGGGATAACATCACCGCCCTGGTCATTGAGCTGCTGTGACTGGCATAGGCCCATAAGACCTCGTCAAAGCCCGGGTTGCGTAATCCCGCCTACTTCGTCGTCGTCGAGTCCCAGTTCCCGATATCGTCATCGGTCCCCGGCTTGCGGTCCGGACCCGCCGAGTACAGGTCGTACGAATTCTGGTTATGCTTTCCGGGGTTCTCGTAAATGTACGGCGTGTACCAGGGGTCCGGCGGCACCTTGGGCATCAGTTGTCGCCACTGCGTCGGCTTTGGGTCCGTGTCCGGTCGGGTGACCAGAGCCTGCAGGCCCTGCTCGGTCGTCGGCAGGAATCCATTCATGGACTGGTAAAGCTTCAACTGCATGTCGATCGCCTGGATATCCGCTTTGACCCGCACATCCTGCGCGACGCCCAGGTTCCCGCCCATCAGGTAAATGGCCGAGCCCGCCAGCAGCGCGATGATCATCACCACCAGCATGATTTCCAGCAGGGTAAAACCGTGATTTTTGTGCGTCTTCAACTTCATGGCGAGGTGGCGTCAGGGGTGTATTTAAGCTGCACCTCAATCGCACGCAGCGCAACTGGCGCCGGATGGCCCGGGTTGCCGATTAACAGCTCATTGGTCCCCGCCGTCAGCAGGGAGCCGGGTATGACTTTCTGGCACTTGAGCCAGCCGCCGTAGCGGTACACGGCATCCGTGCGTTCCGCCTCGATGGCGCCGGTGAGGGCGGGGTCCGCAAGGTCGGTCACGATCACGTTGACATCGCCTGCGTCCTTCCCATTGACCGAAAGCTGAGGCGGCGCGGAGATATCCGCGTTCAGAATCTCGAATGTGAGCAGCGCGATCAGCGGCGGCCGGTCCAGCGGGAAGTCGAACGCCGCCGCCTGGCCCCCGCTGCCGCCCATTCCCAGCGCGACCACCCCTGGCTCGAGCGTCGCCTTCACCCGCCCGAACAAAAGCACGTCGTCGGTCCCCGTGATCGCCGGCGCTGCATTGCCGAATGGGTCCGTCACCGCGGCCGTTCCGCCGAAGTCCAGCCCCTCCTGCGTTTCCGTCTTGCGCAGCGCCAGCGCCAGCACTCCCCTCACCGTCCAGCCGTCTCCGGGCGCCTCGATATCCACATAGTCCACGCCCGCCATGGGAACGCTCACCGTCTGCGACGAGGGAAGGCCCAGCCCCTGGCCCAGCGTCACCGGTCCCAGAACCTGTGCCCCTATTTCGCTCCAGCCGCTGAGCACCGGCTGCGCATCCGGCTCATCGTCAAAGTACACCCGCAGCAACACGTCATCCACCAGGCCCGCGAAGTGTCGGAACCGGATGCGATACACCGTCTTCTCCGTCTGCCCCGGCCCGGCATCGAGCGTCTGCTTCTCGACCCGCTCGATCCAGATGGGCAGTTCCCGGGTCTGGCTCTGGAAATCCAGCCAGGCCGTGAACGCCGTCGGCTGCCTGGCCAAATCCTGCGCGAACACCCCCGGCGCCATCGCCAGCGGCACGAGCATCGCAAGGAGCCAGAGGGGCCGATTCATGGAATTGATGATTGGATTGGGATTACCTCGCGTGCGTCCATCATCTATCCCGCAACGGCGGGATCATCAATCATCAATCTCAATGTACTTGCGTCCGCAGCCCGGTGGTCAAATTGAAGACCGCATCCAGGATGCCGTAAACCACCAGCCCCACGATGACCGCGATCACGATCATGATCGCAGGCGGGATCAGCGCGGAGGTAATCTGCACCTGCTTGTCGAGCTCCCGCTCATAGACATCCGCGATCATGTTCATCGTCGCCCCAAAGTGTCCCGTCTGCTCCCCCACCGCCATCATGTCCAGAAGCAGCTCGGGGAAAATCCGCGGCGCCCGCAGCGCCGCCGAGAGCGACGTGCCGTCCATCACCGCCCCCCGCACCTCGACCATCTTCAGCCGCACCCATTCGCTTCCGGAGATGTTCTCGAGCAGCTCGAGCGCCCGCAGCAGCGTCACCCCATTGTCCACCAGCGTCCCCAGCGTCCGCGCAAACTGCGCATAGAACCGGTACCGCATGATGTGTCCATACCCCGGAATGCGCCAGCGGAACTGGTCCCATGCCTGCCTGCCCGCCGGATCCCGGGTCAGCATCTTGTAGAGGCCATAGGTGAGTCCCGCGGCCAGCGCCGCCACCCACCAGTAAAAGACAATTGCGTGATTGGCCGCCAGCAGGATGCGCGTGGGCAGCGGCAGCTTCTGGCCCGTCTGGGAGAAAAATCCCGCCAGTTGCGGCACCATCACCGTCATGAAAATGATGATCAGCCCGACGCCCGCCACCACCAGCACCGCCGGGTAGACCAGCGCCTGCTGCACCCGGTCCCTTAGCGCCTTCACCTCGCCCAGGTAAAGCACCAGCCGCTTCATGATCGTCGGCAGCGCCCCGCTCACCTCGCCTGCCGAGACCATGTTCACATACAGCGGGGTAAATACCTTGGGAAATTGCCGCATCGCCTGCGACAGGCTCTGCCCGTCAACGAGCGCCTGATGCAGCGTCTGGCACAGCGCCTGGAGCCGCGGCTCCCGCAGCCGCCTCACCATGATGCCCAGCGCCTCGTCCAGCGTCATCCCCGCGGAGAGCAAATGCCCGAGCTGCTCGGTAAACAAAAACTGCCCCGAGAGCGGAATCGTCTGCACCGGCGCCGCGGGGCCCGGCGCTGCCCTACCGGGCGCCGCCGGCTTCGCTCCCGCCTCCTTTGCCGGCGCACCCACCGGCTCGATCTTGATGGGGAAACACCGCTGCTGCTCGACCAGCAACACCGCGCCCGCGCGGTCATTCGCCTCGACCACTCCCTGGGCGAGCTGCCCATCCGAGCGGCGGGCGGTGTAACGGAATTGCGGCATGGCAAACAAAGGAACAAACCTCATCCCCGTTCAATTTACAAAGCAAAGCGCCCGGAATTTTCATCCCGGGCTGCCTGGCAAAGCTCAAATCAGACCGGTCTTATTTTGCGCCGTCGCAAGGCTATCGCGCCGGCGGCCATGGCCATGAGCGACAGGACAGGTGGCTCAGGAACCAATAAGACATTCGTCTCAGGTTCCCCGACTCCCATCTGGTAAACGACGCCGGTATCATTTAAGCTATAAGTATTGTCCGCGACGGAGGGAGGGCCGACGGGCGGCTCCCAAAGCCATGCCGACCCGCCCAAAGGATCCGAAATGGCTCCGAAGTAAGTGGCGGCAGCCAGCGAATTGGCATTGTAGTACCGAATGCTCATGATCTGGCCCGGCAAAGGGAGTCCCACTTCGGTGCTCGCGGTGTCAGAGGTAACGGTGCCGCTGAAGCTGAATTCATCGTTGGTGCCGGTTTCCTGTGTCGCGCCGTCATCGCCCATGCCCGCCGTCGAGAAAAGGCTGTTCGAAGTGCCCGGACCGAACACCGGCACCCATGTCCCCAGAAATGCATTGGAAGAGGTTGCGCCGGTATAGTAACCAAGCTGGAGGACGAATCCGACACCGCCATTGCTGCCCGCGGCCCCGGCCAAAGGAGTTGTTCCATCAGGGCCGTAGATGGTCAGCGATCCGACGGGTGCAGAGTAAGACCATTTCACCGTGGCCGTGCTCTGAGCGTGGCTCGCGATTGCGGCAAGGAGCAGGAAGGCTATTGCAAATAATCGCTTCATCAGGGTTGCTGATTGGAAGGGACCGGCTTACGGCGTATAAGTCAGCGCGATGGGAATATAGGAGTTCACGGCTGAAACCGCATCGCGGCGCTCCACCATCACCGCGCTGCCGGCTGGAATCGGAGTGTTGGTTTGGAGCGTGTAAGTTGCGTCGCCGTCCTGCACCCACCCGTATCCGGAATAATAGTAGTAATCCTGCCAGCCGGTCCCGGTCCAGAGGTAAACCAGGTCGGAGCTGCCCGCGCTTTCCCCTTCAAGCCACGACGGGCTGTTGGTAAAACCGTATTGGGAAAGGCTGAGGGAAACCGGGAGCGGATTCGACACGAGCGTGAATCCCGGAGCGTTGACGAGCGCGGCTTGCGCGTTTGATGGGACCGTCCCCATCGACAACGCATAGGCCGCCGGCAGGTTGTCGGTGGAAAGGCGGGCCACTATTACTCCTTCGTCCGGGTAAATAACCAGGTTGTTCTGGATGGCGTATGTGGCATCGCCATCCTGAACCCAGCCATAGGACGTGTAATAGTAATATGAATTATAGCCGGCGCCATTCCACACATAGACAATGTCGGAGCTGCCCGCACTCAGGCCCCCCTGGAGGAGCACGGTGGAATTGGTTGAACCGAACAACGACCCGAGCGTCTCCGCGCCGCGAATGGCCACCTGATCGTTCGTGGTCAGAATCGACTGCACCGGAAATGCGGGCGAAGAGACCGTCACGGAATTCGTTCCCGCGGCCGTGACGAGGAAAGTCTGCCCGGTGGCGATCGAGTTTGAGGAGCTTTCGACATGCGCCATGTAAGGGCTGGCGGTCAGTCCGGAGGGAATCGAGCCGTTCAACGTGATGGTATTGCCCGAGACGGAGGCCACAAGACCCACGAAGACCGGGGTTTGATGGAGAGGAAAACTCACGGTGCTGAAGGCCCGGGCGGTCCCGGAGGCCGAAGGCGCCAGGGTCTCCTCGAAGTACCCGACGGGGGCCGTGGCGACGGTGGTTCCGCCGTGGGATGCCTCCACGGATACCAGACTGGCAACGGCTGGAATGAGGAAATTGCAAAATGAGCATGGGATACGCCGGAAGGCGAGGGATAACCGCCGACGGTAGCTGCTCATACCTGATCTATTTACCATGGGTCCCGACGCGGGGCAAGGCAGCCCTGCACCATATTTCAACAGGCCCAAACGGCACATTCCGCCTTGCCCCGCGCGGCTGTTCGTGCCCTAAATTCATCCAACCGCCCCCCCATGATCCACGACTCCGAGAGAAACATCGAATTCGAATTTGTCCGCGCAACGGAAAACGCGGCGCTGAACGCCATGCACTGGATCGGGCGCGGCGACAAGGAGGCGGCCGATGCCGCGGCCTGCGATGCCATCTACGGCGTGTTCGACCTTGTGGACATCCGCGGGGAAGTGGTGATCGGCGAAGGGATCAAGGACAACGCGCCCGGCATCTTCCTCGGAGACAAGCTCGGGACCTGGAAGAAAGGCTCGCCGCGATTCGACATCGCGCTCGATCCCATCGACGGCACGACGAATATCTCGAAGGGGATGGCCAATTCCATCTCTGTCATTGCCGCGGCCGAAGTTCCCGGACAGCAGCGGGTCATGCAAAACATCCCCAGCTATTACTGCCACAAGCTCTCCTATGGCCCCGTCATCCAGCACGCCATCACAAACTTCAACTTCACGAGCAATTGGATCGACCAGCCGCTCGCCGAGACGCTTTCCTTCATCGGGCGCGTGCTCGGCAAGCGCATGCCGGAGATCGTGGTCCTCATCCTGGACCGCCCGCGCAACCAGACCTTTATCGACCAGGTGCGCGAGGCAGGCGCGACGCTGCGGATGATCTCCGACGGCGACATCACGGCCGCCGTGGCGCCCTCGCTGGCGGACTCCGGCATTGACCTGTATGTCGGCATCGGCGGCACGCCCGAGGGCATTCTTACCGCTGCCGCCCTGCGCGCCCTGGGAGGCGATTTGCAAATGCGGATGTGGTTTCGCGACGACCAGGAGCGCAAAGAATTGACCCAGGGGATGGCCGTCGAAGAAATCAAGCGCATCCATCGCTCGGAGGAAATCGTCTCCGGCGACAGCGCGATCTTTTGCGCCACCGGGGTTACCGACAGCCCGCTGCTGCCCGGCGTGAAGCTCATCGGCAAGACCGCCACCACCCATTCCATTCTGATGCGCGCGCGCAGCCAGACCGTGCGTTACATTCGCGCCACCCATAACCTGGACCGCAAGACCGTCCACCTGCGCAGCGCCCAGTCGGATCAGCGGATTTGAGAGTTTCTTATTCCGCCAGCAGCTTCTCGACCTGGCCTGCCAGATCAGCGCGCCCGTTGGTGGTTACGACATAACCCTTTTTATCCACCAGCCACATGGCGGGAATCGATTGGATGCCGTAGGAGGAGCTGATGCTGTTTTCCCATCCTTTGCCGTCAAAATACTGCGGCCACGTCATGCCGTTTTCGGCGGTGTACTTAAGCAGGCTCGCCTTGTCCTGATCGAGCGAAATTCCCACGATCTCGAATCCCTTGTCATGCAGCTCTTTGTAAGCTGCCATGACTTTGGGCAACTCCGCCCTGCACGGGCCGCACCAGGTCGCCCAGAAATCCACCAGCACCACCTTGCCCCGCATGCTCGAGAGGTCCACCGGCGACCCATCGACGGCGGTAAAATGAAGATCGAGCGGGCTCTTGAGCATCTCCCTGGTCTGAAGTTCCTTCCGGGCCTGGTCGGCGATCTTCCCCTCCCCGGAGTCCGCCAGCTCCTTGAGCAGCGTCCCGGCCGCCACGGGGTCGGATGAGTTCAGCGCCTGCGCTACCTGATACTCCAGGACATCGAGGGAAGGATAAGTCGGGAAATCGAGAGTAAATTGTTTGAGCTGGGCCAGGATGGAAGCGGAGGTCAGCGAGCTGTTGCCCCGCAAATAGTCGCGCAGGGACATCCCCAGCAATTCATACCGCGCCTGTCCGCGAACGGACGACGGCGCATCCTGCTGGTTCGCGAGATCCTGCAATTGCTGGGCGGACGCGGCTTCGTCCGGATTGCCGGACAGGCGGTTGATGGCGGCGCTGGTTTCAATCTGGAGCAGGCGGGCGTCCCATTTGCGCGGATCATCCGGATAACGCTTCACGAACGCCGTCGCGCCGGCATAGATCTGCGCGAGCATGTTCGTAATGAAAGTGTGGTACTCCTCCGCGGTTTTCGGCGGGGTCTTCGGCCCCTTCTTCAGGTCCTGAAGGTGCTGCCAAAGCGCATCCGCGGTCGCGTATTGCGAGGGGTCGGACGGGCTGAGAGCAGGAGCCGCTGGGATCGCCGGCGCCTGCGCGCGCGAGAGGAGCGGGAGGACGCCGAGCGCCAGCGCCGCCGCGAGGAGTGGAGGGAAGGATTTCATGGAAGGGTGGATTACCAATGGCATTACTTCGAATTTTTGAAAGCATGAATTACGCCACCAACATCCGGAGCGCGTGGCAGCCTCGAAACCATTGACGATGCAATATCGCCATGATATTCTGAATAAGTCCGAAAGGACCGCCGACAAAACCCCCGAATAACCCAGAAAAAGAAGAACAAAGAACCAAACACCCATTCACGTGGACCGGCGACGGTCATAACTGAATCCAGATCAGAGCAAGTAGGCAATACAGGTAAAGCGCGCCCGCTGAACTCAGCTATTCCGCCGCCTTCCCCAGAGGGCGATATGAAGATCAATCCGCGCTGGCTGCGAACTCATCGGTTCCTTTCTTTTCTTCCCGCGGCTACGTTGCGCAAGCTGGCCACGGGCGCCGGGCTTCGGGACTTCCCTAAAGGAAGCGTCGTCTTCTCCCAGGATGAGCCATCGACCGCGATGTATCTCATCGTCAGCGGCCGCTGCGAATCCCGGCACGTGGACCCGAGCCGGCATTTGATCGCCGCCATTCACGGACCGGGCGATACGCTTGGCGACCGGGAAGTATTGAATTACGGGCCTTATCTCTCGACGGTGGCTGTGGTGACGCGAAGCGTCCTGCTGCGGATTCCGGCGGAGGACTTGCGACAGGTCTTCGATACCGAGCCGAAGGTGGCCGGCAGGCTCTCCCAATCCATTGTCCGCCGGATCATGGAGGGGCGCAAGCCCGCGCCGGGCAAGCGCATTGTGGCCCTGCACGCGCTCTCCGGGCGCATTCGCGAGAGCCTGCTGGGGCGGCGGCTCGCGGACGTGCTGGCCGAGGTGACCCGCCAGCGCGTGCTGAGCGTTCATTTCAGCCCCGCGCCCGCTCCCGTATCGCTTGCCAATTGGGCGGAAATCGAACCTTCGCTGAATGGCATTTTCCTCTATTCGCGCGAGGTCCGGGAGGTGCGTCCGCTGTGCTTCGAACTGGCTGTTCAAGTGGGCGCCAGCGCGGCGGAGGCGTCCTATGTGGCGCCGCTGCTCAGCCACCTTGGCAGTCACTTCGACTATGTTCTGATCGACGCGGGAAAGGACGTCCCTCCGCCGGCCTTGATCGAGTGCCTTGTGCAGTCCGACCTGACTTACATCCTGATGCGGCCGGATAATGAGTGCCTTTACGGCATGAAGTTACTCATGGGGGAACTGGGGACAAGGCCCGGCGGCACTTATAAACATATCAGCCCCGTCATTTGCTCGGACAATTTCGAGACGGCCACAAGGTTCAGCGAGGATTGCGAGAAAGCCGGCTGCCCGGTCCACTCGATCCTGCGCGGCTTTCCTCTTTCGGACTCGATGGGAGGCATCGACCGGTCTCCTTCCTTCACGGCGGAAATCCGCCGCATGGCGCGCGAGATCGGCCGCTGCCGCGTCGGACTGGCCCTCTCCTCCGGCGGCGCGCGCGGCCTGGCGCACATCGGCGTCATCCAGGTGCTCGAGGAGAACGGGATCGAGATCGACGCCGTGGCGGGCTCGAGCATGGGAGCCTACGTCGGCGCGGTCTGGGCTTACGGGCACGACGGCGTGACCTGCGAGAAAATCGCCCGCGGCCTTGAACGGCGCTGGGGCCTGCTCGCTCTCGTCGACCCGGTGATCCCGCCGCGCCAGGGATTTCTGCGGACGCGGCGCGTGGGGCAGCGGCTGCGGCGCGCGATCGGCAGCACCCGCTTCATCGACCTGGTGCGCCCGTTGCACGTGGTCGCGACGGATTTCGAAACGCTGGATCGCGTGGTCTTCTCCCGGGGCGAGGTGGCGCAGGCGGTCGAGGCCAGCATCGCCATTCCCGGCATATGCGTGCCCGTCACGCTCAATGGCCGCACGCTCATCGACGGCGGCATCGCCGATCCGCTGCCGGCCGACGTGCTCAGCGAGTTGGGCATCGAGCGGATCCTCGCCGTCAATACGCTGCCGACGCCCGCGCACCTGGCCATGTGCGTGGATTGCACCTTCGAAGCGGAGCCGCGCCGCGGGCGGCGTGGAATCGGCGCGTGGCTCAACACGCACTTGAATTACTTCGCCCGGGGCAACCTGTGCGACATCCTGATGCGCGCGAACTTTGGCGGCCAGATGCGCGTGGCCGAGCAGTCCGGCCACATCGCGGACCTGGTCCTGCGCCCGTGGGTCTGCGACGCGCGATGGCACGATTTCACCAACCCCGGCAAATACATCGCGCTGGGGCGCAAGGTCGCGGAAGAGCAACTCGCGGAGATCAAGGCATTGACCCAACCCCATGAAACACCCACAGCCGCACTGGCTCTCGCTGGATAGAAGAGCGCTTCGGGCGTGGCAGATGCTCAAGCTGCGCCGCTACCTCGGCGACACCGTGCTGCCTTTCTCGGCTCACTATCGGGCCCTTTTCCGGGAGCAGCGCCTGCGGCCCGATGCCCTGCGGGATTTCTCCTGCCTGCGCCACATCCCCTTTTCCGCGAAGGAGGATTTGCTGGAAAACTCGCGGGACTTCGTGCTCACGCCCGATGAGCGGGTGCTCAAGCGCCGCCTGTCGAACATCCTGGCCGCGCTGACGCGGGGGCGCGGGACCGTGAAGGAGGAGCTGGAAAGGGAATTCCGCCCGGTGATGATGACCAGCACCACGGGCCGCTCCGCGGACCCCACGTCTCTCATTTTTACCGGCCACGACGTGAAGACCCTTGCGCTGGCCGGGGCGCGCAGCATGCGCATCTGCGGGGCGCGCCGCGAGATGCGGATGCTGAATATGTTTCCCTTCGCGCCGCACCTGGCCTTCTGGCAAACGCATTACGCCAGCATGGAATTCGGCGTTTTCATGGTGAGCAGCGGCGGCGGCAAGGGGCTGGGCACCGAGGGAAACCTGCGGTTCCTGCGGAAGGTCGAGCCCGATGTGCTCATCGGCATGCCGACGTTCGTTTACCACGTCCTGCGCGCCGCCGTGAATGCGGGAACGCGGTGCCCGAAGCTTTCGAAAATCGTGCTCGGCGGAGAGAAGGCGCCGGTGGGAATGCGGCGGCGGCTGCGGGCGCTCGCGGCCGAACTGGGCGCGGGCGCGGTGGACGTGCTGCTGACTTACGGCTTCACCGAGGCCAAGATGGCCTGGGCGCAATGCCCCTGCGAGCAGCCCGAGGAGAGCAGCGGCTATCATCTCAGCCCGGACCTCGGCATCGTCGAAGTGATCGATCCGGCCACCGGTGAGCAGGTTCCCGAAGGCGAGCCCGGCGAGGTGGTCTGGACCCCGCTCGAGGCCCGCGGCACTGTCGTGCTCCGGTATCGCACCGGCGATATCGTCAGCGGCGGCGTCGTTCATGGGAAATGTCCGCATTGCGGCCGATCCATGCCGCGGCTCATGGGCGATATTTCCCGCACATCGGAAATAAGAGAGATGCGGCTCGACAAGCTGAAGGGGACGCTGGTCGATTTCAACCGGCTCGAGCACGTGCTCGACGATTGCGCGCAGGTGGCCACGTGGCAGCTCGAAATCCGCAAGGCGCACGACGACCCCATGGAAGTGGACGAATTGATCCTGCACGTGCAGAAGGCGGACGGCGCTTCCGATAAGGCGGTGCGGGATTTCTTGTGCGAGCGATTCGCGGCGGAGACCGAGACGCACCCGAACCGCATCCTCTTTCACAGCGAAGAGGAGCTGTCCCGGATGCAAGGAGTGGGCGCGATGCTCAAGGAGCAGCGCGTGGTCGATCACCGGCCCAGGGCCGGCGTCCCGGCGCCGGCGCCGCATTTAACCCATGCCTGAGCCCCTGGTCATCGTCGAAGGAGTGCGGACCCCGTTCTGCAAAGCCGGCTCCGAGCTGGCGGGACTGGCGGCGGATGAATTGGGACGGATCGCCGTCGATGCGCTGCTCACGCGCACCGGATTCGATCCCGCTCTGGTGGACGAGGTCATCTTCGGATGCGTCTGCCAGCCGGTGGATGCGCCCAATGTCGCCCGCGTCATCGCGCTGCGCGCGGGCCTGCCGGAGACCGTGCCCGCCGCCACGGTTCACCGCAATTGCGCGTCCGGTTTCGAGGCGGTCACCACCGCGGCGGAGCGGCTGCGCAGCGGGCATGGAAGCATCTTCATCGTGGGCGGGACCGAGAGCATGTCCCGCGTGCCGCTGCTCTACCCGGAGGCCGCCGCGCGGAAATTCGCCCTCCTCTCGCGCGCCAGGACCGTGACGGCAAAGATGGCGGCGCTGAGCGCGTTCCGGCCCGGCGATTTCAAGCCGCTCGTCGCGCTGAAGATGGGTCTCACGGACCCGATCAGCGGCCTGAACATGGGAGAGACGGCCGAAGTGCTGGCGCGGGAATTCAGCATCTCCCGGGAGCGGCAGGACCAATTCGCGCTGCGGTCCCACGAGTTCGCCGTTGCCGCGCGGGCAAAGCTGGCGGAAGAAATCTGCCCCGTGTATCTCCCGGGCGGGAAACATCCGGTGCTCCAGGACAACGGGCCGCGCGCCGGTGAGTCCCTCGAGATGCTCGCGCGGCTCAAGCCGGTATTCGACCGGCGGCATGGCTCGGTGAGCGCGGGCAATTCCTCGCAGATCACCGACGGCGCGGTGGCCCTGCTGGTCATGGGAAAATCGCGGGCCGCGCAACTGGGCCTCAAGCCCCTCGGCAGGCTCGTGGCCTGGGCGTACGCCGGTTGCGACCCGGTGCGCATGGGCCTGGGCCCCGTCCCGGCGATCCGGAAGCTTGAGCAGGCGGGCGGACGCGGGCCGCGCGACGTGGATTTGATCGAGATCAACGAGGCCTTTGCCGCGCAGGTGCTGGCCGTACTGCAACGCATGGGCGA
>Ga0302325_10014062_pt1 | contig 17048 bp, 21 predicted proteins | sample Palsa_T0_2_FD_201948 | JGI IMG/M metagenome (GOLD analysis project Ga0302325, IMG submission 201948) | Peat permafrost microbial communities from Stordalen Mire near Abisko, Sweden - Palsa_T0_2 | ecosystem: Environmental > Terrestrial > Soil > Palsa > Peat permafrost | place: Sweden: Abisko... | reverse complement strand
CGAGATGCGGTCCGTTAGCAATTAAGGAAGCGGATCAAACAGAGGCGTCTGCACCGGCAGGCGCCACAAGGGCCAGGTGGGGCCAAATGAGAGTATCAAAAGGGGCCAAATCAAGTTGACAAACGCATAGCGGTCCGTTGACATCAAGCGGCAGGCCGAGCCGGAAAAAATGGCCCAGCTATCGGATGTGCGTTGAGGGAGCGCCCCGGTGCCACGGCGAGGACCGGCCCGACATTTCGCGGGCTGATTTCACATGGTGCCGGACTGCAATCGAATGGGGCTGGAGTAAAGAAGAAACCGCCGCCCGCTTGATGCAGTTCAGCAGCAAAGCAAAAGAAAACGGCGAACGATACGCGATCCTAACAGCGACTAACGCCGCGGCCTCGGTCGATCGGCAGACCTATCGCGGGAGATCGACACCCAGGCCCACGTGAAATACATCCTGCGATTAGCTCTCACACGCCTCGACTAGGCTTCGCTTCTACATGTGTAGATGAGTCGCCAGACCTCGGCTTGCGGTTATCAAATTCCTCGGCCATCACATCGAAAACTTTGCACGACATTTGACGCACGGGCGATGATGGTGAACCGAGCGACGAAGCAAGCAAGTCTGCGACCGAATTGACGAACGGGATCGGCGGATTGAGGACGCGCAGAGGAAACGCCTTCACCAAAGCCTCGATCATAAACGCCGCAGCGCGGGACGCATAAGGGTTCGTCGGCCACGCTGTGGGCCAGGCGACCGAATTCGGAATGCGCCTTAGATCGTCAGCAACCATGTCCAGGTCTTCTTCCGAAGCGCGAAACGGCAGAATGCACAGATCGGCAACGGCCGCGATTTCTTCGTCGAACGCAGGCCGGTTTCCGCCACCGTCGATGATTGTCCAACCACCCAACCCATTTCGGCTTTCGCTGAGAATGTGCGCCAACATCCGGGGCTCCCTGCCGTCGAGCACACCGTAAGGCCTGCCTTCCGCGCGTAATCTGCGCTTCGGATCAGTGAGAACATACACGGCGGCTTGATGACGCAAGATCGCCCCAAGACACGCGGCGTGAGATGTGGCCGACTTTCCAACGCCGCCTTTGATGCCGCCGAAAAAGACTATGCCGCCGGTCATGGCCCGCGCTCCAGGACCTCAAGCATGATTTGTTGCGCTGAAATGACGCGGCCACTCTCAAGCGAACGCTCCGACGCGGCGGCAACGTAACGGGTCAGAAGAGCGCGCGGAGGACGAAGGCTAATTGGTACGGTATCTTCCTTCACAGCATCGAGACTGGCTTTTATTTTTTTCGCCTTCCTTGGCCTGGCTTCCTCAACCGGCGGCGTGACCGTCTCCGGCGACTCGGATGTCACCCCTTGCGCTTGTTCCGTCGCTGGCGGAATAAACGCGAGCACGGCGGGCGGTTGATTTCCCGCCAAAGCAAGCCGCGCCGCGAGAGCGTCAGAGTCCCGGCTCCTTTTCATAGTGGCCTCATCGGGTGATGACATTGGAGTATTCCGATTGTGGGCGATTAGGATACCTCAACCGTAGAATTGCGCAATGTCTCAATGTCTCAACATCACAAAACCGGCGTATCGAGATATCTTCGAGTTGTAGTGTTGCAGAATTACACTACTACAATATCGAGCAATCAGGACATTGCAACATCACGGTGGCGCGACATCTCAAGATCGACGTATCTAAACATCGAAGTATCTAAACATCGCAATATCGCAACACTGAGAATGCGCGGCGAGTGGGCAAGACTACGGCCTGAAAGCAGGGGAGGGGTCTGCCCGAGTGAGCCTATTTCTTTCGTGGTTGAGCAGGGAAGCAAGTTTTCGCCTCAGTCTGGCTCCCGCCTAGCCCGAAAGTACAAAACGCATTAGGGGCGATCCTGACGAGAAGACCGAGACGGAGGTTTTTGTGGTCCGAAGCTGATTCAGCCCTCATGGAGGACGAAGGATAGGGCAGGGGCCTCAGTCGGGCTTCGCGAATCGCCGGGGTCATGGCAAGATAGCGAGATTGGAGGAAGCCTTGATCGTAGCTCTGATTCACTGGCGCATAAAACTTGGTGATGAACACGCCGCCGCCTTTCTCAGGCATTGGCAAACCCGGAACACGATTGCCGATCGGCAAGGCTTGATTGCAGAATTCCTTAGCGACTCGCTGCCGATGAGCCAGTTTCCTTATATCACCTGGCATCTAGATTCCGATTCGCTTGGGGATTTCAAGTCTTACGTCACCGTCGGGTTCTGGAAGGATTCAGAGGCTTTCAAGGAGCAGGTGGCAAACTACTTCAACGACGGAAAGCCGTTGCTGGAGTTCGAGCAGTACCGCCGTCGTCGCGTGATATTCAAGCCTGTCCACTGGCGGATCGGTCACGCGCCTCTGCCTGAGGGCGATTCAGATGGCGTTGAATAGCTGCATCACGTGTGCTCCGTTTGTGCTCCGTTAGCGTTGTGAAGGAAGCACAGAGTGAAAACGCGGTATTCTCAATCGCCAGAAAGAGGTGCAGGAAACGCAATGTTCTTTGTTTCCAATTTACTGTCGTCTTCCCAAGCTGGACGTCGCGGGTTCGACCCCCGTCTCCCGCTCCATCTTTTCAATGACTTGGGATTTATCAGCAACTTCCTTCACTCCATTTCACTCAGTTAAGCGGTGAGAACGGCATTTTCGAGCTGTTCTGCCGCATCGGCCCGCCTGGACATGGCGGACTTTGTATAAACGTCGATGGCCACGCCGATACCATGCCCTCGCTGATCGGCGGCGACTTTCGGATCGATCCCGGCGTCATGGCCGAGACTGGCATGGGTTCGCCTCAGCACCTGAAAATTCCCCCATCCCAAACCAACAGGGTCGAGCAGGGGCTTCATGTTCCGATACCAGACGTTATCCCTCCACATGGGCTTGAGAGGATTCTCGGAAGCGAATACCCATGCTTTGGGACTGCTGCCTACCATCTCCATCCATTCCTTAAGCTCTTTGGCTGTCTTGGGAGGAATGGCGACGGTGCGTGTTGACTTGTCCGTCTTCGGCGTGTCGATGTCGCCCCGATAGAGGCGCTGCTCGACCGAGAGCTGGCGACAGTCACCGCTGATGTGACGGCGCTGCAGTGCCAGAATCTCGCCGGGACGCAAGCCGGAAAAAATAGCCAGATGCGCTATAACGCGCTCGCGTTGTTCTAATGCTTCGATGTAGTGTTCCACCTCCTGTTTGTTCATTGAACGGCTCTCGGCTGTCACCGCCGCCTTGGGCGTGAAGAGCGCTCCGGTCGGGTCGCGATCGGTATAGCCCTCGGCGATTGCGAGCTTGAAGATGCCCCGCAGATCCCAGCGCAAGTGCGCCACGACGCTGCGGGATAGCGATGCCGCTTTGCCGTTCAGGAACGATTGCAGTCCCTTCAGGCTCAAAGCGGACAGCTTCTCCTCGCCAAACTCCGTCTTCAAGTGATGTGTGATGCGGTTTTCCGTGGTCGCGGCGGTAGACCGTTTCCACTTCGACCGCAGGAAGGGAAGGGCGACGCCTTCGAGAAAATCCCCGAAGGTGATGTTGGGATCAGGCGCGATTGCGTTGCGGGCGTTGACTTCGTTTAAAAGTTCGTCCCGCTTCTCCTCGGCCTGGCTCTTGCTCATCTTTGAATGCAGCCCGAGCGTTGCGTATTTCCGGGTGCTGCCGTCGCGATAGAGCAAAACCCACATCTTGCGCTTCCCGTGCTGCCTTACTTGCAAACTGCCTTTTTGATGACGCTGTCGATGCACGTTTGTCCTTTCCGTGCGCCTCCGGCGGTCATCCAGGTTTGATCGGATCATAGCAGTTTTTTTAAGGGGCGACGGCAAGCCGCTATGCATGTTTGCGAAGACCGGTGAGCCTATTGAGATGCCGGGGAACGCCGTGATACATCGGCTTAATATCGTCCGGATAAAGGAAGAAATTCCGCACGGCGACCTTCAGGTAAACCCAATCGGGATATACGCCGTACTTCTTCCATAGCCGGACATGGCCCAGCGTGCGGGTGTACTGCCTATCGACGCCGTTGTTAAACGTCATCACAATCGAAGTCCGGGTGTCGCTGCAATCGAAGAAAAGACAGCCCCGCTCGCGGGCCTCCTTGAGGATCGGCTCGCAGCGCGCCCGCAACTGCTCCGCCGCGTGAGACTGCACCGACTGCCGAAGAAGGTGCTTAAGGAAATAGGCCATCACCTGCGCGCCGGTTTGCGCGCGTTCGACCGGCTCGCGAAATTCGTACATGAAGGTGGTGTACCATCCCCGTTCATAGAGGTCCCGGATACCGTCGGCCACCATTGGCTCCTGCATTAGAGGCATTGTAGTCTCTCCTTTTCGGAAGCATTCATTCGTGATTATGCTCATTGGCCCTGATCCATTCCTCGAAGCTCGCCCGCAGGATGAGGCGGCGCCGTCCGAGCCACAAAGAGGGCAGGGGCGTCACGCCCGGCACCTTGCCCGCAATCAGGTGATGGACATGGGCCTTTGAGCAGCGCAACTCGTGCGCCGCTTCCGCAACGGTTAGAATGTGGGGGCCGACATCAGCCTCGCGCTCGACGCTTGGTGCGGAGTTCATCATGGGTGGCCCTCAGCTCGCCCTCGGCGCAAACAGGCTGGCTTGTTTGTGGGCGTCGGCGATGCGGCGGCACGCCAGGGCGAAATAATCCGCACGTTTCTCGATGCCGATGAATGCGCGGCCAAGTTTGACGCAGGCCACACCGGTCGTCGCCGAGCCCATGAAGGGATCGAGCACCGTCTCCCCTTCGTCGGTGAACTTCATAACCCAATCCACGAGAAGCTTCAGCGGCTTTTGCGTCGGGTGCTCTCCATGCTCGACATTGCACACCCACACGGCATGATGCCCGCCTCCATTCCAGTGCTTGCGACCGTCCCGATGGAGGATGGCTATGGCTTCCCAGCCGACGCCTGGCCGGTCGCCGGTAAATTGCGGCGCGCCGTTGGGTTTGTGCCAGATACCGAGCCGCACCAGGGGCACGCCCGCTTTTTCCAGAAGGGCGGCGTGCTGCCATGCGCAGGACATGACCACCCATCGTTTTGCGAGCGTTACTGAATTGGCGCAGAACGCGATGAATTGATCCTCCGTCAGGCTGTCGAAATCAATCCGCGATGCCGCGAGCGATCTCGCGGAGCGCGCGCCTTTGTGCGTCTTCGCGTTGTACGGCGGGTCGGTGATGATGCTATCGACCTCGCCGAGCTTGGGCATGATCTCGAACGCATCGGCCAGATAGAGTGTGGCATTGCCGATTTGCTCTTTCCGCATAAGTTTGGCCTCACGGCTCGGAGTTGGACTCCGCCTCGTTATCCCTCATGTACCGAATCCATCCGGACACACGAAGAATCGTCGCTCCTTCAGCACGTTAAATTGTTGGTAAAACTATCGCTGCGCAAGTGCACAGCGAATATCTCAACGGCCGCCGGCAGGCCTTGCCTTCTGCGGTCCGCTTATCTCGATGCTTTTTACGGAAAAGATCCCACCATCGCCCGACCCGCCTGGTCCCGCGATGGCAAATCCGCTCATGCTGTCAGAGTCGATTGCCGAGGTCGCAAACTGCGCCCGCCAGTCGGGATTTTGCGTGAAAGACCGCCCTTTGTCGGCCGGATGAATGTTCACGTCGATCATCGTGATGTTCCAAAAGCTGTTGCCGGTATCCTCTACCTCAAATACGATGTGGCTTTGGGAACATCCCGATGCAATCTCACGCCAGGTTCCGGAGTGGCTGTACTTCTTGGTCCCAAACGTAAACGACTTGTCGCCGATGGTGAGGACCGCCTTTCCCGGTGAATTTACTCCGTTTCCCTCAACGCCCGAGGCTGACCCTTCGCATCCCGCAAGCGGGGTGCGCGTGCCCTTCGAATCGTCAAAAGTAAATACGAGAGTGAAGGGTTTGCCGATCAGGTTGCGCACCGTACCGAAAATGTGGAGAAGATCCCCTGATCCTCCGACTACATCGCCGGTTACCGTTACGACAATCTCTGCTCCCTTCATCTGAGCTATTGCCAAAAGGGACAGGATGATGGTGATTAACGTCATTCCGCGGCGCATGCGCCCGAAGAAAACCTGCCAATATGCAGCGTTCATTGTGAACTCCTTAAGAATCCCTACAGCTTGTCCTTGTCATGCGGCAGCGACGGGCTGCCGCCCGGCCCGGCTTTAAGTCCGAACCTTTTGCAAAATGACGTGGCCGCCTTCGCATCCGCCCTCCTGCCACTCGGCCGCAAGTTGATTGCTGCCAAATGGCGTAAGGGTGAACGAGGTTACGGCGCATCCGTTGGCGCTAGCGCCGATGGTTTTATCGACATGGAAGCGGATGGAGCCGCTCTCCATCGCGCCGGAGAGAATCGCCTCAGCCGGGTTCATCCGGTTTAAGACGGCGGCAGCGTTATTGCCCCGGTCCTGCGGGGACATGAGCGGCGCATAGTTCGCGCACGCAAGACTGGAATATCCGAGGTAGTGGCCGGACGCATTCTCGTGCAGCTCGACCTTGAGCGTGCAGAGGCCTCGGCCCGTGATGGCGGTTCTTCCCTGCCAGACGCCGGACAATGTGCCGGGCGATAGGGGTTGCGGAGCGGCAACTGCCGGGCCGTGGATGGTTGGTGGAGCACCGCGGGGCGGCGGGGCAGGGGCATTCGCCCGTGCGCGTTGCTGAGCGGCCCGGATCGCCTGCTGACGGTAGTACGCCGCCTGCCTCGCGGATTCTTCTCGGGTGTGTTCAACATAGTAAGCCGCAAAAATCGCGCCGCACAGCAGCAGAAAATTACGTTGTTTCTTATCCATAGTCATGGTTCACCTCGCTCGAATTAGCATTCAGAACTTCTTTCAAAAGTGCGGGCGAGCGATGCTCGAAGAAGGCAACGCGCGCCCAATTAGGCTTACTTCTGTTCCGCCCGAGGCGGGACACCCACAACCACTCCAAACCTCATTTGAATTCGCTCTTTTCCGGGGCTCCACCAGAAGTCACGGTCTTCGTCTCGCGGATTGAGAAGCGCGGAAGCCTTGCGTGCGTCAAGGTCAATCAGGAAACGATTCTCGATGAAGATGCCGCGTCGGATATCCGGCGTCTGGACAGGGCTCTGGGCCTGATGGTCGAAATATAGCGCTTCGTAAGCGACCAGCCCGTTTTGATTGCCGATAGCGAGCGAGTTGGGAAGGATTCTCGAAATCCGTCTTCCGTCCAACGTGTCGCCATCGCTCGCGACGCACCGCATTGCTGTGAACACCGCACTGTGGACTTCACCGCTGCCGTGCTCGGGTTCAAGCCACCTTGCCACGAAGGCTTCTTCCTTACGGGAGTCACTGAGAGCCAGTGCATCGAGATACATCGCTTGGCTGAAGATGTGCTCGCCACAGAATTTCGTTCCGATGAGTTGCTTTTGCGCCGCCTCAAGCTTCAATTGGTCAAGTGCCCGAAGGTCCTTCTGTTCAAATGCGCTATGGAGCCTGTTCGTCATTGACCTGACCCAGTCCTGCTGGGCTGGAGACAGGCGCTGGAAGTCCGGATCGTTTTTCAGGTCGTAGGGGTCAGCATTTGCCTGGTCCTCCTGACCGTTGGTTTGTTGTTGAGGTTGACCCTGGTTCTGTCCGGTGGGCGGCTGCGCGAACGCGCTTGCATACGCCAGCGTCACTGCTATCAGAAGTGAAATACGTTGCTTCATATTGTTTCTCCTCGTTAATGTGCTTCGTGAATACGGGGTAAACTTTGCTCGAACTGAGCCTGGTTTTGAGGCTGCGGAATGCAACCGCAGACCGGCTTGACCGGTCGGTTGTTCACCCAAATCTCGTAGTGAAGATGGGGGCCGGTCGAAAGACCCGTTGAGCCGACATAGGCTATGACCTGGCCCTTCTTGACGCGCGCTCCGGGATAAATGCCGGGCGCGAAACGGCTTGCATGCGCGTATGCGGTGGCAAGGGTGCGACTGTGCCGCACCAGCACAAAATTGCCATAGCCGCCCTTGGGTCCGGCCCCTTCAATAATGCCGGCGCCTGTCGCAAAGATAGGCGTTCCGGAGGGCGCCGCGATATCGACGCCACAATGCATCGCCCACCATCCGAAGATCGGGTGCATTCGCATTCCGAAGTCCGAACTTACGCGCGTGCCATTGACGAGGGGTGCTTTCATCGGCCTCGACATGTCCACTGCTTCACCCTTGGCGTTGTAAGCACCAAAGCATGCACAGGCGGTAGTAACTTCCTGCCCACTTAGCGTCACGGAGATGAGCGCGATGAAAGGAAGTAGGCTTCGGCTTCTCATGCCTCCCATCGTGGGGCCGGAAGGGTACCCCGCAAAAGTCAATCCCTGTCAAAAATGAGCGCGGGTTGACAGGTGGGGCGCGCCTGTCTAGGCTGCATTGTCAATCGGTCAGAGAAACATGGCACTTAATGTACGAGCTTAATGAGGAGGACAAAGAGGCGTTTTCACCAGGGAACATGCGTCAGTGGGCGGCGCAGGAACTTAAGGATATTGCCAAAGCCGGCGAGTTGCGCGCAAAGGAAGTAAACGATCTCGTGAGCCGGTATTCCTCCGGCGAGTTTACAGCTGCGGAAGCGGCAGAGCGATATTTCCGGTACCAGGATCGCTGGGGAGAAGCAATTCCGGGGGTCTCGGCCGGCGGCGACCTCTCAGACGAAACGATACTCACGAAGATGGATGAAGTGCGTCGGATGGTCGAAGAGGCCCGGCGCACAAATAGACAATCGGTCAGGTCGCGGTAACGCGGGGCGCTGTGCGGTCAACAATCTCAATGAATTTCCGCCCGGTCTGTATGCGATAAAACAGCGGAAGAATATGCAACAACGCCGTCACCGGATAGCCTTCATCACAGGCTATCTTCAATGTCTCAGCAGCATCATGAAAACAATCTCGTGAAAACAGCGCCATTGCTGCGCCAACAGGACCCAAACGCTCGTATTCCATTTTTCTGGCATAGTCGTCGGAATAGAATCCGTTCCACGTGTAATTACGAATAGCAAGAGCTGTCGGCCTAAGCTTGGCATATTTGGCCGCGAGCTCTTCCAACGCTTGAAACGCCTTCGGAGCGCCATGCGAACTTGCGTTCTGCGCGTAATGATAAGCCAATGTCGGATCTCGGACCCCAAGCATTATGAGAGCCATAAGGATCTCAACCAGCCAATTACAGCACTCAAGTGGGTATTCTATTGGTAGATGTTCATCATAAATGATGGGGTTGGGCCGTGATAGGTAATTCGTAACCGTGGTTTTGGCGCCTTTGAAATCGCGGGTCAAATAAACAAATGCCGCGCAGATCGTCCATGTCCCTGTTTCGAACTCCTTGAGTTCCCGAAGTATCTCAACGCATTCAAAAGCATCATCGAAACGATGAGTAGCCAGCAGGTATGCGATGTACCAGAAGCTCATGCGCGTTTCGGCCGGATCGATTCTTAGGGCGTTCTGAAACGCATCTGCGGCCGCGGTCCACCGGAAGCGACAGCAATGGAGTACCCCGCTCATAATATGCGCAAGCCACAATTGGTCATCCAAAGCCAGACAAGTTGCGATTGCCTTTTCGGCGGCAGGGATTCTGTACGCCGAATACCGTTGTCCGCAGAAGGACTCGGCCACGAGCATTTCGGCCAAATGCGCGTGAGCTAATGCGTACGAAGGGCGTTTGTCTAAGAGCACCGACATTGCAAGGACCGAGGCTGCGGGATCTGCCGGAAGCGATCGATAGAAATGCGTGATAATGTCGCGACACTTGGCAGCCACGGGTGCGTGAGGGTTGTAAGAGAATCTTGGTTTGAATCCTTTCGGAAATTCGATGATCACGAGGTCGTCAGACCCGGGCCCCTGGTAATAAGTGGCCAGATTCCGGCGCAGGTTCGCGAGGGTTTGTCGGACGACGCCTTCCTGCATGGGGTTCCATTCACGAGGTTTGTTAAAAAGGTCGATCCCAAGTTGATATTCGTGATGCTCGATTGGGTCCGCTTTAAAGCTGTCGGCAATCAGGCGCTTGAGGAGAAGCGAGAGCTTTGGCGTCGTGATAAACAGGTCGCTCGAAAGCATCGTTGCAACCTGGTTTTCGACCTCCTGGCGCGAAGGTAATGCCGTTTCATCGCTCATGACGTCCCAGAAGGTTATTATCGTCGAGATTACAGGTTGAGATCGCGCCCGGACAAACGCAGTTTTGACGCGGTTTGACTTTTGCCACGGAATCCGCTGACTGCACAATCGCCATAGGTGATCTCTATGGCATTTTTTGACTTCGTGCGGAACGGCAACGGCGGTGGTATCGGTCAGCGGAAATCGCAGTTGCTGAATGCATCGCCCCACGATTCGTCATTCGGCTCGATGCTCGGTGGCCGCGATCCGTGGAACCTCGATTTCCCGTTGTTCCAGTGGTCGCCGCATGACGCCTTTTTGCTGCGCAACGCGGTTGAGTCGGTGACAATATTCGGCGAGCTGGGGGCGGCCAAGACGACCGGCTCGGCTGCGTGGATATTGCTTAAATACCTCTCCATCGGCATGGGCGGCATCGTCAATTGCGTGAAGCCCGGACAGCGCGAGCAGATCGAGGCGTACGCGAAGCAGACGGGCCGGAGCGATTCGCTGATTGTGGTTTCCCCCGGCAGTCGCTGGCGCTGCAATCTCATCCGCTACGCGCTTATGCGTCCCGGCATCGTCGGCAGCCGGGTCGAGGCTATCGTGTCGATGCTCATGACCATTGTCGAGGCGGCGGAGCGAGGCGAGAGGGCAAGTAGCGGGCAGGGGGACAAATTCTGGCAGCGTTCGCTGCGCCAAATCCTAAGGAACGGCTGCGAGCTCTCCATTGCGGCGCGCGGGGACATCACCATGAAGATGCTGCATGAGGTAATCATGAGCGCGCCCCGCACGCACGCGGAGGTGCATAACGAGCAGTGGCAGAAGGAATCGTTGTGCTACCGGCTTATCGAAGAGGCGGAGGCAAGGAACAGAAGCGAGCGCGAGCAGTGCGATTTCGAGCTGGCGGCAAAGTATTTCCTGCGGGAATTCCCGGACATGCCGAACGACACCAGGGGCTCGATTCTCGCAACTTACGGCGTGATGGCCGATGTTCTTCTGCGAGGCCAGATGGCGGATCTGTTCGACGGCGAAACGAACTTCCTTCCCGAGCTCACGTTTGACGGTGCCATTATCGTGCCTGACCTGCCGACTAAGATCTACGGCCAGGCCGGTGTCTATGTGCAGTCGGCCCTCACCTATCTGTGGCAGACGGCTTGCGAGCAGCGCGACGTGAAGGTCAACCCCCGGCCCGTGTTCTGGTTCTGCGACGAAGCGCATGAACTCGTGTGCAATTACACCCCGGAATTCCTCGCAACCGCGCGGAGCGCGCGTGTCGCCTCGGTGCTGATTTCGCAAAACAAGCCCAACTATCTGGCCGCGATGGGGGGCGAGGCCGGAAGGCACCGGGTCGATGCCTTCCTGGGCAATATCGGCACGAAGATATTCCATGCCAATGGAGACCCGGAAACCAACCGCTGGGCCTCTGACACGATTTCCGAAGAGATGCAGACGCGCACCAGCTGGCACGCAAACGCGGAGCAGGGACAGGGCAGGGGCGGGGGCTCGGAAGCGCCGGGCCGAAAGGTCCTGCCTTCCGAATTCACGATGCTCAAGAAAGGCGGCTCGCAGAACGGTTTCATGACCGAATGCATCGTCTACCAGACCGGTGCCAGCTTCGCCGCCAATGGCGGGCAGCCGTATCTGCGGACCTCGTTCCGCCAGCAGATACCGGGCATGAACGCTCCGCCGGAAGTCAAATAATCCAGGCTTTGCAAATCTCCCTGGGGACGCTGCGCATGAATCACGGGCGGCGCTCCAAAAACCATTAACCGCAGTTCAAACCATCCGCGCCCAAAAGGAGGGGCGTGAATCATGAAGCTGTACAAGGAAACACGAGAGCTGCTCAAGGGCACCGAGCAGTGGAAGATGTACGAGTGGGCGCTGGCGCTGCTCAGCCTGATAAGCGGCTGCTTTGCGATCAGCGTCGTGCCGTTTACCCGGAAAGAGTTCGGCGAGCGCTATCTGGGGTGGCTCAACCTGTTCTTCGGCTACACGGTCGTCGCCAACTTCTTTTTCCTGGGCAATATGATCGGCATGCTCACAAGGCATGGCGGCTCGCGGCTCATGGGGCTGTTCTGGCTCGCTTTCATCGCCATGAGCCTCTATCGCCGCCGCGAGATTACCGTCAAGAACAATGCCGGCATCGAGTGGCACAGCATGTATATCGGCACGTCGCTGCTGCCGCTGCCTTTTTCGCAAGAGAAGATCTACAAATTCTTTGAGCCCGCCCTGGTCTTTGCGCTTGGCCATCTGCTCTGGACCTTCTCCGGCCAGGTGGGCCTCTGGCTGATGATAAGCGCCGTGGCGTTGCTCATCAATAACCACATCGTCTTCTACAATGAGCGGCGCGCCATTCTCGACATGCGCGATGCGCAGATCGAAGCCAAATATCTTGGCGCGGCATTATCCGGCAAGCCCGCGCGCGAGACGGCGGGCTTCGTCGTCGCCGAGTCCAGTATCAGGCTCATGAGCCAGGATGCGGGCCTCAAGGAAGCGTTCGCGAATCTCTCTCCCGAATTGAAGGAAGTGCTCACATCCGAGTCCGGCGTTGCCGCCGCGACGGAAAGTGCGAGGTGATATGCCATGTCAGCCGCAGAAAAGTACGGAAGGCCGGTGGAATCGATTTCCGCCCAATCGTTGGCTGAGGCGCGCGCGGCAGGAGCGGTGCTTGCAGAGAAGGGCGTGACGCACGACTCAGGCGCGCCCCAGACTCCCGCCGTCAAATACGGCGCGCCCGCAAACAATCAGCTTGAGCGGACGCTTTCGCAGGGGCGATCGCTCTGATGACGTTCTCCAATCCATCGCTAATTTCGAGCCGGGAGCGTGACGCTTTGGCGCGCGCTTCCGGCGATTCTTGCGGGCAGCTCGGGCACGCAATTACAGCGGGCAGGGGCGGCGAGGCGGCCCATTATGGGACACCAATTGTAGAACCGCGTATTTTGGCTTTTTTCCCTTTGAGCTGTGCAAAGGAGACTTGTCTATACGCTTTTTATGTACTACCGGTTGTAGAAAGTCCGTGTATGCAACCACTAGATGCTGTAGCTGAACGGGGCGGGTGTAAATGCTGTTTATCAGTCCGAAGACCGACACCAAAGAGGCGAAGGACTACTTCACCCGCGATCTTTCCCGGCCCGATTATTACCTCAAAGACGCACCCGAAATCGCAGGCGAGTGGCATGGCCTCGGCGCGGAGCTTCTGGGCCTTGCGGGAACGGTGGATAAGGAGCGGTATTTCCAGCTTTGCGACAACATCAATCCTGCAACCGGCGAGCAGCTCACGCCGCACACCAGGGGTGACCGGCGCGTCCTTTACGACTTCACTTTCGACGCTCCCAAATCGGTCAGCCTCGCCTATGAACTGGGCGGCGACGAGCGCATCATGGATGAACTCCGGGGTGCCGTTAAAGACACCATGTCGGAAATGGAAGGCGCGATGATGACGCGCGTGCGGACTGAAGGCCGCAAGGAAGACCGCGCGACCTCCAACATGGTCTGGGCGGAATTCATACACAGAACTACCCGGCCGGTCACGGGAGACGATGGAATCTCCATACCCGATCCTCAACTTCACTGCCACGCTGTCGCGTTTAACTGTACCTGGGACCCGGAGGAAGAGCGCTTCAAGGCGGCGGAATTCTCCAACCTTGTGCGGGACAAAGGATTGTATCAAGCGGCCTTCCATAGCAGGCTCGCCGGGCGCTTGGCCGCACTCGGCTACGGCATCGAGCGCGACGGCAATAGCTTTCGCTTAAGCGGCATAGATCACGCGACGGCGGCAAAATTCTCAAAGCGCACTGAAATCATCGAGGCGGAAGCGGAGCGGTTAGGCATCACCAACGCTAAGGCAAAAGGGGAACTCGGGCGGCGCACGCGAGAGAAAAAAGACGCGGCCGGCATGTCCGTCCGCGAGCTGCGCAAGGCCTGGGAAGCGCGCCTCTCGGATGACGAACGCAAAGCAATTATTGAAGCACGGAACGGACAGAAAACCTCGACGCTGGATGCGAAGAGGGCCATGGATTACGCGCTCTCTCACTCGTTCGAGCGCGCTTCCGTCGTCCCTGAAAAGGACCTGCTTAAAACCGCGCTGATACACAGCGTGGGAAATGCGAGCGTCAACGAAGTGCGCGGCGAATTATCCCGCGACGGCGTCATCCGCCGCGTGCGCGCCGGGCTGCGCTATGCCACTACGAAGGATGTGCTGCAGGAAGAGATTGCTATGTCCGCCTTCGTGCGCAATGGGCGTGGCACACACTACAAACTGGGCGGCGAGAACACAGTGGCGGCGCTCGACCCGAATTTGAGCAAGGAGCAATGCGACGCGGCGCAAATTATTCTCAATTCCCGCGATAGGGTCACGGCGCTTAAAGGCGGTGCCGGAACCGGAAAAACCCGCATGATGCAGGCAACCGTTGCTGCCATTAAGGCCGCGGGCAAGGAGGTCTATACCTTCGCACCATCGGCGGAAGCCTCGCGCGGCGTGCTGCGAGGGGAAGGATTCGCCAATGCGGAGACCGTCGAGCGGCTTTTAATCGACCCGGAGATGCAAAAGCAGGTCCATGGCCAGGTGCTCTGGGTGGACGAAGCCGGGCTCCTCTCGGTCAAGGACATGAAGCGGCTGTTTGACGTGGCGAAAGCGCAAGACGCCCGCGTGATTTTAAGCGGGGATACGCGTCAACATAACGCGGTCTATCGTGGCGATGCGCTCAGGATTCTGGAAAAAGACGCAGGCCTTAAAACCGCCGAATTGTCCACGATACGCCGCCAGACCAATGAGACCTACCGGCAGGCGGTGAAAGCGATAAGCGAAGGCGGCAGGCTGGGCAAAGACGGCAAGACGGGACTTGAGGCGGGTATCGGGATGCTCGATTCCATGGGTTCGATTATCGAGGCGCAAGGCGACGAGCGCTACCGGGAGATCGCCAAGGATTATGCGGAGGTGACGGCGGAGCGTAAAAAAGGCGGGGAGCTGAAGACGGCGCTTGTGGTCTCGCCCACGCACCGTGAAGGCGAGCGCGTGACCGAAGCCATCCGCGAAACGCTTAAATCGGAGGGACGGCTCGGCACGGACGAGCGGAATTTCCTGTCCCTGCGCCCGCTCAATTTGACCGAGGCCCAGCGCGGCGACCTGGCCGAATACCGCCCCGGCGCCGTGGTTCAATTCCATCAAAACGCCAAGGGTTTCAAGCGCGGCGAGCGGGTGACCGTCGTGGACTCGGACAAGGGCAGGGTGCGTATCAAGCGCGCCGATGGAAAGGCCGATACGCTGCCGCTTTCGGAGGCAAAGAAATTTCAGGTCTATCTGCCGCAGCAGGTGGCGCTTTCCAAGGGCGACAGGCTGCGCATCACCCAGAACGGATTTACGCAAGTGTCACGGCGCGGGCTGCTCGGAGCAAGCGGCAAGGACCGGCTTAATAACGGCTCTGTGTACGAGGTGGATGGCTTCACCAGGCAAGGGGATATCAAGCTCGCCAACGGCTTTGTCGTGCCAAAGGAATACGGCGGCCTCACGCATGGTTATGTCGTGACCTCGCATGCAAGCCAGGGCAAGACCGTCGATGTATCGCTCATTGCGCTTGGGAGCGAATCCTTCGCGGCGGCAAACCGCGAGCAGTTCTACGTGTCGGTCTCACGGGGACGCGAGGCGGTCAGGCTTTATACCGACGATAAGGCGGCGATGATGGACGCGGTGCAAGGCAGCGCCGCGCGTCTCTCCGCCACGGAATTAATGGAGGTTTCGCCGATGAAGCCCAAGCCTAGGCCGGGCATCGTGCGGCGGATGTTTGAGCGGGTGCAACGTGCCTACCGGGACAAGCTTGCGCGCCTGGCGGCAACGGATGCGGTTCATCAGAAAAATCAAAGGGAGGTTATAACCCATGGCAGACAGTAATGTCAGGCGAGCTTCGGTCGTCGAGAAGATCCTGCATCCCGCCCCGCGCCATGAGCCGGAGGTGGAAGAGGCAAGGGAGAGCCATCAGAACGCCCGCGCCCATAGCCGCGAGGCCATCATGCTCGACGTAAAAATGGGGGACGGCTCCATCGAGAGCTTCCCCTATGCCTGGCTCTCGCGCGTCAAATATCAGCCGGGCGACACGCTTATCCTGCGCTTCGGCAAGAACGAAATCAGCGTCGAGGGCCGCAATCTTTCCCGGCTTCGCGATATTGTCTCGGAGCACCGGGCGCGGTTCATTCAGGAAGGTACGGAAGGCGAGGAAGGGCTAAAGCCCGAGGACGCGGCGCATATCGAGCGCATCGTGATTACGGAAGGAGACGAGGACTTATGACAAGGGAAGCATTAATGGCGCTCTCCGACAGCGACCTCTCAGAGGTCATGGCCTGGGGCGAGGAAGAACGGAAGGCGAGGGCGGAGAAGCGCAGGCAGGAGGCGATTGCGAAAATCCGCGAGCTGGCCGGGGCCGTCGGCGTGACGGTCGCTATCGGCGGCGTAAGAGGCAGGCCCGCGAGGGCAAAGCTGGATGCGAAAGCGGCGAAAAAAGCCTGACTAATCAGGCAGGCTTGGGGGCCATTAAAAGCTGATGCATCAGGCGGCAGCCGGTCGGTGCCGCACAACAAAAGCAATTTTATAGAGCTGGCGTATTCTCAAGAAACCGGCGCGAGCGCCATGCCTGGCGCGGCACACGCATCCAGCGCCTCGCGGTCGCGCTCGCGCTCGCGGTATGCCTTGTGCGAATGAAGCCCTTCCGAAAGTATGGCGGCGGAGACCGACGCGATGCGCACGAAGCGCCATTTACGGTCGGGGTCTTTGACGAATTCACCGATGATGAGCGGGGCCAGGATGCCGGCCGTTCGCACCCAATGCCCGATTTCGCCCTCGACGGCGGCCGGCTTGCGATGCGCGCGCCGGTGATGCTCTTTTTCCTGCCACTTCGGATGGTCGGGCTGTGGGTGATGCATAATCAATCCCCTTTAACGAGAAACTACTCGTTCGCAACCGTAGCGGGCAAAAATGAATTTGGCAAGCCCAAGA
>Ga0302325_10014061_pt1 | contig 17048 bp, 11 predicted proteins | sample Palsa_T0_2_FD_201948 | JGI IMG/M metagenome (GOLD analysis project Ga0302325, IMG submission 201948) | Peat permafrost microbial communities from Stordalen Mire near Abisko, Sweden - Palsa_T0_2 | ecosystem: Environmental > Terrestrial > Soil > Palsa > Peat permafrost | place: Sweden: Abisko... | reverse complement strand
GATATCTTCTTCGATAAAGTTATCGACTGCCTCTGACAAAACAGGCCCGGCTGGGGCACCCGGCAGAAAAAGGCGCAAAAAATTTTTCGGAGTACTGATAATCCCGGACGGCGGCCAGCGCGCAAGGCAACCGGCCCCGGGTCCAGCAGACTCACCGCACGTAGGAGGTAAGGGCCCAGCGGGCCGGGGCAGTCGGCCGGACAAGGAGGCCAGCTAGTCGCGGCGGGCAGCGGGTAAACCGCGGCCGGGTGCTCGCCGTCTAGTGACGGATGGCGCATCGCGGTATGCGCCGCGGAGTCCAGGGGCAGCGCCCAGCGGCGAGCAGCTCCCAGCGGCAAGGAGAAGAACATACCCATGACAGCCACGCTTCAGGAGATCCTGCTCGCGCCCGGGACGCGGCCCCATGTGGTCGACGACTGCTGCACGCTGATACAGCAGGAGGTCTCGGATAAGTCAGGCATCTCCGGGACCGCGGTCAAGATCGCCTACAAGACGGTGAACACCTTTATGCCGGGCCACATCCGGCACATGGTGGCGGCCATGCTCCCGGAGATAACGGACAAGCTTGAGCCGTACTGGGCGGATTTCAGCACCTCCGGCGGCTCCGGGTTCGGCGACTACCTGGCAAAGCGCGGCGGGGAGGTGTCGGAGGCCCTGATCTCCGTGACCGACGCGCGCGCCGCGGCCTCCGGCCGGCCCACGATCGTCAAGGCCTACGGCAGCGTCCGCGGCAACGCGGTCAAACATGTCCAGGCGGCGCTCCCGCAGGTCGGCGACTTGGTGCTGAAGTACGCTGGCTGACCGCACGAGTACGCTGGCTGACCGCACGAGTACGCTGGCTGACCGCACGAGTACGCTGGCTGACCGCACGCCGCTTCCCGCGCGGCCCGCCGCCGTCAGGGAATGTTCTGGTCCTGCCCGCGGTTCGGCTCCGGCGAGATGACTGGACAACCGCCGCGGATACTCGCCGACAGCAGCCGGGTCGAGGCGTTCAGCGACGGGGTGCTGGCGATCGCGATCACGCTGCTGGTGCTCGATCTGCGCACCGCCGAGCACGTCGGCCAGGTCGGGCACGACGTGGTCGCGCAGTGGCCCTCTTACCTGGCCTACGTGGCGACCTTCATCTACATCGGCGTGGTCTGGGTGAACCATCATGCCCTGTTCACCCGGATCGCCCGGGTTGACAACGGCCTGCTGTGGTGCAACCTGGCACTGCTGCTGGCCGCCTCGGTACTTCCCTTCCCGACCGCGGAACTGGCTTTCGCGATGGGTCACGGCACTCACGGCGACAAGGTCAGCGCGCTCCTGCTGTATGCCGTGATCAGCGCCGCGATGGCAGTGACCTGGCTCGTCATGTTCAGCTACCTGCACAGGCACCCCCGCCTGCTGCGTGACCATGTCACCGCTGCCTTCTTCCGGACCGAGCGGCTCCGCGCGGTGGCCGGGATGATCGCGCCGTTCGTGCCGGTGCTGATCGGATTGCGGTCACCGATCGCGGCACTGGCCGTGATGGTGGCCATGCCCGTCTTCTACGCCGCCACCGCCGAGGGCCTCAGGCGCCCGCAGTCCGCGCCGCCCGGCTGAGCAGGGCCCCAGGCGCCCGCAGCCCGCGCCGCCCGGCTGAGCAGCAGCCAGCCTCCATTAGCCTGGGGCCCGTGAAAGCGCTGCTGCTGGAGAATGTCCATCCCGAGGCCGTCCGGCTGCTCAAGGAGGCCGGGCTGGAGGTCACCGGGCTGCCGTCCGCCCTCGACGAGGCCGAGCTCGCCGCGGCGCTGCCCGGTGTCGCCTTGCTGGGCATCCGGTCCAAGACCAGGCTCAGCGCGGCGGTCCTCACCGCGGCCACGGACCTCATCGCGGTCGGGGCATTCTGCATCGGCACCGACCAGGTCGACCTGGCGGCCGCCTCGGCGCTCGGCGTCGCCGTGTTCAACGCGCCGTACTCGAACACCCGCAGCGTGGTGGAGCTGACCCTGGCCGAGATCATCGCGCTGACCCGCCGGCTCACGGAGAAGGACCGCGCCATGCACGCGGGCGCGTGGGACAAGTCGGCCAGCGGCGCGCACGAGGTGCGCGGCCGCACGCTGGGAATCGTCGGGTACGGGAACATCGGCGCGCAGCTGTCCGTCGTCAGCGAGGCGCTCGGCATGCGGGTCGTCTTCCATGACACCGCCGACAAGCTCGCGCTCGGGAACGCGCGGCGCTGCGTCAGCCTCGACGAACTGCTCGAGGTCTCCGACATCGTGACCCTGCACGTGGACGGCCGCCCGTCCAACAACTCGCTGTTCGGCGAGCGGGAGTTCAGCCAAATGCGGCCGGGCGCCCTGTTCCTGAACTTGTGCCGGGGCTTCGTGGTCGACCACGAGGCACTGCGCAGGCACCTGCTGTCCGGCCATCTGGCCGGAGCGGCCGTCGACGTCTTCCCTGAGGAGCCGCGGTCGTCAGGAAACAAGTTTGAGTCGGTGCTGCGCGGCCTGCCGAACGTCATCCTCACCCCGCATATCGGCGGGTCGACCGAGGAGGCCCAGGCGGACATCGGCGCCTTCGTCGGCGGCAAGCTCGCCGATTTCATGGCCGAGGGGACCACGTCACTGTCGGTGAACCTGCCGCAGGTCGCGCTGCCGCCGGCACCGGGCACCCACCGGCTGGCGCACCTGCACCGGAATGTGCCCGGCGTGATGGCGGAAATCAACTCGGTGCTTGCTGCGCACGACGTGAACGTCGAAGCCCAGCTGCTGAGCACTCGCGGCGATCTCGGATACGCGCTGACCGACATCGCGATCGACTACCCGGATGCCGTCGTGGCCCGGCTGCGGGAAATGGGCCCGACCATCCGGCTGCGGGTCCTGTCGTGACACGGCTGCGGGTCCCGTCGTGACGCTGGAGGCTGCGCTGCGTGCTGCCGTGGGACCCGGGCACCTGCTGCTCGACAGTGACCTGCGCGCCTCCTACGAGACCGACTGGACCGGCCGCTTCACCGGCGCCTCGCGCGCCGTGGTCCGGCCTGCTGACACGAGCCAGGTCGCCGATGTCCTCACCGCGTGCGCCGCGGCAGGTGTCCCGGTCGTGGTGCAGGGCGGCAACACGGGCCTGGTCGGCGGTAGCGTGCCCCCGCCGGGGCCGGGTGAGCACCCGCCCGTGCTGCTGCTCACCACCCGGCTCACCGAGGTCGGCGAGGTCTCCCCGGCTTCCCGGCAGGTCACCGCCGGAGCCGGGGTGACGCTGGCCGCGCTGACCGCGCACGCGCGGGCGTCAGGCCTGGACTTCGGCGTCGACCTCGCCGCGCGGGACTCGGCCACCGTCGGCGGCATGGTCGCGACCAACGCCGGGGGGATCCGGGTGATCCGGCACGGGAGCATGCGCGAGCAGGTCGCCGGGGCCGAGGCCGTGCTCATGGACGGGCGGGTCATCTCCCGGCTGGGCGGCCTGGCCAAGGACAGCACCGGATATGACCTGGGGCACCTGCTGGCAGGCTCCGAGGGGACGCTGGCCGTCGTGACCCGGCTCCGGCTCCGCCTGGTCACCGCCGAGCCCGATCGGGCCGTCGCGCTGGTCGCGGTGCATGGCACCGCCGAGGCCGTCGAGCTGCTGGCGGCCCTGCGGGCGAAGATGCCCGGTGTCAGCGCGGCCGAGCTCTGCTTCGCCCCGGGCCTCGCGCTCGTCGCGCGGCACCTCGGCGCAGCGGTGCCGCTGGAGGGAGCAGGCGGGGCCTACGTCCTGATCGAGGTCGCTGGCGCCGGTGAGCCGCTGGAGGACCTGATGGCCGTGCTCGAGGCGAGCGAGCAGGTGCTCGATGCGACGGTGGCATCGTCGGCGGCCGACCGCGGCAGGCTGTGGGCGCTGCGCGAGGGCCACACCGAGGCGATCAGCGCGGCCGGCCTGCCGGTGAAGCTGGACGTCTCGGTACCCATCGACCGGCTGGCCGAACTGGTCCAGCGACTGCCGGACGCCGTCGCCGCGGCCGGACCAGCCGCCCGGCTCGTGTGCTTCGGGCATCTGGCGGAAGCGAACCTGCACGTCAACGTCCTGCAGGCCGGGGACAACGCGGAGGCGGTCACCGGCTCCGTGCTGGCCCTGGTGGCCGGCCTCGGCGGCTCGATCAGCTCGGAGCACGGCATCGGGCGGGCCAAGGCCCGCTGGCTGGAATTGTCCCGCAGCCCGGCGGAGATCGACATCATGCGATCGGTCAAGGCCGCGTTCGACCCGCTCGGGCTGCTCAACCCCGGGGTCCTCCTCCCGGCCGCCAGCGCTCGCTGCTGAATCGCTGCCCGGCAGCTGTCTCGCAGAGCCATTGAACGCTGACCTGCAGCCACTCCCGCAACAGAGCAACTCCTCCGGCAACCGGGCACCATGCGCCCCCGCCAGTCTGGTAGGGATGGGACATGGATCCGGGCGAGCGGCGGCTGCTGGCGGCGATGCCGCTGCACGCGATCACCGCGCTGCACGGCGAGGCCGGGCTGCGCGAGCGCCTCGCCATCGAGACCGCTGACCTCCCTGCGGCGGACCGGGAGAAGATCACCCGCGCACTGGACCTAGCCGCCCGGCTGCACGCCGCCGACCGGCGGCAGCGCGAGCCCTACCTCAGCCACCTGCTCCGGGTCACCATCCGGATCCTCAGCCATTACCACGTCCGCGACGCCGACGTCGCCACCGCCGCCCTGCTGCACGATGCCGTCGAGGACCACGCCGCCGGCATCGCCCCCGGCGGCGGGCAGCCCGAAGCGCTGGCGGCCATCGCCGCGCAGTTCGGCGACCGGGTCGCCGGGCTGGTCGCCGCGGTCACCAACCCCGCTTACGTGCCCGGCCGGGACCACGGCGAGCAGTACCGCGAGCACGTGGCCGCCAGCCTGGACGCCAGCCCGTGGGCACGGGTCATCAAGATCTCCGACTTCACCGACAACGGCGCCGGGCTCATCCACACCACCGGGCCCAGGCTGGACAAGCTGGCGCGCAAGTACGCTCCGCTGGTCCCGGTGCTGCGCGAACTCATCGCCCGGCCGGACACCCCGCTCAGCGACGACGTCAAGAAAACTATCCGCGACCAGCTCGACCGGGCGGAGCAGCGATTCACCGCGATCCTGCCCGCCCGCGCACCCGGCGCCCGCTGACCGGGCACGAACAGGTGCGAGGCGCCGGACGGAATGCTGGCGGTTATTGCTCGTCAGCCTGGCGGCAGAGACCGGGCGCGTGGCTCACCCGTCAGTGGGATGCCTCGTACTGCTCGATCACCGAAGCGCTAATGCGGCCCCGCGCCGAGATGGTGATGCCCTGCTCCTGCGCCCAGGCACGGATCTCGGCCCGGTCGTTGCGCCCGGCCCGGTTCGCGGGCCTGCCCGCCCCGGCTCCAGCCCGGCCGACCTTGCGCCCGGAATCGATGAACTTGGCGATACCCTGCTCGAACTTCGCCTTGTTCTTCTGGCTTAGGTCGATCTCGAATAGGGAGCCATTGAGGCCAAAGCGCACCGTGCTGGCATCGGTGGTGCCATCAATGTCGTCTGTGACAGTAACAACCGTTGTCTTAGCCATAAGATTATGATCGGCATCGTCCGGGAGTCTGTCAAACTGACCCGCGGCACCGTCATTCGTAGACGAGGCAGCCGTCATCGAGATCGGCGCGGGAGAGAAGGTCTTTCTCCATCCAGTAGTCCTGGCTGTGCTGCCACTCCGGCTTGTCGCCCCTCCTCGGAAGCAGGTCCACCGAGCGCATCAGGTAGCCGGGATTGAAGTTCTCGGAATCTACCCATGGCAGGATCGGCATGTCCGCATCCTCGGGCCGGAGCTGAGGCGTGACCTTGCTGGCGCCGAGCGCGGCCATGTGCTCGAGCAGGCGGCAGACCAGGTCGCATATCAGGTCGGCCCGCAGCGTCCAACTCGCCCGGAAGTACCCGAAGATCCAGGCGAGATTCGGGACCCCCGTGAACATCGCACCCCGGTAAGTAACCGTATCGGCAAGGTCCAGCGGCTTGCCGTCAACGACGACATCGACGTCGCCCAGTATGTTGAGGTTAAAGCCGGTGGCAGTAATGATGATGTCGGCGGCGAGTTCCTGGCCGCTCACCAGGAGAATCCCGTCCTCGGTGAACTTAGTGATCTCGTCGGTCACCATGGTTACTTTCCCGGACGAGATCGCGGCCAGCAGATCTCCGTCGGGGAGCAGGGCGATTCGCTGGCGCCAGGGCCGGTAGCGCGGGGTGAAGTGCTTCTCGACGTCATAACCGGCAGGCAGCCGGTCACGAACCAGCTTGATCAATTCGGCCTTGAGGAACTCGGGCTGATCGAACGACAGGTTAATGATCGCCTGCTGGTCATGCAGGATCTTCCGGCGGACTATCTCGTGCACCCACTCCTCGGGAATCTCGAGTTCCCGGAGCATATCGGCCACCTCGTTCGAGTTCGGCGCCGGATAGAAATACGTGGGCGAGCGCTGCACGACGGTGACGTGCGCGCAGTCGGCCGCGATGGCCGGCACGAGCGTTGCCGCCGTGGCGCCCGAGCCGATCACAATGACGTTCTTGCCGCCAAGGTCGAGGCCGTCTGGCCAGGTATGCGGATGGACGATCCGTCCCGAGAACCGATCTACCCCCTGCCAGTCGGGCGTAAATCCGTCGCCATGGCGGTAATAGCCCTGGCACATCCACAAGAAGTTCGTCACGAACCGGCGCCGCTCGCCGGTGTCGGTTCTGGTCGCCTCAACCGACCATGTGCTGTCGTCGCTTGACCAGGACGCCGAATCAATCCGGTGACGGTACCGGATGTGCGGGGCAAGGTCGTTTTCGTCGATCACCTCGCCCAGATAGGAGAGGATCTCCGAGGCGGCGGCAATGGGCGGTCCCGTCCACGGCTTGAATCCGTATCCGAACGTATAAAGATCGCTGTCAGAACGGACGCCCGGGTAGCGCTGAGCCAGCCAGGTACCGCCGAAGCTCTCGTAGCCATCGAGCACGACGAAGCTCTTTTCCGGGCACCGCTGCCGGAGGTGATAAGCGGCGTCGATTCCCGAAATCCCGGCTCCGGCGATCAGGACATCGAAATGCTCTGTCTGCACCTCGCCGGGCGGCTCATCGACAGCGATCTGGCTCACGCTCGTGACCCTCCCGTCCAGTCCATGCAACGACCCTCCCGTCCGGTCCCGCCGCGGCGGCAGCCCTCCGCGGAAGGCCGCGGAGGCCGACGGCGGGAGCCTGCGTATCACGACATTGTCACGCCTTGGGCATATTTTGCCCGGAGGTCTAGGCTGACTCGGCAGTGGGCCTCACGCTGGTAGCAAACCAGGCCTAGGCTACTATTCCTATCAAAATAATATATATTCTGATAGCTTCATCTCCGCTCGTGCTGACCCGCATCTCGTCCCTGCTCGTGCTGACCCCGCGTCAAGGAGAAGCCAGCCATGCGTAAGACCCGTCGACTGGCCGCCGCAGCGGCGATCGTGTCCCTGGCAATCCTGGCGGCGGCCTGCTCGGGCGCCGGCACCAAGGTCGGCGCGGGAAGCACGGCCGTCAGCGGCAAGCGGGTGGCGGGCGGCGTGGTCACCGTCGCCGAGGTCGGCGCGTCGCCCAACTTCATCTTCCCGTACGCGCCGTCCACCAACAGCGACGGCTACAACGTCAACCTCACCATGGGCCTCTGGCCGTTCCTGGTGTACTCAGGCGACGGGGCAAAGTCGATCGTGAACCCGCAGGAGAGCCTGTTCAGCTCGCTGACCTACAGCCACCACGACTCGGTCATCACGATGGTGCTGAAGCCGTGGAAGTGGTCCGACGGCGTGCCCATCACCAGCCGGGACTTCACGTTTGTCTACAACCTGCTGAAGGTGAACTACGCGAACTGGATCGACTACACCCAGGGGCTGTTCCCGACCGACGTGACCAAGGTGCTCACCCCGAACTCCCACACCGTGGTGATGGATCTCAACCGGTCCTACAACCCGACCTTCTACACCGACGACGTGCTCTCCACGATCGCGCTGATACCGCAGCACGCCTGGGACAAGACCTCGCTGACCGGCAAGGTCGGCAATTACGACGAGTCCAAGGCCGGCGCCAAGGCCGTATACGCGTTCCTGCAGAAGCAGGGCGGCCTGATGGGCACGTTCGACACCAACCCGCTGTGGAAGGTCGTCGACGGGCCGTGGAAGCTGCAGACCTTCAACAGCAACGGCTACTACGCCTGGGTGCCGAACAAGAACTACTCGGGCCCGGACAAGCCGGTCATCGACAAGGTGATCTGGACGCCGTTCACCACCGACACCGCGGAGATGAACACGCTCCGCTCCGGCACCAGCATCGACCTGGGCAGCCTGCCGCTCAACGACGTCCACCAGGCCGGCGCGCTGGAGTCCGAGGGCTACACGGTCGCCGACCTGCCCACCGCCGGCGTGGCCGAGATCGTGCCGAACCTCTACAACCCCACGAACGGGCCGCTGCTCCGCCAGCTCTACGTCCGGCAGGTGCTGGAGTACCTGATCGACCGGCCGCAGATCGTGTCCAAGGTCTATGCCGGCTATGCCGACCCCGGTAACGGCCCGGTCTCCGTGCTGTACGGCAAGCAGTGGGACTCCCCGCTGGAGAAGGCCGGCGGGCCTTACCCGTACTCGCCGGCCAAGGCCATCGCGCTGCTCAAGGCGCACGGCTGGAAGGTAACGCCGAACGGCACCTCGACCTGCGCCCGCGCCGGGACCGGCGCGGGCGACTGCGGCGCCGGGGTCAGCGCGGGCGAGCCGCTGCAGTTCCAGCTGCTCTACACCTCGGGCATCACCTCGTTCGACCAGCAGAACGCCGCCATCCAGTCCAGCGAGGCGGCAGCCGGGGTCAAGATCGTCCTGAAGCCCGAGCCGTTCAACACGATCGTCGCCACGACCGCTTACTGCAACGCCAAGACCCACCCGGTGTCGACCTGCAGCTGGCAGCTGCAGGACTACGGCTACAACCCGTATTTCCTTGACCCGTCCGGGGCCGGCCTGTTCAACACCAACGGCTACGGCAACTACGGCGGGTACTCCAGCGCGGAAGAGAACAAGCTGATCGACGCGACCGAGTACGGCTCCAGCTCCTCGGCGTTCTACGCCTACGAGGACTACACGGCCGAGCAGTTGCCGGTGCTCTGGCTGCCGAACGCGTCGAATCTCTTCGTGTTCAAGAAGAACCTGGCCGGCATCACGCCGTGGAACCCGTTCTCCGGCACACTCAACCCTGAGGTCTGGTACTACACCAAGAACGGCTCATGACCTGGTATCTCGTCCGCCGCGTCGGCCAGGCCGTCGTGGTGGTGTTCGGCGTCATGATCCTGACGTTCATCCTGCTGCACATGGAGCCGGGCAGCGCGGCCAGGGCCGTGCTCGGGCTCAAGGCCACGCCGGCCCGGGTCGCGATATTCGACGACACGTACGGCCTGAACAAGCCGCTGTACGCGCAGTTCCTCCTCTACATCAAGCAGCTGTTCCAGGGAAACCTGGGCATCTCCTACCAGCTGCAGCAGCCGGTGACGACGCTGATCGCCCAGCGGCTGCCGCGGGACGCCCTGCTGATCGGCCTGTCCACGCTGCTCGCCATCATCGTCGGCGTGCCGACCGGGATCTACCAGGCCGTACACCACAATCAGCTTGTCGATGACGTGACAGCCGGCACCTGGTTTACGCTGTATTCGGCGCCGGACTTCCTCGAGGCTTTCCTGCTCATCGCGCTGCTGTGCGTCCAGTTTCACGTCTTCCAGCCCAACTTCCCCGGTGGCATCACCTCGGTGGGCGGCGTGCTGGCGGACTGGCGGGCGCTGGTGCTGCCGGTCTTCGTGCTGTCGATCAACAGCGTGGCCGGCTTCAGCCAGTACGCCAGGTCCACTGCCATCGGTGTGCTGGCCACGGACTACATCAGGACGGCGCGGGCCAAGGGCCTGCCGCCGCGGCTGGTACTGAACCGGCACGTGCTGCAAAACTCGCTGCTGCCGGTCGTCACCATACTCGGGCTGTCGCTTCCTGACATCGTGGCCGGCGCGGTGATCGCCGAGGTCGTCTTCAACTTCCCCGGCATGGGCCTGCTGCTCTGGCAGTCCGCGCTGAGTCACGACTTCCCGGTGATGCTCGGTGCGACGCTCATCGTCGGCATCGCGACCGTCACCGGGAACCTGCTGGCCGACATTTCCTACGGGATCATGGACCCGAGGATCCGTCATGGCTAGCGACGCGACCGCCCGGCCGCTGACCCAGGAACCCGGCCCCGGCCCCGGCCGCGGACCCGGCCCTGGCCTCGCCGCCGGCGGCGAGGTGACGGCGCGGGCCGGCGGCGGGCGGCTGAGCCTCAGCGAGATCGTGCACAGCAAGCGCATCATCAGCGGCGCCGCGCTGATCGCTGCGATCGGCCTGTTCTGCTTTGTCGGCCCGCTGCTGTACCACACCAACCAGGTGCACGTTAACCTCAACATCGTCAACGACCCGCCGGGGCCTGGTCACCCGCTCGGCACCGACGAGTACGGCATCGACGTGCTCGGCCAGCTGATGGCGGGCGGCCAGTCCTCGCTCGAGCTCGCCTTCGCCGTCGGCATCGGCAACACCGTGCTCGGCGCCCTGTACGGCGCGATGTCCGGCGTGATCGGCGGGTTCGGCGACGCGATCCTGATGCGGATCATCGACACGCTGCTGGCGGTGCCCACCTTCATCCTGCTGATCATCCTGGCGACCCTGTACACGCTCGACCTGCCGGCGATCATCCTGATCCTGACCCTGCTGTCCTGGCCGTACGTCGCCAGGGTGGTGCGGGGCCAGGTGCTGTCGCTGCGGACCAGGGAATTCTCCCAGGCGGCCGTGGGCATGGGCGCGACCCGGCGGTGGATCCTGATCCGCCACATGGTCCCGAACACCCTCGGCGTCGTCATCGTGAACGCGACATTCGGCCTGGCCGACGCCATCTACGCGCTGTCGGCCCTGAGCTTCCTTGGCCTCGGCCCGCCGCCGCCGTTCACGGACTGGGGCACGATGCTGACCGGCGGCGTCAACAATTTGTTCAACGGCTACTGGTGGCAGGTGTACCCGCCGATGATCGCGCTGGTCCTCGTCGTGCTGGCATTCCGCCAGGTCGGCGACGCGCTGAACGACATCGTCAGCGGCGGGCAGACCGGCGCGATTTTCCCGCGCAGGCGGCGCCGGTTCAGCTGGGTCCCGCTGTCACGCCGGTACGAGTAAGCCAGCCAGCCAGGCCGGGAATCGCCTCCTAGCTCACCATCTGGTCCAGGGTTCCGCTGGACGACTCATAGCCGCCCGATCCCGGGTAACTGGCGGTGACCGTCAGCGACGACGTGAGCATTTTCTTGGCGATCTTGCAGACCGCGGTGCCTGCCTTGCTCAGCGGCACGGTGTCGCCTCCGGTGCAGGCTGGCGCCGGCGCGGAGAAGCTGAAGGTGACCGACCCGGCCGGGGTGCCGCCGCCCGGCGGCGCCGCCTGGACAGTGGCGGTGAGGCTGACCGCCTGGCCGGGCGTGGCGGGGTTATGCGAGGAGCTCACTGCCACGGTGGTCCCGGCCTGGTCGATGGCCTGGTGGGTGCTGGCGGCGCTGGGCTGATAGGCGCTGGTGCCCTGGTAGCCGGCCAGCACGTCCAGCGGCGAGCCGGACGCGCTCAGCTTGCTCCCCGGCAGCGCGCAGGTGGCCACTCCCCCGCTGCTGAGAGACTGCGCGTTCCCGCCCTGGCAGGACACCTGCTCGTCGCCGGCGGTCTCCACGGTGAAGTCCACCTTGCCTGCCGGGGTTCCCGCGCTCGGGGCGTCGGCCGCCACGGTGGCGGTGAAGGTCACTCCCTGGCCGGTCACCGGCGGGCCTGCCGGGCCGCTCAGCGAGGTGGTCGTGGCGGCCGACCCCACCGAGATGATCAGCGGCGCGGATGCCGAGCCGCCGTACCCGGGAGTTCCCTGGTAGGTGGCCGTGACGGTGCGGTTCCCCGTGGTGGCATAGGTGGTGGTGCAGGTGGCCACGTCGGGCGTGGTGTCGTCCAGGCCGGAGGTGCACAGCGTGGTGGTCTTGGACCCGCTCTTCTGGGTGAAGGCCACCTCGCCGGCCGGCGCGCCGCCGCCCGGCGCCACCACGTTGACGTCGGCCGTGAAGGTGACCTGCTGGCCGGCCACCGACGAGCTCACGCTGGCGGCCAGCGAGGTGGTGGTCTGCGCCGCCGAGACGGTCTCGCCGGCCGGGCCGGACGCCGAGCCGCCGAAGTTCGGGTCACCGTTGTAGGTGGCGGTCACCGGGCTGGCGCCGGTGGCGGCGAAGCTGGCGGTGCACACGGCCTGGTCCGGTGCCTGCTGATTGAGCGCCTCGGTGCACAAGGTGCCGGCCGGGCTGGCGAAGGTCACCGTGCCGGTGGCGGTTCCCGAGCCGGGCGAGGCGGGCGTCACGGTAGCCGTGAAGGTCACCGGCTCGCCGACCTGGGGCGCCGCGTCGCTGCTGGACAGGGTGGTGCTGGTGCTGGCCGGAGAGATCGAGATCGCCACCGGGCCCGAGGCCGACGTCACGTCGTTGAGGTCCCCGCCGTAGGTGGCGGTCACCGAGTCGGCGCCTGCCGCCGGGTAGCTGGCGGCGCAGGTGGCGGTGTAGACGGGGTTGTAGGGGCCAGACGAGCCGAGCGGCGCCGAGCACAGGGTGCCGGAGTCCCCGGCGAAGGTCACGGTGCCCGTCGGGGCGGACGCCCCCGGGGCGTTCACCGTCACCGTAGCGGTGAAGTTGACCGTCTGCCCGACCACCGGGCTGGCGTCGTCCACCCTGAGGCTGGTCGAGGTGGTCGCGGGGGTGATCGACACGGTGAGCGGCGACGACGTCGAGGCGGCGAAGTTGCCGTCCCCGCCGTAGGCCGCGGTCACCGAGTCCTGCTGGGCCGAGGCGTAGGTCGTGGTGCAGGTCGCCTCGTCCGGGCTGCCGGTGTCGAGCGGCTGCGCGCCGCACAGGGTGCCGGCGCTGTCGGTGAAGCCGACCGTCCCCGTCGGGGTGCCCGCGCCGGGCGAGACCGGCGCCACCGCGGCGGTGTAGGTCACCGGCTGGCCGACCACCGGGGACGCCGGGGAGGAGGAGACGGCGGTCGTCGTCTGCGCGGCCGAGATGGTCTCGTCCTGGGCGGCCGAGGCAGATGCCTGGTAGTTGCCGTCGCTGTTGTAGGCGGCGGTGACCGCGTCGGTGCCCGGCGCGGTGTAGGTGATCTGGCAGGTGGCGGTGTCAGGGGTGGCCTCGTTCAGCGCCGCGGCGCTGCAGGACGATCCGCTGGTCCCGGTGAAGGTCACCGTCCCGGTCGGCGTACCCGAACCGGGGGAACTGGCGGTCACGGTGGCGGTGTAGGTCACCGTCTCGCCGACCACCGGGGCCGGGTCACTGGTGGTGATGGAGGTGCTCGTGGCGTCTTCCCCGACCGGCACCGATGTTGCCGGGCTCGACGTCGAGGCCTGGTCATTGGCGTCTCCGCCGTAGGCGGCGGTGACCGAGTCGGGGCTGGCGGCGCCGTAGGCGTAGCTGCAGGTGGCCTGGTCCGGCACGGCGGAGTTGAGGGTTGCCACGCAGAGGGTCCCGCCGTCGCCGGCGATGGTCACCTGACCGGTCGGGGTGCCGGCGCCGGGCGCGACGGTGGCCACCGTGGCGGTGTAGGTGACCGGCTGGCCCACTACCGGCGACGCGGGGCTGGCGGCGAGCGACGTGGTGGTCTGGTCCTGGCTGATCGTCTCGCTCACCGGGCCTGACGCGGAGGCGGCGTAGTTGGAGTCACCGCCGTAGGCGGCCGTGACCGAGTCGCTGCCGGGCGCGCTGTAGGTCGCCTGGCAGGTGGCCTGGTCCGGCGAGCTCTCGCTGAGCGCGGCCGTGCAGAGGGTCCCGGCGCTGCCGGTGAAGGTGACCGTGCCGGTCGGCGTGCCGGTGCCGGGTGCCGCCGGTGCCACCGTGGCGGTGTAGGTCACCTGCTGGCCCACGACCGGCGACGCGGCGCTGGTGGCGAGCGAGGTGGTGGTGGTCACCGGCGACGCGGTCGAGGAGGTGAGGGTCGTCACCATGATGTTGCGGTACAGGGCTGGATCGGTGGCCCCGATGGTGTACGGGGCCGAGGTGTTAGTGCCCAGCACCGTGCCGGCGTTCTGGATCGTCTTGGGTATCCGGTAGCCGGCGAAGACCATGGTGAGGGTGCCATTGGGGTTCTGCACGACGCTGGGGCCGTAGGCCCGGCCCGAGTAGTAGGCGCTGATGCCGAGCGGGTCGTCCTGGCCCGCGGCCAGTTCGGTGTCCTGGGTGGCGGAGGCGGCGAACGAGTAGTCGGTGCTGATCACCGGCGTCGGCACAGACCAGTACTCGCCGTTGGCGGAGGTCGCGTAGAAGATCTGGTTGAAGGCGTCGCTGTCCCCGTCGGCCGCCCAGGCGCCGGACAGGAACAGGCCGTAGCTGCCGTCGGGGTTGACGATGATGGATCCGGCCGAGCCGACCCACCGCATCTCGTCGAGGTCCGGGCTGCCGCCCGTGTCGGGGCCGCCGCTGGCGGGCGCAGTGCCATCGGCGGCATCGTTATTCGCGTAAGCGTTCAGGTTCGCCGGGCTGACGGTCGTCGACGGGTTGCTGATGTCGTCGTAGCTGCCCGTCGAGGTGCAGATCGGGTTGCCGCTGGCGCAGTTGTTCTCGCCGCTGATGATGCCGCCGTTCGCCAGGCCGGCACTGGAGAACGTGGTGCCGTTGGTCGTCCAGGCGACCCGCAGCACGGTCAGGTCCTCGTTGTTCTTGTTCAGCTTGGAGATGTCGGCGGACTTGCCCTCGCCGGTGAGCGCCAGCGTGGCGGCCGGCAGGGTGGTGGCGCCGGGGGCGGCGATGTAGCTGTTCGACGCCCAGGTCCAGCCGTTGTCGGCGGCCGGGACCGTGCACCCGCTGAACGTCCCTGTCGTCTCGCTGAGGCCGGTGCAGGTCACCGGGATGATGGCCGTCGCGCCGCCCTGGGCGGACGGCTGGGTCGCGCCGATCTGGACCGTCCACGGGCCGGACGATGGCAGGTCGGCGGAGATGTAGGGGCCAGGGGCGGAGGTGATCGACCCGCCCTTGGTGGAGCTGAAGGTTCCGCTGCTGAGCGTCTCGGCGGCGATGTAGTAGTTGAGCTCCTTCTCCGTGTACATCACGTAGGTGGCCCCGGACGGCACCGCGGCGTTATTGGGGTAGCTGGGCAGGGTGCCCACGATGCCGTCGGGTGCGACCAGGCCGCTGGTCATGCCGTCGCCGGCTGCCGGGTTGTCGGCGGTGGCCGGGATGATCGGGTCGCCGGTGATCGGCTCCAGGCCGGTGGTGATGGTGTCCGCGCTGTTGCCGGGGCCGGTCGTGCAGTTCTCGATCTTGGTCGTGGGGTTGGCGTTGGACTGGGCGCAGTAGATCGCGGTCCCGTTGAGGTAGAGCCGGTTGGGCGCGTTGTTGTTGAACGTGGTCCCGGTGAGCGGGTCGGCGAAGCCGGAGTTACCGGACGTCGAGTCGATCGTGAACGAGGCCAGCCCGCCGTCGCCGTTGGTGGTGTTCGGGCCGGCCGGGACGACCAGGCCCACGTCCGAGCTGGGCGTGGTAAAGCCAAGGACCTGCTCGATCAGGTCGCCCGCCTGGACGCTGACGCTGCTGCCCGAGGCGGTGGTGCACCCGGTCAGCGAGCTGGCGCCCAGCCCGGTGCAGGTGATCACGGTGGGCACGCCGGGGGTCTGGGTGAGGTCGACGAAGCTGCCGGTGACCAGCTGCTCGGGTGAGCCCGCTGTGCCCAGCGAGGTGACCGGGATGCTCACCGCCGGGCCGCCGGTCACGCTGATCGCCGGGGTCCCCGCCGGGACGAAGGCATCGGGGTCGATCCCGGTCTGCTCCGTGGCGGGCAGCCCCCTCAGCGGGTTGGCCTGGGTGGGGCTGAACTGGTGGACGATCATGCCCACGCCCTGCATGTCGCCGGCCGCCCGCGGCAGGGTGTACAGGTAGGTGTTACCGCCGATAGTGAGCACGTTGGCGTGCCCCTCGCCGTCGTCGTTGATGTCCGCCGACGGGCAGTACCCCGGGTTCTGCTCCAGCGCCTCCCCGTCGTAGGTCCAGTCCTGGCCGTTGTCCGTCGAGGTCGCGGCGACCAGCGCCTCGTCGGCGTCCTTGGGCCGGTAGTCGAAGTAGCCGGTCAGCGTGCCGTCGGCATTCCGGATCACGTGCGGGAAGTAGGCGGGGGCGAAAGGCAGCGTCGTGCCGGCCGGCTGGCGGGCCGGGGATCCGCCGGACGCGGTGACCTGGTTGCCGGTGCCGCAGTAGCCAGCCAGCGGGCCCGGGGTGCCGACCGTGCCGCTCGGGTAGGGCGCGACCCCGTCGGTGCCGCTCCCGGCGCCGGGATAGACCGCCACGTTGGGCTCGGCGGTGGCCCCGGACCCGGTGGTGGCGCCGCCCGGCGTGTAGGTCGGCAGCAGCGTTCCCGGCGCCTGGCTGGCGTAGGCCGGCGAGGCGGGGTCGCCCTGGGCCTCGTTCCAGGGCGCGGCGCTGGTCCCGCTGGTAATGGTGGCCACGCTGGGCGGGCCCGGGGTGTAGGTGACGACGCTCCCGCCCGCGGCCGCGGGCGATGCGCTGAGCACCGCCAGCGCGGGGATGAAGGTGAATCCGCAGATCACGACGGCAGGCAGGCAGAGAGCGCGGGACCGGCGCATCCGGGTTTCCCTTCAACGGGGCTTTCCCAGGATTCTGAACAATGAGGTCTAACCCGGGCAACGGGGCGGAGCCATTATCCTGAAGCGTTCACCCGACATTCGCGTGCCGTTCTTTCTGTCCCCTGCCGGGCCCGTCGTGCTGTCACCTGCCGGGCACGCCGGCGCCGGCCACCCCGCTGCGGCTCGGCCCCGGACGCCATGCCGGCTCTGCCCTGCACGCCATGCCGGCTCGTCCCCGGACGCCATGCCGGCTCTACCCCGGACGCCATGCCGGCTCTGCCCCGGACGCCTGTGCAGCGCGTGACGCCAGCGGCGCAATGGCGGCCATCTGCCGGTGCGCCGCAAGGGCGCGGAGTGGCTGCTGAGTCTTGTCAAACCCTTGTCAAACGAGCCCGATCGAGTAAGGTCAATAGCAGGCAG
>Ga0302325_10014060_pt1 | contig 17048 bp, 14 predicted proteins | sample Palsa_T0_2_FD_201948 | JGI IMG/M metagenome (GOLD analysis project Ga0302325, IMG submission 201948) | Peat permafrost microbial communities from Stordalen Mire near Abisko, Sweden - Palsa_T0_2 | ecosystem: Environmental > Terrestrial > Soil > Palsa > Peat permafrost | place: Sweden: Abisko... | reverse complement strand
AGAAGTTTCATGAAGCTCCTTTTAAGAATTCCCGCCGCAGACGGCGTAACACGCGGCAGGATACGCTTTACAGACCAACGATTGTATCGTGAGTAACGAGTCTGCGGGGGACGCGGTACACTAAAAAAATATGACTGGATCTCCCACGGCTCGCTTTTCTGACCGGGTGGAAAATTACGTTCGCTATCGTCCGGGATATCCAACTGCCGTTATCGACCTCCTTCGCAAGGAATGCGGACTGCAGCCGAGTCACATCGTCGCTGACATTGCCTTCGGTACAGGGGCCTTCACTCGCCTGCTCCTCGAAAACGGAAACTCAGTCTTTGCCGTGGAACCGAATCCCGAAATGCGTGAGATGGGGATGCATCAGCTCGACCGCTTTGAGCGCCTGGTCGCCGTTGCCGGAACCGCCGAGGAAACGACACTGCGCTCTGCTTCGGTTGATTTTGTCACCGCCGCCCAAGCGGCGCACTGGTTCGATCTGCCTCGCGCCCGCGCGGAATTCGTTCGCATTTTGCGGCCAGAAGGTTGGTGTGTGTTGATATGGAATGAGCGCCGCACTGCCAGTACCCCTTTCTTGCGGGACTACGAACAACTGCTGCTGACCCACGGTACCGACTATCAGGAAGTGCGGCACGAGCGCACGACCGCGACGATCCACGAATTTTTCGCACCGACGCCCTACGAGGAGCGGGTTTTCAGCTTGTGTCAGCAATTTGACTACGAAGGCGCCGCCGGCCGACTACTGTCTTCCTCCTATGCGCCGCTCGAGGGACACCCCCGCCATGCGCCGATGATGGGTGAATTGCAGAGAATTTTTCATGCCCACGCTGAAGGGGGGAAAGTTGAGTTTGAGTATGATACGCGCGTGTTCTTCGGCAGGTTAAAGGAACGCGAGTGAGAATATTTGTAATTTCGCAATACTGTGGGTTCGTAATCTGGAACGAGTGGTCCTCAAATTACGAACTCACAGATCCTTAAAATTACAAAACCCCCCCCATGCCTGACGCCAAATCCTTCCACATGTCTCCCGAGGAGTTCCGACGGCAGGGTCATGCCGTCGTCGACTGGATTGCCGATTACCACTCCCGCATCGCAAACTTCCCGGTTCTCTCTCGCGTGCAGCCTGGAGAAATTCGATCGCAGCTGCCGCCAAATGCGCCGCAACAGGGCGAAGCCTTCGAGCAGATTCTGGGTGACATTGAGCGCGTCATCCTGCCCGGGATCACACATTGGCAATCCCCCAACTTCTACGCTTATTTTCCGGCGAATGCCTCTGGCCCGGCGATTCTTGGCGACCTGCTTTCCTCCGGTTTGGGTGTGCAAGGCATGCTCTGGTCGACCAGTCCGGCGTGCACCGAGCTTGAAACGCACGTGCTTGATTGGCTGGTACCCATGCTGGGTTTGCCGGAGAAATTTCTTTCCACCGGCCACGGAGGGGGCGTGATTCAGGACACGGCCTCGAGCGCCACGCTCTCCGCCTTATTGGCTGCTCGCGAGCGCGCAACCGGCTTTGCGAGCAACCGGCAAGGCTGTGATGGACGCATCGTCGCCTATTGCTCAACCCAAACCCACTCATCCATCGAGAAGGCGGTGAAGATTGCCGGCATCGGTTCGGACAACCTGCGGCAGATCGAAGTGGACGAGAACTTCTCGATGCGTCCCGAAGCTTTGGCACGCCAGATCGAGTCCGACATCAGGTCTGGTCTGGTGCCTTGCTTTGTGTGTGCAACCGCGGGCACGACGTCTTCCAACGCAGTCGATCCGATTGCCGAAATTGCTCGCGTCTGCCATCGCCAAAATCTGTGGTTGCACGTGGACTCCGCCATGAGCGGCACCGCCGCGCTCTGCCCGGAATTCCGCTTTATTCATGATGGCGTGGAATTGGCGGATAGCTACGCCTTCAACCCGCACAAGTGGATGTTCACGAACTTTGATTGCAACTGCTTCTACGTCGCGGATCGAAAGCAGTTGATCCAGACGCTTTCTGTATTGCCGGAGTACCTGCGCAACCAGGCGACAGAATCGGGCGCGGTGATCGACTATCGTGACTGGCACATTCAACTCGGGCGACGGTTTCGTTCTCTCAAGCTTTGGTTCGTGATCCGGCATTATGGCATCGAAGGATTGCAGCATCACATTCGCGAGCACGTGCGCCTCGCGCAGCAATTCGCGGGCTGGGTGGGCGACGATTCACGCTTTGAACTCGCCGCGCCCGCGCAACTCAATCTGGTCTGCTTCCGCTTGCGTGCCGGGGACCGGGCCAATCAGTTGCTCATGGACCGATTGAACGCCAGCGGCGATCTGTACCTTACTCATACCAAGCTCGACAACAAGTTCACGCTTCGCCTCTGCGTCGGCCAAACCAACACTCAGGCTCAGCATGTGGAGTTTGCCTGGCAGAGAATCCAGCAAGAGACTGGGAAGCTCGAGAATTCCTGATACTGTTGCGCCTAAGGTACACCCTATGGCACGGGAGATTTCAGCGGGCGGTGTTGTGCTTCGTCAGATCGCCGATGTCTGGCACGTCGCCCTGATTGAACCACAGAAGAGCGAGCCGGAAAAAAATGAGGCGCCGGGCGATAGCCCAAAGGCTGCCTCGGCAAAGACGGCGCGAAAACGTAGCCACGCGATTTTATCTCTCCCGAAGGGCCTCGTTGATGCCGGCGAAAAACCGCAGGCCGCCGCAATTCGCGAAGTTCGGGAGGAAACCGGCATCGTTGCCGAGCCCATCGCAAAACTTTGCGACAACCGGTATGTCTATGTTCGCACCTGGGGGGACGGCGAACGGGTCTTCAAGATTGTGAGTTTTTATCTGATGCGCTATGTCGGAGGGGAAATCGACAATCTCGCTCCGGATATGCGGATCGAAGTGAATCGAGCTTTGTGGGTTCCCGTTGCGGATGCAGCCCATCAACTGGCTTACAGCAATGAACGCAAAGTGCTTCGTCAGGCGCAAGATTACCTGGGAAAACATGGTCTTTAGCCTGGGAGATCTATTCCAGGGAGGTCGACTGGCGTCTGCACGGACGACCGCAGCGCCCTATCTATGGCTCTCTTTTCCTCGGTTCTCAACCGTCGCACTGATCCCTTCTTCAGATCGTGCAGTTCGAGCGGGCCGATCGACACCCGTACGAGACGCAATACCTGAATGCTCAGCGCTTCGAGCAGACGGCGAATCTGTCGGTTCTTGCCTTCATCCAGCGTAATTTCCAGCCAGCTGTTCTTCTTGCCGTGCCGAAGCAAACGCGCCGTCTTTGCGCGCAGGTCTCGGTAAGCGGTGGGCTCACCGAAGTCACACATCGCGGCGCATTGGCGAGTGATTTTCGCGAGTAATTCGCCGTCCGCCAGGCAGTTCACCTGGACGTGATATTTCTTTTCCAGATCACTTTTTGGGTCAGTAATCTTCGCAGCCCACTCCGAGTCATTAGTCAGCAGCAGCAAGCCTTCGCTTGCCTTGTCCAGTCGACCCACCGGACCTACCCATGGCGAGCCAGGTTGCAACAAATCATAAACCCTTCTTCGCCCTTTCTCGTCCGAGGCGGTTGTTACCACTCCGCGGGGTTTATTCATGACCAGGTAGATCGGTTCCGCTTTGGTTATCGGAGAGCCATCGACCTCAATCCGGTTGTGAGAAATTTGTACCGGGCTGTCCGGATCGCGGCAGGTACGTCCATTCCGCGTAACGCGCCCTGCACGAATTAATGCTGTCGCCTGGGAGCGCGAGCAATAGCCCATTTTCGAGAGCACCCGGGCCAAACCAATGCGTTTCTCTCTACTCACATTCTTATGCTAACTGGATCTCTTACGGAAAGACGCTCAACCCGTATACCGCAATCGCGGCGTCCGAGGCTACGGTTTTTTCGTTGCCACCATCTTCGCCGTGGTGATCGCTTGACCAACATGTCGTTGAGTATGATCGGCGATGTGGACGAGCAGTCCGCCGACGGTTGTCGGCAGTTGCTTACTTCCCACTGTTCGCGATTCCTCAAGATTTGTGCGCGCCAGGGATCGCACTCGTAGCGCAGCTTCTGCGATAGCGGTTGCTAGTTCGGCGAATAACTCATCGCGCGTTGCTCCCGGATCAAGTTCCGACCTGAGACGAGAAACTTGCTCTGCGCTCAATCCGTTTCCCTCCGCGTAAGTCAGCAGACGGTCCAAACTCCTGGCCACGTGCCGGATATGAAAAGCAACCGGAGCAGCTTCATGGGGCCGCGTATTCAACGCACTATCGGGAAGATTTCCACACCACTTGAGCAGATCCTCTTCGGCCAACTGCAGCGCGTGTAGAACGGCGCGACCGACTGACGGCATCTCCGTTTCGGTTCCGCGCAACCAGGGTTCAATGGATGGCATAAGTCCTCCGCGTGCGATGCCGATCTTATTCGTAATATTCTTTAACTGAGAATTGTGTCGTCGAGTCGTTTTCGACGCACGCTATCGGCCGCTCTCACGAATGCCATGACTAGAGGATGCGGGTCGTTTTCGCGTGATGAAAGTTGCGGTTGGAAAAGCGTGGCAATGAAAAACAAATGTGCCGGCGACTCGATGGCGCGACATTCTTCGTTGGAGCCGCGAGCCACAACCGGAAAGCCCGCTTCCATGGCCATCCACTCGAACTCGGGGTTGACTTCATAATTACAGAAAAATTCTTCTTCGATGTTTTCCTTTCCGTAATGAGTGGCGAGAAAAGAACCGGGCCGGAGACGGATTTGGCTTACCAGTCCGGAAAGCTTTGCTGCCTTTGGATCGCGGTTTGGAACCGCACAGGCCACTGGATAGATGACGATGTTCTTGGCTCGAGGATCTTCTTCCGCAGTGGTGGCATCTTTGATGCCGAGCAGGTTGCGGGCACATTCAATCAACGCATACTGGAAGCCTGCGCAAGTGCCGAGATAGGGGCGATCATGAACGCGCGCAAACTCGATACCTCTGAGCATGCCATCGAAGCTCTTAAAAGGGCTGCCCGCCGATCCCCAAAGACCATCGAGAGCTTCAAGTTGAGCGGCAGCATCCGCTTCCAGAAGCGACGGAGTCGGAAGCCATGTCGTTTCTATCTCTCGTTGAAGCTTCCGCGCTGCGTGCTGCAGCGAATCGTTGGTGGCGTGATGAGAGCGAAATTCGGGGTTGAAGTCGCCGAGAATCCCGATGCGAATGGGTCCGTTCACAGGCGTCATTCTAAATTAGCGGTTCGCGCCTGGCATGGAGCACTTGGCTACTGGTTTCGAATGGTTGCTTCTTCCGCATCAACCGCAAGTCCATCTACGCCAACAGCACATAAAACCCGAAAAGCAACATGGCGAAGCCTGCACAGATCATGCCGGCGCACTTCCATGCCATTGCTCCGACGTTTTTCTGCTGGCTGCCAAATGAGATTACGAACAGAGGATCGTTCGCCCCTTGCGTCAACACGACTCGCGGAGCGGTCAACCCGGTTGATTGGAATTGTTTCTTCCGCAGCCACTCGTCGTGGATGCGCACTTCGTGGAGATGCGAGTCGGGCCGTGGCGAGGTTGCGACTAATCCTAAGCTTTCTTTTCCGGTTGCGTCATTGTAAGCGACTCCGGTGGGGGTCCACACTTCCGGTTTTACGATGCCGGCCCGGCTGAGTGCGGCCGCAATCTTCGCTTGCTGCCCCATTTGGTGACTGGTGGAAGCACTCGCAGCCGCCGCAAGTCTGATGATTTGCGGGGCCGGGACGCTCTCCGAAACATCGTTTGCCCTTGGAATATGCAGGCCCGGGTTGCGGACGTCGTTGTGAACATCATTTCGATCGTGACTGGGATCGTCATTAGGAACGGCCGTGCGGAGCTTGCTTTGAGGCGCGGAGGCATACCTCTCGATGCCTGGGTTCTCCCTGAGAGTTCCGGTAATAAAGAGCGCGTCCTTGGGTTTGATCAATTGCTCTTCGATGCGCAGGCGGCAGTCCGGAGCGACGCCATGGCGGGAAAGAAAAGCGCTTACGCACAGCGGAATATGTCCGGTGCCAGCAGCCGAGGAGGCCAACGGCGGGTCAAACTCTCGCTGAGAGTCACAAGGAAGGTCGAGGTCAGCTCCAAAGGGTTCGATGAGCAAATAGCCGGTGGAGTCCTCGATAAAAAAGGGCGCTTGCAGCGTCTCATCCGCCACCTTCTCCCATTCTCGCTTTTTGTGGTTGGTCTGCCGCCACGCCGTAGTGCGATAAAGAAAGCACGCCTGGCCAGAAATGGGAGCAGACATAGTGTGAGGGCCGACGGCGGTGCCGTTGACCTTGACCAGTCCCAGCGCTGCGTCGCGAATCTTCGACGTGGGTGTACCGAGCAGGACTCGGATGCGGACTAGTAGATGAAATCCGGAAAGGCAAAAGTACGAACCACCAGCAATTGCGATGGAAGAAAAAATTCTTAGCGAATTGATGGGGGTGAGGAGCGAAAGGCCGACGGCCACGGCACGTTTCCTTTGTTACTCGAATGCTCTGTTATGAGGATAGGAATAGATCCCGGAAACGACATGGAGAAAAAGACAGGATTGACTTACGGAAGTAACGCACCAGCATGAGGATCGCAGCGCTAATGTCGTCCCGGCGAACAAAAAACCTTGCCACGAGCTCCGCCGCACGTGCTCGAACAAATCGTCCGCATCCGGCCGGGGTAATGTGAATTTATTTTCCGGCGAATCTGAAGCAAGCCGCGCAAACAATCACGGATGACGACGGCGCATACGCTGGAATTCCTGCTGTCCTTCGGAGACTTCGATAATCCGACTTGGGCCCGCGTTTGGGCAGTCCGCGGCCACTGCGCTCAGCCTTCCGCGGAAGCGGCATCCGCAAACCCTGACGAAATGGATTAACATTCCTCTTTGGCGTTTCTGCCTCGCAAACCTCGGCCAGCCGGAGAGGAATGAAAATCCCGACAGAGCCTATTGGAAGCATTCCGCGGCCGCTGCGACTGATTGAAGCGATTGCCGCCACCGGGGACGGCGCGGATCCGAGTTTGGACTCCCTTTACGAAGACGCTATCCAGGACACGATTACACAATTTGAGGCTACAGGTTCCCCGATCATCACCGACGGCGAACAGCGCAAATACCACAACTTCTTGACATATTGCGTCCATGGCCTAGAGGGCACGGCACCGGATGGTTTTAAGATTCCTTTTGCCGCGGGACATACGCGGCGGATGCCGCGCTTGACTGCTGGTCCGTTTCGCTACAGACTTTACGCGGATCATTACCTTGAAGTGGCCAAGCGTTATGCACACAAGCCGCTGAAACAGGCTGTCATCTCACCGTCAGCGCTTAGTCTCATGTATCCGGCAGAGGACATTCCGGGCTACTCGCGACAGGAATTCATCGACGATTTGCTGCGCGAACATGAGATGGAAATCCGCCGCTGTTTCGAGAAGGGAGCATGCAAGGTGCAGGTGGATTTCACGGAAGGACGACTGGCGGTCAAACTCGATCCCTCAGGCGATTTCCTAAACAGCTTCGTTGGTCTGAACAATCTCGCGTTTTCGCGATTCTCGCCCGGGGAGCGGCAACTGCTTGGGGTACATACATGCCCGGGCGGAGATCGCGATTCGACGCACAGCGCGGATGTCGATTATGCCGAGCTCTTACCGGTCTTATTCGAATTGCGCGTCGGCAATTTCTACATCGCGCTCGCCGGCGAAAAGGACCGCGAGCGGGTATTGAAGATTATTCGTGAGTATCTACGTCCGGAACAGCGCGTCTTTGTGGGTGTGATTTCCCCAATCGATCCGCATTTGGATACGCCGGAAGAGGTTCGAGATCGGGTGCTCGAGGCCGCGAAATACATTCCCCTGGAACAGCTGGGCACCACCGACGATTGCGGATTCTCACCTTTCAGCGATGACACTTCTACGACCCGCGAGACAGCGTTCGCAAAAATTCGGGCACGGGTTGAAGGCACCGAGCTGGCAGAACGGCTTCTAGGAATCGGGTGATTCGCTTTGGATGAAACTGAAGAGAAGTTGCTGCGTTCTGTTGCGTTGCAGAATGCTCGGGCAGTTCTACTGGCACGGGAACGGGCGGAGCGCGAGCTTATCTCGACCAAAGAAGCGCTGGAACGGAAGTCGGCAGAACTGGCCGAAGAGCGCGAATTCTTTCGAGTCGTCCTGGCCAGCGTGGGCGATGGCGTCATCGCCACTGACACTGAGGCAAAGATCACGTTTCTGAATCCCGTGGCTGAAGGCATCATGGGCTGGAGTTCGGCCGAGGCCATCGGGCAGCCGTTGGAAAAAATCTTCACCATCGTTAATGAACAAACCCGCGAGCCGGCGCCGAATCCCGTAACCCGTGTTCTACGTGAAGGTCTTGTAGTCGGACTGGCCAATCACACGACGCTGATTGTTCGCAATGGGAAAGAAATAGCGATCGACGACAGCGCGGCTCCCATTCGAGACGCGAGCGGCAGGACTTGCGGCGTTGTTCTGGTATTTCATGACGCCTCGGAGCAGCGCCAGGCCGAGAAGGCGCTGCGCCAGTCGCATCAGTCGCTGAGCGAGATCCGCGACAACCTCGAAAAACGGGTTCGCGAACGAACCGCGGAACTCGCGGTTGCCAATGAGAATTTGCGCGGACTTTCGGTGAGTCTCATGAAGGTGCAAGACGATGAACGAAGGCGACTGGCGCGCGAACTGCACGACAGTGTGGGCCAATTACTTGCAGCCATTGGGATGAACATCGAGGTAGTGCGGTCACAGTCCGATAAGCTCGATTCGAAAGGAGCCCGCGCCGTTTCCGACAACGCCATGCTGGTGCAGCAGGTGTCCAGCGAGATTCGCACCTTGTCTCATTTGCTTCATCCACCACTCCTCGAGATTGCTGGTCTTCCGGCGGCATTGCGATGGTACGTGGACGGCTTTTCGGAACGAAGCAAATTGAAAGTCGATCTCGAAATCCCTTCAGATCTGGGGCGGCTGCCAGAGGATACAGAGCTTGCAATCTTCCGCATTATTCAAGAGTGTCTGACCAACATTCATCGTCACTCCGGGAGTCCGACCGCGGCTATCTCGATCGAACATAGAAATGACTGTCTGATTATTCAAGCTCGCGATGATGGGAAAGGCATTCCGGTAGAGAAGCAGAAGAAACTGACCGAATCGAGCCTCGGTGGCATTGGATTCGGGGGTATGAGGGAGCGACTGAGACAACTGGGCGGGACCCTGGAAATAGAATCCACCCGGACCGGTACGGTGGTCACAGCCACTCTGCGGATGACATAACTGCCGGTTACTCCGAAGTCCCAGTGTTTGGCGTGCCGGCGGTGAAGGAATGCCGGTGATGTAAATAAAGTTTGCATCTGCGTCCCTAAATCCCTAGAATCTGTCAGCGTCTTTCTGCATCCTAGTTAGTAGAAGTATCGAACCGAGTCCAATGGGGGCGTAACCAAAGCTCACGGCCGTTATGGAAGATCCTTGCTCAACCTCTGAACAATCGCCGAAATCCTTAAGCTTCGATGCAAATAAGCTTGATCTCAAGCTGAGCGTTACGCTTTCAGCCGACCGCGATGCCGTGGATCCGGTGGTTCGCAGTGTCATGAATGTGGTACGGGAAACGAAATGCGCTCCCGGAAGCGAAGACGCAATCGAGCTCGCTTTGACCGAGGCTCTAGCCAATGCCGTTGTCCATGGGGCGAATAACGATCCTTCCAAAGTTGTGGAGTGCGACGTCGCTTGCGATGATGCGCGCGGCGTCCTGATCATAGTGCGCGATCCCGGTCCGGGTTTTGATCCCGCCAAGATCGCCGATCCCTGCCGTGGCGAAAACATCTATTCAAATCATGGACGCGGCATTTATCTGATCAATCAGTTGATGGACGAAGTGCAGTTTCATAAGAACGGGACCGAGATTCACATGCTGAAGAAATAACTCATGTAGCTTTCACTCCCAGGGCCCAGGAATCCAATATCGGAACTTTGCACGAGTCCATCGCTAACTTGGCCAAATTTCGGGGGCTGCCAGTTTTTCCTACTCTTTCGCCGCGATTCCCAAACTCTTCATCTTGCGATACAGATGGCTGCGCTCGAGGCCAAGTACCTCCGCGGTGCGGCTGACGTTGCCATGATTCTCGTCCAGTTTTTTAAGAATGTAGTCGCGCTCGTAGGCCGCTCGCGCCTGGTGGAGCGTCGATCCTTCGTTACCCGTTACCCGGCGGCTGCCTTCGCGGTGCACCAGCGGAGGAAGATGCTTGCGTTCAAATCGTGATGTCGTGGGATTCATGATCACAATGCGCTCGATCACATTGCGCAGCTCGCGGATATTGCCCGGCCACGAATAGCGCATCAGTACGTCGATGGCGTCGTCGGTAATTTCTCGCGGGCGCCGACCGTAAGCGGATGCAAATTCCTTCAGGAAATGTCGCGCAAACAAGGGAATGTCTTCCTTGCGTTCGCGTAGCGGCGGCACCACGAATGGAACCACATTAAGTCGATAAAAAAGATCTTCCCGAAAATTACCCTTCGCGATTTCTTCCTCGAGATCTTTGTTGGTGGATGCGATCACGCGGACATCCACCGTGACAGGATCATCAGTTCCAACCGGAATGAATCTCTGTTGTTCGAGAGTGCGCAGCACTTTGGATTGAGTCTTCAGGCTCATGTCGCCGACTTCGTCCAGAAACAACGTGCCGCGATCCGCCTTCTGAAACTTACCTTCCTTATCAGCAGTCGCTCCCGGGAACGATGATTTGCGATGTCCGAACAACTCACTATCGATCAGGTCCTCGGGAATCGCGGCGCAGTTCATCTCGACAAACATTTCATTCTTACGGGGGCTCTGCATGTGGATGGCGTGCGCGACCAACTCTTTACCTGTGCCCGATTCACCGTAGATCAGCACGCGTCCGTTAGTCGGCGCCATCAACGTAATCTGCTGGCGCAGTGCTTTCATCGGAACGCTGTCGCCTACGATCACGCTCTTCGATTGAAGTTGCTTCCGCAGGTCGAGATTTTCGTGGCGCAACCGGCGGGCTTCGATCGCATTCTTTACCAGGATGAGCGTCTTTTCGAGCGACAGCGGCTTTTCCGCGAAATCGTAAGCGCCCAGCTTGGTGGCGCGGACGGCAGTCTCAATCGTGCCATGGCCTGAGATCATGATGACTTCCGGTGGGTCTTCCATCTCGCGGATTCTCTCCAGCACTTCGAGGCCGTCAATTCCGGGAAGCCAGACGTCAAGCAGGATCAGGTCGAAGCTGCCCTTGCGCAGCGAATCCAGACAGTCTTCACCACTGGGGCTGACACTGATTTTGTATCCCTCATCTTCCAGGATGCCGCGCAGTGATTCGCGAATACCGGACTCGTCGTCAACGATCAGGATATGTGCCATGGTTAACTTGCTGCAGGAGCGCCGATGGTTTCGACCACTACCGGCAGTTCGATCACGAAGCGGCTGCCGACCGGCTTATTTTCTTCCACGCGAATGGAGCCACGATGGTCTTCAACGATCCTGCTGACAATCGCCAACCCCAGGCCGGTGCCGCGTTGCTTGGTCGAAAAGTAAGGGAGAAACAGGCGCTCCTTAACCTCGCGCGAAACTCCCTGCCCAGTGTCGGAGACAGAGAGTTCGACCGCATCACGGCTGGCTACGAGGGAAGTTGAAATTGTGATCTCCTTTACGATCGCATCCTGCATTGCCTCGGCGGCGTTATCGACCAGATTTGCAATCGCGCGCTTGATCGCTTCCGGGTCGGCCATCACGGTGGGAAGATCGTTGGCCAGTTCCGTGTGCACACGAATACCGTCCAGTCGCCCGTTGAACATGATGAGCGCGCCTTCCACCAGATTATTCAAGTTCTCGAGTTGCGGATGAGGGGCAGGGAAACGGGCCAGCGCGGAAAATTCATCCACCAAAGTCCGGACGGTTTCGACGGCATTCCTGATGGTTTCGGCGCAGGTTCGTATTACCTCGAGTGAAGCCGCGTCAGGGGCTGTGCCGCGCTTTAAATGACGCTGAATGCGCTCAGCCGAAAGAGCAATTGGTGTCAGCGGGTTTTTGATCTCGTGCGCAACGCGCCGCGCTACCTCCCGCCAAGCTGCCTGCTTCTGTGCCCGGAGCAGGTCCGACAGGTCTTCAAAGACCAGCACGTATCCCAGGCCCTCGGCGGCGTGGCTCAAAGAAGAGACGGTTACTGCGACATTCAACTGCGCTCGCGGCAAGGCCAGCTCCATGGTGGAGGCCGTGATACCCATACGATCGGCTCGCCGGAGAAGCGGCTCCAGGTCCGCAAGCACGTCGGCCGGCACGACATCGCGCAGCGGCTGGTTGACGAGTGTGGCCGGACTCACATAGTCTTTGCGCTCCAGGTAAAACAAACGCGAGAAAGCTGCGTTCGCAAGGGTCACATGCCGCGCCGCGTCGATCGATATCACCCCTGTGGGAATGCTCTCCAAAACGGTCTCGATGTAGCGGCGTCTACTTTCCAGGGCCTCATTCGCTGCGCCCACATCTCGACTTGAAGCTTCAATCTGCCGCCGGCTGGATTCGAGTTGCTCCGCCATGCTGTTGAAAGACTGCACCAGTTCCGCCAGTTCGTCGGTGGCGCGGATGTCGACGCGGTAGTCGAGTTGCCCTTTCGAGATCGCTTCGGTCCCCGCCGCCAGCGCCGCTACCGGGCGATTGACCAGCTTCGACAGCAGCAATGCAAGCCAAGTCGAAGCGAAAAGAACCACTACAGTCAGCAGCAGAAGAAATCCGATATAAGTTCGTCGAAACAGTTTCCTTTTTGCAGCCAGTTCGACATACCGTCGCTGGCTGTCTTGGATCTGTTTGGCCGTCTCCGCAAATTTTGGTGGAAGAGGCATAGCGACGAGCACGGCGCCGTCCCGGAACGTTGCGGCCGCGACGAGGTAATCGGTCAGTCCCCACTGGAAATGAGGATGTCCACCGCGCAGAGCCGCTTCCAGGGGAAAGTCAGCGTTCATTTCGCTCCAGACCGCGGGAGTGCCCACTGTGGCAACCTCGTTGCCGTTCTCCAGCGCCACCGCGAATCCACCTCGCAGCGCCGGTTTGTGTTCCCGAAGTTCCTCGGTGACTTCGGAGAGATTCTTCGCGGCAAGAGCGCGTCGAAATTCTTCAGTCTGGGCAATCGATTGCGCTTCCGATGTCGCATTTTGGCCCGCGTAATCATAGAGCAAAGCCGACATGGCGGCGGTGTCCGCGCGCACTTCTTCTACTGGCTGCGAAAACCACTTGTCGATCGACCGATTCATCAGCAGATAAGAGAACCAGAACATTGCAATCACGGGCAAGAACGATAGCAGCAGGCTGACCACCACCAGGCGAGTGCGGAACTTCGAACCGGCAAGGCCCTGGCGTCGCTCCGCATAGAGCTTCAGCAGGTTGCGCCCGAGAACGAGAGTCAAGGCCAGGAATGCGAAGAAAATTAGCCCGCTCAGGCCGGAGAAAAATAGAAGTTCTTCATTACTGTCAGGACTGATGAACTTAAGGTTGAACGAGGCTTGCAAAACGAGGATGGCGAGCAGCAGAAAAGCCCCGATCGCCAGCGTGATCACGACCTTTCGGCGGCCGGAGGTTTTGGGTTCCTCGCGGATTGGGGCTGGGGCGGCCACGGAATGTTCACATTATAGAGAGTCGGCGGGTCGTTCGTCGCTGGTTGTGACACGGTTTGTCCAGCACCGAAAAAATGGCAACCTTGCCACCCACGACTAACGATGTCTCTCGGACCAGTGTCAGACCCGGGGCAAAGGGCTGCTGTCGCCAAAGCTGAAACATGCGATACCCACTCTCATTTTATTTTCCCGCCGACTGACCTGGCCAAAGGAAGGAATTTCTGCAACGGACACTGCTCACACTTCGGTTGTGACTTCAGGCAGTAAGTTTTTCCGACTCCGACGATCAGTCCGTGCATTTCATTGAACACCTGAACCAGATTGCTGCGCGGTGCCGTACTCATGCGCGACGGTCGATGACAGGACGGTTGGACGCGAGTCTTCAGCACCTGTGATGCCGGAGGCTCTTCCCCGGCTGCTGCCAGGGTCTTCTCGCATAGCTCTCGAATTTCCTCGTAGGTCGCGGCGTTCGAAATAATTCGGTGCCGCTCAAAAATACGCCTGGTATACGCATCTACGACGAAGACCGGGTGATTCCCGGCATACAACAGGATCGAATCCGCGGTCTCCGGTCCCACCCCGTTGAGCGCGAGTAGCTCGGCTCTGACTTCCGCGGTCGGCCGGGAGAACATACGCGCCAGGGAACCGCCGTGACGATGATCGAGAAACCTCACAAAATTCTTGAGCCTTTCTGCTTTCTGACGAAAATAACCGGAGGAGCGTATCAATTGTGCGAGCTTCGGTTGAGGTGTTCGGCGGATCCCGTCAATCGTCAGCAGCCGCGCCCTTCGCAACGTCGTCAGCGCCTTTTCGACGTTCGTCCAGGAGGTGTTCTGTGTCAGATATGCGCCCACAATCATCTCGAAGCGCGATTGCGCCGGCCACCAGTGCTGGCGCCCCCAGGCGGCAATGAGCGTCTTGTAGTAGGCGCGGATCGCCTCGTGCTTGGTTCCGGTCATGATGCGTTCAGCGCGGTCACCACCTTCATTCTAGCTATCAGCCAGGAGGACTGACGGAGCGAGCAGTCTGGAACCCCCGAGGCTTCTTCCTGCGGACACAATGGTGATAGCGATTGAGTACCGAAAGGCCATGGTCGGACGCGTACGAATAACCCCCATATGCCGAGTTTTTGCCACAAAGGCCGTCAATAACGGGTGGAAACGGTACATTCCGCAAAGTACAGGTACTGAAGTTACTTTTTCGAAATTCCCATTGGGTTGACAATTTGTGTCAGTGCCGAAGCAACCCTGCTGAATCCCCCGGGTAATCAGCGGCTTCGCATCGATCCCGGAGGACACGGGAATACAGGAGAGATATGTCTCAACGGCTGGGTGACCTGCTTGTCAAAGAAAAGGTCATTACTCCAGAGCAGTTGGAACAGGCGACCAAGCTCCAGAAGGAATCCCACTCGCGGCTTGCGTCGGCGCTGGTGAAGTTGGGCTTCCTCTCGGATGAGGATGTCACGAATTTTCTCTCGCGCCAGTACGGCGTGCCGGCAATCAACCTTTCCTATTTTGAAATCGATTCGGCTGTCGTCAAGCTGATTCCCTACGAGACTGCGAAGCGCTATCAGATTTTGCCGCTGAGCCGCGTCGGCGCGTCGCTGACCATCGCCATGGTGGATCCCACCAATGTCTTCGCGATGGACGATATCAAGTTCATGACCGGCTTCAACATCGAGCCGGTCGTCGCTTCGGAAAGCTCGATCATCGAGGGCATTGACAAGGCCTACGGCACGACCAAGGAAGAAGAACTCGAGCAGGTCATGCAGTCGATGAACGATGCTGGCGAAAGCACCGACATCGAGGTCCAGACCGAGGAGCAGGAACTTGAACTGCAGGCGCTCGAGAAGGCGGCCGATGAAGCTCCCATCGTCAAGCTGGTCAACCTGGTGCTCACCGATGCGGTAAAGCGCGGGGCCAGCGACATCCATATGGAACCGTATGAAAAGGAATTCCGCGTCCGCTTCCGTATCGACGGCGTTCTGCATTTGATTATGAATCCGCCGCTGAAGCTGAAGGATGCGATCACTTCACGCCTCAAGATCATGGCCAAGCTGGACATCAGTGAAAAGCGGCTGCCGCAGGACGGCCGCATTATGCTGAAGATGCAGATCGGCGGCAAGAAGAAGCAGCTCGATTTTCGCGTCTCCACTTTGCCCACGCTCTGGGGCGAGAAGGTCGTGCTTCGACTGCTGGACAAGGAAAACTTGCGTCTGGACATGACCAAGCTCGGCTTCGAGCAGGAGTCGCTGACCAAGTTCCAGAAGGCCATCCTGAAGCCCTACGGCATGGTACTGGTCACGGGACCAACCGGATCGGGCAAAACCAACACACTCTACTCCTCGATCTCGCAGCTAAACCAGCCCGATACCAACATCATGACCGCCGAGGACCCGGTTGAATTCCAACTGGGCGGGGTCAACCAGGTGCAGATGAAGGAGCAGATCGGCTTGAACTTTGCTGCCGCGCTGCGCGCCTTCCTGCGTCAAGATCCCAACATTATTCTGGTCGGCGAGATTCGAGACTTTGAAACCGCAGAAATCGCGATCAAAGCCGCACTCACCGGCCACCTTGTTTTATCAACCTTGCACACGAACGGCGCGCCCGAAACCATCACGCGACTTATGAACATGGGCATCGAGCCTTTCCTCGTTGCGACTTCGGTGCACCTGATCTGCGCTCAGCGCCTGATCCGTCGAATCTGCAAGGACTGTGCGGAGCCGGTTGAAATGCCGGTGCAGGCTCTGATCGACGAAGGTTTCACACCCGAAGAGGCCAAGACGGTGCAGATCATGAAGGGCAAGGGTTGCGCGACTTGCAACAAGACCGGGTACAAGGGACGTACCGGTCTATATGAAGTGATGGAAGTGGATGACGAGATCAGGGAACTGGTGCTGGTTGGCGCTTCCGCCCTCGAACTGAAAAAGAAAGCGATTGAACGCGGCATGATTACTCTGCGACGCAGCGGGCTGATCAAGGTCGCACAAGGCTGGACCACGCTCGAAGAAGTGGCTCGCGAAACGATCCACTAATAAACGGCAGAAGGAAAGAAAGAAAATTATGGCACTCTCACTCAGCGATCTGCTCCGCCGCATGCTGGAGATGAATGGAAGCGACCTCCACATCACCACCAACTCTCCGCCGCAAATCCGCGTGCACGGACACTTGGTGCCGCTCGATCTGCCGCAGTTGACGCCGGCGGAGACCAAGCAACTGGCGTACAGCGTGATGACCGATTCGCAAAAGCATCGTTTCGAGGAAAGCCTCGAAATGGATTTTTCGTTCGGTTTGAAGGGTCTGGCTCGCTTCCGCGCCAACGTTTTCAATCAGCGCGGCGCCGCCGCTTGCGTTTTCCGTTTGATTCCGTTTGAGATCAAGTCATTCCACCAGTTGGGATTGCCGGCTGTCGTCAGCAAACTTTGCGACAAGCCGCGTGGACTGGTTCTCGTCACCGGCCCGACGGGTTCGGGAAAATCCA
>Ga0302325_10014057_pt1 | contig 17053 bp, 14 predicted proteins | sample Palsa_T0_2_FD_201948 | JGI IMG/M metagenome (GOLD analysis project Ga0302325, IMG submission 201948) | Peat permafrost microbial communities from Stordalen Mire near Abisko, Sweden - Palsa_T0_2 | ecosystem: Environmental > Terrestrial > Soil > Palsa > Peat permafrost | place: Sweden: Abisko... | reverse complement strand
CGCGGTAACAGTTGGACAGATTTTTCGCAATGCCCTAGCCTAAGCGCGGATTGAAAATATGCTATTCAGTGGCCGATCAGTCATTTCAGCGGACAAAATCCATCGGCATTCTCAATGTTTCGCTGGGGTTGCTCGAAGGATTGGCCACGCAAGCCGGCATTGAAAAACTGGCTGTTCTGAGCAACCCGTCCCTCACCCTGCCCAATGCCGGCGGCAACAAACAAATCATCAGTAGTTACGATGCGCCTGTGCGCGGCGGATTGGCCCGCATGATTTGGGACCAATGGGGTGTTTACCGGGCGGCTGCGAAAACCGGCTGCGATTGGCTGTTCCTGCCCAAAGGATTTGCGTCTTTCACGACCGCGCCGCCCATCAAGCTGGCCGCCTACGTCCATGATGCCATGCAGGATTTCTATCGGGCGCACTATCCAGGGACGTTCTCGCGGGCGGAGGCATGGTATTTCGACCGCTGCCTGGCCGCGACGCTTCGCCGCGCATCGGTTATCTTCACCAATTCCGATTTTTCCCGCCGGGAAGTCTTGAGAATAGCGGAGCGGCTCAACACCAAGGCTCCGCCGGTTGTAACAGCCGGAATCGGATTCTCCGCGCCGGCACAGCCGCCTTCGGCCAAGGAAGAAAATTATATCGTCGTGCTGGCGAGCCAATGGCCGCACAAATTGACGCGCCTGGCGTTGGATTATGTGCGCCGCTGGCAACAACAGACGGTTTATCCCGGCGCGATCCATCTGGCAGGCCAGTTGCCCGGCGATTTGGCCTTGGCTAATCATCCAAATTGGAAGCATTTTCGGCGGCTGCCAGATGCGGATTACATTCCCATGCTGAAAAAGGCGAGGGTCCTCGTATGTTTTTCCGCCTACGAAGGTTTTGGCATGCCCCCGATTGAAGCCATCCTCCAGGGAACGCCGCCGGTTTATTCACGGATACCGGCCATGGAGGAGAGTTCCCAAGGCTGCGGATTTCCTTTTGACAATGATTCAGAGCAAGGCTTTCAATCGGCGATGGCGCGCGCGCTGGCTTGCGACGCAAGGACGGTCCAAGATTGGGCCGATCTTCTATTGGCGCGTCACAATTGGCAGGCTGTCGCCGAACGAGTGATGACTGGACTAAACCTGCACACTTAACTTGTGCTTCAAATAACGCATTTAGATTCTTAAAGTCGATATCGAGTCAAATTATCTCTCAGATATTCAGGGACTCGCGGCGCTCGCCCCTCCCGAAATCGCATCGGGAGGGCGGAGCTCCGCGACGCCCAAATTTCAAATATCTTTGGCTAGGATTAGATTCTAAATTTTAAAATCTCATGAAATCATCTCGCAGGTTTTCGTTTGCCTTTCTCTGCGCTCTCCGCGACTCTGCGCGAAAAAATCCGGATCATAGTATCCAACGAGATTACAGCTCAAGTTGTCCGTCGAGAAAAACCATCCCCTCCACCCGAAACAACTTCACACGCATCTGGTGCTGGCCAACCTGCAACGTGGGCTGGCGCTGAATTTTGGTTTGGAGCGAATGAAGGCCGGCCTCACGCGCATCGTCAACGGGCTTCCTGAACGGCCGCGGCCCAAGCAAGGAAATCGAATGAAGATGGTCGCGCAGAGTCGCAGGACGCGGAGAAAACGAAAACCGTTGAAGACCGAGGAGATTCTCACCATCAAAATTTCAATTATCTTTGGCTAGGAGTTGGCGCTGTCCAAATCTCGAAGGCCGGGAATGCAGTCGTCGCGTGATAGCCGTGACGCGCCATGTAGCGCGCCAGAGCGCCGGAATTGTCGTACAAATCCGGCCGCGAGACCACGATCATTTGGGGCTGTTTCAACCCTTCAACTGTCGCGTCGGACGGATTGACTATATGCAGCGCGGTTTCGGGGGCTGCCGCAGAATCGCTCACTGGCAAATGGTAATACTTGGCCGCCATATCATCGGCATTCCACCAAACACTCCGACGCTCGGCCAGCGCAGCCGCGGCCAAAGCGGCGGCTCTCCGGTAATCATCCTTGGATTGGCGATAAGCGAACCGCACCGAGAGAGATGAAAACAAGCTCAATGACAGAAACGCCATGACGATCATTCTTCCGGCCCAGCCGGGCCTGGCGGCGAGAACCACCGCTCCGTTGGCGATCAAAAGCAACCAGATGGGTGTCAATGGCGCGCTGTGGCGGCCCAACAATCGAAAGTGCGTCACTATTCCGACCAGCGAAAGGAAGGCCCAAGGCACAAGGATGGCGACAGCCAGAGCGGCCAGCTTGCGAGGGAACAAGCGCCAGGCTTCTTTGAGCGCAAAGAAAAAAATGACCGCCAGTGTGGCGCCGTAGCACAACAGGCCCGGCGCGAAGGGCCATAGAGCACGCACGCCCTCGGCGCGCAATGCGGTGCGCCCCGGACCCAACCCTTCGAAACCAAGTTGGTCGTAGAGGATAAACACCGTGGTGCGCCAATCGGTCGTCCCGGCGTCGGATCCGCGCGCCCCCAGGCGCACTGTCCAAATGTAGTAACAGCCCAGCCCGGCGAGGATGACGGCCAACAAGGCCCACAAAAACCGCTGCTTCCGCCACCAAGCCATGAGGCGTTCAGCCGGGAAGAGCACCCAGGCGGCGCCGAGCGCCATTGACGCCCAGATCATCCCCAGCATGCTGCTGCCGCAAACCACCAACAGCCCAAAAGCAAAGCCGCAGAGCCACCTGTTCTCCGTTTCCGACGAAACTTGACGGGACGCAAGCCGGTTGAGGGCCGCGAAGACCAGGAAGCTGCCGCCCAAGACCATTGCGTAAGTCCGGGCTTCGTTGGCATAGTACCAGACGAACGCGTTGGTGGAGGCAACCAACAGTGCCGCCAGACGCCGCCCATCCCCGGAAAAACTCACGACAAAGGCCGTCAACCCGGGAATCAGCCAGAGCGCTCCGGCCATACGCAGGGGGAACTCCCCCACGCCAAAACATTTCGCGAAGGCCCAGACAAAGATCGTGTAAAGCGGCACTTGAACCTCGGTCATGCCTGAAGTGGAAATGCCGTGCCACCACTGGCCGATATTGGCCACGCGAGCATAGTAGGCCGTTCCCGCTTCATCAATCCAGAAACTTTCGCCGCTCACCACCAACAGCATGAGGAGAGTGAAAAAGACCAATAGCGGCCACGCCTCCAACACTGGACAGGAGCCGGACGCTGCCGAACCTAATCCGCCCGCCGGCCCGTCCCTGCCGGAAACAATGGGTTTTCCAAAACTTATCAAGTTGAAGCCAACGTAGCAAAATCCGCCCGCCAAGCAACCCGGAAGTCCTCGCAAGAGGAATGGAGGGATCTCTCTCCCAAGCGAAAGACGGAACCCAGGAACATTTTCCAGGCATGGTGATGCGCGGTGGTCAGAAGCCACGGCCGTGATTCGTGGCTGTGATTCGTGGCTTGCATTCCCAGCCCAGTTCGTTACCTTTCGTGGCTCAATGCAACATACACGCTGTTGAAAGCGAAATGACCGATTATCCAAAGGTGGCCAAATTGGAGTCTGTGACCGTGCTTCTGCCGGTGATCAACGAGACCATCTCGCTGAGGCAGACCGTTGATATCGTTCTGCGTGACGCCAAAGCGGATATCCTCGAGTTGCTGATCATTGTCTGCAAGAAAACGACGCCGGAGGCGATGGCCGTGATCGCTCAGTTGCAGAAGGAACTGGGCGGGTTGGTGGTGGTGCTTCATCAGACACGGCCTTTCCTGGGTGGGGCCTTTCGCGACGCCTTCGCCATATCCCGCGGCAGCCACGTCTTGATGATGGCCAGCGATTTGGAAACGGATCCGAAGGATGCGCGCGCCATCATCGAGGAAGCGAAGAAAAATCCGTCCGGCATCGTGACCACCACCCGCTGGCGCGGTGGCGCGGCCTTTGAAGGCTATTCCAAGATCAAGCTGGTGTGCAATTGGGTCTTCCAGCATTTTTTTTCGATCCTTTATGGAACGCATTTGACCGACATGACCTTCGGCTACCGGATTTTCCCCACCAAACTGGTGCAAGCCATCGAATGGGAGGAGCTGCGGCATCCATTTTTGCTCGAAACCATGGTCAAGCCGCTCCGATTGGGCGTGCCGGTCACGGAGATACCCACCGACTGGCACGCTCGGATTGAAGGCGAGTCGCAAAATCCGTTTTTTCGCAATTTCGTCTATTTTCGCACGGGCCTCAAGACTCGCTTCGCTTCGCGGCGATCCATTTTGAAACTTGCATGAATAATAAAAATGTCACTATTGTCTTAACAACCATAAACTCCGGCGAGATTCTCGACGACTACTGCAAGCAGGCTGAATCGGAGGGCATCCGTAGCCGACTGCAAATCATAGTCATTCCCGACCGGAAAACTCCGGAGCAACTGTACAAGAAATGCGGCCAGATCAGGGCCGCTGGGTTTGACATTAAATGCCCGACTGTCGAGGAACAGGACCATTATCTGAAAAAACTCGGCGCTTTTTCAACTATGGTTCCATATAATTCGGACAATCGGCGGAACATCGGGTATCTGATGGCTCTGGAATCGGGAAATAACATTCTATTGTCAATTGACGACGATAACTATTGCATCGGAGAGACCTATAAAACTTCAAGTGTGGTTTGTGAAGACGCCGTCACACTTCCAGCGGTTCACAGCAGCAACGGCTGGTTTAACTTTTGCGAGATGCTCAATATCGAGCCCGACGGCCAATTTTATCCGCGAGGTTTTCCTTACCACAAAAGACATCAAGAGCGGAAATTGACTTTCACCGAAGAAACGGGACCCGTCCGGATGAACGTCGGACTGTGGCTGCAAGAACCGGACTTAGACTCGATCACGTGGCTGACCGCGCCAGTTCGGGCCACGGGATTCAAGGGAAAATCCTTCCTTTTGGGAAATGACGCCTGGAGTCCCATCAACACTCAGAACACCGCGCTCCACCGTGATCTCATCGTCTCCTATTACTTTGTGCGCATGGGTTACCCTTTGGCTGGAATGCCGATTGACCGGCATGGCGATATCTTCAGCGGTTATCTTGCACAAGCCTGCGTCCGGCACATGGGCCACCGAATACGCGTCGGCACTCCGGTGGCAGACCATAAAAGAAATTCTCATAATTATCTGCGGGATTTGACGGGAGAGCTGGCTTGCATCCTGACTTTGGAACCATTCACTGAATGGCTGCATGACTTGAAGTTGGAAGGCGCGAATTATTCGGAAACGTATTTATCGCTCGCTGACGCCATTGATCATCAGGTCCAACACTTCTCCGGGCAGATATGGACAGATGCCACGCGCGGGTATTTTCATCAGATGACTTATTGTATGCGCCAATGGGTCAAGGCGTGCCGCTTGATCAACCAGGAGTAACTTTCCGCCGGCGGACCCAGCGGTTCATTTCGCCCCTATCCGGTGGCTGGCAAACTTTCTTTGATCACCATACACTGGCTCATGGGGAGTTGCACGACCCGCTCAGGAGCACTTTTAAAAAACTCGTCAAAGGCTTGCTTGACTTCCGTGCCGCGACCGTAGTCGTGCGCAAGGATGATGCCTCCCGGCTCCAATCTCGGCCAGAAGAACTGGAGCGATGAGTTCATGCTCTCGTAGAGGTCAGCGTCCAAGTGGATGAAAGCGAATGTCCTATCTTTAATTTGGTCTGCCGTGCGCGGAAACAGACCTTTGACTAAATGGACGCCATGCCACTTGCTCAAGCGAGTCCGCACGAAATCCTCGCCACAACGAAATGTTCCCGCTGGGTACATGATGCTATCCCGTCCTGCCTGCGGCATACCCTCAAATGTGTCAAAAAGCCACAAAGCTTTGTTGTCTCCTTTCGCGCGGCAAATAACTTCCGCCGACGTGCCGCGGAAAACCCCCACCTCGGCAAAATCCCCTTTGGAAGCAGACTTGGCCTTTGCCATCGAGTAGATGGTAAAGATCTCGCTTGGCTTGAAGCAGAATTCCTTCTCATGCAAGAGGAGATTCTTGAGCATTTGGAAGTCCTCATCGCTGCGGTAGAGCCTCATCATGACCAGCTCAAAGAAACCCAACCCCCGGTTCAAGCGCCTGCCCACCCAGGACGTTCTCCACCCGCCGCTTATCCACTTACGCGCGGGGTTCATCTTAATGGAATAACTGGTCTCTTTTGTATCATCTGAAAAGTGTATCCAACATCCCGACACCGGCAAACAATTTCCAAACGAAAGTGATGCGAAGCGGTCCTTCTCACGGCTGGTTTTCGTTGCGTCCCGGCACTTTGAAAAGCGTGAAGTGCCGGGTCTCCTCAATGACCTCCAAATGCAAGGCGTCCCATTCCGCTCCATAAGTTTCTCTCAGCAGCGCGCCATCACGATCCGCCAATATGTGAGTGGCATCGCCCAGCATCCTTTTCAACGGCGGATGGGAGCGATCATTCATGGCTGTATCGGACAAGCCGGCGGCGCCTCCCACAGGCGGAACCCATCCCAGAGCGAGATGATACGGGTCTGAAAACGAGAAAACCGCCAGCCGCATCCGCGCATCGGAATGCCGGCGCAACAATTGAATTCCCTCGTCCAACGTTTCCATGTAATCGCGCATTTCCGCAGAGCGCGTGCCATTCTTGGTGAATCGAAAGTCACTCAGTTGCGTGGACCGCAGTGTCTCCGTTGAAACCCAATTGGATTTCACCGCGTCCCGTGCCGCAAAGGCGACAGTCTTGCAATCGGTGGCCAAGATCGGAACAAGAAGAAGCGCAAATAGAGACAGGGCGCCCAAGTTGCGCGCTGTAACCAGGAAGGAATCCTCTGGCGTTCCGGTTGTGTTCCGCCGGATGATTTCGGCGCCATATAATCCCGCCAGCGCCAGCAGCGGCATCTCGCCTTGCTGGTCATTGGTTGAAAGCAGCAAGAGCGCGCCGCCGAAAAGGGACGCGATCAGGGCCAAGTGCCGCCAGAGCACTCTGGGTGAAGAATTCCGTTCGCCTTTTTGGCTGGAGATCTCCCACAGCAACAGCCCGAGAACCGGCAGATAGAGCACGTTTTCGATGCCATGAATGGCCAGGGCGCGCAGCCTCCCTCGCAGACCCTGCGCCGCCGCCATAATGTGATAATCTTGCCAAATGGCGGCCGCGGAAATACGGGTGAGCAGCGATATGAAGCTGAACACAACCGCGGCGCTCAGAAGGCACAGCAACGCCCGGCCCGGGCTGAATCGGCCGAGCAAGAAGGCCAGCACGAAAAATCCGGCGCCCAGCACGAAATAATTCAGCTTACAGAACAACAGGACCGTCAAAAGCGCTCCGGCGACTGCCGTTTCCGCCCAATCCGCCCATGATCTCCCCAGGCCCGGAAGCGGTGGAAGGAAAATAATCACTCCGAATAGTCCGAGAATGGATTCGCCATAGCGATTATAGAGCATGGCATAATCCGTGTAATCGTACGGGTCTCCCAACGGTCTGGGCGTCACCGCCAGCAGCGCCAGAAACAGGCTCATGGCCAGCGCGTAAAGAGCGCTGGTCCGGCGCTGCAGGACGGCCATGGCTGACAAGCCCAGGGCCGTCATCAAGAAGACGTTTCCATAAGTAATCGCCGACGCGCAAGGCCGGCTCCATTTCATCCCCAGCCATGTGACATAGTAGGGCAAATCTCCCAGATAACCGTAGAAGTCGCGATGCGGCGTCTGACCATTGGCGATCCTCCAAGCCCCGTCCAGAAAGACCGGGACATCCCAAGCCCGGCCATTCATCGCCGGCGCGCCCATGAAAAAGAACAAGGCGGCCAAAGCCGCCAGCGCCACGGCCAGCAAAGACCAAGCCAGGAGAAATGCCGCCGGCGTGCTGGAGCATATAAATTGATTGATCTGCCGGCGATATTGGTTGACGACGAGCATCGGGGGTTGGGCCTTCAGGCTTTGAAGAGCGACTTCAGGCGTCCTTTCCAGATAAAAGTCGGACGCTCCACGTGATGCGTTACCCGTCCATTGGTTCCATCCATCGTGTAGATGGCGTAATCAAAGGGCTTTTGCCGGTAAGCGCCTCGGAGCAGACGGTTGAACCGGTGCCGCCACACCAAGGCCACGGCCAGTGTGCGCGCCCAGGCGGGCGCCGCGTCCCGCAGAGCCATCTTTTCTCGTTGAGCGTTCGGCGCCAGGTTCATGTTGGCGCCCGTGTCGGCAAAAGTGGAAAGGAATTCGCCCAGGATGCCGATGCGAACGCCCTTATCCAAAGCGCGCAAAACCCATTCGGCGTCTCCAAGATCGCGCCATCGGCTGTCGAAAAAGAGACCGTGTTGGTCCAGGACCGATCGCCGGAAAAAGGTCGAGCAGGTAAAGGTCGGCAGGTGGGAAACCATGACGTGATACTTACAGGGCTTCTGGACCTTGCGATAACAAATGAATTCCCCGTTCGGCCCCACAACCAGAGAATCGCCAAATAACAACTCCACTTTTGGATGGCGCTCAAAATAGGCCCCCACCGCGGACAATGCGCCCGGCAAGTATTGTTCATCGCAATTCAAGTAGGAGAGAATTTCGCCCGAAGCGCGCCGCAAGCCGCGATTGACGGCATCGTACATTCCTGCGTCCTTCTCCGAGCAGGCCTTCACGCGCGCGTCGCTCAAAAGCCAGTCCAAGGTGCCGTCATCGGAGCCTGCGTCCTGCACAATATGTTCGACTTCCACCCCTTGGTCAGCGACCGAGGCCACGCATAGTTTGAGCCACTGCGATTGGCGGAAACTCGGTGTGACAACGGAAAAGCGCACAGGACCGTCAGGCCGGTTCCAGCATGGCCGCGACAGAGGCGGGCTTTGCCACACGTTTTGGGTCCTTCTTTCGACACACACCGCCGTTGATGCTGACGCTCAATCCCAAGATGCCCAAAAACGACGATTGCTGCGAATTCAGGGCGCCAAACACAAAAAAGAAAAACACGCATTGCGTCATGAAATAGGAGAAAAAGAAATTATTGATCATTTTCAACCTCGGATCCCCGTACCGGCGCTGGCAGTACAACACCTTTATCCCCGCTCCCAACAACCAGAGGAAGGCGATGGCTCCAAACGCTCCAAAGGGCATCAGGACCGAAAGGGGGCCGCTATGATAGTCACCGGAAACCATCGCGCTCTCGTAACTGTTGATGAGTCCCGAATGGCTGGCCTGTTCGGTTAAATACAGGTCAACAGGATCAATCGCGTAACCTTTGCCCAATAAAAGATATTTGGGAACCTCCGGCCACACGGCCCGCCACATTTGAAAGCGCCATTCACTGGAGTTCAGCGCGTCCATGCGCACACTGGGATCAATATTAACCGGCAGGAAGGCCATGCTTCGTTGCACGGAGGCAGGCATCCTGTTGGCGAAGAGAAATATCGGTGTGAGGCACAGGATTCCCAACACCGCGAGAACGGGCATAAGGTATGTTTTCCACAGGCCCTCAACGAAAAATTGCACCACCAACAGAATGCCCATGAGAGCCAGACTCGAACGAAAACCGCTGAACATGCCGGCGACCAGGGCCGCGAGCAACAGCAACAGCCTCCATGGTTTGGTGAAATCAGCAATTCCCCGGAGGCCATAACGCGCCAGCATAAAACAGACCACGCCGGATGCGGAGGGACCCAGGCCGCCCAAGCGTCTCACGGCATCCTGCATCCAGTCGGCTGCCGCCTGGCCGTACACAAAATCCAGGGAAACAAAATAAAACAAAAAATAAAAGGCCGGCCCAAGCACGTAAACCATATTTGTCATGCCATAGGTCAGTTCTGAGAGGAAAAACCATTTCACCGTCCGGGCGCCTTTCGCTATGGGAATGGCCTGGGAGGTCAAAGCAAAATAACCGACGATGGCAGCCAGGACGTAAAAGTAGTTCCTTCCGCCAAAGCTTCCGCTTCCCATAACCCGCATACCCCATCCGCCTCGGAGCTTTGAGGTCACGAGAACAACCGCCGCCAGCATGAGAATCGGTTTGGTCAATTCCGGCGCGCGCAGGAAGTTTCTTTGGCCCATCACCCTATGGACCACTCCCATGCCAAGAGTCAATCCCGCGAAGATGGTCCAAAGCTGCACGGAGCCGGGCAGAAAGCCCGCGATGAAGGCCGAATTCCAAAAAAAGATCAACAGGAAATGATTCCATTGGATTAACAGCGGCAGGGTGAGGAAAAACAAAACCATTCCCACCACTGCAACGCTGGCCATATCCGGAGTGGCCACCAGATACCCCAGAATCAGAGCCAGTGGAACGGCCACGGCATAACCAATCAGAACGCGATGTAATCTAAACATTGTTTATAAAAACATGAGACTAGCCATATATGGAGAGCGCTGCAATCAGATTCTTCCTCTCTTGGCATGGCGCCACGGCTTCATGCCGACCATGTGGCTGAGGCGCTTTTGAAACTCGTGGAGTGATTCGTCTTGGGAAACCCCCAAATCCCCAAAACCGTCGCGTCTAATTCAGCATGGCCCCCATCTTGCAAAGCCGGCAGGCGCTTCGGCGGGATCACATTCGTGCCGATGATCACACTGTCGATTTCTTCGCCCTAATGGCGCACAGCGATCCCAGCGACGGAAGAAGGAAAAAGGAAGAACGCAACATGAGTCGCCAGAGTCGTCGGGCCATCGAAGTGTCCGGATAGTGCTGAAATGTCAAAAGATGCCGCGCGGAAACAACTTGGAACTCCTGTGATTTGAACAGGTCAACCAGTTCCTCCAAGGTATATTCTCGCCAGTGAAATCCGAGGAAGACGCCTCCCGAATAATCGTAGAAATGGCGGTAATCGGCCACGGGCGTGGCGATGGATCCTCCAACGAATAATCGGATGCGTTTTTCCAACTTTGCCACATTGGGCACAGTGATGCATGCCTCTCCACCAGGTTTCAGAATGCGGCGCAGGTCTCGGACGAACCCTACAGGATTGAAATTGAAATGTTCCATCGTCTCCCAGCAGTAAATCACGTCAAATTGATCGTCCGGAAATGGGAGGCGGTGATCCTTCATGGACGGGGAGCCAAAACTCCGAAATAAATCGCATGTGGCAAAGTCAATTCGACGATCGTGGTACAGCGGTTCGAGTGGATAAACAGCCGGATCGTCTCCTTCCAGCACGGAGACTTTGTTGCCTTGGTCTTGGAGAGCAAACGGAGTATAGCTAAAAAACGGTCCGATTTCCAATATTCTCTTGTCGCGCAAGCTCCAAATGTCAAAGTGACATGCCGTCTGCCAAAGCCGGTCCCGATGCATAAGAAAGTAGTCATGCAGTCCGTTTTTAACTTTCGCTTCATCCGCGAGCTTGGCGGCGAAACTTACATATTCCGTCAAATTCATTTATTTAAAGCGAGAAGGGTTCCGTTGCCGGCATTTCAACATTTTGCCTCTCTGTGTTTATATCTCACTTCAAATTGTCTCCACCAGCTTGTTCATGGCTGCTTCCTGCTGTTCGATGGACTCGACCAGCTTGAACTGCGTGCGGCAGCGATCCAGATTGTGGCCTTCGCGATGCACTTTGAAATAAGTGTCGCCCGACAGATAATCCGTCAGGAAGCGGAGGCCGATTTCCAGAGTGATGAGTTTGCCGGAAAAGGGCAGAAACTTTTTTTCCGCCGGCGTCAACAATTCCGCCGCCGAGGCCAGATACCCCCTCGCCAGCGCTTCGAACATCGGAAGCTGCATCGTCACTTTGGACAAATCGCGTTCATCCTCCCTGGCCGGGCTGGTCGCCGTGCGCACCATGTCGCCGAAATCGTAGAGCGCCAGACCGGGCATGACCGTGTCCAGATCAATCACGCAGATGCCCTCGCCCGTCGCGTCATCGAGCATCACGTTGTTGAACTTGGTGTCGTTGTGCGTCACGCGCTCCGGCAAGGTTGCGTCCAGCAGGATGCTGGTGTCGGCCTTGCGATGCAGGGCGAACTCAATTTCCGGTTTGGCCAGTTGCGCGCGGTTGGCGGCATCGGCCCCAATTGCTTTTTCCAGGGCCGCGAACCGTTTTGGCGTGTGATGAAAATCCGGAATCGTGTCATGCAGGCGCGGCGCGGGCAGATCGGCCAGCAGTTTCTGGAATTGCCCGAAGGCTTTGGCCGCTTGAAAAGCCTGCTGGGTGGACTCGACGGCGTCAAAGGTCCGCGCTTTTTCGATGAAAGTATAAACGCGCCAGAAATTGCCTTGTGCGTCGCCATAATGCGGCCGGCCGTCAAGCGCGGGAATCAACGTGAGCACGCGGCGGCTGGCGTCGGATTGGCCGGCGGCTTTTTGGCCGAGGTGCGCCGTCACGCGCTGGACATTTTCCATGAGCGCGGGCGGATTCTTGAAGACGAGGTGGTTGATGCGTTGCAAAATGTAGCGGCCGCGCGCGCCACCTTGATCGTACACGACGCAGTAGGTGTCATTGATGTGGCCGCTGCCGTAAGGAGCCGCGGAGATGAATTCCCCGCGCAGGGGGAACTGCCGCGCCACCGCGCGAACATCGTGTTTCGACATTTTCATAAACGCGCTATTCCACCTCCACGGTCACGACGCCGAGAATCTTCGTTTCGCGGCGTTGCAGCAGACGGCCCAGCGGGCCGAGGGATTGCCAGTAGGCCAGCGCCATCACCGCGGCCAGCGCGGCGGAGAGCAGCAGATTCACCGGCGCCATTTTTGACCAACCGGCGCTTTGCCAAAGAAACTCCGCCAGAGGCGGCACGAAGACCGGCGCCATCGCAATCGGAAAAAGGATATGGCACGCCATCAAGAGCAACATCGCCAGCCCGGGCAATTTCGTCGGCTTCATCGTGCCGGCTTGGATGCGGTAGGGCGACAGGATGGAAAGCAGGTTGCCGACGAGTCCGGCCAGCAGGAGCACCGCGGCCAGTTGGAGAAGCGCGGCCACGAACACGACTGGCGACAGGCGCAGCCGCACGACAATCAACACCAGCAGCGTCACGCCGAATACCACGCCGACGGGCAGGCAGGCGAGATTTTTGCCCAGCAGAATGAATCTTCGCTCGACGGGAGAAAGTATGTAGGCGCGGAAGCCGTCACGATCCAAACCGAATTGATTGGTGAAAAATTGCACGAGCATAAAGACGGAGAATACCACCGCGCCCGTGGCCGCGAATGGCTTCGCCGCTTCTGGCACTTTTAGTGTGGAGCGGAACAGAAGAATACCTCCACAGATAAGCGTCATAAGGAATGAAGTTCCCCACGCCAGCTTCACTTCGGGCGCGCGCAGCAGGGAGCGAAACGTGGCCAGCGCCATCGCGGCAGCTTGTTCGGGCACAGCCGGAAGACGAAGTTCCAGGAAACGGCGGCCGGCTTTGGCCGGGGCCGGGGCGGCCGACGGTATTCGGGTCTGTTGAACGCGGACCGCGACTTTGCTGGTGGAATCGCCGCGATAAAATCGCAGCGTGCCCCGATAGGCGCGCCGCAAGCCGAGTGCTCCGAGAGCCACGCAACCCAGCGTGCCGCACAACGCCGGCAGCGTGTGTCCTTCGGCCAGCCGCTGAGCGCCCAGAGGGAGCCAGAGCGGCGGGACAAACTTCTGGATCGAGCGGAACTGGTCGAGCTCTTTCTGATTGGAGGCGCTTTGCGCGTTGCGATTGCTTTGCGTTTGTTGGGGCGCGGTCGCGGCCGCAGGGCGGTTGACTTTGCGAATCACGTTGAAGTAAAGGTTCGGGCCTTGGCCCAAAAGGATGAATGTAAACATGACAGCCACGATGACAGTCCGGCGCCGGCGCGGATTGGTCATCAACCCCGCCAGCCAGCCGCGCAGACAATAAGTCCAAGCCGTGATCATGAAGACCATGCCCAAGGCCAGCGGCGCCAGCAACAGCATGGCGGGGCCGCGCGAGATGGCGAGGCCGATGGCCAGACCCATCATCGCGGGCACGAAGATGACGATGCTGACGGCCAGATGAGAAGCCAGGTAGTTGATGACGAAAATCTGGCCCAGGACGACCGGCAGATGCATCAGCCGTTGGAGGTCAATGCTCTCCGAACGCTGGAGTTCCACCAGCAGGCCGATCGCCCAAAAGAACAGGAACGCCACGGTCAGGCCGCACCACACTCCCCAGACGACAACCACGTCCGCCTTGCCAAGGCCAAACATTCCGCCGAGCAGCGCGCCGCAGAAGCTGATCCCGCCCAACATAAAGACGCCGGCGGCGGCGATCGCGGAGAGGACGGCGCCGACGCCTTTGCTGCGCGCCCACTGATTGCTCGTCAGGCGCCAGCGCAGCCAGAGGATGGTTTTGAGTTGATCCCAGTTCATTTCATCCTTCCAGCCAGCTTAGCTTCTGCCCCTCGTGCCCTTCAGTGCCGACGACCGCCAGGAATTTGTCCTCCAGCGAACCGGCGCGCCGCAACTCCTCCATCGTGCCTTGATGAACCAGCTCCCCGTGCGCGATGATGCCCACGTCGGTGCAGAGTCTTTCGACAATCTCCAGGACGTGCGAAGTCAGGAAGACCGTGGCGCCGCGTCCGACGCACTGTTTGAGGGTGTCGCGCAACACGCGCGAAGCGACGGCGTCCACACCCTCGAACGGTTCGTCCAGGAACAAGAGGTCGGGATTGGGAATCAACGCGGCGGCCAGGGCGAGCTTCTTCTTCATGCCATGGGAGAATTCGAGCGTGAGTTTCTTTTCCTCATGCGCCAGGTCCATCATGGCCAGCAATTCGTCGCAGCGCGCGCGAATGGTGGCCGCGGGCAGAAGATACATGCGGCCAATAAACGTGAGGTGCTCGCGCGCCGTCAGATTGTCGAACAGCGCGAGGTTCTCCGGCACGACGCCGATGCGGCGCTTGACTTCCAGCGCGCGCCGCGGGTCGCTCATGTCCTCGCCCAGAATGCGCATCGTGCCGCCGCTGGGCGCGAGCAGGCCCGTGAACATTTTGATGGTGGTGGATTTGCCCGCGCCGTTGGGGCCGAGAAAACCGTAGAACCGGCCCGCTTCGACCCGCAAATTGAGTTGGTTGACGGCGCGAAAATTTCCGAAGTCCCGCGTCAGGTTGGTGGTTTCAATGGCTGGGTTCATGATGTCTGCAACAGGTGGCAGACTACCGGACATGGCCGGGGAGAGCAACCTCTAAGCGGGAGCAATGCAGTTAAAGAACTGAATTTTGACAGGATTAACAGGATTTACAGGATGGAAAAGAGGATGTGGCATCAGCAATAATCCCTCACTGTTTGGGGAGATCTCCGTGTGCTGTGCTTCATCCTGTTAATCCTGTTAATCCTGTCTCAAATTCTTCCTGTCGTGTTCTTTGACGGCATGGATTCGGCTAAGCGGGAACAATGCAGCACGGATTTAACGCAAAGACGCAAAGTCGCAGAGTCGCAAGGGCAGGAAGCGAATTTGGCCCCATGGCCAACGCCCACCATTTGGCGGGCCGGACTACCAAGGGCAAATTCCTCTTCGCGTCTTAGCGTCTTGGCGTTGAAATTCTTCTGCCCTGCGGCATGGATACTGAGGATGGCTTCCAAATCGTCCAGGGACTGCGGCGTGAGAATTACTTTGAAGCCCATGTGTCCACGAGCTTGCGGGCGTCTTGGGCCGGCATGCCCTCGCTTCGGCGCGCCTGTTCGCGGGCAGTTTGGAGGCCGGCCAGCCATTCTATTTGGCGGGCGATTTCCGCCAGCGTCATTTCTTCCGGCAGTTTGCTGACGAATTCGATGACCGTTTCTCGGCTGCTCATACTGAGATTATCCATCACCACCAAAAAAATGCAAGCCCAAGCCGACCTGTCCACCGAAGTCGGGTGTGAGACAAAATTCTTCTGATGGGGACACGACGCCTGTTTCAGGACCAAAGCGGCGCTGGCGCGCACGCACTCCAAGACGCTTCGCGCACACAGGAAGCCTACGAAAGTCCGCCAGGTCTTGGAGTGCGCGCGCGGCAGCGCCGCTTTCTCCTGCAAGCCCGCCGTTTATATACGCATTCATATACAACTCTGATGGTCTTCCCCACGGAGACAAACCGCTTGAAGAATTTTGTCTCACACCCAATCGCCGCGAAGGAACGCAAGGAACACAAAAAAACAGGATACATTTCGAACAGGAGAAAACGGAGAGAACAGAGACTCATTTTATATCTTTCATCACTCCGTTGCCTCCGTTGCCTCCGTTGCCTCATGTTCATAAAATGTGTTTGGTTGCGGCTCGCCGCTTTGTGTTCCTTTGCGGCTAAATCAAGCGCAGGATTGCGGGTCAATCAGCCAGAGCGGCTTAAGCGCGCGGATGCGACTTCTGGTAGGCGCGCTTCAAACGCTCGGTGGTGATGTGCGTATAGACTTGCGTCGTGGCCAGGTGCGCGTGGCCCAGCAACTCCTGCACGCTGCGCAAATCCGCCCCCGCGTCAAGAATATGCGTGGCGAAGCTGTGCCGCAACTTGTGCGGCGTCAGGTTCGGGTCCAGGCCCGCCGAGCGCAGGTATTTCTTCAAGCGCAATTGCACCGTGCGCGGCGAGAGCGGGCGGATGTTTTTCGCGCTGGCCCAAAAGACCGGCATTTCGGGCGCGGGCGAAAAGCGGGCCTGCTTCCAAAATTCGGTGATTGCGTCCAGCGCCGGCTGGCCGATGGGCACCAGGCGCTCCTTTTTGCCCTTGCCGCGCACGCGCGCCATTTGCTGGGGCCAATCCAGGTCGCCGGCGCGAAGCTGGCAAAGCTCGCTCACGCGCAGCCCGCAGGAATAAATCACCTCCAGAATGGCCGCGTCGCGGAAATAAATGGCCGCGTCAAAATTCTCCGTCTTGGATGCGGCAATCATTTCCTTGGCCGGCGCGTCGGCCAGCGCCTCAAATTGCTTGACCGTCAGAAAAACAGGATTGCGTTTTTCCAGTTTGGGCAGGGAAAGATTCTTGACAGGCGAGGTGTCCAGCACGCCTTCCCGGATAAGAAACTTGTAAAACGAGCGCAACGCGGAAAACCGAAGCTGGATGGCCGCGCGGCTCAACTTGCCCCGGCCCAGGAAGCGCAAAAAGTAGCGGAAATCATCCCGGCGCAAAGCCGCCCAATCCGGCGGCCCGCCCCGCTGCTCCCTGGCCCACGCGCCAAACTCCACCAGCGCCTGCCGGTAATTCCGTTCCGTATAAGCCGAGCCGCCCCCGGCCGCGAG
>Ga0302325_10014056_pt1 | contig 17054 bp, 20 predicted proteins | sample Palsa_T0_2_FD_201948 | JGI IMG/M metagenome (GOLD analysis project Ga0302325, IMG submission 201948) | Peat permafrost microbial communities from Stordalen Mire near Abisko, Sweden - Palsa_T0_2 | ecosystem: Environmental > Terrestrial > Soil > Palsa > Peat permafrost | place: Sweden: Abisko... | reverse complement strand
ACCGGTTCGTAGCGGATTGCGTGGGTGTCCCAGGAAGACTCCTGCTCGATGATCGCGCAGACCAGCGCGGGATCTAGCGCGTGCTGGGAGGCGATGGCGCGGGCTAGTGCGATGAGTGTTGGCGGGGGTGGCATTTTTTTGTTGGCGAAGAGCCAGGAGACGGCCTCGCTCGAAAAACGAGCCGTGGAAACTGTTCCGTGCATCTGCGCTCGCCGCTGTGGCAAAGAAAGGCCACAGCGGGCATCGCGGTAAATGCGCCGCGAGAGGAAGGCGCTCCGCGCCACGGGTTTATGTCCGAGCTGAAGCTCGGCCCCCCTAAGAATCGCTGTGCTAAGGGATGGCGCTGCTGGAATTGGGCCGCGAAGAGGAATCTCTCGTCGCTTCGCTCGCTCCGGATGACAACAAAAGGCGACCACACAAGCAAGAAGCTAAGCAGAGGTCGAACAAAAGCGCAGGCGAAAGCGGGAGCCGACAGCAAGGCGCGCGATAAGAGTGGGAGAGAGAGCCATGCCAAACGCTAAGAGGGATCCTTCGCTGCGCTCAGAGGCTGTGACTTTTTTGATTTGTGCGCGAAAAACGGTCTTGTCGCAATTTAGTCACGCCCTCTCAGGATGACGGTCAACGGCAAGGGGTGGCGGGACGTCCGCATTGCGCTTGGCGGATGGCGCGAAACGGATCGTGCCGCCCCTCCGGGGCTTCCCGCTACTTTAATACCGCCGTCCCACCGCTGTCGCGGTGGGCTACCCTGTTCCGCCCTGGCGGGGCTGGATAAGGAAAATGAGAAAGCCCCACCCTTGAAAAACGCAAGGGTGGGGCACCCGCAAAAAAATCAAGAAAGTCACAGGCTCTCGGGATGACAGCTGCAGGCACAACCAAAACACCGACACTTCGAAAGCAACTGGGCGGGCACGCGCAAAATCATCGTGGCGATTTGCCGTTGCGGGTGCCGGACCCTCCGAGTTCGAGGGTCGGGATTTTCGTCGCAGGGCCCTCGCACTGGCCAAACGCGTTCGTCATTCTGAGGGGCGGTTTGCGCGGAAGGAATCTCTCTTACGGTTTCGTCCCAATAGAAGACCGCCCCTTACAAAGCGGAGCGTCGGGCATCCGCAAAAGCAGGGCAAATAACGACAGGCAACAGCAAGGGCGAGGAGCCGGCGGACTTGGTGCGAGCGAAAAGGGCACTCAGTGGTGACGGCGGTGATGGTTCAGGTCTACCCAGCGGATGGGAGGGGTTGCCTGACGCCGCTCAATTCCCTGCTGGTCGCAGATTTTCTCGAGGAGATTGTAGATGTGCGGCAGATGGTTTGTCGCCATGTCCTTGACGAAGGCGCGCATGAGTTCTTCGTTGCGGATTCTACGGTAGAGCCAGCGTAGAAATAGTACGAGTTGCGCGATGGATGCGAGACCGAACGTCCACCAATAGGGATTCAGCAAGGAGCGCATGTCGGGACCTGCTCTCTGTGGGTCTCTTGTAGGCTGAAAGACGCGGCATGATGAGAGTGGCGCATCGTTCTTCGAGCGAATGGCGAAAGGAGATTTATCGCTCAGGGAGGCGCAGCCATGCCAACAGCCTAAGAGGGATCCTTTGCTGCGCTCAGGATGACTGCGAAAGGCAAAGGCAAAACAAAGCCCCAAAACAAACAAACAAACAAACAAACAAAAGCACCGACCCTTATAAAGCAAAGGGTCGGGCACCCGCAAAACCAAAGGCAAAATCAAAGGCAAGGCCACGGGACCCGCAAAGACAGGGCGGAAGCAACGCAACGCGGAGGCAGATCGATCAGCCGAAGAGCGAGGCTATGCCGGAGCCCAGGCCGAAGAGGCTGCCGAGGCCGGCTGTTGACGAGCCTGTGGACGCGCGCTGGCGGACGCTTAGCAGCTCAGACGGGACACCCATCGCTTTGCCGAGCAGGTTGGTGTCGACGCCGTAGGTTTGCCCGAGGGCATTCAGGCCGGCGAGCTGTTCTTTCAGTTGCTGGTTGGCGAAGGCGATTTGATTCTGCTGTGCCTGGCTCGCGTCGGTCTGCGCTTGCTCGCGTCCGAGCTGCGCGGTGAGGTCGCCGGCTCCGGCGCTGTTGTTGGTGGCGGCGACGCGGTTTGCGGCGCGCTGGCGAAGCGCGTCGAAGGCGGTGTTGGAGGCACCGAGGCTCTGCTGCGTGATGGCGGATTGCTGCTGCGGCGTGTAGCCCTGGCTGTTGAGCAGGCTGGTGATGGTGGGCATGAGGAGCGAGCGGTCCTGCTGGCCCTGCTGGCTGGATTGCGAGATGAGCTGATTCTGCTGCGCGAGTTGCTGATCGGTGAGATTGCGAGTGGTGCTTTGTGCGGCGCGAGGGCAACCTGAGTTTTCGGCTTTGCTATGAAACCAACCCCAGCTACTTCTCGAAGAATGAATGGGAGTGGAATTTCTTACGGTGCTGGCTTCCCTCTTTTGGGCTGACTGTGCTGGACCGATGCGACGCAGCGTAGCCAACCGGCGAGGCTGCCGCGGTGCGCGCACGTGGACTGCTGCGGGAGCAGCGACGCGGGGATCAGGACGGCGGCTTGATTCGAAGGCGCTCCTTCCGCTCCGCTCAAAACGGACGTCACCTGGTAGCAATACGATCCCGGGAGTACGTCGCTCTCGACGTAGGAGGTCGCGGCTACGGGGGACGCGTTTCGTTTGGCGAATGTACCGGTGCAGGTAGGCGAACGGTAGACGTTATAGGTGAGCGATGGATTGGCGGCTGCGTCGGTGCTCGCCGTCCAGTTGAGAGTAACGCTGTGCTGGGCGCGGGCGGCTGGCGTCGCCAGTGTCACAGTCAGAATAATCGCGATTGCGGTGGCAATTGCGAGCAGCGCCGGGCGTGCGGCTTGCGATTGCATCTGTTCTTACCCCTTTTAGCGATCGGTTAGGCGGCGGCAATAGGGCGTCCAGGCGTCGTCGCGAATCCAGCCGAGGGATTGCAGGCGGCGCCCGAAGCGCGCGGCGATCCGGGGCGGAAGCCACGCGTGGGCGTCGTCGAGTCCGCGCGTGAGAAGGTCGCGCTCGCCTGCCGCGTGAAGGACGAGCAGACGGGCGAAACGCTCGCGCGGCTTCCCTTCTCCGGGTTCGGCTAGCAGGTACATCTCGCAGGTGAGACGCGCGAGCGAGGCCATCACGGCGCGGCCGTTTTCGTCTTCGACCACGAGCTTTGAGACGAAGATGGGATCGGCGAGGTCTGGGAACGGGTAATCGAAGCCCTGGCGCGCGTGCATGCTGCGGAGCGCGTCCAGATCGGATTCGGAATATTCGCGGATGAGCATCGGATTGAACAGGCAGCAGCGCTGCCGGAGACGGCGCGGCGCAAAGCTCTTAGCGCCTCACCTGCGCGGTGACTTGTTGCCCAGAAAGATGATGTGGCGCGGGCCGCCCGCTTTCAGCCGGCCGCGCACGCGCTCGACTTCCACATCGAACCTGCCGTGGCGCAGGCGCTGCTCGAATTTGCGATCCTCGCGGGCCGACCAGACCGCTAGGACCCCGTCCATCTTGAGGGCCGCGAAGGCCGTGCTGATTCCGCGATCGTCGTAGAGGCCGTCGTTTCGAGATGCGCTGAAGGCGGTGGGACCGTTGTCCACGTCGAGCAGCACGGCGTCGAACTGCAGGGGGCGCGAACCGAGCACAACGGCAACGTCCTCCATCTCGACACACACACGCGGGTCTTTCAGCGGTTCACCGGCTAGCAGGGCGAGCGGGCCGCGATTCCAGTCGACGACGGCGGGCACAATTTCGGCGACGATAATCGACGCGCCCGGCGGGAGAAGATCGAGCGTGGCGCGCAGCGTGAAACCCATGCCGAGACCGCCGATCAACACGCAGGGGCGATCGAGCGTCCGCGCGCGGCGGCAGGCGAAGGTGGCCAGCGCCTCTTCTGAGCCGTGCATCTGGCTCGTCATGAGGCTGCGGCCGTCGGCGAGAATGATGTATTCGTCGTCGCGCCGGACCAACTTCATCACGGTACCGTCGCGAGAAAGCGCCTGCCCCAGCAGCACCGAAGGTTTCACGGCTGCGATGTTACAGGAGAGAAAAATGTAAGTAAAAACAGACAGCTAAGCGATTGTCTTTGACGAGAAGTCCGCGTCAGTGCAGAACAAGCTCCGAATACTCAGGATGCTTTCTCACGTAACCTAAAACCAGCGGACAAATAATATCGACCTTGAGGTTGCGCTCCTTTGCCCACAGCAGAGCGCTCTCTGCCAAAGAGGATGCCAGGCCGGTGCCGCGCAATTTTTCCGGGACTTCGGTGTGGATCAGCTCCAGGATATTCCCGCTAAGACTGTATTCGAGATAGGCAGATTCGCCATCACGCTCGATTTCGAAGCGCCCGGTGGTTACCTTCTGCGGGAGCTGCGGCTTACGGCGAAAAAATCCCCACATGGTCGATGCAACGCTCCCCTCTCGGCGCGTTCACTCCGCCTCTTCATATTATCTCAGGCGCGGAGCAGTTACGTCCGGTAGCGTTTCAAGGCACCGAGCGGGGGCGTTCCGTAACGTGAACGTGGTAGACTTAGCGCGTGGATTACAACTACAAGGGATTTGCGGTTATTACGGCTGCGCGCCAGATCAACGAGGCGCCGAACGAAGTGTGGCGTCCGCTTTACCGGATCAATGGCAAGGATCAGAGCCTGGCGTGGACTCCCAGAGACCGCTCGGTTGTGTTTACAACCGAGCAGAATGCGATCGAGGAAGCCAGGAAACGCGCGGAGTGGATCATCGACAACTCGCCGGACAACTCGGAAGTCGATGCGCCTCGGTAAGCCTGTCCCTTAGAACCTGTCACCAGCCACACAAGAAGCTGCAAACCAGCCAAGCAATTCAGTATAAATCACAGTATCCCGGGTCCTGAAGCGGCAGACCGTCTGCCTATCCTGCGAAACGAAAGGCATCTATGAACGAACTTGAGAAGAAACTCAGCGATAAGCGCAAGGCGCATCGCGCAACCAAGTGCGACACCTGCGGCGATCCGCTCGCGTCACACCACGGCCTGGGAAAGTGCAAGAACAAGAACTGCCGTTGCTACCGCTTCATTTCTGTGGCAATGCGCAGAGGCTAAGCAGCGCGCGCTTGTCGATGCAGGTTTAAATTTGCGGGTGCCCCGCCCTCGCGGGTTTCGAAGTTCGGAAGATTTTTTCGTCCATCTTCACCCACGACACCGCCGAGACGTAACCAGGACCGACTCTTGAGAGTCAAACGGTCGGGCACCCGAAAAGCCACGTAACAATAGTTTTAAGGAGACTCACTCACGTGAAAAGAACGGAAACGATTTTGCGGTTGCTGGCGCTGCTGGTGCTGACCTGCCTGGTCACGTTTTGCTCGAAGGCAGAGTCGACGATTCGGGTGCACATGATCGACGCCCGGTCCGGGCAGCCTCTTGCCAATAATCCCGTGCGCCTCTGGACAACCGGTGTCGCCGCGTACCGCTCGCATTCGAGCTACGTGCAGCAGATGACCGATTCCAACGGTGTCGCCACCTTCCATGTGGCCGGTCCTGAGCCCACCTATCTCTACATTCACGCGGGAATGGATAACTCGTGGGAGGAATGCTCTTCGAACAGCCGGACGGGGTACGTTGCTAAAGACGTCCTGGAATCCGGCATAGCGAAGGAAGATGTCTGCGGCAAGCTCCCGGACATTTCCAGCAAGTTTCACGCCGGCGCCGGCGACGTTTATGTCTTCGTGCGGCACAACAGCTTCGTTCAGCGCCTGAAGCAAGCCGCCGTCGATCCCGAGTGATGGAAGCGCAGCGATCCTGCTAGCCGGACTGGCTACTTGCTGGCCGGCTGGTTCAGCACCTTCTCGAAGTTGAGAAACTTGAGATTGTCGGTGCAGAGGTATTCGAGCATCTCCCATCCCGTTTTGTGCTGAAAATATAGCTGCGACGTCCACGGCTGCGTGTACGTCTTGGGATCGTCGAACGTGAAGTCGATCCGCAGGAAATCCTTGTCCACCCGCTGAAGGCGCTCGGTGAGGTGCAACTGCTCGCTGTGCGGATGGCCGAAGCGGTCCAGCCAGGACTTATCGTTGAAGTTGACCGTGTCGATCACGAACGCGTCGCCGTCCATGTGGCCCGTGGAATGGCCCATCCAGGTGGGTTCGGCGTCGGTAGGATGCGGGCGGCCGTCGGTGTAGACATGCCGCACCTGGTGATCGTACTCGTACAACATGATCACTTCATTCGGGGCCTGCACGATTTCGACGGGATAAAGAAATGTGTAGACCGCCGGCACGCCCGGCGGAAAGCACTTGAACGTCGGCTCGTTCGATTCCGAGATCGAGACGGAATGCGGCCCGAACGTCGATTTCACCTCGCTGAATTTTTCGATCCCGTACGGCGTCATCGAAAGCGGCCCGCGGGCAAGATCGGTATTCGAGTAGTTCGGCCGCTTCGGACCGGGTGGCAGGTGGATCATCCACATACCGAAGATGCTCTTGGAGTCCGCGTCGCCTGCTGTGGCTGATATTGCCGATGTCGCAGGTGCAGCCGTCTGAGCGTGAAGGGCGACCGAGCAGCTTGGCGCGAAGAGGGCCAGCGCCGCGAGAGAAAGTGTCAACCTCGTAGTGGTACCCGCAGCAACGCCCGTCGCGCGCTTCCCTCTCGCGTTCACTGATCCTCCTGCTGCTGAATCTCCTGTCCATCCGCCCGCAGAACCTTGTCGACCCGCATCGAGGGCGAGCCGTTCTTCGCCACCAGGCCGACGATGGTGATCTTGTCGCCGGGCTTCAGAGTCTCTTTGCTCCAGGGGGTAGGCGCCCGGACAAGATGGTTCGGGCTGGTGAGTTCCCCCTGCCAGTGGAGGACGTTGCCCTTGTCGTCCTTCGCGTCCATATAAATGATGGCGTGGGGATTGATGAACTGGAAGTCGGTCACAATTCCGGTGATCGATACCGTCTTGCCCGCGGCATATCCTGACACGCCGTGATGCGCGAAAAGCGGGCCCGCGGCCGCAAAGCAGGCCGCCAAAATCACAATCGCTGCGAGAATTTTCTTCATAGAGCCGCCCCCGCGGGGCATCCTATCACGAAGCACGTCGAATCGGCATAGCCCATCAGCATCCCTAATTTCCGGTTGCTGCCGGATATTGCTGTGATAGGATCACGCCGCTATGAGACGCATAAAGCGGTTCCCTTTTCTAGCAATAGCCCTGGCGACAACTTTGGCGGTGACGCTGGCTGCCGCCTCGCTTCTGCAGGCGCGGTCTCGCGACCTGCGAATCTATTGGATCGACGTCGAGGGTGGCGCGGCCACGCTGATCGTCGCTCCTTCGGGCGAGTCGCTGCTTGTGGACACCGGCTTCCCCGGCGACCGCGATACCAACCGCATCGTCGCAGCCGTGAAAGCCGCGGGACTCGCGAAGCTCAATGCCCTGGTGGTCACCCATTATCATTCCGACCACGTCGGCGGCGTCCCGGCGCTCGCAAAGCTGATTCCCGTCGACAGGTTTTACGATCATGGCGCGTCCATCGAAATGGCCACCAAGCACGGCCCCGAGTTCTTCAACGATTACGTGGCCGCTGCGGGCGCCAAGCGCAACATCGCCAAGCCCGGCGACAAAATTCCGCTCGCGGGCGTCGACATCAGCGTAGTAAGCGCCAACGGCGAAGTGATCGGCAGCCCCATCGGCAACGGCGGCGGCGCGAACGAATACTGCAAAGACGCGCAGCAGAAGCCCGAGGACAAAACCGAGAACTCCCGCAGCGTGGGCTTCCTGCTCACCTACGGCAAGTTCAAGTTCCTCGACTTGGGCGACCTCACCTGGGATCGCGAAATGATGCTCGCCTGCCCCGTCAATAAAATCGGCACCGTGACGCTCTTCCAGGCCTCGCATCACGGCTTCTCCGGAGGGCAGTCCGGCTCGCCCGCATTCGTGTGGGCGCTCAAGCCAAAGGTCGTGATCGTCAACGACGGTCCGCGCAAGGGCTTCGATGCGAACGCCTACGACATCATCCAGAAGATTCCCGGCATCGAGGGCTTGTGGCAGGTTCACCGCGCTGTGCAGAACGACGCCGCTCACAACACCTCGGAAGAAATGATCGCGAATTTGGAAGAAGGCCCCTCGGACCAGGGACTCGGCCTGGAGGTTTCCGCCTCCAAAAGCGGCCAGTTCACCGTAACCAACGCTCGCAACAACTTCAAAAAAACCCACACGGCGCACTGAGTCTCGCGCTCGTATCACGGAAGGAGTGATCGCTCATGGTTCTTTCCAGGCGCAACTTTCTGAGGACGGCGCTGGCGATGCCCGCGGGGGTGTCTCTGGCGAGCTACGAGGCCCTCGCGGCCCCGGAGCGGGGCCAGGTGAAAATCACCGCCATCAAGACGCTGCGATTGAACGGCAAGCGGGGAACGTCGCAGGGGCTGATCAAGATCGAGACCGATTCGGGGCTGGTCGGCTACGGCCCCAGCTACGGCGGTCCCGAAACGCGGGCAGCCATCGAGGCACTCGATACCGGCCGCGGTGGTGACGAGGACGGCTTGATCGGCAAAGACCCGCTCGCGATCCGCGTCCACTTCCACAACATGTTTTACGCGCGCGCGCAGAGGCCGCGGAACGTCTTCGCCTACAGCGGCATCGACATGGCGCTCTGGGACCTGGCCGGGAAAATTCTTAACCAGCCCGTCTCGCGCCTGCTCGGCGGAAACTTCCGCGATGAGATCGACACGTACACCCACCTGCTTCCGCCGAATAGCAAGCTCACGCCGATCGAGGCGCAGAACGATTACCTCGATAAAAACGCCTGGCAGACGCGCGCCCAAATGCTGAAATCGTATAAAGGCGGCTTCAAAGCGTTCAAGATCGATATTCACCCGTCGCTCGGCTGCCGCAACGGCGAATTCACGCCCGACCTTGGCCCACGCGAAGTCGCCAAAGTTCAGAAGGTGTACGAGCTGGCTCGCGAGGCGCTCGGGCCGGACAACGACATCGACGTCCACTGCCACAACGAACTCGATCTCCCCAGTGCGATCAAAGTGGGGCGAGCGGTGGAGGGCATCAAGCCGCTGTTCTTCGAGGATCCGCTGTTCCCCGAGTTTTCCGATTCCTGGCTGGCCCTGCGGCGCGGCACCGCAGTGCCCATCATCACCGGCGAAAGCCTGGCGCTGATCGAGGGCACCATGCCGTTCATCCAGAACCAGTCTGTTGACTGCCTGCAGATCGACCTGGTGCATGGTGGCGGAATCACCGGAACCAAAATCATCGCCGACGTGGCCGCGTCCTATCGCATGCCCATCTCGCTGCACAACGTCGCAGGCTACGCGCTCAATCTCGCATCGCAGCAATTCGCCGCCAGCGTCTTCAACTGCCCGCGCATCGAGTGCCGCCCGTGGTTCGACGAAGCGCCCGACGCCGCCGGGAACATCCCGGTGGTCAAGGACGGGAAGATGCAGGTCCACTCAATGCCGGGCCTGGGCATCCTGCTGAACGACGATTACCTGAAAGCGAATCGAGCCGAAGGCGAACCGTGGTGGGGCTGAGCCGCCAGGCGAAGTCATCCTCGCCCGCGATCGCCAGGCAACCCCCGCCTTTCCGGGTGCCCGACCCTTTGGTGTGTAAGGGTCGGTCTTTCTTGAGCCTTTCGAGAATTTGCCGCAGGGCACGCACTCAGAAAACGCGGTGCCGCAGCAGAGGATGAATCCGCGCAACAGCCTCAGCAGCATCAAAAGTAGTAGCCCCAGGCGCAACGCCATGCACCGCCAGCGCAGCCTGCGCCGCAGGCGAAATCGCTTTCTGCGCGAGTGGATGCGGCAAAGCCTCGAACGCAGGTTCATCTTCCAGCGCTAGATGCGCGCCCTCATCGCCTTCCACAAGCACGAGAATCGGCGTAGCGTCAGGCGGAGCATCAGCGGCCAACGTAGTTGCCGCGCAATTCCCTGCTCCGCCAGTCGTTCCGGGTGCGACGCAATAAGCCTGCGGCGCATTGAGAACAAGAAAGTGCGAATTCGCGAAGCGCGGCGCGTGCTTGTGCCAGGCGCCCAGCGTAGTGATGTAGTAGCGCTTTCCGGTCATCAATGTTTCCTGTTTGTGCTGTTAATCCTGCCGTCGCCGTTCGTTGTCATCCTGACAAGAACCTGTGGTTACGATGCAAAGGTGTAGTTGTGCGTCAGCACGGTGGCGGCGTGACGCCCGGCGAAGAACTCGTGCGACGGCTCGCAGCTCACCGTCACTTTTTGCGACTCCTCGACAACAGCCTCGATGCGCTTCAGGGTGAGATGCCCAAAGCGGCCGACGAGGATATCGCTCAAGCACAGGCGTTCGGCGCGCATGGGCGAGCCGTCCGCGAGCGTGAAGATGTGGTGCGGAGTCACGTCAAGCGATTCGGCGTTCGAGAAGTAGAGGCGGACGAACGTGTCCGCCCTGCGCGCTTCGAGCAGCTTGATGCGCGTCCACGACTCGCCCGCGGCCGCCGAGGGACACCGCAGATGCTCGCCCACGCGACACGTCTCGATCGCGACGGTCCCGCGCTCCTTCGTCAGCACCATCGTGCCGGCGCGCAAGCAACTGCCGCTACCTCCTCCCGAGCCGCCTCCAGTGCCCGAAGTAGTGGTTGCCGCAACGACAGCTCCCTGCGACAGCGGGATAAATCCCTGGAGCGACTGCTGCTGCGCCGCGAGATTTGTCTTGGCCGTCTGCGCATTGGCGGGCGCCCCGGTTCCTCCCGCCACCCAGCCAATCGCGGACGCAGCATCGTTCCAGTAAGGATAAAAATAATACGTAGTGCCAGGGGTAAGCCCGGTGACGCCGAGCGACCCGTTCGGCACCGCCGTCGTAGTGCCGTCGGCGCGGTAGATCGTAAGTCCGCTCCAGCTCCAAGTGATGCTAGAGGTGGTCGAAGCATAAGTGAACGCCCCCGACCACGTCGGCGGCACGCTGCCCTTCATCAGCACGCCCGCTTTCGAGGGGTCCACGTTCCCTGCTGTGAGCGCCCCGGTGACCACGCGCGCGTAGTCGGTGCCGTCGGTAATCTGGTTGTCGAGGCTCCACCCCTGGTTCGGACCCAGCGACGCCCCCGCCAGCCGCTTCAGCGATTCGTAAAGCTGCGGATTGGTCTGCCTCAGCGCCTCAATCTGTGGAACGGTAAGCATCGCAATTACCTCGTAAAAATGTGGGATGAAATGTAGGACATTTGATCTACCTTCCACACTTCACTCCACTTTTGTGGTATTGTTAACCCATTGCTGTAGAGGGGTTAAACAGTGGCTAGACGAAAAAAGCTCTCGACAACAATATCTCCAGAAGGTTACGCTTTTCTCCGCAATTTAATCCGCTCCGGCAGAGCTTCCAGCTTGGCAGAAGCCATGGACCTGGTGCTGGAGGAAATTCGCCGAGCGGAAAACCGCCGAAAACTTGAGGAAGCGACGACGCGCTATTACGACGAAGCCTCCCAGGAAGCCATCGACGAAGAGAACAGTCTGGCAGCAGCATTTTCCGCTACGTCCGGCGAGATAAAAGTCGATGACTGAGCCTCTTCCACGCCGCGGCGAGATATGGATAGCGAATACAGGCGAGCCGCCGCAACGCCACTGGGTGGTGATCGTCTCGATTGATTCCCGCAATTTTAATCGTCGCGCCGATTCTGTGTTGATGGTTCCCTTTGGAAGCAAACCGGCGGTGGCGCCTACAATCATAGAATTCCCGGCGGGCGAGACCGGATTGCCCGGTATCTCGTACCTGCGCTGTAGCCTGATTCAGCCTCTATTGAAGGCCCGCCTGATCGAACGCCTGCATCACCCTCTGTCGGAACGACGAATGGAAGAAGTGTGCCTCGCGATTAGGCGATCGTTCGACCCCAACGCCGATAATAATCCGGCCTGAAGACAGATAGCGCGCTCGCTTCGCTCCGGATGGCGATCCCCGAGCGGATCGTCAATTGGTTCCCCGCACAATCGCAAACGGATCAGCCTTGGCCCACGGGACAAGTTTGGTAAGCGAGAACCACGATCCCGCCGCGTCGGTGCCAAACTGATACGACACGCGCTCGGCCAGCACGTTGGTGAACTGCTCCATGTCGCGCAAAGCGGGCGAGCCAAGCGTCCACGAGCCAAGCGAAAGCGACGAGCCGCTGCCGGGAGTGAGCGCCGTCAGCGCGAGTGACCCCGCCCCCTGCACGTATCCCGTGAGATAGCCGAACAGGTTTCGACCGCTCAAGCCCGTGGCGGCGAGAAACGCAGTCGTGTAATACGAATTGATCGCAACGCCATCGTCGGAGAACTGCCCGGGAGTGAGCGCGTAGATTTTCCCGCTGGAATTATTCGTGCCGAAGAAGACTTGCGCGACGCCCGTCGGGCGTTCGATCAGCCCGCAGGAATTCGCCGGAATGATCCACTGCGCCCATTTGCGCGAACGCTCGGGAGCCGTGAGCATCGCCACCAGCGGATCGCCAAAGCCCTCCGTGTAATCAAGCATCAGGATCTGATTCGGCTGCGTGGCCGATCCCATCGGGACGCCCACCAGAATCCGCTTGTGCTGCGTGTCCACCTGCACCCACAGTTTCTGCCCCGCCTGCCAGTTGATCGCGTCCCACGTGGGCTGAATCTCCTGCGAAAGTTTCACCGGCGTGCCGCCGTCGAACAAATAAAGCCCCGAGCGCCCTGCAATCACCACCCACTCCTCGCCGACTCCCACGCCATGCGCCGAGGGCGTCCCCACCTGGTTCGACGCCTCCTCCACCGCCCACAGCGCCGGTTCGTTCACGCCATCAGTCGCGGTTACGTACAGGCTGCGCTCCTTCACAAAGTAGAGATTATTCCGCAGCACAAACGCGGCCCGGATTCCCTGCCCGTTGTTTTCGGCGATGCTCATGATTCCGGTGACGCCGTCGTAAGCCTCCGGCGTTTCCGTGCCCGACCCGCGCACGAGCGACGCATTCTGTGCCGCATTGGTGAGAAACACCTCGATGTTATCGACGAGAAACGATTCGCCGCTCGGCGCGGGCACACCGTCGGCATAAACCCGCAGTGTAAGATCGGCCGGAAGCGAAGTCTGCGGCGGCAGTAAATCCGCAGTGAACTCCTGATACGTAGTGGTCGCCTGCGTGAAGCTCACCGCAAGCCCCGTGGCAAGCTGGCCCGCCGTAGGACTGTAGGCATTGATGCGCAGCGTGCCGGCGGACAATCCCGCGCTTCGCTTCACCCGCGCACGTACGGAATAATCGGTATTGTTCGCGAAAAGCGGATCGCCGTCGGCGTCCGTGATGGCGTTCTGCTCGATCATCCCGCGAGCGGCAGTGACGCCATCCGCGGTGATGCGGTAGGCGTCTCCCCAAACCACATCGCTACCTTCCCTGCTTCCGCCTGCGCCAAACGAGGAATCCTGCACCCAGCCAAGGGGGCGGCCGTCACCCGACGCATCCCACCCGCCATCGAACGTGAGGTTGCGCCAGTTGTCCATCTGCGCGCGCTCGCCCCACCAGAAAAGTCGCTCGGCATACGCAGCCACGCCGAGTTGCTCGGGCAATTCGATCTGGCTGAACAGGTAATCCATGCTCGTGCCGGAAAGCAGGATCGTATCGGCGAAGTCGACCGTGAGCGACGTAGTGGTGTTGTCATTAACCACCATGGTCGCCGGCACATGATAGAAATTCGCGCCGCCCGACGCCGTGAAGACCAGCAGGCGCTGTACCACGTTAGATGGCCCCGTGGGGATGTTCGTCACCGCAACCTGGTGGCCACCCGCCGCGGTCCACGAAATCGGAGGCGAGGGCGCCGTCCAGTATCCCTGCCGCGTGACGAAAACCACCGCGCACTGATGCACGCCCGGCGAAATATTCCCGGCACCGGTCGAATCGGCCACCGCAGGGCTCTCGGCCGGCCCGATCTGGCTCACGCGATCGAAATAGGTGTCGTCGAACTGGCGCGGCATGTCCTGGCCGGTGATGCCGTCGCCGAAGCCCATGTACTCGCGTCCAAACAGCGTCGTCGAGGCCAGGTAGAGGCTTGGCGTCACGCCCCCGGGCGTGATCAGCGCAAGCGTGCCGGGCGAGGTTTCCTTATAGAGGTTGCCGTTCGAGTCGAGCGCGAGCATCCGCAGCACCCGATTCGTCGTGATGTAAGTCTTCAGCCCGTTTATTTGCGGCGCTCCGCCGATCACCGGAAATTGCGACACGAGCCCTGGGCGCGTGCGCACTCCCCCCGGAAAGAAATCCACGTCGGCAAGATTCGGCGACATGCCCGGCGGCACGTCGGACGGATCGAGCAGCGTGGTCCAGCTGCCAAACACGTTGAGCGGCAATGGCGAAAATGATTCGATGGACATGTCGCTGGCTCGCAGAAAGCGGGAAGTGCCAGGCCAGGAGAAATCCCAGCAGCTTCGCTCGCAAGGGATGACACGCAAAGGCAAAGTCAAAACACCGACCCTCAGGTTTTGAGGGTCGGGTTTTTCTGAGCAAGTTGCCCCTACAGCAGCTTCTTGAAGATCCCGTAAAACGTAATCGTGTCCGAAGAAATCGCCCCCGGATACGCCCCGGCCGCCAACTCCGGAAAAGCGCCAGCGCCCGAGCCCTGCTGGAAGATTTTCACCTTCCCGTTGTTCATCGCGGAGCCGGGATAGAACACATAGTCGTAACCCGAAAGACCGTCCATCCAAGCCGTGCCCTGCACGGGCGCCTGCGTGGCGGCAATGATGGGCGATTGCGAAAGATCGAGCGTGTCCCCGCTGGTAGCGTAGTTCCCCGAAGCGGTGACGGTGCCGGCCACATGGATGCGCTGTCCGTCATCCCACGTGTCCACAAGCGTGAATGCAAGTGCCATGGTTCCTCCTGAAGTTCGAATTAGAGCTACTAAGTGCTGGTCACGAGTCGGCGGGCGCTGTTATGATTGGCGCTCTGCGACGCACAACCCGAACGCCTGCAAGTGAATCCAAACGCGTCGATCATCGATATTTCTGAGGAGAGCTGAGTGCGGCGACTGGCTGTTGTTTGCGCGGTGGTGGTAACGATCTTCGCGGCGTTCGTCGCAATCGGTAAAAATTCCGGGGCCTTCGCGGCGGGGCGGCAGAGCGGCGCTCCGTCGGGCTCTTCCGGCATTGTTTCCAGCTACAAAGTGAGCGTTTTCGCCGCGAATATCGCCGCGCGAGCGCTGGCCGTAGCCGCTTCCGGGTCGCCCGTTTCCCTCGATCTCACCAACGCATCGGCGCCCAACCAGATATTCGCGCTCGGCGGCAACGCAACGCCCTCAACTCCGAGCCCGAGCGTGCGAATCGCAGCGCTAGCGGGAACCGGTGTTACGGGATCTCTCGGAGACGGCGGCGCCGCAACCGCCGCGGAATTTGATCTAAACGTTTCTTCCCTTTTCGAGCGCAGCGGCATCGCCATCGCGCCCGGCGGTACCATCTACGTTGCCGACACCGGCAACGCCACCATTCGCGCCATTGCGGGACCATCCAGTACCGAACCCGGCGTCATCCGCAGCGCCGCGGGCCGCTGGGCCGCGCGACAGAACATCGCGCTGGTCGAACCGTTGGGCTTGGCGGTGGATCGCGCAGGGAATCTCTACATCGCCGATCACGGCGCCGGAGCCATCGACGTGATGGCTGCCGGAAGCTCGCAGCTCCAAACGCTCGCGCAAGTGGCGGGACCGGCCAGCATCGTCGTGTCTCCCAACGGCGGCACGGTCTTCGTGGCCTCGCCCGATAACGCAGCGGTTTTCGCGATCAATACGCAAACGCACGCGATCGCCGCGCTCAGCGGTTTCGCACTTTCAGCATCCGGCCAATCGGCGTGTGCGGCCGCGGCCGGATCAAGCGCCACGCTGATTTGCCCCGCAGGCCTCGCGGTGGATGCGGCCGGCAATCTCTTCGTCTCCGATGCCAACAGCGGGCGCATCCTTCGAGTCGACGCGCAAACATCCGCTACCACGGTGGTTGCCGCCGATCTCAACCAACCCGGCGAGCTCGCCTTCGACGCCAACGGAAATCTCTACGCGGCCGAGCAGCGTCTCAACCGCATCGTCGCCTTCGCGCAAGTGGGCACGTCCCAGGGCAGCATCTCGCTGTCGCCCAATTCCGGCACGTTCGGCAACGTGGCCACCGGCGGCACCAGCGCGTCGCAGACGTTCACGCTCACCAACACAACGTCCGCCGCAGTCACCGGCCTGAGCATTCCCAAAACGACGACTCCAGCCGACTTCAGCGTCCTCACGAACAACTGCACCGCGACGCTAGCGGCTAATGCCAGCTGCACGCTGAGCGTGGCGTTCTCACCCACAGCCACCGGCGCGCGCTCCGCCACTCTAACCGTCACCGACGCAAACGCCGCAGACTCCGCCTCCACGGCGCTCAGCGGCACAGGAGACGATTACGAGTTGCAGTTGGCCACTGGCCAGCTCATGTCGGTTTCCGTACAGGGCGGCGCAGCCATCACCATGAATCTTCAGGTGGTCCCGGACAATGTGTTCAGCGGCACGGTCACGTTAGTGTGCCCAACGAATCTGCCCACCAACACCACCTGCACATTCTCCACGCCCTCGGTAAACGTCACGCCCGGAACAGCCGCGCCGTTTCAGGTGACGTTCCAGACCACCGGCCTAATCAATCCAATCAATACCCGCCTGCTGACCTTGCCGCGCTCCCCGTCCAATTGGACCGGAGCACAGCGTTTCGCAGCCGTGGCGCTAGGCGCGTTTTTCGCGATGATGTTCGCCTGGACTCTTTTCACACCGGCCGTCCGCAATCGTTTTTCGCCCCCGTCGAACTCCAAGTCCGCCTCGCTGCCAAGCCGCTGGATGCGCACCTCCGTACCCGCTTTCGCGCTGCTCGCCCTGGCTCTCGCAATCCTGGCCGGGTGCAAGAAGAGCACAGTCGTCTTCGGCTCAACTCCCTCGGGTTCCACCAACATGAATATCGCCGGAACAGCGCAAAACACATCCCGCGCGGTGACGGTCACCCTCAACGTCGTCACCGAATAATCATCGGATACCCGCACCGCGGCTTTCTCAGGCCGCGGAAAAAATCGTGATTTTTGCGAATCGCCTCTTCAAAATGCCTTTTTCTGGGCAGCGGATGCGTCGGTTTTGGTTCTCCGCCGCCGTTCTGGAGGGCTTTTGCCGCCT